>Ga0247757_10000624_pt1 | contig 28398 bp, 20 predicted proteins | sample UWRJL126311R4_FD_180929 | JGI IMG/M metagenome (GOLD analysis project Ga0247757, IMG submission 180929) | Plant litter microbial communities from Arlington Agricultural Research Station in Wisconsin, United States - UWRJ-L126-311R-4 | ecosystem: Environmental > Terrestrial > Plant litter >...
TCTTAGTATTTATAAATAAACTCTATAGGTTAATAGGAATTAAATAGAAGCTTTTAATAGTTTATTACCCTTAAACTAATAGAAATACTAAGATTATAAATTAGTACCTTGACTAGCGCCTTCGCCTTTTTATTAACTTCTATTAAGATAACTAGTTAGACCTACTACTATATATAGATTAGGTATAGACTATATTACTATATAAGACTACTAGCTTATCACCCTTTAAGATTAAATTTAGATATAAGCCTATCTATTACTAGGACTAGAAGGAATATATAACTAAGTCCTTAATAATCTATAAGTAGATAACTTGTAAGAAAGTATAAAACTATATAAAAGCTTATTATAATACTATTAAACTAGCTATTAAGATAGTTTAATAGGGAATTAGATAAGCTTAGAAGTATTAGGCGTAATAAGTAAATAAGAAATATTATAAACCTAACTTTTCTATAGGAGATTAAGTATATATTATACTAAAGGGTTTTATAATAGAATAACCTAATTAAAAGCTCGATTAATAGATATATAGTCCCTACCCTATTATCGCGATAAAAGGATACTCCTATTAACTAAAGTTGCTACTATATATATATATATATAACGTATTTTATATAGATCGATTATATAAAATATCTAAACCCCTACTAGGTTAAGTAGAACTAAAGGAAAAACTAATTAAAATTAATAGTAACCCTAAATAGCCTATAGAGGAAATACTCGATAGTCGTATCTATAGAGGTCGACTATAGTATAAGGTCTTCTAGATAGCCTATAACCCTAATTCTACCTAGTATAATACTCGAGGCTTTATTAGAGCTCCTTATAAAATTAGGAACTATTATAAAGCCTACCTAGAGAAGCCTAGCCTACTAGTATAACTATCAGCCTAGCTAAAGGCCTATAAAGAAGATAAGAACCTAATAGTAATAAATAAAGATAATAAGGTAGTAAGTTAGGAATATTTAATCGAATACTAAGAAGGAAGTAGTAAGGAAAAAGAAGGATTACAAGACTTAGGGACGAGCCTCTCTTAGAGGGGGGTAATATAATAGACTACTTCGTTATATAATTACTTTTATTATATAATTAGACCTTTTACTTATAGTAGAACCCTAGCCCTGGCGAGATATTAGTATATTAATAAGTTTAAATACTATATAGTCTTGCTAAACCTTTATACCTATTCTTTTCCTCATCTTAGTGTAGCTAAAATAGAGCCAACCTACCTTATTATCTATATGTTAATATAGGAGCCTATACCCATCCTTATAGATATATATATAATACTCTATATTTTATCTAGTTACTTTACTTCATTTTAAGTAGACTAAATCTAGCTTTAATATAAATTATAAACTATACCTACTATTATATAATACTTATAACTAAAAAGGTAGTTATTTATTACTAGTATCTATGTTTCTAGCAGCTTAATTCTAATAAAAAGCTATGTTAATCTAAGTTATATTGAGATTCTTAGTTACTTTTATAGTTTAGAAGTATATTAGAAGATAGTATATAAATGGGAGCGTCTAGTCATTTTAGCATCATGACTTAAGATCTTTAGTATCCTAACCTAAGATCAAACTAACGTCACCTTATTTCTAGTGGAAAAAGTTAAACTACACGTAAACGTGATGATAATACCTAGAGGTGAGACTTTAGGAACAATTGGCTTTCTTTATTAAGGACGGCATCCCAAGTTCCTTCTAGCTGATCTATATAAGCGTGTAATAAAAAATAACCACTTAAAAAATGAAGAACAAGACGAGTAGAAGCTTGCAAGATGAGGTAAAGAAGTTTCACTCAGCTCGAAGTCATTTTCACCTCACGTCCCCACCTCCAACTTTCCAGACGAACCCATGAGAAGGTTTCCATGATTGTCTTACTTATTACAACTTTTATGTCAACAATCAACGACAACTAGCCGGAGAGATAGAAAGACATTGCGTGGTACACGTGTTCCCAATAAGAGTGTCACGCGTGAGGCCTGAAACCCATAGTCCAGGCTCAACGGCCTCGGTCTCGAAAGTACATTGATTCAGAACGGCCGAAGCGGCAGGGAACAAGGCACTACGAGCGACGCGGACCGTGACAGGATTCTGTTTCGTCAATCCATGTTAGCCGTAGTCCCTACTGCAATTCATCATTCATTTAGGGACAGACGTACCGCCCAGCTAACGCAGCACCTTCGTGGAATCAGTGAGTCTTGGTGACAAATGTCTCGAATATCTCTCGGGACGTCAATCGTCTGCGTCCGCAAGATGTTAATGAGCTCCTGGCACGGAAAGAAATTAGCGATGTTGGTTTTGTGGCATTCGACCCTGTTGCTGCCGCATCTTTTGCTAAGTCTTGCGCTTCTGACGTCTGCGCTCAGAACGGGTTGCGGATCCTTGTCCCCGTAGCTTGGAGACATGTGTCAGTGAGGGAGAGTTGTTTTTCCGGGGCGGGGCTCTTACATGGTTAGAGTGCCCGTGATGTTGCTGTTGCTCTTCCTGGCGGTATCCAAATGTGGCAAGAGGTACAGTTTTTCCACGACGTCGTACTGTTTAAGCACAACACGATCAGCAGGCGTGTCCTCTTGGGCAGCAGCCATGATGGCTGTGATACCGGAGAGGAGGAGAACGAGGTTTTTGAAGAGCATGATGATTCTGGGAGTGGGCCAAGGGAGTTAGGTGCTGAATGCTGTTCTTTGAGCTGGAGGTGATTGAGGGACGGATGGAACCCTTTTATACATCACATTTTCTTCCCAAGAGAGATAACGATTATTGATGCTTCTGCTTCTCAGTGTCTATTTCTTAGCTGACCATGACCTATATAGGAAGTAGGTCTGAAGCCGTGTATCCATACTTGGCCCGAAGATTAGTCTGGGCGTCTTTCTTGGTTATCACATCTCAAATGTTAATCTCCCCAGGAAACTGTTTTCGAAAGCGCCACCATTGCTAGGCAAAGAGATCCAAATGACCTAGATATTGAATGCAAGGCAGAGTCTGATAGGTGGCATTGAAAATTTAAGAGTAGCTACAATTACAAAATGTTTTCACGTATTCGAATCAGTTTCGGAAGTCAATTTACCTGGCTGCATCATCGAGATTTTGCTTCATCAGATTGCCATATAGGATCAAGTTCCCTTCGACACCAAGACTTTCCCGACTTGAAACGCAAACGCTTTTTCTACGCGATCCCTCAACCAGAGTTCATCGACTCACGATCACAATCATGGGAATCAATGTCGCTATTGTTTACAAAAATAAGCCAAGCTATAACCCTATGCTACAACGCTACTGATTTGCTCGTCCGCAGCTACTAGCGGCTCAATATTTTCTTGGGTCGTTTTATCAAATGTTTCTTTCATATGGCACAGTAACATGCCAAGTTAAAAATAACCCTTCACAGTACAAATTTCACAGTACAAATTTCACAGCACCGACAGCAAAGATCCAATAGACGAAATAACCAAGAATCCATACCAAGCGCGATCCACTAGCGCCAAAGGCAATCAATGGATGAGAAGTGTTGAAGCCAAGTCCTTGGGAGCCGCCTCAAATCATCAGCACCTACGACCCACTTGCGCACGCTATCAATCCGAGATAATGGGCATGGTCGCCACTGATAGATCGCAAGGGTCCTATATGACTCGCACTGGAAATATCCGTCGGAAAACTACTTGTAGGGCTTACATCAGCGTTCAAAGCCCTTATGCCGTCCCCGTAAGTGTTTCCGTCTTTAAGATTGCGCGCGTAGAAATGTTTCGGCTGGCTTACCCTACATACGGTATAGTCTAAAGCACCCTAGGATCTCGGAGTTCCGTGTGCACCAACTATCGCGCCGAGATCTGCAACAGCGGAACCTAAGCTAGTACACTTCAGACCGTAGTCGTAGATAGTAATACACTCTACATTCTTATATCTTACGCTTCTTATAATATGTTATGTTCTATTATCTATAAGTATATAAATAAGCTGTTATAGTTTGATAATTTACAAGAAAGTCTTTATAATATTAGGCATTTACGGCGAACTTCTATATTCCTTATTTTTATAAGCCTAGATAATCTACTATATGAAGCCTAGTTATAATAAAGGCCTCCTTTATAAGTTTCTACTTTCTTTTATAGCTATGTCTTTGTTGGCACGGCAATAGGTGCACGGGGGTGAATCATCTGCAGCTGCAATAACTTTGTATGAGAGTAGACGATTGATTCTATAGAGAGAGAACTATGGAGGAGTTTATATACACGAAGACGCGTTATCCCTTTGCAACGCACGGAGCGCTATAGGCCATGGCGCGTGGGCGCGATGAGTCATAACGAGGAAGGGATCGAAAGAAGGGGGTGAAGAAAGAGGGCGAAGGGAGAGGAAGAATGAGATCACGAGACATGGTGTTGACGTCATATGAATATGGTGATTCCAACACCATAGGAATATAATGGTTCCAACAGTCTTCTATATAAAATTATCATAGGGTCTTATTTCACTTTTACGATAGGAGTAGTAATAGGTATTATTTTATATATTATATAACATTAATAAATCGAAAAAAAAAATCAGGTTGTAGAGGCATCGCATCACCGAAATTACACACACACACAAATCTGTCACTTCCTATTGCTATACCCCCAATCTTGTCCATTCGGTATGCCCGCAATTAAGCATTATCAACCCCCTCATGTATGCGTAGCCCTTCCCTACCAAAGGCTCTAGGAGAGGGATTCGTAGCAGGCTTTTACCAAAATACCCAAGTAACCACTCCTGGAGAAGCTTCTGGTGCGGGGCCCTAGGAGCCAACCGATAGTTCGATGCTTGAAATTTTTGGGATTCTAAAAGTTCACCTACAACATCTAGAATTACCAGGAATGCATTCTGGTTCCCGGGCAGCTTACCGAACAGATCTTCCCTAGCGATGCGTTCGTATGATTCAAGGAGATCGCTTAGGTATGCAGTCCTGCCCTTCCAGCAGACAGCCTTTAAGCCCTTCTCCAAAACTTTTACACTGAAAGAGCAACCTGGGTCGTCGGGCTCCAAAATTTACTATATCGAGTGACCTGGGCGATTTGCATAAGGGATAACCAAGCACACATGTATAGGCCGGCGTCTATCTCGTGGTACATGTTGCGCAAAGACATGGAACTGACTCTTAGCCGGGAATCTCTTCATGAGTGCCTCACCAAATTGATCTTCTAGTTCCGCCTGTTATGGCAAGAACAATGGAAGGCGCTCTCATGATGAAGTCATGGAGTCTTGGTAACTGGGGTCTCTTATGCAAAGTAGCTACTCTTAGTTCCTAACAATAACCTTCCGTACAACGATTCTGTACTACTTTTTGTACTTCTACCGTGCATCTACCACACCGCCAAGGCAAAGGCGCATTCAGGGTCCACACTAAGTGCAGATTATCCGAAACGAAAGTCAAAGATTTGCTGGATACCGTATATACGGTCTTCAGGAAAGGACGTTGTCCTCTGTGAAGCTGCTGCATACGTAGCCATGGGGTCGAAGGAAGCTAACGCCTTTAGACCGCAATTTTCGATGAGATCATTTGTTATTAGTAAATCCCAGAGCTAGGTAGATCGGTTTCTTTCTCAATACGGTCATTGTACCACTGATTTCCATATTCAAAGAGGTCTTAAAGCGAAGGGTTCCCGGAAATATTGGTAGATGCCGGGTATTCTAGAAGCCACCGTACGAACCTAAGAGCATCGCGTCGTAACGGAGGAATGCTTCTCGCAAAGTCCATAATGAGGAAAACCATGGTCCGATAATAAATGCGTAATTTGCTTAATAGCGGTAGCGTCTTTGTCAGAGCCAGGTAACGTCGACCGAGGGATAGTAGATATGAATTCTACCCCTCGCTGCGATGACTCAATACTGTGACTCGCTAGCCAAACATAAACGGCTTGTTCTCCTTAAAAAATAGTCGCTTGCCTCCCAATCTCGGCTGCCGATCTGAGTTCGAGCGCTCGCTAGTCGATACATGCTACGTCTAATTATATAAAATTTACCGGCTTAATACTGCTACCCAAGAGCTTATCTGAGAGTTTTACCTTCGAAACCGTTGTGAGGATTCGCTCCAATTGTTGCGCAGTAAAGTGTGTTGGATCGACTCTTGGGATGCGCCATGCAGTTCCTACAATAGGAATAGCAGTAACTTCGGGCTTCTCGACTGGTTCGTCCTTCAATTTCCATCTTTCCCAAGTATATGTGATTGTGTTGTACTGCGGCTGAATGATATCTCTGTATCTATTTCCTGGCTGCCACTCGAAGGAAATAAGGCTGGGCATGAGCAGTCGCCTCGGCCAACGCCCCAAGGAGGCCTCTTCTCGAACTAGGTAATCCATTAAGCTGAGAGACGAATGCGAATAGCGATGTTGAAGAGTTTAGTGGCAGGTACCGAGTAGGCTGGCTCACTACATTTGCCTTGCAGCCCAAGAAACTCTTATCGTAATTTTCATATTATCGGCCTCTGCTGCTTACATAAAATCATAAGATCGATGCAAACGCTGAGAATCTATATTAAAATTATACAGAAGCTAATTAGTAAGCTTCATCTTCCTGACAGGCTGAAAAACTTTAGGAACCAAAAACCACACATCATTACAAATATACAAATTAAAGAAAAAGCGAATAACTCCAAACATATCTCAAGAAAATATGCCAAACAGCTCGACTTTGCCTACGGCTGAAGGCCCTAGTTTAGCTCGTTTGACCAAAATTTAATGTAAACAGCCAAAACTATGTCGCATAGCTAGCTCGGGCTATGCGAGAGCCTTTAGCTTGACATATACTTCATAGCTCCTACACATACATATAATGCATACTTTTTGGCTATTATCTCTCCCATCCCTTTTGCTTATATTTATGCTAAATCAGCTAACAGTAGATGTATTGAGCCCCAAATATCCCACAGGCGTCCGCATCCAGAGAATAGGAAGATTGAATTTAGTTCCTCCATCATGATGTTCAATATCAGTCGACAATGATGACCCTTTGGCGGTATGTAAAGCAAAGTCTGTTCTAGTTGCGTAATCGGTGAATAGGTATGATTTTTTTTATTGCCATTAAACGGTATTTGAGGTTAACTAAAATACAATCGCGAAATTGGGAATCTACGATGAAGAGTAGCACCGCTTCCCTCCTAATACAAGCGAAAAAGCATGTGTAGATATTCATAATCAGCAATTTGTGTTTGCACACTAAGTGTTCGTATTACATGACAAGCCAATCAACTTCCTGTGAAGCAGGCATAGGATAGGACGGAGGCTCCATTTGCCAATAATTTCCAATTCGTAGCATTATACCAGGCTTCATTTCTTTCAATATGATCCCTCGACTGCTAAGAGCAGAGTAGGTCAGACATACAGCGTAGTTTGGGGAAAAAGGCTTGTAAGACTTCAGCCACGTATTAAGGTCATGATTTTGTAATATACAGAGTTGGTTCTCATCGGTGTCAGCTGATGGCACAGCGAGAATGCATTGAATCTTCGCCTGAGAATTGTTGTTGGCAGAGATGATCCCTGCGGAGGTGATGCGTACACATCCGTTCGGCTCGATTTGCCAGTTTTCAACAGCTGTATGTGCATCCATATGCATGTTCGCGTCCAAATCGAACGTTATATTTGTGGCACCGGGCCCGAAGGGTAAGAGAGATCCTAGATCTTCAAACTTGAACTTCTTCATCCTCTTATTACTGCAAAATTTGCGTAACACGTAATGGAACTCCCAGCCCAGAGGCGTTGCAGAGAAAAAGGTAACTGATCCAATCTTCTTTCGAATCTCCTTCACAAAGGGAAGTGGGTATAACTCGAGGACTAGATCTTCTTCGTGTGTATTCAGTGGATTATGTTCAAACCAATCTGTGACCCCGATTGCGGACATAATGGCCTCTGCCCTGCGTTCTGTGCAGTGGCGAAAATTGCCCGCTGTGATAATTGATAGCCGAGATTGGTTCGGCAGATGAAGCAAATCTGTGTCGCGAACCAGCCTCGCTAGCTCTACAACGCCAGCGGGGTCCGTATGATCTAGGTGGCCTTGGGGTTGCATGCGTGCAAGTACATGAAACATAGCTATGATATCGCTCAATGATATGAGAATCCCAGGACTGAGGTGTAAGATGTCCCAATTCTTTGTGCATAGTAACATATCTGGCCTGAGGCATGTTTCCTGAAGTGTCCAAAGCGAAGTGAGCCACGAGTTTGGCTGTGGATGGGTTTGGAAAGAAGGTGAACCAACCGGAGCATTAATTAGCTCTGTATGAACCGATTTGTCTTTAGCCGCTTGTGTTAGGAGATTGTTGATCTTTTCAACATCAAGTTTTTGCAGGTGTGATTCTCGGAGGAACTTGAGGCTTGTGTATTGCATCACTGTTGGGAGATTCGCCCACTTGGTTACATCGTTCAGCCAAGCGATTGCTACCTTTGCACTGCGAAAGATGCTTGCTTGTCGCGCGATCTCACGCTTTTGTCGTTGTTTCTGTTCATCATTAAGTTCCTGCTGTGGAATTGTGAGAAGGTCCAACCAGACGTAATCGTAGGGAAGCTTTTCTAGCTGATTTGGTAAGTCATCCACGGAAAATCGCGTGTTCGGGAGGATTTTCCAGGGGACTCCATCTATCTTCACCAACTTAGAGTTCATGTCTGCCCAGCGACCCCAAGTATGACTGATAGCCACGTACTCTGGTATAGTGCCAATATATGAAATTAATGTCTCGACTTCGACTGTCCTGCGTTTTCGGATATCCCAAAGGTAGAAAGGAAGGCTAGCGAGGTCCTTAGCGTGGTGTTCAAGCCAAGGGCAAGGGTCGAATGGGAGCTCATTTATATAGGGTATTGACAAATCCTCAGCATCTTGGTTAACGGTACATATTTGCTCATAGTAACTGGATGCTATTCGATGACAAGATGCGTAGACCGCAGCATCTCGCCTTTGCTGTTGTAGTATGGCATGGTATAGCCTCGGTGGCGTTAATTCGCTTGGCGGAGTAAATTCCGAATGGAAAAGCCGTGCGAGATGGTAATGGTATGATTGGGGACCGGGGGTGCTACTGGATTCCCCATCTTTCCGAGATTCTCTCTGCTCCGCTTTCGCGCGGATCATTGCGGCCTTGGCATCTAAATCAGATGGTTTGTCTGTAATTCGTAGGCTTATCCATTCTTCGAGCAAATTATGAGATGTCAGCTGCGCACGGGAGAGCGAACTACGAAACTTGTCACCGATGTCAGGCTCGCGAAGTATATGGATAAGCCAGTATTCTTCGGGAACTAATTTGCGCTCAACTGCTTGGATATTTGGTAATGTTTTGACAAAAACCTCAATCTGTGCTCCTAAGGCTTGATCCGGATGCTGCGGCACTACGTGTATCTGTTCGGCAGTGGTTTCAGTCATTGTTGCTGGTAAAAGATGGAGAGCTCAAGAGATGCCTGCGGAAGTTAGGCTGATTTGCAGGTGTTATTGTTGGCCACGTCAGCAGGTAAGGGATATGCCCAGGATAAAATTCGAACTAATAAGTACCTCAGCCGTTTAATAACGCGCCCTACGGGCGAGCCCCATCAAAACGGTGACTGTAATGTTATATTACTATTATCTATAGTGCAATACAATTATTCACAGTATAGAACGTTATTCTAGTAGCTATATTGTTTAGTTAATATTCCGTACTAAGTTATTACTAATAGCGGAGTAGTACTGTAGGCAATAGTACGGTATATTTGTAGTAATCATTTTGAAAGGGTATTTGATTTTAGATCGATGGCTCACCCATAACGTGCGTTATACTTTACTTTCGCATATATGCGATTATGTCGTCGTATAAGCTACGGCTACGGGCAAAATGGATCACATATGATTCAAATATACACCGCATGCCGACTCTGCTTCACGCATTTGCTATGGCGGTCTATAAAAAGTATCCCAGGCTGGACCAGTACTTTGTACGTATTGTTGAGCCGCTGGAGGACCGTACTTGGTAGCTGTTGCAGACGTATAGGCAGATGATTAGTGCTGATTGGATGGGTGTGATGGCCTGGCGTATTCCGAAGTTTCATATCACCGCTTCTAAGTACGAGTATGCGTTTTTCGTGGTGAAGATCTGTGCTTTATCGCCCTTTGGGCGGTCGGATTTGCTGGGCTTATTCAACGCTGATGGGTATTTCCTAGACGGATATTCAGCTCTTCAAGCGGCATATACACTGAACAATGAGAATATTTCGGTAGATGCGGTTGAGGTTTTGGGAGAACTTAATTGGTTTGGGTTTTTAGGGAGAACTGGAGTGTTGTGCTTTTGCGATTGCACAGACCGTATACTGGGGAGCCGGAGAATCATAGCAGGCTCCCGTATGTGATCTTCGTTCGCAAAAATACTGCTAAATACGACTTTATACTTATTAAGCTTTGCGATGTAGGGGAATATTTGGACAAGAAGCGGGCAGCTGGGCGAGCTGGGGCCTTCAGAGCGAAAAACTGTTCTAAGCGGAAACGTCTTACTGCCTAAAATAATGGGCAACATGTGTTTAGCATGGCCATTGCATGAAGCATTCTTGGTCAGAGTCAATGGACTATAATCTCCGTATGAACGGGTATCTTTTTCACCCACGCTACTTTTACTCTACCGGAGCTATCAAACGAAGCACATGCTGCACAGGACGTTTCTGCCTGCAAAGCAGAGACTTTGTATCTCCCCCTTTCCCAATCGCTTGTACATATCCAGCAAAACACATGTCCACATGTTGATATGTCATCACGTTCGAATCCTTTTATCAGCTCCGAGCGCAGCGTACATTTCCTTACCCTACCACCCCTCCATGTCATTTTCTCCTCATTCTTTAACTTATATCTAGGCTTATCCGATAATGGTGTATGTGTCCATTTCAGATTGGAGGGTGCAGCAGAAAGATCCGCCGCCATAAAGAGTAGTGCATTGTTCGAGCTGTATGCGTTCTGATCGAGCGAAACTTCAACGCTGCCGCCTACTATCGCAGTGGCTGCTTTCCCTGCGCCTGGTGCTTCCGTGCTGACGGTGTCGCGCGTCACAGTAGCGCAGACATGTAGGTAGGCTTGCACGGCCATTTGTAGCGTAAATAGGACGCTGAGGACTTCGTATCCTACATGTTACCCGCTCTCTTGGATTTGCCGTGTAAATATGTATCGTAAGTTCCGTATCGGCTTCTAGAGGCGGCAGTACGAACCGGGGAAGTTGAAAGTCGCGAGGGAGAAGGCGTGGACTGGAATTGGTGATGTAATGATATCGATATTCTAGAATCTTTGGCTCTGGGTGTGAGAGCTAATAGGCCCGGCTGCTACCTCCCCACTCTTTTGTTGCTGGGCGTCTGCCCAATAGGGCGTGTCACCGCAGGTTAACTTTAAGCTTCCGCTTTATCCACCTACTAAATTCCAGCAGTATCCTTTCTAGCAGGTATGGCCTGTCATATAACTCAACATGTATTTCCTCTTATTACCCGCAATTGCCTCTGGGGTCCCCTTCCACCTGCACGATGTCGCCGTAAACCTCCCAAGTGCGCGGTTGCCGATCAGCGTAGTGAGTTCGAGATACAAGAGCTCAAATAGCACATCCGGCTCAAATGCGTACGCAGGCATAGATAGGGCGCCACACAACCCGCGGAGGAGGGTAGGTATCCGTGAAGCGTGCCGGGGAGGCAGACGTCGTTCTGGTGGTAGAGGATCCTGTCAGGGGACGAGGCGGAAGGACACGTGAATGACGGATAGCGGCAAGGCTGGAATCTTTCGGAAAGAAAAACCGGCGAGGGGAGGATGGGGAATGGGGCAATGGGAAAGGACGGACGAGCCGGAAAGAGATGTGCTGAACGCTGCCGTGAGATTGTTCATACTGAAACCTCGGCTCGTGATGACGCTTGGACCAACAGCCCATTTTCCCGCCATGGTGGATTGTTGAGCCTCATCTACTCTTCACACCAGACATCCCTTCACTGTACATTTCGTCGCAGGTTGTCATTTTCAAGCCATGTGACTTATAATTCTGTCATGATACTATCACGTATATCTCCGAAATCAGAAAGGCTGAACCTTTGCTCATATAAAAGTGTCATTATTTTAGCACAAAAGTATATCAAACTTCTCCCACATACTTTCTGGTTTCTCCAAACTCTCATCATTATCATCGCCTTCCGGCTAGATAAATAAGCTAATGCGCTGCAAGCCAATTTATCATCAAATGTAGTCTCTAGCGCCAACATTCCTATACTTAAGTCTTGATCTCCATTCAGCGCTGCTGGATCAGGCATCACACCTAGCCAAAGAAGCTTGAGCTTGTCTCCCAAGGCCATGATGAGGGCTTGCCCAACCTTATGGAAAAGCACGTTGTTGAGATGCTCTTAGAGCAAAAACTCTTCGGGAACTAATGCGTGCAGAATTTCTGAGGCGTCAAAAATAACGTCCTACTACGTTTTATTCGTAATTTGTCTAGTTAATGCCAATTTCTACCGGAGGCCGTATGCTATGGTTCGAAAAGAACATCTGCCCCCTTAAAAGTACGCTTTCCCACTACGTTCGTCGACATTGGTCTCGCTATAAGCCTTAGGTCTCAGAGCTCGAAAGACGGATCGAGTATGGACACGATTTATCTTTACGTGGTCGATACGGCTGCTTTTCTAAAGGGAGTATTCGTTCGGGCCATGGACCTCGTTCGCATTTTCCACTCATCCGACACTGATCTTCGGAACTTTGAAGGTCTTCGAACGAAGAAGCACCGAGAACTTACAGGATCATACTATTTTGGGGAGTATCTCTCCCAGGGTGCTTTGAAAATTGAGGGCAGCTGCCGGATTATTTCGGCACAAGCAATGATTGACCATGGGTTGTTGTTACCGCCGAAAGGCACGCCCTGGGCTGAGAAGGTTGTATCAATGCGCGACATTTTCTATCTAAAGGAAAGTCCCGACATTACGGAAACTGGAATATGTGCCGCTCTCGACATTGTAGAACTCTTCAAAAGAACACTGAGGCTTCCATTAGCTGCCAATTTGTTAGAGTTAGTGTTAGTAGCTAATGTAGAACAATACATGCTAACATTTTAAGCCAATGGCAAAGCGAATTGCTCACCTTCGAGAACAAAGGTGATAGCTTACGATACGTTGCTAGAAGTGTAGCAATTTGCTGCCATTATGAGGGCATTGTATGAGGATTTCTGCTTGACAAATTTAAGAAGTAAGTCTATGGATGCCGAGCTGGTACTTGGCTGGAATGGTGCGCTAATCGAACGGCTGATGGCGGCCTACTTCGTAGAGGTCGAGGCGAAGTTACGTAGTGCTATGATTGTTACCCTCGACAAAGACCTCAATCCATCGTCACATTCCGCTCCGGTGAGAGCCGTACATGGCGCAGTGTTGGGCAAGCTCGATACGACCGAAATGCTGAGTTTGAAGCGCTGAAGCTACGAGCTGATTTACGACCGCGCAAAACGACTATCCGCCGCAAGGTACGCTGGAGTATTCGAGACAGGGAGAAATTCGAATCCTTGGTAACTGAGCTTGCGCACTTCAATGGGAAGCTCGACTAGGTTGTGCCTGCTCGCCAAGATTTGGTTAACGTTCGGTCGATGATTGACGAAGACATGGCCGACATCGACAGTCTGCGGCAACTGAAACTCATTTGCGATGCTGCTATTGATTCTGAGGGGGACTTTGCTCGGTCCGCATGGCGATGCATCGTCTGAGCCTGCCAGAATCGGATCCTTCAGAAGTTCTGGTTCAGGACCATGGATGACCGACAAGAGTCCATCGCAGAAGCACATAGCAGGACTCTGCAGTGGGCGTATGAACCTCCCAGCGCCGATCAGCCCTGGGATGACTTGTCAGCTTGGCGCCGGCACGGTACGGGGTTGTATTGGGTGTGTGGCAAGGCCGGCAGCGGGAAATTCACTCTGATGAAGCACCTTTCCCACACTGTGGCGCGCGGCAGCTACTCAATGAATGGGCTGACGATCGATCCTTATCACTTGTTCACCATCACTTTTGGAACCTTGGAACTGTGGAGCAAAAGTCACAGATGGGACCGATCCGCGGACTTTCGTACCAGATACTATCTGTTAACCGGGATCCTATCGCCGCGGTGTTCCCTAAGATGTGGAAACAACTCCTCGAAACCGACGACGATGTGTTCCTCCCCACCATGGCCGAAACGCGGATTGCGTTTCGGGAAATAGCCGCACGAGCCGCCGACGTTGGTGCTTTTAGCCTCTTTTGGACGAATTGAGGCGATTATCGAGAAGGAATTAATAGCCTCCTCGTCGATTTGGCCACGTATGACAACTTCAAAATAGTTGTCTCGAGCCGACTAATTCTAGATTGTGTCACTTCATTTGAGCACTTTCCCGCTCTGCATTTGCACCACCTAAACCGCGGCGACATCACCAACTATGTAAAAGACGTAATCGGAGAGCACAAATACATGAGGAAACTCATTAGGAGACACGCCGAAGAAGCTTTAGGGATGCTCGAAGAGATTGTTTCCAAGTCCTCGGGTGTTTTTCCTTGGGTGGTGCTGGCCTGCAGGTCCTTGATATCCGGATTCGCGGATTACGATAGGTTGCCAGAGCTTCGTCGGCGGATAGACGAGTTGCCATCCGAACTCGAAGATATGTTCCAGCACATGCTCAAGAATGTAAAGGAACGTCACCGTCAGCAATCACCGTCAGCAAGGAGCGCTTCTCCTCCGCCTATGCTACGCGCACCATCAAGCCCAGCTAGACGTCCGCAACGGTGATGGCGACATGAGCGCCCTTGGACTAGCGCTCGTGGATGATGATTCCTTCGGATCAGACGAGATTCATGAGTTGGGCCGGATTCAAAGGACGGAGTTCTTAGATGACTTGACCGGTAGGCTGAGAAGCCGGTGCGGCGGATTGCTTGAGGTCGAGGTTGACTCTAGAGCCTGTTTCTGCGCCTCAGATGCCGAATGCACAGCGGAACATGACAGGAAACTCGACCTTAAGGTCGTATTTATGCGCCGTACCGTGTTCGAATTTCTAGGTGACGGGTCTACATGGAGTCTAGAATGTCTACAGACGCCGAGCGAGGCAAACATCGCCACGAATCTAGCGCTGATCTTCATATACTCGGTAATCCTTAGCCTGTGAATCAGAGACACCCAGACGGCTAGGTTTTTAGGAAATGGACTAATCTGGGGAGGAAGGTCCGATTCGGATCTCTTGATATAGCGGTTGACGTTTTTAAAGCGGTTGAATCTTTTGTGGATGCGAGGCAAAAGTATCCCAGAATGTATTTGCTTCGTGGCCTCTACACCAGCATGATCCGGGGACACAGCGCTCGCATGCCACGCTATTCCTCGCTATCGAAGCAACAGCAATCAACTACGTCTGAACCCACCCCGACATGGCCCAATTTGCACGTTCCGCCAGCATGCGTTTGTGTGAGTGTAGGCCGCCTTTGGAACACGCTCTTGCCCGTCCGGTTTTCAAAGGGCTAGGTTCTAATCCTGGTTTTATTTCTGGGGCTAGGATCTCTCTTCTGTTGTCCGTTGGCTGCGATCCAACTCAATCTAAGTTCGGACACGACACTCCTTAAGGGCAATGGATTGGCGCATTATTTGACCAGGACCTAAACGATGACACCATATCTGGAGCTGTTAACATAAATTTCATGCTAGCGGCGGCAGGTGCTTCTCTACTGGATAACTTGTTGGATTGCAAAGTGTAAGTCCATAGATTTTCTTTGCAATCTGAGCGAGTTGCTTCGAATTGTCTGATGCGATGGAAAAACGGTCAACGATGGGGAAAGGACCAAATCACTATGGAGCTGACAACTACAGCCTAGCTGGAAGCGAGAGGGCTGGCGAAGCCGTAGACTACAGCGCTCCAATAAAGCTCTAGAAAAAGGAGCAAGTAGATTATGGACTTAAATATACACTTTACTAAGGTTCAGCTAAGAAGAGAGCGTGGCAGCTCGGTGATATCGAGGAGCCAGAGATAAAACATTGCCGTTTAGTAACTAGATAAGCCTTGTACGTCGGTATTACTAAAGCTGCCAGATTGGTAGCATTCCCTAGGAATGCCGGCGGAAAGCTGTCAGAAAGCTCGCAGCTTTCCCTGGGAATGCCGGCGATAAGCTAGTAGCTTACCCGCGGTACCCCACTAGAGAAAACGTATTAAGATAAGGAATACAAGGCCTAGAAGAAGGCGGGCAGGAGAGGGACAGAGAACATAATCTACTTACCCCGCTAATATCTAGGCCTAAGGTGCTTTTATCAGATTTTATCGTTCTAAAAAAGAGATTTTTGATCGAATTAATTGATTGACTAACGGATACTTATAAGGCGAGACTAGAAAGTTAGTTATATCATTTCTTTACACTTAAAAAATCGTACTATTATTTAGGATAGCTATTAATGTTAGAATAGTACTAGTATCAGAATAGTACTACTTCTAGGAGCGCCGCCGGAAAGCCGCTAGCAAACCGGCGGAAAGCTGCTAGAAAGCCGACGGAATACCGCCAGAAAGCTAGCAGCAAGCTAATAGCTTTCCTAGGAACGCTGCCGGAAAGCCGCCAGCAAACCGGCGGAAAGCCGCTAGAAAGCTAACGGTTTTCCTAGGAATACCGGCGGAGAGCTGTCGGAAAGCGTATTAAGGAAAGGAATATAAGACGCTAGAAGAAGGAATAGAGAACAACACCTTTCTACATACATAGAATAAATCAACTAATTCAATCAAAATCATCCTTCTTAGAACAACGAATATCTGACAATTAAAAGAAATTTATCTTTAGTTATTAATAGGAATTTAATTAGATTCTTTTTATAGAATAATTTAAAAAAATCTTATATTAAAATGCACCTCCGTAGTTATATTACAAAGTTGCCTTTAGCTATGGCGTGACGTCAATACGTTAGTCTTATTAACTACGTTATTTTAGGCTTTATAATTAGCCGTACTCCGCCCATCGCCAGAGCAAAGACAATAGGTCGTAACTAGCATTGTTAGCTTACAGTATTCTTTCACTATCATTATATCCAATGCAATTTTGGTATAGCTCAGCGTCTTATACTCCTACATACTTACTAACCTTATTATCTAAGAGTCATATCCTCCTCAGATGGGCGATTTTGCCTTATTCGTCGCTTCAGTCACGGTGCCATATTTAAACAAGACTGATTCTCATTCCTCCTACTTGTCACCGTATAGTTACATGCGAAGCAATACGTCTTTTGCGACGCAGCGGTATTGGCGATTTCCAACTTATTCAGGTTAGCGATGGGGCCATTCCTCCTTATGCGATACTTTCACATACATGGGGAGCAGATACTGAGGAGGTCACCTTTGAAGATCTAATAAATGGGACTGGAAAAGATAAGTCCGATTACCAAAAGATCCGATTCTGCGGAAGTCAAGCTGCACTAGACAACTTAGCGTACTTTTAGATCGATACCTGCTGTATTAACAAGATAAATAAGGCCGAACTCTTACAGTCTATCAACTCCATGTTCCGCTGGTATCGTAATGCAACTCGGTGCTACGTTTTTTTTATCAGATATCTTGAGCGCTCCTTTTAGGGCTAACGAAGAGTTCAATACTCTATACTTACAGGGATCAAATCTCTGGAAAAGCAAATAGTTCACTCGGGGCTGGACGCTCCAAGAGCTTCTTGCCCTATATTTAGTTGAATTCTTCTCAGGAAGGCGAGCGACTAGGTGATAAAAATTCCCTAAGGCATCAAATTTCTGAGGTTACCGCTATCCCTAAGTAAGCGCTTTAAGGGGCTATTCTATCTACGTTCCCCGTAAATAAGCGATTTATATAGATATAACCCCGTAAGACGAAGCTTAAAGAAGACAAAGCATACTTATTACTAGGGATTTTCGGTATCTATATACTACCTGTCTACGGTAAAGGGTTGGCAAGCGCATTCAAAAGGCTATAGGAGGAGATCGACAAGCTAGAGCGATATTTACAAGACTTATACCTTACTAATCCTAAAGACGATAAGAAGTGTATTAAGTATAATAAGGGTAGCTTACTAAAGGACTCGTACCGCTAGGTCCTTAGAAACACCGACTTTCAATAATGGCAAATGACCCGAAGAGTCGTCTGTTATAGGTTAAAGGCGATCCTAGAAAAGGCAAGACGATATTACTCTATGGTATTGTAAACGAGCTGGCAGAGTCGATAGTTAAGACGGACCTACTATTCTACTTCTTCTACTAAGCTATAGACTCGCGAATTAATAACTCTACGGCTATACTACATGGTCCGCTATATCTATTTATTAGCCAGTAACTACCGCTTATCTCGTATATCTAGAATAGATATAACTATACAGGTAGAAAACTCTTTAAAGATACGAATACTGGGACTGCCTTATCTAATATATTTATAGATATCTTACAAGACCCGAGTTTAAACAGTATATACTTAATAGTTAATACCCTAGACGAATATAAAGTAGACTTACCGAAACTATTAGACTTTATCGTCCAGATGTTGTACATCTCAGCCCGTGTTAAATGGATCGTCTCTAGCCGTAACTGGCCCGATATTGAGGAGCACCTTTAAAAAGTAGGAGATAAGGTCAGACTATACCTCGAGCTGAATACTAAATCTGTTTCTAGCATAGTTAGTATATTTATCTAATATAAAGTAATTAAACTAGCGCAAAGAAAGGGGTAAGATAAGAAGATAAAAGACGTCGTATTAAACTATCGATCTATAAACGCGAATAACACGTTTCTTTAGGTAGCGTTGGTCTGTTAAAACCTTGGAACTATCCAGCGATAGAGCACTCTTACGATGCTGAAAGTATTCCTATCTAGACTTAACTCTCTCTATGAGCGGATAATGCGGCAGATATCTAATTCGAAAGGTTTAGACCTCTATAAATGGATACTCTCCATAATCGCTCTCGTATACTGACCTATTACACCAAAGGAATTAACATCTCTTATTAAAGTACTTAAGGATATAGCTAACGACCTTAACTTACTATAAGACCTTATTAGCCTATACGGCTCTTTTCTCACTATTCGAGATGGTACTATCTTCTTTATACACCAGTCCGCGAAGGAATTTCTATTCAAGAAAGTATATTTTAATATCTTCCTATCTAGGCTAGATAAAGCTCACTATAAAGTCTTCTTACGGTCTCTCTATATCATGTCTAAGACACTCCGACGAGACATATACAGCCTAGGTGCGCTAGGGTACCCCGCGAAGCAGGTTGAATGACCAGACCCGGACCCATTAGCGGCATTATATTACTCGTGCATCTACTAGACTAATTACCTACGTAATTAGTATCTCAACTCTTCTACGACTTCCTTAGTCGAGCTGTAAGACGGAGGTATTGTTTATAAATTCTTAAGGAAGAAATACCTTTACTGGCTTAAAGGCCTTAGCCTATACAAAAGTTTATTAAAAGGGGTAGTTTCTGTAGCAGGACTTGAGATACTAATTAGGGTAACTATTAAATCGGTAAGGTTACTTATACGAACGTACTAATATGGTTTAGAGAAGAGCAAATGTAAATTAGTTAATTAGGCTGATTCGAGATGCGTATCGATTTATTATAGCTTATAAGTTAACGATAGAAAGCAATCCTCTACAGGCATATACGTCCGTACTTATATTCAGTCTAACTAGTAACCTAATAAAGGGTAATTTCAAAGAAGAGGAGCTACAGTGGATTGTAATAGAGCCAAGTATAGGGCATTACTATAATGCCTGCCTGTTAACGCTTGAAGCGCATAGCGGCAACGTTAATTCAATCGCCTTCTCCCATGACTCGACACAACTCGCATCCAGTTCGTTCGATGGGACGATTAAGATCTGGGATACGAGCAGTAGCACCTGCCTGTCGACGCTTGAGGTGAATAGTAGTTCGGCCTCAACAGTAGCTTTCTCCCATGACTCGACACGGCTCGCATCCGGGTTAAGTAAAGATATGATCAAGATCTGGGATACGATCAGTAGCGCCTGCCTGTTGACACTCGAGGGGCATAGCCTCTCAGTCAACTCAATAGCCTTCTCCCACGACTTATTACGGCTCACGTCCGCGTCGGATGATAAGACAATTAAGATTTGGGATATGAGTAGTAGCGCCTGCCTGTTAAAGCTCAAGGGGCATGCCAGTTCAGTCAAATCAGTCGCTTTCTCTCATGACTCGGCACGGCTTGCATCAGCGTCGGGTGACAATACAGTTAAGATCTGGGATGCGAGTAGTAGTGCCCACCTCCATACGCTCGAGGGGTATAGCGGTGGGATCTGGTCAGTCGCCTTCTCTTACAACTCGGCATAGCTTGCATCAGCGTCGGGTGACAATACAGTTAAAATCTGGGATGCGAGCAGTGGCGCCTACCTGTTGACACTCGTGGGGCATAGCGATTGGGTCAAATCAGTCGCTTTCTCCCATGATTCGTCACGGCTCGCGTCCGCGTCGGATGATAAGACAATTAAAATCTGGGATACGAGTAGTGGCGCCTGCTTGTTAACGCTCGAGGGGCATGTTAATTCGGTCAATTCAGTCTCTTTCTCCCACGACTCGGCACGGCTCGTATTAGGGTCGTACGACAAGATGGTCAAAATCTGGGATGTGAGCAGTGGCGCCTGACTGTCAACACTCAAGGGCCATAGAGGGTTGGTCACATCGGCCGTCTTCTCTCATGACTTCACGCTGCTAGCATCAGCATCGAATGACGAGACAGTCAAGATTTGGGATGCGAGTAGTGGCGCTAATCTCCAAACGTACAACATCGGCAAGTCGCTACATCACATCGCCTTCGACAACACTGGGGTACATTTGTATACTGATATTGGTACGATCGATATTCGTGCTCAGTTAGGATCAGCGTCGCCCCCAATTGTTTCAGAGCCTCATAGTCCTCAATACAAGGGTATCGCTCTGAGTGCAGATGGTATGTGGATAACATACGACTCAAAGTACCAAGTGTGGTTACCCTCAGAGTATCGACCGTCACGCTCAGTTGCATCAAAGAGTGCAATTGGTATTGTTGCTGAAACAGGAAGAGTATGGATATGTAGGTGTAAGTAGTTAGGATATAAAGTGTTCGGACAGTAAGCTGTGTACCTCACCAGAATGCTCGCGTACACCTCACAACACTCGCGATGCCACCTGCCTAGAATCATGGTGGAGATAACAAAAACCGAAGTCCCTATATTGAAATCAAGAAACCGGGAGAAATCAAGATAAAGAGAGAAAAAAGGAAAAAAAAAAGGTGTGGATAGTCCTTTCGCCTTCCTTTCTAAATAATTCTTCTACCCTATCTTACTTATTATAGGATTATCGGAGTATAGTAATATTATAAGTAGTTCTACGAGCCTATAGTACTTGTTCCTTAGTCTTAGATATTTTAAAGAAGGATTTAATATTAATATCTATTTACCTACTATTATAGAAGCCATATTTTATAAACAACACGCCCTATAGGCGAGCCCAATTAAAATGATAATGTAATACCATTATCTAAAGTAGAATACTATTTATAATATAGAATATAATTGAGTGCCGTCACTCAGGCTCAAAAGATAGTTCACGCCAGTGCCGAGAATTGTGAGAATTGTCTATGATTTAGTGATCGATACGGTCACCTAAGATATGTCTCTACCCATCTATCTTTAGCTACTGCTGGATCATCTTCGTTCACATCCATGCAACCATGCAAATAGCAATCTCCAACAACGGAAAATTGATCTATCCCTAAACGCCGCATCAATAATTCCTTTTCTTCATCAGGCGGGTGACCGTGAGACTTATCAGCCCCAGAATAGTTCTTGAGGATAAAAGGTGTCTTGCCGCCTTCAATCCAGCAAACGACATCTCCGCGCTGAGTATTGGGAGGGCCAAGGCCAACAAGTTCGCCTGCCGTGAAAAATCGACGCGAAAGTGTTGCTGCCATGATGGAGTGGTCCATTGATGCGACCCCTGCTTCGATTTTAGTCGTCGAATATCGTAAATCTGAAAATCTTGTTCCAAAATGCTTTAGTAACGCTTTATTAGCTGCTTTCAGCAATTCGCCCCAGGGTGCTTTTTTCACAGCTTTACGTGTTTCAGGGTCGATGAATTGACTTTTGTTGATACCATCTCCGCACACGACGTCCAGCAATCTATCCATCATCATGGCTCTCTCCAGTCTGTCTTCATAGCGGCTCTCGATGGCAGCACCGGCATTTTTATCGATTAATTCTTCGATATCTCCTTCTTCGACATTGTTCCAGAAAGATCCTGGGCCAACGAATCCCACATCCAACAACATTTTCCACACCTTTCCTGCCGGCGAGAGACAAAAATCGAGGAACGAATCGTAGGCTATGTCGCGATAGCCAAAGCACGAAGAGCCTTGCTTTCTGTAAAGTTCCATATCGTTCTGGTGCTGGTTGCGCCTTCCCTGAGATCTGAATGGTGATCGCTCCGAAAATTTGGCCCAGTTTATGAAATCAAGCTCATCGCAACTCGAAGCGCGCAGAACCTCATTTTGCGCATCATTTTCCAAAGGTATGCAAACAATGTCGGCGCATATGACCCTCCAAAACCGTGACAGGTCTTGGCTGTGTGGGTTAGCCTCTCGAATAGCCTGCCACCATTTATAAAGCGTTTCTCGACACATCAATGCACCGTCGCCCCACATGACTTCTTCGATCTTCGTAACTTTATCTATAACATTCACCTGGACTTTCAAGATTTGGGCGTACGCACCCGGATTCCCAGTGTGTAGTTTGGGGCGCGGAGGTCGGTACAATGCCATGGACGCAATATGGATGTCATTTGTCTGAGTCGCCGGCGCATCCCAATCTGGTACCCAGCTAGGCAGATCAGTTCGGAATTTTCTTCCAATCTCTGTACTCAAGATGGATAAGGATTCCGAAGCTCTGATGATCTCCACAGTCGCATGCGTGAAGACCTCTTTTTCGGTCAAAGAATAATTCGGAAGAAGCTCATAACCGTCGGAGTTTGTATCAACCAGACTAAGAAGTGCGTATACTTTATCTCGAGGGTCTGAAGCCTTCCGATCGCGGAATCTCTGAAGTAGCCATAACAAGCTTTTTTGTTCTTCTTTAGTCTCATTATGCCTTGCGTAGTGGTAGCGCATGTAATCACCCCAAAGAGTCTTATCCCATTCTGGTGCCTTTAGGTTTCGAGCACGCGCATGTGCCTTGCGGAGCATTTCGATATCCTTAACTCGATTCACAAAGTTGGTAAGAACCGTAACTTGGTCGCGAGGAACATTATGAAGCACTTTTGCACAACAAGAACCAGAATGTTTTGCGAATGCGAGAGCGGCGTCGGCAAACATGCTCCAAGGTGCTGATATCGAAGAGCACACCACGATCACGTCTTTTGGCATCGTGACCTCCTGAACAACCCATATGCGAGTCCACCACGGCGTCCATGGGGGATTCATCATTCTTCTAAGAGCCTCGTAAAGGTCTATAAAACAACCGCCGATGCTTTCTTCCCCCTCAAACATCGGCAAGCAGGAAAGGTGTTTGCCTTCGGCAAGCACACGAATGAATGCGAAAGCATGGTCAAAACCAAACGCTCGGGCAGTGCCACTCTCCTCGCAATAGCGCGATGCGCGGAGACTATCGAGAAATCTTTTCAGATAAGCGGCATCTTGTCCATCGTTGTGGAAGCGCACGACGGAAAGCTCCGGAGTTTGTCTTTGGGTGTGTCCTATCCCAGGTCCAAGATAAACGAACACGCTAAGGCATGATTCATAGAGTCGTCCCATCAACCGCACCTGATGCATCCGCTCTTGTAGATCCTCTTGATTAATGCATAATGCGTCAACCCATAGCAGAAGCTCCTGTTCATGTTGTTGTCGGATATACCTAAGTGCGCCCTCCAGATTTATCGTTACGATGAAGGGCTGGTTATTTAGAATGATCTTGCGAGTGACCCGCTTGGATCCCCAGACGTACGAGAGTGCATAGTATTTTGGGTTGCTGCTTAGCGACGTGTGCAGAAGTTCGCATCGAATGGGGTCGCTCCAGTGGCCTGGCAGCAGCCTTATCAAGCGGATGCCGTCGTCTGGCAATGGTATTTGCGAGTACGGAAGATCGCTCATGGTTGCCGAATAGACGCCTGTGAGACCAGAAGTGTCGGGCACCGCCAAAGAGGTTTTAATGCTTCACCACGCCTGTTGTAACCCTCATTCTCCCGCTTCAAAGTTCACCGCTGCTGCCTAAGCGACGCAAACTCAGCCACCCTGACGTGGCTGTGTCCTGGAATTAACATTTCAATACGATGTGCCATATTACCCAACAAATGGAACATTTTTTGATAAAATGTTGGCTGAGAGTTGAGGACCTTGATCAGGCTCGCATCGTTGTGTAATATGTCTACATAGCCCGGTGACTGCGTGGTGCTGATTGTCACGTGCTAGACGATGCTACATTGTATGTAGCCAATCTTAAAGTTCTGAACTCGAGCAAATCTTTTTGGTCTGTTTCTCGTGGATGATTTCGCATAGATAACCATTGCGTGTTTCAAAGGATCTCGAATCTTTATAGAAGTCGAGATTTCGGGGAAAAGCTCACGTGACATATGGAGCGTCTTAACGTTCAATGTTGAGCCTGGATGTCAAGTGCCCATGTGCATACTACTACATGTTTGGAAACACAAGCTACTCAGAGCTGTTAGAAAACTTGCAAATTCTATTGACGCTTCATGTATTTGTATGCCTTGATGGTGCCAATGTCATCCACTATGTGTTCGGTTTGCGGAATGGGATCCAAGCCAATATTCGTAGGGGCTTCGTGGGCCTCGAGCGTGTAATCCATTGCAAGAACCACAAGCGTATAATTTTTGTACTCGGCCTTGGCCTTGTACACCATATCCAGGTCCTCCTGCACCAGTCCTTGCACTGCATTTTTCTTTGCGGCTCCATTTTCGCACCTGAGCTCGATAATCATGCCCCTGAAATTATCCATCTGAGGAAGAAGCAAAGTTTCCCTATTTGCCTTCTTCGGGGTTTCTAATTGATTGAAGATCTGCTCGCAAACTTGCGTATCAAGATCAATCTCGAATACTTCTCTGAACGCTAGTTCGAGTTCAACCTGCGACCAGCCTTCCCAGCCTGCTGAACTGATGAAGGTGATAGCATACATTTTGCGGATACGTTCTCGCTGCATCCATCTGACGATGGGGGAGTCCATTGGGTAGTCTTGCATCGGGGAAGTCTCGTTTTCAATCACGCCATGCTTATCTAAAGGCGATGTAGATTCGCCGGAAGCAACCATTGTACAAACTGTCGCGATGATGGTAGCTGCTGTACTGCGTAACAAGGTGAGGATAGAGTTGACTGTGGAAGCAAGGGTGGAGGAGATACCTGCTCAGAGCAAAAATGTTGTTTTTGAAAGCCGAAAAAGCGGTGGTGGCGATGATTAGTTGCAGTCGAGTTTTTTTGTATGCAGCCTTTCTACGGCGCAGTTCTGGCTCTGATGAGCGAGCGGGGTGAGCTGAGATCCGGTCCCGCGATGACTAGTCTACATTGCCGCAGCACGTCACCACCTTCTTCGAACGCTTCGTAGTTCTAGCCTTTCTCTTCTACCCTCCACTCTCGATTATGGAGAAAGAAAAGCTTTGCGACCCGAGTTCGAGATTGCTTCGCGGAGAACGAGATGCAACCGTTCCTCTTACTATGGTTCTAGAAACCTATCTTATAGTGGGTAAAAAAGTGGCGTAGCACCCTATCCTAGCATAGGGAAAAATAGTACGGCTAAAAAAACACTATTATAGATTCTATATAAGATAGTCTAGCTAGATAGAAAAGAAAAAATTCTTCTTTCTCTACTATAAATAGAGTCTAATTATTTATTAGATATATAATTCTACTATACTATCAGGAATTTATATCTCTTTATTAATTTATAATATACTTATATTACTTTTAAAAATACTATATATATTAAGATTAAACGTGTATTAGCCTACTATCTATTAAAGATAGATGCTACTCTATAGATATATATAAAATTAGTTTATTCTCGTCAAGTTATATCAAGTAAAGTACTCTATAGTCAAGCTTAATGACGACATATTAAGAAATGGCTGGAAATTGAAAGTGCGTTACTCATAGAACCCAGGTGTCTACTTGGCCAACAGTGGCTAGATCTATTAAAAATATTCTTGTACCAGGTTCGAAACACGGAGGTGTCACGCATCAATCTCCTACAAGGCTTACGGGTGGCTGAGCAAGGGGCCCTGACTGGTTTCGCCCCCGACCCCCACTTAGGCGCCTAAGGGCCCTCTTAACACGATTAAGCCCCGTTGAAAGGGGCACCACACTATACTCTTCCAATATTGACGTATAGCACCGGTTCGGTGTGCACTCGCTTCGTAAGATGAATTTCGACGAGACTCGATGGTACCATCTATATATCGGTGGTGACAAAGACATTGCTATTGTGGGCACGCCACTTTTCTCCGGGGACCCGAGCCTAGAAGATACCACGAATCATAATAGTACGTTCGGCGCTGTCTTTTTGAGTACAAACCGGATAGACGACAGTGAACGAAAATGGCAAATCGTTGCTATTGACTCCGAATATTATGTTCTTAGGACCTCGGCCTCAGGACCCCAAGGTTACTTGGCCACGAACTACGCGCCAAAACGGAAGAATTTAACAGGTAAAACGGTGGCGTATATGGTCAGAGATAATGTTTCCGATGCTTCAGTATATTGGAAAATCTCACCGTGGGGTGACGGTACGTTTAAACTTACGAACAAGGCGAACGGAACGGACTGGCCCTTGGAAATCGGTGGCGAGGGCGACACAGATAATGGCACTGGAGCACGTCTGATGTTTAACTTAGTAAGGATGAACCCCCGAAGAGAGTTCTCTTTTGAGCCTATTGGACTAGTCAATGGTATAGACATCGGGAAGGTCGATGAATTTTTCTCGCGAACAGCAATAAGTGTGGGGAAGACCCAGCGTTAAGGAGTATGCGATCGTGATGCTGATGAATATATAGTTACCGGCCACGATGACACAAAGCTCATCGTCTTCGTCCTTTATACAAAGCTCATCGTCTTCGTCCTTTACACAAAGCTCATCGTCTTCGTCCTCTATACAAAGCTCTTCGGGTCCATTAAATACCTCTAGTGGCCTTGGTACAAGTGCCAAAGCGGGGATTGGTGCTGGCATTAGTAGTGCGGTACTAATCGCACTCGTTGTACTAGGTCTATTCCTCTTCCAAAGTCGAAGACGGCGCAGCACTCCGTCTTCTAATATACTGGAATCCTCTATAGTAAACCACAGCGAAGAAATAGCGACAAAATCTGGGTATATTGGATTCGCCCAAAAACCGGAACTGGACTCGACTTTATACAGGGCTGAGCTGCCGCCTATGGAGCACCCGCCCGTTGAACTGCCTGGAAGTAAGCTACTAAGATAAGAGCTACCTAGTATTAAATAAGCTAATCGAGAGTATCTTAGTCCAGTAATATAAATTAGGCCGCAACCATATAAAGTATCAGGACTAGTTACCCTAGAAGCTATCCCTAGAAACTAGATATATAAACTCCTTACATAGTATAGGCCTATTTATTGATTGAATAAATTCACAAATAAGACTTTCATCTCAAGTACGCTAAAAAGATCTTAAAGATAGCAGTGTTTCCCCTACTGTATAATAACTCGTAGATCGTACAAAGGAAAAATCTCGAAGGTTTTAGGATAAAAGCTGGCGGGACTAGAGCCTGGAGTTACTTTGTCCCTTTTATAAGAGCTAAAAAGTCCTGATACCATAGTTAGATTATTTACTATCTTAACTACTATTAAATAGTTAATAGTATTTAGGTGGCTCGTAGTATATTAGCACTACGCTGCCGCCTAGTACTATAACTATTAAACATATCCTTAACAACTATCTTAACGACCATGGCTCTACTACGGTACTTCCAGTAGTATAACTATAGAATACGGTCTCAACACTCTATGGTAGTCTAAAGAAACAAATGAGCCATGAAGGTGGAGGCGGTAGTGGAGAACGTAGGCTGTAGAAGTAGTCTTTTCAAAAGTTCTTGTTTGTATAGTGTTAGATTGATTCACTCGAATGCATACTTATGCAATCAAGGTACCTGAAGGGTTTATATACGATTAGTAGGAAAGACTGGTGACTACGCATTACTTCCGCCTAAGGAGACAAAGATACTAAATAAACAGTACGACGTCGTCCGAAGACGACGCAGTATAGGCCTATTTATAATATAATATATAGTAGGGTAAAATAAAAAAAGAATAATTAAAAAAGATACCTTTTTTATATAACTATAGCGTAGTCAATATTGACGCTATAATAAAAGGTAAATAAGATTTTTTAAAGAGGAAAACTAGGGAATTAATTCTATAATTAGTAATCTTGATTAGTAAGTATATTCAAGGTAGAGTTAGTCG
>Ga0247757_10000625_pt1 | contig 28396 bp, 28 predicted proteins | sample UWRJL126311R4_FD_180929 | JGI IMG/M metagenome (GOLD analysis project Ga0247757, IMG submission 180929) | Plant litter microbial communities from Arlington Agricultural Research Station in Wisconsin, United States - UWRJ-L126-311R-4 | ecosystem: Environmental > Terrestrial > Plant litter >...
GAGACCGAGACCGAGACCGAGACCGAGACCGGGGCCCCAAACACATACTGTGCTTACAGAGCATAATTTCGAGACCAAGACCAAGACCAAGACCTCGAGGCGCCCAAAACATACTGTGTTTACAGAGTATGATTTCCGAGACCGAGACCGAGACCGAGACCGAGACCGGGGCCCCAAACACATACTGTGCTTACAGAGCATAATTTCGAGACCAGGACCAAGACCTCGAGGCGCCCAAAACATACTGTGTTTACAGAGTATGATTTCCGAGACCGAGACCGAGACGCAAAAACATCCTGTGTTTACGGGGTATAATTTCCGTTGGGATCGGGAGCTCGATCAAGATTCTGTGTTCGCACAGCGAAATCTCAAAGCGCGCGTGTTTGCGGTTCAAGTCAGGGAGACGCCTGCGTGCGGAAATGCGCGGGTGAGCGGGGTGCGATGCGGGGGTGCGAGCGCCCCACTCTTCTTGTCGGAGTGCCCGGGGCGGGGAGGAGACACGAACACCGTTCACGTTCGCGGGCACGGGCACGGGCACGGGCTAGAGACCGTGATCCTCGAGTTTGTAATAGAGGCTCCGCCGGCTGATGCCTAGTAAGCGGGCGGCTAGGTTTTTGTTGCCGCTGGCGCTGGTCATGGCGCGTTCGATCGCGCGGCGTTCGGCTTTGCGCAGGGCTTGTTCGAGTTCGAGTGCGGTTTGATCGAGGTCGACTTTGGGGGCGAAGCCGGAGCTTTCGGCGAAGGCCATTGCGCCGGGTTTTTGGCGGATTTCGCGGGTGACGTCGGCGGCGGCGATGCGCGGACCCGAGCCGAGCACGACGAGTCGTTCGACCACGTTTTGGAGTTGGCGCACGTTTCCGGGCCAGGCCTCGCCGACTAAGAGAGACAGTGCGTCGGCGTCGAAGGCGGGGGCGCGGCGGCCGTTGGCGGCGGCCACGCTGCTGCAGAAGTGGAGCACCAAGGTCTCGATGTCGTCGCGGCGGGCGCGCAGCGGCGGCACCCAGAGCGCGACCACGTTCAAGCGATAGAATAGGTCCTCGCGGAATTTTCCCTCACGCACCAGCGCTTCGAGATCACGGTGGGTAGCGGTGACGAAGCGCACGTCGGCGGACAGCGTTTCCGTGCCGCCGAGTCGCTCGTAGCGCCGTTCTTGCAAGACGCGCAGCAGTTTGACTTGAGTCGCGGGGCTGATATCTCCGATTTCGTCGAGGAAGAGCGTGCCGCCTTCGGCCAACTCGACGCGCCCGGGTTTGCGAGCCGTGGCACCGGTGAACGCGCCGCGTTCGTAGCCGAACAGCTCACTTTCCAGCAATTGATCGGGCAGCGCGGCGCAGTGCACTTTGACGTATGGGCCGGCGCGCCGTGGGGAGTATTCGTGCACGAGGCGCGCGACCAGCTCTTTGCCCGTGCCGCTCTCCCCGCGCACGAGCACCGTGGCGATGCCGTTGGCCGCACGCCGCAACGTGCGTTGCAAGTCCAACATTGGCTCGGAGCGGCCAATCAGTTGCACGGTTGGCGTGAATACGAGTGAGCGCGGCGGCTCTTCTCCGCCCGGCTGTGCGCTTTGCATGGCTTTGGCCAGCACGTACGCAACTTCATCGCGTTCCACGGGCTTGCGTAGGAAGTCGGCCGCGCCCGCGCGCACTGCGGCGGCGCCATCTGCCGGACGCGCGCCATCGACCAGGGCGATCAATGGCAGTTCATGACCGCGCTCGAGCAGCGCTTTGGTCAAGCTCAGCGATGGCGATGCGATCAGCTCCGCGTCGACGATCAGCACGTCGAACGAGCCTTGGTCGAGCGCGTTCAATGCTTCGAGCGCGGTCCTGACGCGGCGGCCGCGCGCGCCGGTTTCGAACAGCATCGCTTCCAACGCGGCAACCGCGTTGTCATCCGCTGAGGCGATCAGGAGGCTCGGCTGTTCGGCCATGACACTCAGTTATCTCGGAGGCGGAAGCCGAATGCAAGGCCGCGCCCGGCGCGGGCTAGCGAGTGCGCGTCCTGCGCGTTTTGGCGGGTTCGCTGTACACGAGCAGCTCGGGCACGCTGCCGCGGCGCGTGGCATTGGAGTTGATGGCGCGCGTTGCCTGCACCGTGGCCGATGAGAATTCTCGGTACAGCTCGCGAGTTTCCGGCGTGTACGAGTTCGAAAGTAGGGTCTTGACGCCGCGCTCGGTCAAGCGCGCGAACGTCGCCGCGAGTCGCGCGTGCTCCACCGAGGTGAACGCCACCGAGTGATACGCGGCAAAGCTGGCCGTTTTCGACACGGGCACGTATGGCGGATCGAAGTACACGAAGTCTCCACGCTTGGCCTTCTTGCACGAGGCTTCGAAATCATCGACCGCGAGCTCGACCCCTTGCAGTGCTTCGGCCGCGGCCAACAAGCGCGGTCGGTCGAGGATGCGCGGATTCTTGTAGCTGCCGTACGGGACGTTGAACTCGCCGCTGCTGTTCACGCGGTAGAGCCCGTTGTAGCCGGTGCGGTTCAAGTAGATGAGTCGCGCGGCGCGCGCGGCGTCCTTGCCCGGTCGATTCGCGCGGACCTTCTCGCGTACCAGGTAGTAGGTCTCTTTGCTGAGCTCGAGCGCCGCTAGCTTTTCCAGCTCCGCGATCACCGAGTCAGCGTCGTCGCGCAGCGCGCTGTAAACGCGGATCAGATCCGCGTTCATGTCGCTGAGCCGCGCGCGTTCGAACTTGCCGCGCGCGGACAGGGCGAAGAACACCGCGGCGCCCCCCGCGAACGGCTCATAGTACTTTTCGATGCGCTCCGGGAACGAGCGGTCGACGAAGGCGAGAATCGGCTCGAGAAGCTGGCGTTTGCCACCGGCCCATTTGAGGACTGGCTTTACGTCCGCTCGGGGTTGCATACGAGCCTGAGCGTCTACCATGGGCGGAACGCGCAGTACCAGCGGACTCAGCGGCCCGCCCGAAACCGAAACGGAATCGAGCCGCAACAGCCGGAACACACGCCGCGGCCGCCAATGGCATGAATGGCCTCACGTGGCGACTTCGAATTCCTGCCGCTGATCGACGTCTCCGGCTTGGAAAGCGCCGATCGTGCGACGCGGCGCGCCACCGCGCGCGAGCTCGATCGGGCCGCTCGCAACTCGGGCTTCTTCTACGCCGCCGAGCACGGCTTTGCGCCGTCTTTGATCGCCGGCTTGGAGTCGGCCGCGGCCGAGTTCTTCGCCCTGCCCGACGCGATCAAGCAGCGCTACTACATCGGCGGTTCGACCAACCATCGCGGCTACGTGCCCCCGGGCGAGGAAGTGTTCTACGCGGGGTCGAAGGACACCAAAGAGGCCTTCGATCTATCCCTCGATCTGCCGGCTTCGGACCCGGACTACCTCGCGGGCAATCGGCTGCTCGGGCCCAATCGCTGGCCGAGCGAGGTGCAGAATTTTCAGCAACGAGTCGATGCTTACTACGGCGCCGTGACTGCCCTCGGCCGACGCTTGCTGCGTGGTTTCTTGCTCGCACTGGACTTGCCAGAAGAGCACTTCGATCACGCGTTGCAGAAACCGCCTTCGCAGTTGCGCCTGATCCACTACCCGTTGCAGACCAGTGTGAGCGACGCACCGGGCATTGGCGCCCACACCGACTACGAATGCTTCACGATCTTGCACGCCACCTCGCCCGGGCTCGAGGTGCTGAACGCCGCGAACCATTGGGTAGACGCGCCACCCATACCGGGCGCATTCGTGATCAACATTGGGGATTTGCTGGAGGTGTTGAGCAACGGGCGCTGGGTCTCGACCACGCACCGCGTACGCAAAGTGAAAGAAGAGCGCTACTCGGCGCCGCTGTTCTTCAACTTGGACTACGATGCGGAAATCGCGCCCGCGCCGCATTTGGTGCAAAGTGACGGCGAGGCTCGCTACCCGAGCGTGCGCGCCGGCGAGCATTTGCTGGCGCAAACCGCGCAGAGTTTCGTGTACATGAAAGAGCAGATCGCGCGCGGCGAAATGCAATTGCCGACCGGCGCGCTCGGCCTCGCGTCTTTCGCACGCGAACGCGCGGAGCGAGCCCCGCAACCCACGGTGACCGCATGAAGCTCTCGTTGTTCGCCAGCGCTTGGTCGTTCGGAGACCTCTCGGCCTGCAAGCAGGAGGTGGAGAGCGGCGTGTTCGACGGCATCGAGGGGCCACCACCGGAGAGCGCGGCCGAAGCGCGCGAGCTCTCGCGCTCGGGGCTCCCGTACATCGCCGAGATTTGCAGTGGTGGCTCTTACGCACCCGCGTCGTCCGTCACCTTCGACCGCCATTTTCAGGATTTTCGCAGCCAACTGGGGCGCGCCGCCGAAGCCAACGCTCTCTTCTGCAGCTGCCTGGTCGGCTCGGACAGCTGGCCCCTGCAGGTTGCGATCGACTTTTATGGCAGCGCACTCCTGTTCGGGAAGCGATCGGGCATCGAGCTCAGCTTCGAGACGCACCGCAGCCGACCGACGTTTCACCCTTGGATCACCGCGGAGATCTTGCGCGCGCTGCCCGAGCTGCGCCTGACGTGTGATTTCAGCCATTGGTGTGTGGTGTGCGAGCGTCTCCCCGACGACGAAGCGGTGCTCGACCTCGTCATCAGCCGCGCGCGCCACGTGCACGCGCGCGTCGGCTACGCGCAAGGTCCGCAAGTGCCAGACCCGCGCGCGCCGGAGTACGAGACGGAGTTGCTCGCGCACGAAGGCTGGTGGCATCGCATCGCGCTCTCGGCGGCCGAGCGGAGTCAGCCCATGCTGACGGTCACACCCGAGTTCGGGCCCGATGGCTATTTGCAGCAAGCGCCGTTCACGCGGCGCCCCGTGGCCGATCTGGCCGAGCTCAATCGCTGGATGGCGCAGCGACAACGCGCGAAGCTCGGCGAGCTATTGGCCGGTGAAAGCGCAAAACCGAGCTGAGCGCGAGCGCGGTGGGCTCCGCGGCTGCTTACGCGGAGAGGCTCTCGATGGCCTCTTCGAAGGAGTCGCCTTCGCCGACGAGGGGTTCGTCCGTCGCGCCGAACTCGGCGCTGGACACGCCCGGTAAGCGCGATGCCATGACGGGTACGAGCACGATGCGATAGCGTTCACCAACCACGTTGGCCTGTGCCTCGTACCCAGGGAACCGTGCTTCCGCTTCTCGTTCTGCGCGCTCTGGTGTCATGAGCCGCAGCGTACTGCATGGCGCGACGCGCGCTATGCCTTCTTGCTCGGCGATTTTTTCAGGAGCGACGGTCGAGGCAGCGGCTCTCTCGCGGCCTTGGCTTTTTTCGAAACCTTGTCACCCTTGACTGCTTTCAGTAGCGAGTGCGCGATCTCACGGGGCTTGGCTTCTCGCTTCGGCATGTGGCGGAGGATGCCATTGGTAGGGGCCATGACAAAGTACCGGGTTGGATCCTGGTAGGCGGACATGGGTTACTTCATCGCAGGGGAGCTGGGTGCTCCAGGGCAAGTGCAACTCGAGCGCGAAGATCGTCCCCGCGCTGGCGCGCGCTCAGCGGTCGTTTGGGCAATCGGCGGCGAAACCAGCCTCGAATTGTGCTTGGTCGTTCCAAATCAACCTGCCGACGCTCAGCTGCGGGCGCCAGTGGGACCGAAGCGACCGACAAGCCCGTCTGCTGCAAACGCCTTGTTAGCCGGTGCCGTGTAACAATTGATGCACGACGTTTCTCGGCCTTTGGTCGACAGCAAACCACGTCGAGGGATTTTGGTCCGAATGAGCATCGGTCCAAGCGAGAAGAAACTGCACTTGTATCACCTCGTCCGTCGGTACTTCGCGCAGTGATAGGCTGAGCCCATGGGGTAAGTACTGGACCGTCGAGGCTGCGAAAGTCGAGCGCAGCGAGATTTTCGTCAGGTTCAACGTTTTGTTGGGCGGCGTCTCAGAGGCGTTCAACATCGTCGAGCTTGCTCAACTCCTTGTCGAACGTGGCGAGCGGTACGTGTCCAGCCTTGCGGGCGGATTCAAGGACCATGCAATCGGAGAAGCCAAGCTTCGGCCGGCGGCGGAATCGAGCCAGCGCAGCTGCGACCACTTCGGGATCTTGCACCACCAAGTCACGATGGTTGAGCAGCATGTCGACGGCCGTGGAAAGCTGCTTGTGTGACAGCTCGAAGACCGAGTCCATCACCCCAATGACCTCCACGAGCACGATGTGAGAAACCCAGGCGCCTTTAGCGACGAACGCCTCGGCGCGATCCGTCTGACGAGGATCGTCGCGCGTAAGAAGGCGAACTACGACGTTGGTGTCAACGGCCCGCATGTCGCTTGACCACGGCTCGCCGCAGGCCACCCTTCAGATCGGCTAAGGATTTCAGAGGAGCGCCCCGAGGGAAGAGCGCGGCGTGGATCTGCTCCGACGAATACGCGCCTGCGCGGCGAACTACCACACGCTCTCCATCTTCTTCCCACTCGAGGACTGAGCCTGGCGCAAGGCCGACCTTGCGTCGTACTATCGCTTTGCCCAATACTTTCGGCCTGCGACGCAGGTGCCAGGTCGTGGGTTACGCTCCTAACTGCGAAGCAAGAAGAGCAGAGCCACATCAGAGAATCGTTTCTCGTAGGCGCGCGATCAGCACGGGGATCATCTCCGGCCTGGCTAAAGTACCAGGCCGAGGCTGCGTGGGTCGAGCGCAGCGAAAACCGACCGCCGGTTGGGCGGCGCGCAGACTACGTATCGCCGCTTAAATCTTCGGGCTTGTCGGTCGGGGAAGCCCACTCGGCATCGAACCCCTCTCGAATGCGGGCGAGAGTCTCGGTTGGGTCTCGTCCCTCGCGCTCGTACGCAAGGGAGGCGTGCCGCGCGATATCGACAAGCAGCAGACCCCACACTGCCGGATCGGACCAGTTTGTGCGCAAGGTGACCTGTTGAGCGTCGTTCGGCGCCGCCCACACCCGAAGGATCTCGACAGCCTCGCGATTGCTCGCTAAAGGCGGCGGCTCAAGTCGCTGAGTCGATGGTCGCTTCCCGAACATGAGGTCGTCTCCAGTCTGGCTAACGTACCGGCGCTCAGCTGCGGGTGCCAGAGCGACGGCGAAGCCGGCGCGACGGCCCCGTCTGCTGCAACGCCTTGTTAGCCGGCCTGGCCACGGGCTGGTTATGAATTCCAACGATAGAGATTCGCTTGTCTCCGAACTGAGCGACTAGTTCAAGCGATCCACCGATGGCTTCAACGTAACGACGGAGCGTCGCAACCTGGCAGTCCTCAAAATCGGGACGAGCCTCGAGGCGAGAGATATCAGCCTGATCGATTTGTGACTGCTGAGCGATGTCGACCTGGGTTTTCCCGATGGCATCACGCAAGGTTCGCAAGGTCAGGTGGACACCTTTCGCGGCGCGAAGACCTCGCCCAAGCACCCTGACAGGCTCGCCATTGGTGGCGGCCCGTCGCTTAGCAGGCTGAGTCATGACTCTCCTCCGGATTCGTAGACGTCTCTTTCGAGACGACTTGCCGGTCTGGCACTGATGATGCGATCGCGTCGGGCGCGTTCGACGTGCACCACGTAGAGGACGCGGTCACGCAGCGAGGTACCGACGACCACCATTCGGTCGGTACCCGATCCCGTCGTCAAGGTAGACGGCGGCCGGGTCAGCGAAAACGGTGGCCGCCTCCGCGAAAGAAACGCCGTGTTTCTCGAGGTTCGACCGAGCCTTCTCGTCATCCCACTCGAAATCGCCTTCGATGACGGTCGCCACTGCATGAACCAATATGGACCGCGACCCATATCCGGTCAAGCGCTCGCCCTCTCGTCTCGGGTCCGGCTAGCTTGTATTTAAACCGCGTCGGACTTGCAACATATGCCGGGGACGAGCACGAAAACGCGGGTGCTAACGAGTTCGTGGATAACGGTGCTGGTCCGTATAATCGGATATTGGGCACAGGGTTGCGGCACCGTTGGCGACGGAGGGGGTTGCCTCAGCGGCAAGCGCGCCGTCACCCCAGCGTCACCGTGGCGGTGTTGCGACATTGCGCTGCGTTTCAAGCGCGCTTCTTAGCCCGTGGCCGTTTCGGAAAAGATGACGACGCGAAGGGGTCACCTGGCAGCAACCGCGCGGCCTCGGCACTGGGGGCAGCCTCAGCCCGTGGTCGGAGGTCGCCGCGGCATGCCGCCTCGGCGCGAAGCGTGGTTCGTAAAACCGGGTGAGCGTCGTCATGGCCGAAAAGAAGACCGTCGGGAGTGTCACGTATAAGGAGCAGGGGCAGGAGTACTTCGAGAAGCGCGGCTTGAAGCGCCACGCGCGCATTTGGTCGCTGTGGGCGCTGGGGGTCGGCGCAGTGATCTCGGGTCAGTTCTCGGGCTGGAATTTCGGCATCGCTTCGGGCGGTTGGGGCGGGCTGTTCATTGCCGCCATCATCGTCGCGGTGATGTACCTGGGGCTCAGCTTTTCTTTGGCCGAGATGTCACCGGCCATGCCGCACACCGGCGGCGCGTATTCATTCGCGCGCAGCACCATGGGGCCATGGGGCGGGTTCGTGACTGGGCTCGCCGAGAGCATCGAGTACATCATGACGCCCGCGGTGATCGTGTTTTTCATTGGCTCGTACCTGACGGGTATTTTCGAAACACCGCCGGAGTGGCAACCCGCTTGGTGGGTGGGCTCGTACTTCGTGTTCGTGCTGTTGAACTATTGGGGGGTGTCACTGTCGTTCAAGGTGTCGGTCGTGGTGACGGTGCTCGCGCTGGCGGTGTTGGCCGTGTTTTGCATCAGCGCGCTGCCGCACGCGGATTTCAGCCGCTGGGCGTTGAATGTAGACGTCGGACCGGATGGGAAACTGATCGAGCTACCCAATGGGGGCGGTCCGTTCTTGCCGTTTGGGCTCAGCGGAGCGTTCAGCGCCATGCCCTTCGCGGTTTGGCTGTACCTCGCGATCGAAGAGCTGCCCCTCGCCGCCGAGGAATCGCACGACCCCAAGAAGGACATGCCGAAGGCGCTATTGCTTGGCATCTCCACGCTGATCTTCTCGGGCTTGTCGGTGATGGTCCTGAACGCGTCGATCGGCGGCACCGAACCCGGACAAATGCACGGCGCGTATTCGCTCGCCACGGCAGCCGAGCCGCTGCTCGACGGCTTTCGCGTGCTGTACGGGGCGGGCGTGGCCAAGTTGCTCTCGCTCTTCGCCGTGATTGGCTTGATCGCGAGCTTTCACACCATCATTTTCGCTTACGGCCGTCAGATCTATTCGCTGTCGCGCGCCGGCTATTATTTGCCGTTCATGTCGATCACGCATGGCTCGCGCAAGACCCCATACATGGGCTTGCTCACGGGCACGGGCATCGGCCTCTTGGTGCTGATGACGGTCTGGTTCTCGCGCGGGGCGGAAGAGGGCGGCGCGATCATCGGTGGCACGCTGCTCAACATGGCGGTGTTCGGCGCCATGATTTCGTACACTTTGCAGGGCGTGTCGTTCATCCTGCTCCGCCTGAATCTGCCCGGAATTCCGCGCCCTTACCGTAGCCCGTTCGGGATCACGGGTGCGGCGCTCACGGTCGTGATCGCGCTCTGGACCATGTATTACCAGTTTCGCGACCCCGCGTACGTGAAGGGCGTGTACGCTGCGTTGGCCTGGTACGTCGCCGGCCTCGCTTACTTCGCGCTGATCGGGCGGCACCGCTTGGTGCTCTCTCCCGAGGAACAGTTCGCCATCAGCAAGGGAGCTTCTGTCGAGAAAGGTGATAAACCCGAGGAGGCGCTCGACGATGCCGCCGAGACCCTCCCCTCGACGAGTACCTGAAAGAACAGCTCACTCATGCCAGGTCCGTTCGTAAGCACGCTCGCCGGCCGCAGCTACACGTTTGCTGACCTGCGTGAGCTGATGGCCAAGGCGACCCCCAAGCGCTCCGGCGATGAGCTCGCCGGAGTGGCGGCGGCCTCCGCCGAAGAGCGCGTGGCGGCGCAAATCGGCTTGGCGGAAGTGCCGCTCGCGCGCTTTCTGCAAGAGCCGCTGATCCCATACGAGCTCGACGACGTGACGCGACTGATCATCGACACGCACGACGCCGCCGCGTTCGCACCCGTGGCGGGGCTCACGGTCGGTGAATTCCGCAATTGGCTCTTGGCCTACGAGACCGACACCAGCGCCCTGCAAGCGCTCGCTCCTGGGCTAACTCCGGAGATGGTGGCCGCCGTGACCAAGCTGATGGGCAATCAAGATTTGGTCTTGGTGGCCAGCAAATGCAGCGTGATCACCCGCTTTCGTTCCACGATTGGCTTGCCGGGCACGCTGGCCGTGCGGCTACAACCGAATCACCCCGCAGACGACCCGCACGGCATCGCGGCTTCCATCTTCGACGGGCTCCTGTACGGCTGTGGGGATGCCGTGATCGGCATCAACCCCGCGACCGATAGTCTGGGCGCGATCGAAACGTTGCTACGATTGCTCGACCAGCTGATCGCACGCCACCAGATCCCTACTCAGTCGTGCGTGCTCGCGCATGTCACGACTCAGCTCGAGGCATTGCGGCGCGGGGCACCGCTCGATCTGATGTTCCAGTCGATCGCGGGCACGGAAGCCGCCAATCGCAGTTTCGGCGTAACCCTCGGACTCTTGGCGGAGGCGCAAGACGCCGCGCTCTCGCTGCGCCGCGGCACGATCGGCAACGACGTGATGTACTTCGAGACGGGGCAGGGCTCCGCGCTTTCGGCGGGTGCGCATCACGGCGTCGATCAGCAAACCTTGGAGGTGCGCGCGTACGCCGTCGCCCGGCGCTACAAGCCGCTCTTGGTCAACACCGTGGTCGGCTTCATCGGGCCCGAATACTTGTACGACGGCAAGCAGATCATCCGCGCGGGCCTGGAAGATCACTGCGCCGGTAAGCTGCTCGGTCTGCCAATGGGCGTGGACGTCTGTTACACGAACCACGCCGAAGCCGACCAAGACGACATGGATACGCTGCTCACGCTGCTGGGTGTGGCCGGCTGCAACTACGTGATGGGCGTGCCCGGGGCGGACGACATCATGCTCGGCTATCAATCGACGTCGTTCCACGACAGCCACTATTTGCGGCAGGTTTTGGGCTTGAGACCCGCACCCGAGTTCGAGCAGTGGCTGCTGCGCATGCGCATCGCGAACGAGCAGCGTTTGCTGCCGGTTGGTACGGGACACGAGCTTTTGCTCGATACGTTGGCGGGAGGCGGCTGAGGTGGGCACGATCGAAAAGCGCGATCCGTGGCTCGCGCTCTCGCGCTTCACGGCCGCGCGCATCGCCCTCGGCCGCGCGGGGGGCAGCGTGCGCACCGATACCCTGCTCGATTTTCGCTTGGCCCACGCGCGTGCCAAGGACGCCGTGGAGCTCCCTTTCGATGCGGCGCAGCTGGCCGACAAGCTCGCCGCCGCTCAGCTCGAGAGCGTGCCGCTCGAAACCGGCGCCAGCGATCGACGCTCGTTTCTGTTGCGACCCGATCTGGGTCGCAGCTTGCACGCCGCGTCCCGCGCGAAGCTCGAAGCGAAGCGCACGCAGTGGGGAGCACGTGATCTGTGCATCATCGTTTCCGACGGTCTCTCGGCGTTGGCTGCGGAGCGTCAAGCCGCGCCGTTGCTGACGGCTCTCGTGCCATTGCTGTTGGCCGAGGGGTTGACGCTCTACCCGATTTTCATTGCCCCGTTCGCCCGCGTGAAACTCGCGGATGAAGTGGGCGAAGCGCTCGGAGCGCGTTTCTCCTTGATTTTGTTGGGTGAACGGCCTGGGCTCAGCTCTCCAGACAGCCTGGGCGCTTACTTGACGTTCCAACCCGGGCCGACGCGAACGGATGCCGATCGCAATTGCGTTTCGAACATTCGCGACGAAGGCCTGCCCTGTGCGGACGCGGCCCGCGGCATTGCCGAACTATTGTCCGAATCGGCAAGGCTCGGCACGAGTGGCGTCGCGCTCAAGCTCAACACCTAACACTCGCGGCAGACACCCACCTCTCACGAACGCAGTGGGCTCTAAAGACAGTCAAGATAGCAAGCCCAAAGCCGTTCTTCGCAGACGCCTGGGCAGGTACAGTCATCGCCGCGTACCCAGGGGCCGCAACCGTTAGGCCATGCCTCAACAGGGCATGAACGCAACGATGAGCGTTTCCGGATCAGCCGCGGGAATCGGCGATTGGACATGCGCATCGTCAGATTCGGACGTTTCGACGTACCAAAACGTCGAGTCGGCAATGAAGGGGCCGCGCCATGCGGTCCGAAAGCGCTGCCATGTTGCGCCGCGATCGAACGACGATTGCTGGTCGTTGAGCCCCGGCGTACCAAAGCGGACGATCCACCAGGCGTCGTCGATCAAGAAGAAGCGCTTGGGATCGTTGCCGCTGACGGGTAGCTGGCTGGCGCGCGTCCAAAACTGGCATCCTCCACGGCGCCGCCGCCAAACGTCGCTTTGCCGCCAGTACCGCTGCCGCTACTGCCGCCAACCCCGCTGCCGACAACACCTCCGCCGCCCGCGCCGCCCATCACCCCATCGCTCGGCGCCGCAGACGAGCCGCTGCAGCGACTACCGACGCTACCGCAAACGCAGTCACGACCAGGCAATGGTGGCATCGAAAAGCGCCCTTCCCAACCGTCGTTTCGAGCCCAGCCCTGGCGCGTTATAAATGTCTGCAACGCGTGCTGTCAAACCGACTCTTTCGAACGATAACGAGCTTGGTGCGAGACGTTAGCGAGCGTTCCATTTCGCTGTCGTGCTTGCTCACACTCGGTGACGAACGACGCATCATACCCAAGCCAAGTGTCATTCGCCATGCTCGGCTTGGTGAGTGGTCGGAGGGGCTCGTCTCGAGATGACGAGCGACGTAGTCGAACAGCAGCTCCAGGTTCTCATCGGCAAGTGGGAAAGCCGCTCGCGCCCGAACGCGCTGCTGCGCTCGCCAGTTGGCCTTGAGGTGTCCACGGTTGCGCGCGCTCCCCGTGCAGCTCGTATTTGAGCGGCGGCTCCGGCGAAACCTGTCGGTTGAGTGCGTCGGTACGTGATCCTCGCAAGAACTGTCGGCCCGGCGTCCGCGCGCGTTGACAATCCGGGTCCCGGTCGATCATGCTCGCAGCCAGTGCGGCGCAGGTCGACGAACCGAAGCCGCGCGAGGGTCATGGCTGTCGAGCTCACGCGTACTCTGCTGATAGCCGTAGCGTTGGGCGTCGGCTGCGGGTTCGCGCGCGAGGCCCACGCGTATCAGACCGAGATCGACGCCACACTCGACGCACAGTTCTACTCGCTGCAGAGCCCGTACGGCAGTCCTCTGGTTCAACGTCGTCGCTACACGCAGACGCTCGCGTTGAATCTGTACGATATCCAAGTGGATCGTCGTCCGCTCGGGCCGACCTTGTCGTTCAAGTCGCGCCTGCGGCTCGATTCGGATTTTGGTCAGCGCGCGGAAGAGCGCAACCCCGACTCCGCATCGTACGTGCCCGGGTTGGTCGAGGCTCCGGTCGACATCATGTACGCGTACCTGGATGGGCAGCGCTACCTCGACGGCTACCTCGGTTTTCGCCTGGGTCGCCAATACGTGGTCGATACGCTCGGCTTCTGGTCGTTCGATGGCGCGGACGTAGTCATCACGACCCCCGCGTACGTCGCGATCGAGGTCTATGCAGGCTTCGAGCAACGCGGCGGGTTGCCCATGCTCTCCACCTCGCGCTTCGAGGCCGGTGGCGTGTCGCGGGGTGACCGCTCGGGCGTCATGTTCGGGCAATCACCGAGCTTTTTGCAGGAATCGAAGCTCGCTCCGGCGTACGGTTTCGCCCTCGAAACCAGCGGGTTGTCGTTTCTGCGCAGCCGCTTCACGTACCGCAAAGTGATCAATCGCGATGCGGTGTTGGTTTCGCCGTTCCTCGACAACGGCGGCGGTTTGACGTACGCGCTGGGCGACCGCACCTCGACGGAGCGGCTGGGTTACTCGCTGCGCGCGGACAAACCCGATCTGGGCGCCGTGCTCGGTTCGGTCGTGTATGACCTGTACAATCGCCGGGTCAGCCAATACAACGCGGGCCTCGACTGGTACGCGACCGATCGCGCGGTCGTCGGCGCGAGCCTCGACTACTTCTTGCCGACGTTCGACGGGGATTCGATTTTCAATTGGTTCGCCCATCGCGGCACTACCTCCGGTACGGTGCGTGCCGACTTGGCCTTTTCTAGGCAATTCGAGGTGGCCGCGTCGACGGGCGTGCGCATGTTCTCGACCGAGGGCGACACCGCGACGTACGCTGCCTCACGCTCGGCTCCCGATCTGAATCGAAGCACGCGAGCTTACGACTATTTAGGCACTTTTGGCGGCCGCTACCGGTTCTGGGACGGCAGCATCGCGCTGAACACGATGGCCGAAGCAGGCGAGGCCGGCCACCGTTATGGCGCTGACATCACGGGGCGGAAGCAGTTCGACGGCGGCTACTATGACTCCTTGGCCGTGCTCTCGCTGTATGATTGGGAGGACGCGCTGCGTTCAGAGCGCAGCGCGACCAGCTTTTCTTACGTGCTCGGTGGCGGGATCAACCCGAATTTCTTGTCGTTCAGCCGGGGGCGCCTGGGCGTGGAGTGGGAACACACCATGAATCACCTCGTCGGTCAGCGCTTCCGCATGCTCGCGACGCTCAACTTCTCGGTGCTGCGATGAACGACCGAAGCAAACGCGAGGCGCCCCGCGAATCGCTCTGGTTGCTCGCGTTCGCGTGCCTGTGCGCGCTGTGTCTGGCGCTGTGTGGGCAGAGCCCGCTCGCGCACGCAGAGCTCGCGCAGGCGGAGCTTACTCCCTCGCTGGTGGCCTCCGCGGCCGCGCTCGACCCGCCCGACATGGCTCGGCTCACCCACGGCCTCAGCCCGCGCGCCGATGGCACGCCGGTTCCCGAAAGCGATCGCCCGCCCGGCGCACTGCCCAACGACAATGGCCCGAGTCCAGCGATTTTCCCGGCCCAGGACCTCACCATCCGTTTCAACCATCAACGTCACGTCCAAGACCTGAAGCTCGCGTGCACGGCTTGTCATGAAAAGGCCCGTACCAGTCGCAATAGTGCGGATTCACTGCTGCCCAAGGGCACCCGCTGCGACGCCTGTCACGGCAGCGATCACCGAGATCGCATGCAGGTGCGTGCCGATCCGAACGATCCGATCGCGCAATGCGCGTACTGCCACCTTGGCTACAGCAGCTCGGCCGGCAACCGGGTCGCGCCGCTCGTGATCCCGAAACCGAACTTGCGCTTCGACCACGCGCTGCACGCCGCGCGCAACATCGGATGCGCGCAGTGTCATGGCGCGGTCGAAAATCTGGAGCTGGCGACGCGCGACCAGCTGCCTCGCATGCGCGGCTGCCTCAATTGCCATCAAGCGCCGGCCGTGTCCGCGGGTCGCGCTCGCTCGGAATGCCGAACGTGCCACCTGACGGATCCGACGGGCATGATTCGCGTCAACTTCGCCTCGGGGCCGCTCCTGCCGCCGACCTGGCTGAACGACTCCGCGCACGGCCCGGATTGGATCGAACGACACAAAGTCGTGGCCGGGAACGACAGCCGCTTTTGCGCCAACTGCCACAAGGAAAAGGAGTGTGCGGACTGCCACGACGGGCGCGTCCGCCCGCGCCGCGTGCATCCCAATGATTGGATCGACATGCACCCGGTAGCCTCTCGGCAAAACCAGCAGAAATGCACGAGCTGTCACCGCGATCAGTCGTTCTGCGTTACCTGCCATCAGCGGGTGGGGGTCACCATGTCTGGGCCGTTCGCCAACCTGGCCGAGCGCGGGCGTTTCCATCCGTCCAAGGCGGAGTGGACCGATGGCCCGCGTACACCTCGCCACCACGCCTGGGAGGCGGAGCGAAACATCAGCGCCTGCGTCAGCTGTCACGTCGAGCGGGACTGTGCCATCTGCCACGCGACCGCGGCCGTGGGTGGTCGCGGCTCAGGCTTCCCGGCCGGCCCGGGTCAAGGCACCGATCCTCACCCAGTTGGGTTTCGCTCCCGCTGTGCGTCCGCGCTGCGTCAGAACGCGCGTCCGTGCTTGGTTTGCCACGCGCCAGATGACCCAAATTTGCTGGATTGCCGGTGATTTAGGTGAACCGAGCGTGCAAAAACCGAAAGCCTGCCGCAAACTGCTTGCGTGACAGTTCCGCGGACTGGTATTGCGAATGCCGCTCGCAAAGCTACTTTTCCCCGCCGCTGAAGGAGGCTCTTCGTGAAGGAGCTTGTTCGTTTTCTGTTCGAGAACCTGTACTTCGACTTCCAAGGCGACATCACCGTGGAGAAGGTGCGGGAGTTCTTGCGCGAGGACGACAGCCGCGAAGCGCGCCAACTTTTGTCGAAGATCATCGAGGAAAAGGGCGTAGACGACCTGCTGATCACCTTGGCCGATTGCCTGAAGGATCAGATCCGCAACGGCGTCAGCGAACAGTCCATCCGCGATCAGCTGCACATCTACACCGACAGCTGAGCTCAGCGCCTTCGGTCGCCGTGCGCTGCTGGCTGCTGGCGATCGCCGCGCTCACCTCCGCTTGCGACATCGGACCGCGTGAAGATGCGGCAGGTCCGCCGCTGCACCTCGTCGCGACCTATCCGGCGGACGGACAGGGGACCAATGCCGCGCCCGGCAGCGATGTCGCGTGCGACACGCCCACGCCCGACTGCGCCGTGCCCACCGACGTCGCGATAGAGCTGCGCTTCGACCGCCTCCTGATTCCGGGCGTGGGACTCAACGCGGGCCTCAGCCTGTATACGGGCAACCCGCCGGCGAATGGCGTAGCGCTCAACGCCAAATACGACCTGTTCGAGCGGGTAGTGGTCTACCGCCCAAGCCGCCTCCTGCAGCCGAACACCCTGTACACCGTGCAGGTCGTCCCGAGCGATAACCCGAGTCAGGGCTTTTGGGCGCTCGATCGTTCCGCTTTGGCCGAGGAAGGGTCGCTACCGTTGCGGTTCAGCTTCAGCACTGGCAGCGGGCCGCGCGGCGAGCCGCCGCTACCACCGGGGCCGGAGGACACGTGCGAGACCATGCTGCAGGGCCCGCTCCGAGCGTGCGGCACCTGCCACCGCACGGATTCCGAGGCCAAAACAGGGGCAAGCTCCGCCTATCCGCCCATGGGTTTGGACCTTTCGAGTTCGAGTGGGTTCTTCTACACCGCCATTCGCCAGGTCGCCCACCAGACCGAAACCGGGAACCGCGCGCTTGAAGAAGGACTGCAGAGCCCGGCCCGCTTCGGCGTGCAGATGAACATCGTCGACCCGGGTAGCCCAGGGACGAGCTACCTGATCTACAAGCTACTACAAAAGCCGGAAAATTTCGGGCTCTCGGGGGACGCGCCCCGCTGTGTGACCGGCTACCACTCACCGGTCTCGGACCTCGACTGCCAGCCACCTCCCGAGGCGGAGCGGGCTCGCCTACGCGAGTGGTTCGTGCGTGGCGACCCGATGCCGAAGGACGCCCGCGCCGAGAGCGGCGAGTCGGTCCCGGCGTTCGTCACGCGCGAAGACCTGCTTCGGATCTCGAGTTGGATCGCGGGCGGGGCCCGCTGCCCAGAGCCGTACTAGCGGCCTTTCGCCCGCCACCTACGTTGACGAAGTGCGTTTCTAGAGCTATTTTGAAGGCTCTTAGGGGAAGTGCACCGGTGGCAACACAGTTGACAGTTCAAGGCCACGCGGTGCACTGGTCGGAGCGCGTCGGCCAGGGGGCAACGAGCATGGTCTGGCTGGGCGACTGCGCGGGCGCGCCCTGCGTGCTGAAGCTCGGCAAGGGACCGTCAGAGGCGCCGCGCTTTGCGGACGAGGCGGAGCGGCTGCTGTTTGCGGCCGCCCCCGAGTTTCCCGAACTGCTTGCTGTTGGCTTGGCCGGCGCGGCCTTGGGCGTAGAGCTCGGTCAGCGAGTCGAACCCGGCACGCCTTACTTGGTGCTGTCCTCGGCTCCCGGTCAGAGCCTCGCGAATTTGCTGAGCGAGCCCACGCTCACCGCCGCTGCGCGCGAGGATTTGTCGCTGGTCGTCGCGCGCGACGTGGGGGCTGCGCTCGCCGCGCTTCATGGCTCGGGCGCTGCGCATGGCGACGTGAAGCCGGCGAACATCATCGTTGCTGCCGGCCAAGCGCGCTTGGTCGACTTTGGTTTGAGCGGCTCGGCCCAGCAAGCCGAAGTGCTCGGTGGCACCACGCACTACCTCGCGCCGGAAGTGTTCACCCAGACCGGTGGGGATGCGCGCGCTCGCGATCTCTGGGCGCTGGGTGTGACCTTGCTCCAGATCTCGGAGCCCGAAGCCGCGCCCAACGCGGATCGGACCTTCGACGTTCGCAATCAAAGTGCGCTCGCGCCGGTGGTGCGCGCGCTGCTCGCGTGCGCGCCGGGTGCGCGGCCGTCCGCCGGCTGGGTCTTCCGCCGTGCGCTCGCGGCCGCGGGCGCTGACAGAGACACTCGCGATGCAAACGACGCGCTTCGTCGTCGCGCCAGTGTGCGGCGTAGTTACCTGTCGACGCGCAAGAACGAGATTTTTGCGGCCGCGCGCAGCAAAGGGGCGCGCCTCGACTTGCAGAGCCCCGCGGCAGACTGGGTAGCCGCGTGCCGAGCGCTCGTGGAGGGGATTCTCAAACTGCGCGGGCGGCCGCTCGAAGACGCGCCGATGCCACCGCTCGCGCCGCTCGATGCCCTCTCGCGCGCACGCTTTTTGGTCGCGCTGGTCGGGCCCGCGGCCGCCGCTTGGCCCGCTCTGCGTGATTTGCGGGAAGAGCAGTTGCTCGCACGCTTGCTCGAGCTCGCCGAAACGCGTGAGCCAGAGAGCTTCACGCTCGCGGCCATCGAACACGACGCCGCGCTCGACGCGCCCCGCGCGAACACGGATGCCAGCGCGGTCGAGGTAGCGCTCGCGCTGGGCAGTGCGCTGCCCGACCCGGCTTGGCTCGAGTGGGGTGAGTCGCTCGTCCTGCGCGAAGGAGGACCGCTCAGTTTGGCGTTGGCCTTGGCGCGCGCGTTCCGGCTGCGCGGAGAACTCGGGCGCGCGCTGTCGTTCCTCAGCGGCTTCCGCCAAACGGGTGCGCGCATCGCCAGCGCCGAGCTGTGCCGTCGCGCTCGAGATACGGCCTCGGCCACGGCGATCTTGGCCGAGCTCGAGCCGAGCGCGCTGGACGCCGAACAGAGCGAGCGCGCGGCCGCGATCCGCGCGCGCATCGCGCTCGACGCGGGTGATGCGACGTCCGCCGCGAGCCTGCTCGAGCCGTTCACGCGTGGCAGTCACAGCCTGGAAGTGCGCGCGCTCCTCGAGTCTAGCTTGGGCCATGCCGCGGCCGCACTCGATGCCGCCACACGCGCCCGGCTGCAGGCGACCAGCGAGGAAGAGCGCGCTCGCGCGGAGGGCATGATAGGCTTTCTGGCTCACGCGCGCGGTGAGGCCGAGCCCGCCTTGTTCGCGTTTCGCGCCGCTAGCGACTTGGCCGCGCGCACCGGTGCATTGCTCGAAGAAGCGACGTACCTGACGGGCCTAGCGGCGGCCGCGACCAATCTCGGCGAACTCGGAGAGGCACTGGCGAGTTCGCGCCGCGCGCTGCTCTTGTTCGAGGCACTGGGCCGTACGGGGGACGCCGCGCGCGCCTCGCTTTCGGCGGCCGTCGTGTACGCCAGCGCGGGCGCCCAGCACGACGCGCGCGCTGCCGCGTTCGAAACCGTGCAGCGCGCCAAAGCGTCGGGCGACCAACGTTGCCGCGGCTTCGCCCACTTGGTGTTGAGTGACACCGTGGAGCGCAGTGACGAAGCAATCGAACACGCTTCGCGCGCGCTCTCGCTGTTGGTCGCCGAGGACGACGCTCTGGCGGCGGCGGCGCGCCTGTGGGCCCGCGGCTCACTGGTCGATGTCGTGCGCTTCGACGCCAGCGCGCGTCGTGAAGGCGCCGCGGAGGATGCGCGTTTGGAGTGGTGGGCCGCCCGCGCCAGTCATGAGCTGCGGGCGGCCGAGCCCTCGCGTGCCGACGTGCCGATTGCCGAGCTGAATGCCTTGAGCTCGGCACGCGCCTCGCTCTCGGTGCGTGGCCGCGCGCTACACCTCGGAGCCGCGCTCGCCGCCCGCATCGGCGACACGGACAGCGCGCGCCGACTGGGCGCCGCGGCCGGAGACGCGGCGCGCGAGTTTCTGCGCCGCGCACCGGCTGAATTACAGATTTCGACTCGCGCGCTCGGTTGGGTGCGCGCGCTCGACCTCGGCGTCGAGTCCAATATCGCGCCAGCGCAAATCGCCGATGTAGAGGCGCTGGTGCGCAGTCTCAGCCAGCGCGATCGGCTGCGCCCCCTCTTGCGCCAGGTGGTCGATGCCTTGGTGCTCTGGACGGGGGTGGAGCGCGGCCTGCTCTTGCTGCGCGCGCCCGGTGGCAAACTCAAGCCGCGCGCGGCGCGCAACCTGCGGCGCATCGATCTCGGCCCTGAGCAACTGGCATTGAGCCAGTCACTCGCACAACGCGCGCTCGCCTCGGGTGAGCCCGTAGTGGCCGTCGATGCCGCGGGCGATTTGCCGGAAGTGCACGAGAGCGTGCACGCCCTGAAGTTGCGCAGCGTCCTAGCCGTGCCACTGATCGCCCGCGGTGAGGCTCTGGGCGTGGTGTATTTGGACGACCGCGTGCGGCGTGGTGCGTTCGGCTCGCGCGAGCTATCGTGGGTGCGCTTGGTCGGGACGTTGGCGGCGGTTGCGATTCTGGACGCGCGCAGTCAGCTCTTGTTGCGGCGAGCCGCGCGCCGGGCGGAGCGCGCCGAGGCCAAATTGGCTCGCGATCTGGCGCAACGCGAGGCCGAGTTGGACGTGGCCGAGCGCGAATTGGCGCGCTCGCGCGACGCCCGCGAGACCCGCTTTTCCTACCACTCGATCGTGGGCCAGAGTGAAGCCGTGCGCGGCTTGCTCAAGTTGGTCGACCGCGTGACCAGCGCCGAGGTCCCGGTGCTGATCTTGGGTGAGTCGGGCAGCGGCAAAGAACTCGTGGCGCGTGCCATTCACGAGAACGGCCCGCGCGCCAAGCAGCCATTCGTCAGTGAAAACTGCGGCGCGATCCCGGAGGGGTTGCTCGAGGCCACCTTGTTCGGCCACGTGCGCGGCGCGTTCACCGGCGCCACGCGCCCGCGCGCGGGCTTGTTCGAGGTCGCGGATCACGGCACGTTCTTCTTGGACGAGATCGCGGAGATGAGCCTGGGCATGCAAACCAAGCTGCTGCGCGTGCTGCAAAATGGCGAACTTCACCCGGTGGGTGCCGACACGCCGCGCTTCGTAGACGTGCGCGTGATCGGGGCTACGCACCGTGATTTGGAGTCCTTGGTGCTGTCCGGCAAGTTCCGCGAAGATCTGTATTATCGGCTGAACGTGGTCAGCGTGCGGGTGCCGCCTTTGCGCGAGCGCGTGGGCGATGTTCCGCTCCTGGTGCGGCACTTCGTGGCTCGCTATGCACAAAAACGCAAAGTGACCATCTCCAAAGCCGCGATGGATGCGCTCTCCGCCTACCGCTGGCCGGGCAATATTCGCCAACTGGAGAACGAAGTGCGCCGCGCGCTGGTACTGGCCGACGACATCGTCACGCCGGACACGCTGTCGCCCGACGTCGTAGCTCGCGAAGGCGGCGAGGCGGCGCAGGTAGACGCGTTGAACTTGCGCGGGCGGGTCGATGCCCTCGAATCGGAGTTGGTGCGCAGCGCGCTCAAGCGCACGCAAGGCAATCAGACGCGGGCCGCGGAGTTGCTCGGGCTATCTCGGTTCGGCTTGCAGAAGATGATCAAGCGCTTGCAGATCGGCGCGGACTGAAGCGCGCCCATTCACGCTCGAGCCCGAGTGCCACGCCGCTATGCTCGAGTCGAAGTAGCGAAGCTTTGGGCGAGCGAGAGAGTCCAACCACGGCGCTTTTGGTCCAGAGCAAAGCTTCGGCGTCGAGAATCAGCGCTTCGGCCATGCTTTGCGGGCTCGCGCGAGGTCAGCCTTCGACGGGGCGCCCAGCTTCTGTTCAAGTTCTCCGAGCAGAACGCGAATGCCTTCCCGCTCGAGCTCGTGGGCCATGGCTCCCGCGACAAACCCGGAAAGGCCACGAGAACCGACGTGCTTACGAGGGACACTTTGATGGTGACGACGAGGTGCGGCCGTCTGCTTCAATGGCTTGTTGGGCAGCCCTGATACTACGAGACTATCGCCGGAACTGTCGCAACCCATTCAGCGGCACGCGATGCGAACCAGGCCGCGGTGCGCTCGCTGACATAGATGTGCCCATAAATGGATCCCCGGCAGAGGTCTGCGCCGTCGTATAGCGATCCATCCACGGCACCTCCTTCCCGTTGGAGTCCGGGCCGCTCGCGGACAGAGATCTCGAATAGCGCGGGCATGGCATTCGCCACCGACACGTTGTGCTTACGACTGAAGATGTAGTTTTCGGGCTCGCCAGAAGCAGGAAGCTGACGGGGTTCGTCCGCGTTCGGATCCCACGCCTGCCAGTCGATGGCGACCGCCCTCACAATTCGTACAGGTCTGGGCTCCCAGCCGGAAAACCCTTGGACCCGGAAATCATCAAACAGGGGCTGCGACATGACTAGCGTTGGCCAAGGAAACGAAACCGGTGGGACGAAGGGGCCCGTTCGCTGGATCTGCAGTTCGGAGGATCCGTTTGGACGTCCAGCAAGGCCATGCCAAAGAATACTGCCGTAGTCACCCCAAGGAGGGTCGACGCTGCGCGCTATGAACAACATCGGGTCTGCCCAACGTACCAGATTTAAGCTGCAAGCCGAGCGAGCGAGGTTTCTATCAGCTTCAAACCAGAGTTGGACAGCCCAGGCTCGTAGCGTCGTGTCGGCGTGCGCTTCAATCGCCAAGGAAACGCGTCGGAAGCTCGTCTTCCAAGACTTGCGTATGGTGTAGCGCAACGCGATACGCTCTTGCACCCTGACGTGAACTAACGGCGCCGACAAACTCTTGCCCGATGAAGTGGAGGGCGGCGCCGTCGTCCGCCGCATAACCGGCGGGAAAGCCGTCAGCAATCGCACGATGGAATGCCGGGCGTCGGTTCGCGTCTCCATCGTAGTGCGGACACGCGGTACCCTCGAGCAACCCAAGGCCATCGGACAACGAGGCGAGTGCACCGAAGCCATCCGTCACGCTCGCACGAAACCAGCAATTCATGCCGGCACTGACACCGCAGAGAATCGCGCCCCTAAGCCATGCCTCGCGCAACAAGCGGTCCAGCCCGTGGGCGCGCCATAGCGCCAACAGATGGATCGTATTGCCTCCGCCAACGTAGAAGATGTCCTGCTGCTGGACGAAATCGCTCAAGTCACCGGTTCTCGCGGGGCGTCGAGGCAGAGCGGAATCAATCAGGGTTAGATCAGCTGGAATGCATCGCCCGCTGAATGCTCGATAGAACCTTGCCACGTAGGCTGGTGAGTCCCCGCCAGCGGTCGGCAAGAAGCAGATACGTGCGGGCTGCTGCTTGGCGAGCGACAAGACAAAGTCATCGAGCAGGCGGTTTTCTGGTTCCATCGAAAAACCACCTCCACCCATCGCAACGATCTGGCCCGCGCACTCTTGAATCACCACGCATATCTACGCGATGCGAGCCCCTCGGACAACGCTTCCGTCGTTCACGTAGGCGCGCGCGGCGAGGTCTGTCCAACGTACCGGTGTTCAGCTACGGGCGCCAGAGGGAGCACCGCGACCGAAGCCCGTCAGCTGCAACAGCTTGTTGGGCAGCAGCTGCCAAGGGGTGTCCGTTCCACGCCAACAGCGGCGCGACCGACGATTCAGCCTGAAAGAATGTCCGCACTTCTCCTCGGACAACGCCGCTTCCCTGCGATGACCTCGTCGACGACTTTAGAAATGGCGCGAGTTATCCTGTCGTTCGGGTCCGACTCCAATGACGCGTTGAGCACCTCGCGAGCAGCCTTTGGTTCGCCGGCAAATAGGTGCGCCAGAGCGAGGTTTGCCAAGAGGCCAGCGTTGCCCGGACTAATCTTTAGCGCGGCGCGAGTGAACTGAACGGCAAGCTCGGGACGATCGCACTCCATCGCGCTGATGCCCGCCTCACGCGCAACGTCAGCGTTTTGGTCGTTTAGCAATCGTGACTTCGAGAAGCAGGAGAGTGCCTCCGTGTGCTCGCCAAGGGCCTGGTATGACTTCCCCATGACCCACAGCGCCGCCCAATTACCCGGACTAAGCGCGACAACTTTCTCCAGCAGTGAAATAGCGCGCCTCACTCGGCGTCTCACGAGCCAGCCGAGCGAGACGGGCGGTGTCAGCTCGACGATGCGATCGCGTTTGAGCAGCGCCGTGGCTTCTAGGTAGAGGCGATTGTGTTCGTCGCTAGCGCTCAAGGGCTCATCCTGCCCGCCCAAGGTACCGCCGTTAAGCAGCGGCCGCATCAGGAAACGAGGAGCGGTCAGGTAGCGACGAGCGAGCCGTGGTACTTCGCCACGTGCTAGAGGGCGGCGGTACAGGTCACGACGAGGCGCGGCCGTCTGCTTCAACGGCGGTACGTTGGGCGGCGTTCGGTTTCTTTCGTGTCAACGTAGCTGCCTGCGACAAACGATCTCCAAAACGTTTTCGGCGCTGAAGCAGAGGACATAGTGGGCAAAGTCCTCTGGGTTGGCGGGACTATCGAGTCGGACCTCGTCCTCCTGCCAACCCGAGTCTAGACCTCGTACGTGGAATCATCGCGCGGGGTTTCGAGGGATGGTCGGGAGGCCCAACGAAACGCCAGCGTTTAGAGGAGTCGTGCCGCCACAATTGTTCACGCCAGTCCACAAACCGTAGCGCCAGCTCTTCATTCGCGAAGGAGACATCACCGTGTTCGCTGTCCGCGACAGAGAACCCCAACTGGACGGGTACGACTTGCATGACGGGCTAGCGCGCAGTTCTCTCCGCAACCGCGGTATCGTATCGTTGGGCTAGCGCCAGAAAATCGTCGTCCCAGCGCTGGACCGGCTGACCTCCTGAATTGGGCCGGTTGGCGCGAACAAGACGTCGAGGGCCAGCTTGTCGATCTGACCGGCAGCGAGCGCGTTGAGGTGATGGTCAAGTTCAGCCAGGGCTGCAGGCTGGTCGTCCCAGGATGACCAGTGAAGTCATTCCCGGAATCAGCCAGCTTGGCTCGCGTGTCACCGAGTCCGGAGAGCAGCTGCCTCATGACGCTGTCCGCCCAACGTATCACGGCTTCAGCGGTGAGTGCCGAGCGAGGCGAGGTGCTCGTCCGCTGCAAGCCGAAGTTAGCCAGGCCGTCCGAGGACGACATCGACCCCGGAAAGAACTGCCGCGAGTCGCGTGCGCGGAATTTTTCCAACGCGCTTTTGGAGAATCTGTCGGTCGAGCGCAACGATCTGGGAAACGTTGGCAACGGACGGCTTTGCAAGGCTGGTATCGCGCGGCGAAAGTAGAACGTTCCCGGCTGCCTCGGCCCACTTGACCTGCGACGTGAGAGGCACACAGACCACGGTCGCGAGCGCGCTTCGGTTCAGGGCGTCGCCCTGAACGACGAGAACTGGTCGGCGAAAGCCCGGCCCCGAGCCAACGGGCTCACCGAGGTCCGCCCACCAGACTTCCCCCTGCCCAATCACCACTCGGAACTCTCGAGAACTTTGCGAGCGGCGCGCTGAAACACGGGGTCAGGTTCGCCCTGGACCGCCGCACACGCGCGATTAAACGAGTCGGTCACAGCATCGGGGGAGTGGCGTGAGACGAATTCTGCCAGTGCCTTGGAGTACAGCTCACTACGCGAGATCTTGAGATGCTTTGCGAGGAGCTCGGCTTCGTCAAAAACCTCGTCCGGAACCGAAACGGCCGTCTTCATACCAAAAGTATAACCGCCGGAATGACAGCGATCCAGCCAAAACTGGCGCCCGGGCCGACCTCGCTGCTCTGGCTAACGTACCGGCGTTCAGCTGCGGGCGCCAGAGGGAGCGCAGCGACGGACAAGCCCGTCCGCTGCAATGCCTTGTTAGCCAGGCTCGCTTTCAGGCGAGATATGAACCTCAGCAAGTATCTGGCGCTCGCGATCAAGAAGTAGGTAGCGCTCATTGTCGATGCGAGAGGCTCGAACAGGGAAATCGTCCTCAATCCAGAGTGGACCGTTGGCTTCTCGAACCTTTACCGCACGGATCCTACCAGCCGCGGAAAAACGAACCTCAACAGCACTGTGGCCGGGCCGAGCGACAAACCACGTCTCGCAATGAATGTGGCCCAAAGCCGTTTTCGTGAGAGCGCCAAAGATATGCGAGCACGGTGGATCAGAACTTCCGGATCGTGTGAGCGCGGTTGCGATGGCAGGATCGGAAAATCCTTCGGAGCTGGCGATCACTTCGAGCCCTCGAATAACGAGGGGAACCAAACTTGGAAGGTCGCTCGACAAAACGAGCTCAACGTCGACGGGCACCGAGACCTCGCAAATCCCAAGACAATTCATCACGCGACACTCGGAGATCCGCGTCTTATCAACGAGGGTGACCACGATCTTTCGGAAGGGCGCTTTCGGTCGTCGTCCCCTCAGATCGAGACGCACGGCTTCGTACAGCGGGAATAGCCTGTGGTTAAGCTCACGCTCCCGATCAAGCAATGCTGGCGGCGAACGAATCTGAAAGTCGCGCAAGATCATGGGCGGTTCACCTGCTCTGGCTAACGTATCACGGCTTCAGCGGTGATTGCCGAGCGAAGCGACGCCCTCGTCCGCTGCAAGCCGCAGTTGGGCGGCGTCTAGCGCGGTCCGTGCCACGGTATGAGTTGGGCGGCGTGCCGTCACACCCCGCGTTGGGCGGCGGGTCTGCGATCTGCCCAACGGCGTTGCCTCGATTGCGGTCCTGCTGCGCGGCGTGCCTAGTCGACCATTCCAAGCCGACGACGATGACGAAGAGCGCGGACAAAGGCAGTTGCGGGAATGACAGGGCCTCCCAAGAGCAGCGCCATAAAAATGCCCAGGTCTCGAGGACTTCCCGTCAGCCACGGACTGACGAGATAACTCACGAGTGCCGCGCTCGGCGCAGAGCAGAGCGCCACTACGGACACGCGATATCGCCGACGAATGCGGTATTCGACGCGAGTCCAGGAGCTGAGCGCGATTGTCACCAGGCCATAGACATTGGCCAGGATGATTGCCCACATGGCAGTTCCGCCCAAAATTCGGAAGATCGTGTCCATCGCGTCCGCCCAGTCATAATGGAACGACCGGCTCGAGTCACCCGGTCGTGGGTTACAGCTGTCGCCCAAGGTTGCAGCCATTGCCTGGAGTGCCCAACAGCGGCTGCATCGCCGCTACTGGGCACTCCAGAACAAGAGCAAGCCGAGCGCGAAGATCGTCACCGCGCTGGCGCGCGAGCTCGCCGGCTTCGTTTGGGCCATCGGCGTTGTGCGGTCCCGACCCGCGTGCCCAGTGCGAGGCAGCTCCCGACGAATCGTGACCATGAAGGCGGCGAAAGCCGATCCTCGAATATCAGCATGATCAACCGTCGAAAACCGCCCACCTCGCCCGCTGACTCGTTCACTCCGGATTTTCGGAAGAGAGCACAAAGCAGCGAATGATCAGTCAACGAGCTGAACCCTCGATTTGAGCTTGATGGGTCGTTCCATATCAACGTACCGCGTTAAGCTACGGCCGCATCCAAAATCCGAAGCGGGTCAGCGGGCGATGAGCGAGCCCGTGGTACTTCACCACGGGCGACAGGCAGGACATCACAGTTCACGATGACGCGCGGCCGTCAGCGTCAACAGCTTGTTGGGCTGCGCCCGTCACAAGTTGGCGTGAGGCGTGCAGTCGTGCGCCTGTAATTCGTCCACTTTCGAATGCGAGTGGGCGACGTTGATCGAGGCAAGCCTGCGCGTCGACTTCGCCCAGTGTTCAACCCCGTCGCACCACAATGATCAGGCGGATTGCGACTCGAAGAAGGGGCGGCAGACAGAACGAAGCTCGCGTTCGCGGGCCTCAGTTAGGAAAATGGTATCCAGGTGTTCGTCCGAGCTGAAGATGTTGGCGAAGACTTTGCCGACAGCGGCAACTAGCGAGGCATTTTCGTCGGCTCGAAGGCAAAGGGCGACCTCGAAGGCCTTGGGATCGCCGTAGTCGACGCGCGCCAGATACGCTCGCTGCACCGTTTCTGAAGAACGGAAGAGAGCCGTCAGGGCATCTTTCAACGAGCGCTCCGCGGCACCATCGTGCTCTTGGAGAAAGCGAACGCTTACACCGGAGCGAATCTCCATTGGCTTTGACCGGCGCTTCAAGAAGCCAAACATCGATTCTCGTTTCCGTCCGCCCAGTCATAATGGAACGACCGGCTCGAGTCACCAGGTCGTGGGTTACGCTCCTAGCTGCAAGGCAAAGAAGAGCAGAGCCACATGGTGAAAGGAGCCGGTCTATGGGGAAGAATACACGATTTGTAGGGCTGGATGTGCATGCGGAGACGATCGCGGTGGCGGTAGCCGAGGGACCAATCAGGTGTGGTCGCTTGGCACTATTGGCAATCGACCGGAGGCGGTGCGACGTCTCCTGGGGAAGCTCGGCAAGCTGACC
>Ga0247757_10000626_pt1 | contig 28386 bp, 33 predicted proteins | sample UWRJL126311R4_FD_180929 | JGI IMG/M metagenome (GOLD analysis project Ga0247757, IMG submission 180929) | Plant litter microbial communities from Arlington Agricultural Research Station in Wisconsin, United States - UWRJ-L126-311R-4 | ecosystem: Environmental > Terrestrial > Plant litter >...
TTCCACTAGAAAATCTCGAAATAATAGCTATTGCGTAGAGTTCTAGAGCCTCAAGTTATACTGAGGTGTTTTTAGGTGGGGTGGGCATCACGCCTCGATGGGCATCACGCCAAGCTCCTCGGTACGCAACTACAATCCAGCAGACGGTTTCACGCTTTCCCGTAGACAGCGTTACACTCTCGATATACCCGCATATACAAGCATCTCATTTATCGGCTCGCCTCTGCAGAAGGCCGGAAGCAGCAAGCAATGCTGACGAATAAGCATCGGCATCGGAGGTGCAATGCAACGACATTGATGCTCTACCCATCCATCTACGCCAAGCACGCAAGCAGAATAGTCACAATTTGTACCTTGCATCCTTTGCCGAGCTATCCCTGTGTCGATTGTTTTACAAAACTTACGATAGTGGGAAGGCAGTCACATCACCTCATAATTTATCCCAAGCACCGCTATTCTGTGAAGCTTCTTCCACAAATCAAACGGTAGTATGTACTGACCCGTCACCACCCACGATAACTACAGTCCAAGTGCGAGAAACGTATAAGCTGAAAACCCCATCGCCCCCCCTGAACGTAGGCAGTGATACCCAGCCAAACAATTGAGCGGTGAAGAGGCTACTTGGTTGTCGGTGGACATCTTGAGAAGAAAAAAAAACCCCCCACTTCACGTCAAGCTAAAGAAGGGTTTCACACCGACACAATCACAAGATGACACGACAACAAGCGTGGCTGAGCGCCAGACAAAACAACGATAGAGCACAGGAACAAAGGGGTATTCCGATTTACCAACTGGATTCCATGGTAAATTCCGTTCTGTTATCTCCGCTTTGATCGAAACGTCCTCCGATCGAAACCGACAGGCTAACCGAACCATGCCCATCCATCCATCCATCCTTCGACCCATGACGCAATGTGCAAACTCCATGTTTCCCCAGCCAGTCCCCTACTTTACTGTTTAGACATTGACCCTATCAGTAGCAGTCAAAAAAGGAATCGAATAGTTTGAAAAGTCGCAGAAAAATAGAGAGGTTAAGAAAAACGAGAATTCGAGGGTAAAACGGAAATAAGACCACGTTTTTTCAGCATGCTTGTTTGAAAAGAGCCCCCCTTTCCCTTGCTTTGTTTCGTGACGTTTGATGACTGAGTTTGCCGCAATTCGAAAAACAGTGAATTCAAAAATGCGCCAGTTTCGGATCCGAAAACCAAGTGAGAGGATGCAAGAGAGAGATTGGTGAGAAAAGGTTGAGTTTTTTCCAAACTCCCCGTCGGAAAGGATAAAAAAACAGAACCCTAAAGTTTGGCAGAGATATCCCATCATAATACAAGGCCCTTAGCAAGAAGAACATGCTTTAGCCATTTATTCAGTTCAGCATGGAGAGAGAAAGACTTGAATGGAAATTGAAATGAGAAAAAGGTTATACCCCTCGCCGGATCGCCTCCCCCCAGGTCGATAGGACTTGGTATCCTTCTCCTGATTCCAGCCATACCATGTTCTAGACGCCACTAGAGCAATCCCATGATACTTCCATTTTCATTCCGCTGTACTTCGCCGGCAAGCATTTAGTGCTGGCCGTAGTTTGTGCCCCATCCGCCACGGCTGTAACCTCCATATCCACTGAAACCACCGTAGTTTCCATAGTTGCTCTGGTGGCTTCCAGCGCCTTGGTGTCCCAGTCCACCTAGACCGCCGTACTGGTTGCCTTGGCCACCCTGAAGCTGGTTAAGGTGACCTGGGTATCCTCCGAAGCCTTGTTGCTGTGGAAGACCGCCTTGGCCACTCTGACCCTGTGGATTGTTAGTTGCAGATCCCGGGCGACCGGGCTGAGCTCCTAAAGCGGACGGGCTGGGTCCGCCGCTCTTATTGTCGCCAAATGGTTTCAAAGAATCTTCACTGGCTCCTTGCTGGCCCATCTGCTGCTGGCCGTATGGGTTTTGTCCTCCGTAGCCGCCTTGGGGTCGTCCAAATGACTCGGGAATATTTCCGAATGAACCAGAGCCAGCGGTAGCATTGTGCTGTTGACTCTGGGATGCTGCAGAAACCGATCTGCCGTAATCCCCAAGTCCTCCCCCAAGTCCAGAATCCCGACCATGCATGGATGAACCACCAAAGCCTCCCACATTAGCAGGAGAAGAAGAGTGCTGATCGAACGACGCCTGAGGTGACATTCCGTAATGGTGTGGTTGTCCATACATGCTCTTTCCAAAGCTACCGTAGCCTCCTGACCCATAGCCACCGTATTGGTTCATGTAATTGGCATAGTAAGGGCTACCATAGTAAGGGTGATTGTATGGATAGTTACCAGTGTGACCTGGCTGAGCATGAGGCTGGTGCATCTGCTGATTTTGTTGCTGGGAGGCAGGTCCACTCGGGTGCTGGCCACCCAAAGCCGGGTTTGGAGTATTGTGTCCGCTGTTCTGAGCTTCATTGTATCGACTCTGCGACTGCGACTGTGAAAGCTCGTTAGTAAGGCACTGGTACCCTTCTTATCAGATTAGATGGAGAATTCACCTGCTGCTGTGCTTGACCCTGGGAGAAACTTGAGTCAGTGGGCCCGGTACCAAAGCCACTGCCAGTGCGCTGCTGTGTAGAGCCTGCCTCTTGTTGGTTTGGGGTTCCTTGCTGGCCAAAGTTACCATAGTAGTTTTGGTATGCAGACCGCTGTTGGTCAGACGTTAGATACTGGGCGGCAAAAGCGTCAGGCGCTGACGAGAATCCACCAGCCTGAGATTGGGGTTGTTGGTTTTGCTGCTGGTTAGCATAGTCGTACTGATTAGACTGCGGCGCTTGCTGGCCGAAAGGATCGTAAGGCTTTTGCTGTGGTGCGGCGGCCTCGGCTTGTATAGCACCCTGACCATAACGCCCAAACTGATTGTAAGGCTGACTGCTCTGGGAACCTTGATTCTGCATCGCCTGAGCAGCAAGGGGGTTAGGTGGTGACTGCTGTGAAAGGGGTTGTTGTTGAGGTGGCGGAGGTAAGCCGGGAGCTTGCTTCGGTGTAGGGATGACCTCTGGGGCCTGCGCTTCTGCGGGAGGTGCGGGAGGAGCCTGACGAGGCGCAGGAGGTAAAGACGCTCGCGGCTGCGCGACGGGAGAGTGTTGGGGAGGTTGAGTCCGAGTCTCAGCCTCTTCACGATCTTCGTCAACATCGAGGTTGTCAGCGTCCACATCCCCGTTCAAGCCCAAACTGCCAAACTGCACCGCTGCCTGGTTCACTGCGTGGTTTCCGGGCATAACGACTGCCTCTTGCTGTTCAACAAGCCTCCTCTGAAAACTTGCGCTACGGTGTGTGCTCGAGGTAGCCTTCAGCGCGGTGGTCGCGAATCCTCCGATGGCGGGGCGTCCGATGGGCGCTTGGCCGGGTGTGCTCAGCGGTGTAGCGACTCCAGCAATGCTTCCAATATCCTTTGAGCTGGCGACGGTACTAGCAGCCGTCTCAGTAGGAGGATCATGCGAATCATCTGGCAGATGTTCAACATTATCCTTCGTCAACTCATCCTTGGGCGGTGTCAGATTTAACTCCACACTAGCATTCTCTTCCAATTTGTCGGGCGTTAACTTGGATGTGTCTTCAACTGCGATCGGTGGCTCCTCCACGAGTTCGTCTGCGACAGGTGGAATGGGCAAATCTTCTGCTTCAACTGCCGCCTCCTGTGCAACTTCGTGGGCGGGCGCTTCTGCGGCTGCGGCTGCGGGTGTAGGCTCTTCTGGAGGCGTCGCAGGCGTCGCAGGTTTCGCAGTAGGCTTCGGTAGGACGGCCTTTGGAATGGGAGCAAACATGCTGGCCCACGTCTTCTTTGGGGGGACAGCAGCAGCAGCAGGCTTAGGTGCTTCTGGCTCTGGGGCAGCGGGCGCAGGTGTGTCGACCGCTTTGGGCTGTCCGTTCTCCTTCGTATCAGTAGGGCTAACATCCCAGGCAGGCGACTCGACGGTGGGAATCGATGGTGCGGCGCCAGCGCGTGTGCCGTTCGCAGCTCCGCCTCGACTGCCACGGAAGCCTCCACGGCCACGATCTGTGCCACGGCCGCGGCCGCGAACACTGTCACCACCCCGACCACGTCCAGCTCCACGCGTTGCGGGCGCGCCATCGGCGGGAGTGCTAGCGTCCTTCACCTTGGAGCGGGACCGATCTTTTGCCTTTTTGACTTCGGCGAACTGAGAAACATTGCCTAGCGACTAAATAAGCAGAGCTCAGTGAACAGAGAATGGAGATATGGCGGGCGCATGCGCATGTGTAGAGCGTCGCGTGCCGCACGTAACGAGGCGCTTACCCTCAGTGATCTTGTCGATGGTGGATGCGAGGTCTCCGTCGGATTCGTCAAGGGCCAAGACCAGGTCGACGTCGGCCCAGTCCGGGAAGACATCCTTCAGCATGCCCAATTGCGACTGGTATCGTTTCTTCAGTTCGCCCAGCTCGCCCTGATCTGCTGATGTATCAACGGTTGCGTGGTCGCCGTTCGTCTGCTTGCTCGCGCGTGGTGCCCTTGAGCCCTGGCCTCCTCTGCCGCCGCGAGCAGAACTCCTGCCGCGCGCAGGCCGAGACTGTACGTCAGACATGGAGAGTTGTTTGTGTGTAATCTGCAATCGTGGAGCTGCAGTGTGGGTGTGGGTGTGGGTGTGGGTGTTTAAGTGGAGAGAAATGATGTAGGAGGGCAGGGAGAAGGTCGGTAAGGGCCTCCGCCCTCACGTGATCCGACACCACCTCAAGCCGCCGTCGCTGTCAGTCACTAGTACCAGTACCACCACCAGAACGAACCATCGTGAATACCAGCGCCTCTACTATACGACGCGACACAAAGCGATAACCCCCCTCTTTGTCATGCAAGCAGGCTCTGCCAGTCGCCGGGCGCTCAGCTCGCTCGCCTCCAAAATCCACCCGCCCATGCCATTAACCTCGAGAGAGAGCCAGCAGCTACTTACCCTGCTCACCACCAGCTTCCGCACTCACCTCGATCACCAGCCCATTGGTGCCCCCTCGCCTCATAGCGCTGCATCCGAGCATATCGGCTCGATTCTCTCAAATCCGCTGTTTGCCCATAGGCCGAAGCGACGGGCGTCCGACTCGGTGGCTGTCCACGTACTCGACGACCCTCTTGGATGGTTCGTTGATGAGATAGCCAGCGGTACGGCAGATATTTCCAAAGCCGGGGTCTGTCTGGCCGCCCTACAGACACCAACATCCCTACGGACTTCATCTTTACCACGGCGCGATGCCTCTACGAAAGCCAAGCCAGCATCTATAATTGCGGAGTGGTTGCAATCCAGCGGCCAAGAAACAACCAAAGAGTTCGTTAGCTTTCCGCTCTCCGGCACGAAAGCATATGTCTCAAAGACCCATGTCGTTGATCATCTTGTCCCAATGTTAATAGCAGAAGGCAACTACGCTCCTCTCTGGCGTTGGTGGACCTATAGCCCAGCGCAGCGTATAAAGGATACTGGGTTTGAGAACAAAAAAATCGCTTCATTCCGGGATAATTTGCTCGTGCAGATACTGAAAGGTGCTCCCGCTCGGGACCAAGCTCTTGGTTTGTTTAAGCAAGCGTTCATCTTCGAAAAATCCCACCGACACGAACCGGGGTATGGATACAAGCATCTTCGTCTAGCGGGCGGTCAACTTGTAAACATGATTGTCCAAGATCCACAGGTTCCGTGTTCGCCCGAAGTGTACAATGACTTCACACAATCGGTTCCTTTTTGGTTATCTGGCTGGAGCCCCTTCGTTCAGGCCATGCTCTCTTTACACCATCCTACAAACCCAGACCCCGAGCCAGGCTTTGCCCTTCTCCAAGCCCGGAATGAGGAATCCATTACTCAAGCTACGTCAATCAAGAGCAGACGACGTTTCGTAGTCCGCTTGTGCCTAGGCCTTGCACAACAGCTGATCAAAGAATACAAGCTTTCTGAAGCGACTTGGGTTATGAATTTTACGCAGACACATTTTGCCGACTTAGTACTCCGGCAGAATATTGCCATCAGCAGCCGGCACACCAAGGAAGCCATCAGAGAGGAAGCAGAAAAGAAGAACTTGGCTCTGCTAGATCAAGTACTTCCCGTTTGAGTTAAGCCTACCACACACCGTAAACCATGGATATGGATCATAATATCACAGCGTTGCTGCACCACGTCGATAACCGGGACAGTTTTTGGTCAACGAGAACCACCGTGGAGACTGAATAGTCTGCGGCAGAGCATCAGCCTTAGAGGAGCGGCCCTTCACGTTGAGATGGGAACTGGGTTGCACTGTGACTGACGATGCATCACCATAGACAGCATGAGCAGGCCGGGCTAATGGGCCCGCTGATGTTCCGGGGTCGGTCCGAGCTCGGTCCGAATATGATAGCAGAATAGGTAACGACAATGGATGATGGAAGCCAAGATCCTGTTTCTTTAGGATCTAACACGGACTATCGTAAATAGTTCGCGCAGTCACGAATGCGTAATGACGTTGGGTCGACCGGATTGATTTGTGCATGCAAGTAGGCGTCTGGAACTCGAAGCTACGAGTACCTCCTGGGTATTCATGCCTTTAGAGCAGTTCGCAGTAAGCACATGTCGGGAGACTATAGCCTTAGTCAACAATGAGCTTTGGTAATAGGTATATCATCACGGAGAGCAAGGCGCGAATAATTGTGAATCAACAGTCATGTTTTTGGTATCATAACTCTCTAAACGAAGAAAGAAAAAGAAATCTCGTTAAACGTCTTTTGCGACGTATGCAATGCAAAGCTATGTAAAGCGACAAGGGAAAAAACATCCAAAAAGCAAAGAACCCCTACACAACATGCGCAAAAGGAAGAGGAAGAAGAAGCCCATCAGGGAATAAAGTCGCCCAAAACGCCAAATCCATGCCTTTCTAATCCTTCATATCAAGCCTCCGTCCCGTCTCCCTTCTTACTCAATAGCTGATACCCCATTGCCGTGCAGCACCGGGTTAATCGACTCGTCGAACTGGAACCTAAAGTCCTGGCCCAGCTCCTTCTTGATAGCCGTCTGCACGGCGTCGAGGACGTTCTTGAACACGCCGAAGCTAGCGGGGTTCTCCTTGTCGTTGCCCTCTCCCTGGTAGACGCCAGTGCGCACGAGGCACGTGTTCCAGCCGTACATGTTCCCGCCGATGATGTCGGACTGGGGGTTGTCGCCGATCATGTAGACGTGGGCGGGCAGCTTCTCGTCATTGTGGATCTGCTCCATCCAGCTGGCGATGACTTCGTCGGCGTACTTGTACGTGGCGAGCTCGGGCTTGCCGTAGACGACGCGCTCGAGGTCGACGCCCGTGAGCGCCTTGTACATGGCCTCGAGGCCGATGCGGAAGGCTCCCTGCGACATGCGCGGGAAGGGGTGCTCCGTGGGGCACAGCAGGTCGCCTTGCGAGAAGTAGATGGGGATGCGCTGGCTGACGGGGTCCTTGGCCATGGTGCCGAACCGCCCGTTCTCGCTGCGGAGAAGGTCCATGATGATTTGCATGTCGGTCGCGTAGTCGCGGCTGTCGGAGAAGACCATGATGGCGTCGATGTTCGTCTTGGTGAAGTCGCGGGGGCGCGACGTCTTGCGCTCCTCCTCGGTGAAGACGCGGTACGGAGCGATGGTCGGGTCCCACGCGACGATGTCGTTGGGCACGACAATGTCCTGGAAGCCGTATTCTTTGGCAACTTCGCGGCACTTGTAGCCTTCGCCGCCGACGACCAGGACGGTCTTGTAGTACTCGGCCAGAGCACGCATGGGCGTGTGGGATTGGATGAACTGGTCGGTGGAAATGGGTGAGTGCAGGATGCTGGAGAGCTGCTTTACTCGCTGGGCCTCAGGCTTGCCGGAGCCGTTTGTAAGGAAAATGTGAGGGATCTTGATGCCCAGTTGGTTGTCGCCATTGAGGATCTCAAGCACACGCTTGCCCTCGGGGATAAGGCGGTCACCATGGACGAGGACACCGTCGATATCGAACACGAAAGCCATATCCTTTGCTGCACGAACCTTCTCACCACTCAGGTCTTGGACCTGTGCAGCCAGAATGTCCCTGCTGGGCTGGATCGGGGGCATACCCGGACGGGTAGGTTCTCCACCCTCAGCATAGCGAACGCTTGAGAGGCGTGACTGGCGCTTAGAGCGCGGAATGGGAAGGGAAGTTCCGAATGAGTTACGAGAACCCCGGCGGTCTCTCATGCTGGGAGACAGAGAAAGGTTGTGCATGTATGCAGATGCATCTGAAATGGAAGAGCGAGTTGCCGGGACTTCGATGGCACCCTGTGTAGCATGGCCATCAGCTGGAATGCTGAGAGAACCAGACTGGGAGCCCACAGCAAGGTGATTTGAAGTTCCATTGCTGGCGGCTTGTTGGAAGTCTCGAGATTTGGTGGGTGAGAGAGGCGCCTCAACGCCGAAATCAGAGTCTTCGTAGGTAGGCATGATGAACTTGTAGAATGGTAGGAAAGTCTCTGGGATATCAAAGAGTAAAATCAAGACTTGCAAATGTAAATAGCAGTTAAATCTGGGGATAGAGAGGGGATGTGGAGGTCGATGATGTATGTCAGGGTCCGCAGAGGGTCTCCTATATATCTGATATCACAATGTAGGCAGCATTGCCAGTTACCCTATCTGAAGCTTCCGAACAAGTTCTTCGCACGTTCTCTTCTCGGCCGCCTCCATCGTCCGTCTCTTCCCGGTAGGGCTCCATAATCGAGTTTGAGACCTCGATAAGACCCCACAAGAGCTCTCCACAAGAAGCACCATGACGCAGTAATGGAGCCGCGTACTGGCCGTACGAGAGATGCTTGCCGCCCAAGAAAAGTCCTGATAGTGCAACACAGCTTCAAAGCTAGGACCATCTTTTTGACTTAGGTAGTTTCGTCATATTCGAAAAGCGGGTACTACACTGTAGATAAAGCGGCGAAGTTGACGAAAATAACCGAGTTGGGGTTAATGCTCGAAGCCTATGCGGGAGCATTGGAACGTTGCAGAACGATTTGCCACAGCCTTAATCCGGTCACTAGTGTATCATTTGAATCATGGCCTCTTACTTGCTCACCTCCCTATGTAGGTCCTCATACTATATCCACATTCACCGCTGTGCACGTTCCCAATCTTAAGAAGCGAGCAGCTGCCATGCACGCTCGAACTGAAAATCTAACAAGCGCTGACAGCGGCGGCTCACATCGGCCGAAAATACAGCCTGAGTTGCAGGTTCTCATAAACATCCAGTAACAAGCATTGAGCCATGGATAATGCTGCCGAAAAGTGGGTATGCGAAAGTCGCCCAATCTTGATTTTGATGTTGTTGGCCGAGCGTTTTGATTTGCCCCGCTTTTACGGGCAGACCGTCCCTAATGATCGCTGTTGACGTCTTTTTTGCTGTGTTACCGAAGAAAATTCTGGAACACTCGGCAGGGTAGCAAAGCAAAATCCTAAAAGGGTTTTTACAAGACTCTCAGAGGAAAGTGGAGCGCGGATGGTGTGTGGCTGGAGAGCTATCAAAAGGGTCCACCAGAACCCCATAATGATGTAATGCATCGACATGCGCTGGGGGATCTTGCGAGCGGCTGAAACTGGCGGTTGAAAATTTACTGGGTTGTCGAGAGTTGGTGGATTGAGGACGATGAGGGGTGGGACGCATACATCCCGGGTTCCGCCGGGAGGCAGACAAGGTGAGGCCGAAGGCTGAGGGTGGTGTGCTGTGGCAGCTCGAAGATGACTGCATGGACTGTGGAGAAAGATATATGAGCCTCTGCATCGCTCCGAATCGGTCCTAGATAATCATCATTACAGTTGTTGGTGACATCAGTCGAGCGGCCCCTCCATCTCTCCATCTTCATTTCGAAGTCTTGCCTTGTACCGATCTTATACTGTTCTTACCAGTTATCGCTGCAATGGTCATCATGGGCAGCACCACGCCTCTCATAAACACCAAGACATACACGCTGTCAAACGGGGTCACCATCCCCGCGGTTGGCTTCGGCACTTTCGCAAATGAAGGATCACAGGGCGAAACATACAAAGCTGTAACGCACGCGTTACAAACGGGCTACCGACATCTAGATTGCGCCTGGTTCTATCAGAATGAGGGCGAAGTCGGGGATGCCGTCTACGACTTTTTGTCCAAGAACCCCTCAGTCAAGAGATCTGACATCTTCATTTGCACGAAGGTGTGGAACCACCTCCATGAGCCCGACGAGGTGAAATGGAGCATCAACAATTCGCTGGAGAAGCTGCGCCTGGATTACGTCGACCTCTTCCTGGTGCACTGGCCAATCGCAGCGGAGAGCGACGATAACCACATGCCAAAGCTCGGTTCGGATGGAAAGTACGTTATCAAGAAGGATCTTACCGAGAACCCGGAGCCGACCTGGCGTGCGATGGAGGACATCTACCAGTCAGGTAAAGCGCGCGCAATTGGCGTTTCGAACTGGACGATACCAGGGCTGCAGAAGTTGATGAGATTCGCGGAGGTTAAGCCCATGGTCAACCAGATTGAAATCCATCCTTTCCTTCCCAATGAGGCATTGGTCGACTTCTGTTTCCAACACCAAATCCTGCCTGCGGCGTACTCTCCCCTGGGAAGTCAAAATCAGGTGCCCAGCACTGGGGAGAAAGTCCGAACGAACAAGACGTTGAATGAGGTTGCCGAGCGCAGTGGCCACGACCTGGCTCAGGTGCTGCTAGCATGGGGTTTAGAGAGGGGTTACGTGGTGCTCCCCAAGAGCTCCACGCCAAAGCGCATTGAGAGCAACTGGCAAATTCCAGAATTGAGCGACGAGGATTTTGCCGCTGTCCAGAGCGTTGCAAAGGGCCGTCACACCCGTTTCGTTAATATGAAGGACACGTTTGGGTACAACGTGTGGCCAGAAGGGGACGACTCGGACGGATTTGTAAAGGTACAGTAGTTGTGCGAGGCCATGTCATGTCGTATTAGTTTCAGCGGCTTTGGGGCGTTCAATATTCAGATATTTGCGATACCAGATTGGGGAATTAATCAAAATTTCATCTGTCAAGACATGCCCGCAAGCAAAGAGCCATGGCCCGGCGCAGAGGAGCAGTGCGTCCCCGCTTTGGCATGATTGCACATGTGTAGGATACAACCTGTCGTTTTTAACCATGTGAAGCGATGCGACTTGATCACATGCATGCTGTGAGACGGAGCTCGGAGGGTCTGCTGCTCTGTTGCTCGTCAGGATATAGGCTCGTTCCTGGTGCCTGAGCACGTCCTCGAGAGCTGCGTGTTTCGTACATGGGCAAAGGGTGTGGCAGGCCGATAGGCCCTCCATGCTGATTGGTGAGGCGGGGGGCTGCAGCGTCGGGGAGCGGAACGGACATGTAGGTTCGTGTAGCAGAGGGATATCGCGGGCAGGCGACAGTACGTGTCGTATCACTTTGCTTTTCTCAGCGCGGGATCGCAGCATTCCCTACGGCGTTGGTCTGCCTGGGCGTCAGGGTCGTCTTGAACGGGATGGCATGGCGTATGTGGTTGTGGTTGCATGGTCAAGCCCCCCTGGCTCCCCGCTGAGGACGATTGCCGCTTCCTCCTCGCCAATCTGCTCTTCCAGCGGACGCCACTCCTGCAACCCAACATCACCTCCCCGTCCTTGACGTGCCGGGAACCACGGGCACACAGGGCGTCAGACCCTGTGTCACCGCGCTCCAGGGCTCTCCTTTGTGCTTCTGCACCCAGAGCTGCAGCATGGACACGTCTTGTGCGTGTCTAGAAGCCCTTGGCTTCCCGCCGCTGTTCATCTAACTCGCTCTCTAATTGATATTTGGTTGATTTTACGGGCTGGCTGGCTAGCGACGATCATCTGCCCGATGGCGTCCACCCGTGCGCGTGCTCCGCCTCTGGTTCACTGCTTGAGTCCGATTCTTGGACCGATCCGGGGTTGCTTCCAAAGCTTTGGTACTTTTGCCGCGGAGGCCAGGTACCTGCACAATGGGTGTGGGTGAGACCTATCCTATCGCCGACCTGGTCCTTGTTCCCTTTTCTTCTAATAGCTGCGCTCTTTTCATTCTTCCATCTCCTAAAAGTCCCCGAGCACGCCTTGGTCCGGTCAGTCAGTTTCTCCCCACCATGTCAAGACTTCGCCTTGAACCAGCGTCGTTCCTCTCTCCCAGTGATGCTCTCAAACGGTACGACTACCTGAATCTTATCATCTCATCCTCCAATAGGCCTTGAGCCCAATCATTCAAAAATCTGCCTTTCGGGTTCCGTGATCCCAAGCCAACCTTCATGAAACTAACATGTTTCTAGCTCAGAGATAGCCGGACCATCGAAAACCCTAGCCTTGCCGCAAAATAACTATCATCTCGAGATTTCGCATCGTCCACAGCTCAGTGATGTTCGAGTCAACCAGTCCGTCATTTTCCGGAAAGTCTCCGCGACAAGGCCGCCCTGCAGCGAGGCTTGCGACGTCCCGCGCCTTACCAGGACGCCTTGGGAGTTGGAACGCCACAAGAAGAAATCTGTCTGGAAGCGCACCTCAACCGAATCCCGCCCTCTACACCACTTCTTCAGGTACCTTCCTCGTGAGGTCTACGACTGCATTTTGGACCAGCTCGAGATATTGCACTTCTCCCAAGGCCAGTCATGCGCGTCGTGTTATCTAAACGACCTCCGTAGCCTCTCATTGACTAGCCGAGTATGGGACCGCGCAGCTACACTGCATATGTAAGTATTGCTTTCACTTCCTTCTTGCCTGTTTGTCTCAACAGACTCTTCTACCGAACGGTGCCTGATCGCACGGAGCCTCCGGACTTGGGCCGATGCCGTTTCATGCATGCAAGAGAGGCGAGAAGCTATTTGCAACCAATATACTTGATGCACCATCTTGCATAGCAGTCACGCAGCCCCGCAGGAACATCTCTAATTCTATAGGCTAATTGCGAGAATCACCCTTGCCTCTATGAACTGGGCTGATCTCTCCCGTCCGCAGGTACCGCTCGGTCCGTATCCCTGGGAAAGACGGAGTTTTAGGGATGCGTCGAAATGAACTTACGGGAGCTAGCCGACTCAAGCTCCTTCGGAGGACGCTCCGTGATCGCCATTCATTGGCCCGACTGGTGCGAGAGCTTGATCTCTCGGAACTGCAGACAGTATATTACAACGCCTCAATAGAAAGAGAGAGCATCGTGAACCTTGTCGCATCGGTCGTTATGGCTTGCCCAAACTTGGAGCGTTTAGTTGGCTTCCATATACCGTACACACATGAGTTCGACAGGTTATCGCATGCGCTGTCCACAAGACGAAAACTGAAAGAGAAAGTTTGGACTTTTGCTGACACAGAATATGACACTGAGGAAGACGAGGACGATCTCACTAGGGACTACTATCATGCTTCTTGTGACCCCATGGAACGATTCCTTGAACTCAACTCCAACTATGCGGAGTTAACAACCCTAGTTTTGCATCAAGACTCATTGCGACCCTTGGTAGATCTGACATTCCGTGCCATTGTCGGCACCTTGCAACGGCTCCCTGCACTAACTCACCTAGCGCTATCAGGGCTATCAAGAAGTTCGTTCTCGAACACAGCGCTCAACGCTATCCCGTCGAATCTGCAAGCTCTTCGACTACAGAGTCTTCCAGGTGTTAACGATGCCGGACTCAAACGATTTGCTTCTTCACCAGCCGCTGCTTCGCTGAAGAATCTTTCACTCATCAACCTCAATATAGGTCAGCTGATCACGATTGGTGGCTTCTTGTCGCCGCATTTGGCAAAGCTTGAAAGGTTTACTTTCATTCAACACAAATCTCCCATTCTCAGGTCTGCTGCGGATATTCCGTCCTTTCAGTCGCCTAAACTTTGGTATATCCACTGGGAAATACAGTCTCAAGGCTGCTTTCCGCAAGACACAGACGACTCGGACCCCTTTATCTCGTCTGATAAAGAGATCGTTCCCTGTCTAGCAACGAAGCTGCTAGCCACGAGCGTTCACAGGGGGTTGTTCCCAGCTCTTCAAAAGATGCGCGTACCACATGACCCTCAAGGAATTCTTCAAGCGCTCTGTAAACCTTTGGCGGCGATGTCTCTTCGCCCTAAACGCCCTTACCGGATGATGCAGGATGATTTTGATAGTGGGTCATCATACTCTCTGAAGGAGATATTAGACGCTGGGCCTCCGGAAACGCGCGCCGATTCGGCCTTTGGCTCACCGGCGTCGACCTCTGACGCAAGTCAGGAGGACGTAGCGCTCTATTCCCGGCGCAAATCATCAAATGTAGTTGCTACGCCTGCAGAGTCCCAATTAGCAGCCTATCGTCGCATTCTCGCAGCACGGAGAAAGCCGCGCATGCGCATCAGAGTCACGGATCCTGAAGGGGAATTGTGTTGGCGCGAGACGATTGGTAACTTCCTAGGCGACGTAGCTAGCAACATCACGTATGACCTCCGACCGGATCGAATTCGCACGACAGGCGGCGGGGGCTGGGAGGAAAGGGATGGTGAGGATGGGGCGCACGACTGGATCACGAGCATCGATGACGTGCTGGGGGAGTGGGAGGTTGTGGATGGAGGATGGCGTGGTCGGTGTCGGCATAGCACGGATGGTAGGGCGTGGACAGGAGCTGTCGACGTTGGCGACATGTTCTGATTTAATGTCTAATGACTTTTCCTTCCCTTGCTTCCTTCTTTCTTTCCATGATGGGCGTCTGGCCTACGGGCAGGCGATGGAGCGATGAATGTAGTTAGTAGGATGCGACGACTTGTAGGATTTGTAGGATTTCTGTAATGGGACTGGTGTGCTGCCTCTGTGCATGGTGTAAGAGTAGAAGACGCGAGGCGATGGCGGGGGTCGGGACCGAAGGCGTTAGACATGGCTATTAGCCAGAGGCGGCGATGCATGCACGTGGAGCGCAGGACGGGTGTTGGACGGTGGGAAAAGCGCGCATCTGGAACGTGGCATCGCGGCCAAGTTTGCATTGGCCAAGGTGCCGCGTGTGTCTTCGCACGTCTCGTGCTCTCGGATGCGATGCAGAGTGGTCTCGCCGTAGGCTCCATGGCGTGAGCGTGGTGAGCAAATGGGCGGCCCGCGCACGGGAAGAGAGAGAGCCCCGCCGACGAAGTGGACCGGGGGAGCTCGCCCGCCGCTTTCTTTTTCTTGCGACCCCACGCGCGCGTCATTGCATGCCTGGGTTGGAGCAGCCCTCGAACTAACGTCTTATCGCCCACACAACTCTTATACAGAGCCTGTTCTGCTCCCTGCCGCCCCTCGCACCTCAATTGTCGCTCCTGGGAGCAGCATTCCTTCCTCGCCCTCTCCCCTGCTCCTCGTCCCTCACCATCAGCACCTGGCTCCAAAGTCCGCCCAACAGTCTGCGGGGATCCGCCCTGAGCCTCACTCCAAACTACTAGCACCCGTCCTGCCAACACTCGACCTCCGCTCTACCCGCTTACTGTCATTTCTACATTGAGCAGCGCCGCGGTGCTACCGAGAGGAGCTTGCTCGATCCATCGGTTCCCGACCTCACACCCTCTCCCCGCGATTCACCTTCGACCTCCATCCCATACCACTCCAGCCCAAACCACACTCCAGCATGGCTCCCACAGAGATTCCTCCGCCCCTCGAGGGCAAGAAGCGAAGAATTGGCATCATGACCTCCGGTGGTGACGCCCCGGGCATGAACGGAGCTGTGCGTGCTGTGGTCCGCATGGCCATGCACACCAATTGCGAGGCCTTTGCCATCTACGAGGGATACGATGGCCTTGTCAAAGGCGGCGACATGATCAAGGAGATGAAGTGGGAAGATGTCCGTGGCTTTCTCTCCGAAGGCGGCACACTCATTGGCACGGTTTGTAGCCTCAACACACACATACGGCCCCGGTCCTGCCACTGACGGGCTCCAGGCACGCTGCATGGAATTTAGAGATCGGAAGGGTCGAAGGACGGCCGCCAAGAACATGATCATCAAGGGCATCGACGCCCTGGTGATTTGCGGTGGTGACGGCAGTCTGACGGGTGCCGACAGACTGCGAGGCGAATGGCCCAGTCTCCTCGAGGAGCTGGTGCAGCTCAATGAACTCACCGCCGAGCAGGTCGCTCCCTTCAAGCACCTCAATATCGTGGGACTCGTGGGCTCGATAGACAATGACCTTAGTATGACCGATGCCACCATTGGGTGCTACAGTTCGCTCGCTAGGATCTGTGAGGCCATCGACTCGGTCGATACCACTGCGACCAGCCACCAGCGTGCGTTCGTCATCGAGACCATGGGCAGGAATTGCGGTTGGCTTACACTCATGGCTGGTGTGGCTACCGGCAGTGACTTCATCTTCATCCCAGAGCAACCACCAAAAGCTGGTTGGGAAGAGGAGATGCTTGGTATCATCAAGAAGCACCGCGCCATGGGCAAGCGTAAGACCATTGTCATCGTAGCAGAAGGTGCTACCGATATCAACCGCAAGGAAATCAAGGCTTCTCAGATTAAAGACGTTCTCTCCAAAGCCGGTCTAGACACAAGGGTCACACAACTCGGACACGTGCAGCGAGGTGGACAACCTGTGGCTTATGACAGAATGCTCTCCACGCTCCAAGGTGTAGAGGCCGTGAAAGCTGTGCTTGAGGCCACTCCGGAGACACCTTCACCTGTTATTTGCATGATCGAGAACAAGATCGTGCGTCGTCCGCTGCTTGAAGCTGTTGCCCAAACGAACAAAGTCGCCGAAGCTCTTGAAAGAAAGGACTTCGACACCGCCATGAAACTTCGTGATGCTGAATTTGCAGAATACTACAGATCATACCAGATCACTACTTCGGCAGAGCAGCCTAAACTTCTGCTTCCAGAGAACAAGCGTATGCGCGTCGGTATCATCCACGTTGGCGCACCTGCAGGCGGTATGAACGCCGCGACACGCGCTGCTGTAGCATACTGCCTGTCCCGAGGACACACTCCCGTTGCTCTTCACAACGGCTTCCCTGGACTCATCCGACATCATTCTGACAAGCCCATTGGAGCAGTCCGAGAAATCAGCTGGATCGATGCTGAGACCTGGTCAAACAAGGGTGGCTCGGAGATTGGTACGAACCGCGGTCTTCCGAGTGAAGACTTGGAGACGGTGGCAGCCGTCTTTAAGAATTACAAGATCCAAGGCCTGTTCGTTATAGGTGGCTTCGAAGCCTTCACTGCAGTCAGTGAACTGCGGAAGGGCAGGGAACACTACAAGTCGTTCAAGATCCCCATGGTACGTCCAATACTCCTATCAGGTAACCACTTGCTAACAGCGGGCCAGGTCATCCTCCCAGCGACCATCTCCAACAACGTCCCTGGAACCGAATACTCCATTGGCTCCGATACGTGCCTAAATGCCCTCATCCAATACTGCGACGCTTGCCGCCAGTCCGCCTCTGCCTCCCGCCGCCGCGTCTTCGTCATCGAAACGCAGGGCGGAGAATCCGGCTACATCGCAACCGTGGCCGGCCTCTCCATCGGTGCCTTCGCCGTCTACACACCCGAAGACGGCATCAACCTGAAGATGCTCGACCGCGACATCGACCACCTCAGCGAGGTGTTCAAAAAGGACCATGGCCAAAACCGCGCCGGCAAGATTGTGCTCGTCAACGAAAAGGCGTCGAAAACCTACAGCGTCCAAATCATCGCCGACATGATCGCCGAAGCAGGAAAGGGCAAGTTCGAGAGCCGCCACGGCGTGCCGGGCCACTTCCAACAGGGCACGACGCCAAGTCCCATGGACCGCGTGCGCGCCGTGCGCTTCGCGTTCAGGTCTCTCGAGCACCTGGAGGGCTTTGCGGGGCTGGATCCGGATGAGGTGGACGACGATCCGATGAGCACGGCGGTCATTGGGATCAAGGGGGCCAAGGTGCTCTTCTCGCCCATGGAGCAGATTGAGAAGAAGGAGACGGATTGGCATCGGAGGAGGCCGAAGAAGGAGTTTTGGATGGAATTGAAGGAGGTGGTGGATATGTTGAGCGGGAGGGATGCGAAGGTGTAGAGAGGATGGAAAGATGTGAAAGGTAGATGTGGTGCGGTGGCGGAGGGTGATTATTGATACCTATACTCTTTAGGAAACTTGTTCATATTATTCTTTGGCCTAAGAAAAAAAAAACCATGTTCGTGTTGAGAGGGGTGTGATTATGTATACGGGGTAAATAAGGATGCAATAAGAATCGTTGGCTCCACTATAGTTCTACGACCACTAATTTGTAGTAAAAAATTACTATAATAATTAGATATAGGGTGAGATGCTAAAAAATAGGTCGATATGCTAAATTCATAATTATACTAAGAGAATCGGCCAAAGATATGCTTTGTTTTCTTGGGAAACGAGAAACTACCAACGAAGTTGCGCACATACTCGTTTGGCACCTCGGGGAATCTTGGAAAACACTTTAAGAGCAAGCACCTGGAGTATATCGAGGAAGGGGAATCAGCTCCTGCGGCACACCAACGGAGGTTGATTCTCGTTGGGCTGTCGGCCCTCTACTGAGCCTCGCGTTCCTGCGTCTGGTGATTGGTCAGTGGACGACCAGTGCCCCTTTTACGTTTTGGCTTATTACCACGGAAAGATTGTTGGTCTCCGTCATGTTCGGTTCTCGAAGTCGAAAGTAAATGAGGCTTTTGAGAAGTTAGTAATGAGTTTAGTTTTCCAAAAGGCGGGGACGATTAGTGTCGGGAAAGTTGCACGCCTAGTGAAACGGGAGCGAAAGCGCTGTGACTGGAATGTTCCCGAAGTCATGCTTTTTGGTAATACGGCGTTCGCGTATGCATTTGATGCTCTTTCGCTTGGTAAGAGGCTCTCCTTGCTCTGATGATGCTTCTGCAGAAATTCCTTCTCTCCCTGGCTGCCCCTGCTAATCAACCCGCATGGAAAGAAAAAATTACTATCAGGCCCGACAACTTTTGTATGCATGCAAGCCTATGGGGGTACAGAAATCCGATGGAAGGAATTGAGGCTAATAGCGCATGGTATTCATGGGATGTTGTTTGATACCGTTTATTTCTAGCTATAGAGTTACATAGTTTATTTATTCGCTGGTAATTCAAGCTTTGGACCCCAATATCTTATAACAGATGAACATTTATTAGCGACAGTACATAGCTTTTTGAGCAGATGGAGGTGCCCTTATGCTTATACCTTTTTCAAAGTGTATGCATTTGTAGGTATACGATCTGCACAACGTGCCTCGGCGGCACACGTTAAAAGTAAGCTATGAGACTATGTCAACTTGCGCCATATGCCCACGATTTTTGTTAAGAAGTTATCTTTTGATGGGAACTATACTCCCTGCCGTTCGTGGTATATTTTTGGTAGTGTGTGTCCAGTGGTATATCTAGTGGTATCTAGTAGTGTGTTCAAGCGGCAATTCTGTTCTCCAAGCACGTATCGTCTCTTTATCAACAGTTTGCTACAGATGCTAACCGTACAAGCCGATACGCCAAACATCAAAAGATTAGTCCACATATCATCTGATCGAATGCGCATTTGAAGTTCGACTATTTATCACTGCGGAGATACTGTCGGCTAGAACATAGTTATGATAGCAACCCAGGAGGCTTGTGATAGCTTTCTACAGAGCAATGGGACTGATGAGATAGGTGTGAAAGGTTTCGTCATCGAAGGCGAAATGGCACCAGATGAAAAGGCCTCATGGGGCAATATCAGAGAGCCAAGAGTGTAAAATGGTGGAATTCATGTATTTTCTATGGAACTACTAACGTAGGAAGCTAGCTAGCTACAAGGGGGAGCCACCATGACTATACCACGAAGAATCCCAAGCTGTCCTTGTCATATCAGTCTTTACTGTCAGACATTATTGGCGGCGAGAAGTTAATCATATTTCACCTCAGGGAAGATTTGGAAGCTCTCTGCACTGTACACGTGCACTACTTGATGATGTTTGGATTCTTTCTGCTCGGCCGTTTTGAGACGTGCAGTGATATGCTTTCTCATGTCCTTGAGAGCGGTATGCATATGACACCGGATCTCCATTTCACGGAAGTTCTCGAAAGCAGGATCTTTTGAAACCTGTTGACAAATCTTCATGGTCGATTCATTCAAATATTTCCCGTCATCTGATTTTTTCTTTGGCTTAGCTTTACTACTAGGAAACCAGAATATTTTCAGCTTGCTGTCTGGCTGTTCTTGTTGTTGTATGATTGGTGCCATGGGTGTTGCGGGTTCTAGCTGTTCTTGTTGTTGTATGATTGGTGCCATGGGTGTTGCGGGTTCTGGCTGTTCTTGTTGTTGTATGATTGGTGCCATGGGTGTTGCGGGTATGGAACTGAGTGTATGATGCTTCTAGAGGCGCGGAAACTATAGTTTATATATCTTATGTAGTAGTCTAAATGATCAATGGAAACATGAATAGTGGAGACATAGTGCAAACATCCCAGTGAATACATTGGATGAAAACGACAAAGGTTGAATCCCATAAGCTACAAGATGACTCTGGAGGATTTGCTTCCAACTACAAGCCAAATAACATTCTAATCCAAGCGCGTCAAACAAAATCTTTTCTAAGCATACAAACACTGCCCCCCTGGGTGAGGTCAAATTATGTTATGTTGAAAGCCGACGTGTACCTAGAGGTTAGCCACCTAAAGTCAACATACCTGTTATATTTTCCGGCACGGTGGGTTTCCCGGCACCACCAGAGACGTTTCTCTGCGGAGATCTACTCGTCCTGCTGCTCCTGAACCCATTCATCCTTAAGTAACTCTTTTGTATCCGGTCGGTCTTTAGCATCGATGATCAACATCTTTCGAAGATACCGTCCTAGAATCTCGAACTTCTCTTTGGCGACTTCGCTCTCACTAGGGTTGTCACCTTCCCTAGAAAAATCATCCAACAACATCTCTTCAAGACTAGGCGGGTCTGAGTCTATAAAAAACAACTCTATTCACATGGCATTAGCAAGGCTTATACTTATAATAAGGGGGTGAGACAAACTATCAGAATGTAGCCAGTCTTTCCACACACCATCGTTTACCGCATTAACAAGGTGAACTAGAAGCCAGCTAGCCGAAGCTTCCCCGATCACGTCATAGTACTGGGGTACAAGGGAACGGTCATCATACCATAAATAAAAGATTTCTTTGATGGTAACGAGCTTATAAGTCTGATAAAAAGTATTAGTACGCGTTAAGGATGGAAAGCTCTACCGTCTTTAACTTACTGTGCATGCAAGACCCCATATATCTATTGCTTTGCTTAGAGGTTTCTTAAACAGCATTTCTGGGGGTAACTGGTTACGAATAGTTTTCGAAGTTGCTAGAGGATCTGAAATAAAGAAAGCTATACTGTGTCAGCACCAAATGTATAAATAATAGATCGTTTTAATAACCCACCATTAGAGAATTCTACGAGCTTCACCTCGGTAAGCTTCTTGCAAACTTCTTGGGGATGCCTCATTAACTCTACATAATGTGTAGGCACTCCTTGATCAATCGGTCCTCCATTATATTTAGTAACCTTATAAGCTATCGGTTTGAAGGAATCCGATTCTAACTGTAATGTATCAGAGATACAAAACAAGACATTATTTACCTGGATATCTAGAACCTGTTTAGAAGAGAGCGTTATAAGGGGGAAGCTTTTAATTAAGTACAACTTACCTCCATGTACAATCCCGCGATTGTGAAGGTAATCTACAGCCAAAATGAGTTGCCGGGATATTTGACGAGAAAGAGATAGATCTAAGCGCCAGTTGGTGGCATTAGTTCCCACAAATTCTACTGTAGGCCCTAAGCGTTCTAGTACAAGACACAAAGAACGCCCGTTCAGACCATCATGATAGAAATGATCCAAAAATCGCGGGATATGCTTGTAACCTGGGTGCTGAGTATCGCTATTAGCTTCGAGGTACTGCATTATGCTAAGTTCGCGATTGTTGTTCGATTTAGAAGCAGCAATAGTTTTGATAGAAACTTTGCAGTTGTTCCTAGGGTGCAAGAAGTTAGTGTTGAATTCTAAGAGTCACTACCTGTGTTAGATATAGTTCGACTAACCGATTATCCCGAGCAAGCCAGACGTTCGAGTGAAACCCATGGCCGAGCTTATTAAGAATTTCGTAGCGTCCGTCTTGGAGGTGATCCCCAATATTAACTGCAGGGAGCCTTCCAGGTGCATACATCTCCACGCCCTCAAAATCTATAGGTACATATTCTTTAGGATTAAACATTTTGGAAAGGTTTATTCGATAGAAGGGTATTTCAGGTGAAGTAAAGGTCGATGGGTATAGTAGGTCTGAATATCCAATTTTTAGCTGTTCGCAGCCTCTATTTATACTTTTCTTACATGTGTGCTCTATATCATACATCATCTAAAAGCGCCTATAGAAAGTCTTAGCTACGAGGACCTCACCTTTGTCTCTTATCCAAATACGGCTAAAAGATCCTTAAAGAACAATGGTGATTAAAGCCTATGCTCTTTATTATACATTATCTAAAAAAAATGCTATAGTCGCTTGTCTGAACAAGGCTGAGGCATGCTCAAAGATTCATTACAAAGCCTGTTCCGGCTTCGAACCCTTTGTTTGGTAAACTACTATAGCCTGCGAGAAAATCGTACAGACTAGTCTTGGTCTTAGCTTCGTCTATTTTGTCTGCAAGGTCATACACACACACATACTTGCTCCACTGCTCTTTTAATATACTGCAATTTACTATGAAAAACTGTGAAGCACCGTACTATTCTTAAATATTTATAAAACGTGCTGGAGTCCAATTAGATCTAAGAATTCAGATTATTGGTGTCTTCCCCACGGATAGATCTCACTAGGTGGGATAAGGAAATAATGTCTCCCAGTCCCTAGCATGTCATCTGATACTGGGTTTAACGAAACAAAGTAGCTAGGGTGTGATGGGTGGGGCACGGAAGACTTGCGAACGCCGATGCTGGCATATCAGTCTTTTAAGTTCACGACGTCTTGTAGTGTATACGCTGTAGCATATAAGTCAGGCTTCCAAAGAAAGGCCACTTTACACATGTTGGTAAGCAAGACGACGCCGTAGTTATCTAGGCCTTTTCTTAGTAAGTATTAGAGAAAAGTAGGAAGAAACGGCCGGAGTAGCTTCGAAGGCATCGTGTCTAATTTCTTAGCGAGTCTATCGCCTCTCTACCTTCCACCTCGCGGAAGATTGCCAAATAGATCGATCGATTGAACGCGACCAGAAACAAGGACATTGTATTCCCAAAGAACGAGAGAGCCCCTGCCAACAAAGCACGAGCACAAAGGCCATTCTTTCCCCGAAACGCCCCCCTGATCGGATCGAATCGGATCCGACTGAAAAAAACCCCCTTGTCCCCCTACATACATACGATATTCCCACCCCATACCTGCGCCCCTGTCTAACCATCCAAAGAACCCTTTCCCTGGAACGCCCCAAACGCGCATCCCCATATCCATTTCATCAGTCATTACGCCATCAAACGTGAAAGACGCTGCATCTCAGAGCACATGCAGGACCCCCTTACGCCCCCTCCCCATCCTCCACGTCTCCAAGCTGATCCTCCTCCTGACAGCACCTCTCGACCTCATCCGCAATGAACTGCTCGTACTCCTCCAGACTCTTCTGCACGTGCAATTTGAACCGGACGATGTCGTCGAGCATGCGCTCGATCTCCGTGTGGAGTTCCTCGCGCAGCGTGTTGGCGCGGAGTTGGAGTTGCTCGTACCTGATCCATCCGTCAGCATCGCATTGTTTGTGCAAACTTGTATCATAGAGAAAGAAAAAAAGAAGAAGTGGCAAAGAGGGGGGAAGAAAGACAACACATACTCGATATTAACCGCCATCTCCCTCTGCACGATCAACTGTACGCTCTCCCCCAAACTACTCCGCATGCGCCCCAGCTCCTTCTCCATCTTCTCGATCTGTGCATCGCTCGCCGTCTTCTGCGTGCTTGTAATCTCCCGTAACGATTCGAGCTCGTCTTCGGCCTGCGCGACGCGGTGGCCCAGCGCATCGACTTCGGCCTGCTTGTCGTCCATGGCCTCCTTGACCTTGTCCAGCATGTCGTGGTTGTTCATGTCCGCCTCGAGCGCGGCGTTGCGGCGCTCTGCAATCTCTTTACGCAGCGCGAGGATGTTTGATTTGACGGTACCGCGCAAGTCGAGGTTGAGCAGCATGTGTGGCGAGTAGCCTGTGCCCGAGTCGGCGAGCAAGCGGTCCGAGGCGTCGCGTGTCGAGGAGCCCATTTGCGAGCCGGAGAAGTTTGGCCCGTCGTTGATGGTGAGGATGAGTTCGTACTCCTGGCCTTTGGAGTTGGCGGCTGTGGTGGGAATGACGCCGATTTGGTAGCCAAGGTTGTTGAAGCGTTCGATTGTCTGTTCGAGCTCGTCGAGCTTTCGTGAGGCAGCGACTTCTTTTTCTGCGACCCGCTTTTTGGATTCTTCGGCGCGGGTGGACATGGTTTGGAGTGCTGAATCCAGACGCTCTTTTTCTGAAGCCATGCGATCGATATCCGCAATGGTCATGCCCCTCCCATCGATGATTGCTTGAAGCTCCTGTCGTTCTCTATCCGAAGCCTCGAGCTCTGCCTCGGACTCTCTAATCGACTGCTCGAAAAGCTCACACCGGTCGGTGTACTTCTTCAACTTCTCGTCTAGCATCGTTTTGTATTTCTCGAACTTTGAACGATCGTCTTCCAGGATTCTGATCTGCTCTTCCAGCTCTTGAATCCTGGGTCCTGCTTTCGAAAGTTCTTCAATGTGACCTTGCAAAGCCTTGTGTTCAGCCTCCAGCAGCTGCACCTCCTCATGATGCTGTGCATTCGCCTGATCAAATCGACGCGCCATGGTCTCAACATGCGGCGTCATGAGTTTCCGCTGTGCTTCCTGCTCGCCCGCTTCATCCTCAAAATCCTCGTCATCCGCAGAAAGCCAGGTAGCATACGCATCCGTCAGAAAATCAAAGATGATGCGATCGCCCGATACATCGTAGCCAGCTGCGAAGCACGCATCGTCATAAGAGCCCTGCTCATACGCTCCAATCATCTTAGCCAACTGCATCATCCAGTGCAGCAGTCCCAGGAAGGTAGACCAGTTGTTCCCACCCACGGCCGCAATCTGCGACTTCATGATGGACTTCTCAAAGGGATACCGCATCTGCTTCAACAGCACCGGCACTTCCTGGTCGATCGATTTCTGAAAGCGATACGACGGATCGATGCGATGGTACAGCCACTGGAACATGCAATTGAAATCCTTCTGCGTCGGCGACGTCATGCACTTGTTCGAAAGCACGTGCTTCGACTCCATTTCGAAGTTGTTCTGCGTGAGATACTCGAGCAGCTCCGCGCCCATCTGCGAGCGCGTGCTGGCATCCTTGAGCCGTCGCGGGTCGTTCGGGACGACGGCCGGGGCGGGAGCCATCTGGAAGAACGACTGTTTGACGCCCGGCTGGCCGCCTATGTTCGATTGCCGCGCTTTGAAGACGCTGCTGCGCCGCTGGGTGTTTGGCTCGAAGTTGGGCGCGGGCGCGGGCGTCTGGAAGATGGAGGCGCCTGGTGCGAAGCTCTTCCTGCCGCCGCCCGCGCTGCTTGCGCCAAACATGTTGCTGGTCGAGTTGCGGTGGACGGAATGGAAGCCCTGGTCTGCGAGGTTTGTACCGGAAGAGGAGCGCTGGAAGAGTGGTTGGCTGGGGCGGCCGGGCGCGAGCGACATTCTGGAGCCCGACTGCGAGCGCGCGTGGTTGGCGGTGAAGGGCGCGCCGGCCGGCTGCAGGTTGGAGATGGAACTTGAGCGCTTCATGGCAGACGAGGGCATGGGAATGGAAGTTAAGTTGCTGTTCATGGGCGCCAGTGTCTGCGCACACGGTCAGAAAGCACTCTGGATAACGAGGGAAGGTGCAGAGCACTCACCTGGCGGCGGACCGAGAAGAGGCCCGAGTCCTGGGCCATAGTATATTTCTATCGCAATACAGTTTTGGACTAAAAATGCTCCGAAGCTGGCGATGCGTGGGAATAGGCAAATGCGACGGTATGGTGGTGTTGGGGTTGAGGGTGCCGGGGTGTTGTTTGTTGTTGTGCGCTAGCTGCCCGGCAACGCGCCAGTCACAACATGCCGCTGATTGGGCAGATGGTTTAGGTGTGAGTCCAACCATGTAATGGCCCACCAGGTAAAATTAACGTATGGATACGACAAATCAGATGGAAGAGGGACCCGCCAGTTCTCGTTGATTCGGTACAAAGGAAAATGTTGTCTTTAGATATATGGACTGTTCTCTGCGGCCAAACTAAGGCCAGCAGGGAAGAAAAATACTTAAGAAGCGACAAGCGGAATGGTGAAGCGTAATGCTGATAGTGGGGATAGAAAATGGGCTCCACGTCCCTCGTCCTCTCAGACCTTCCCCCCCTCTCCGATTCTCCTTGATTGTCAACAGACATGTACACCCCTCTGTCTTTTTCGCCACCCCGGCCACCCTCCACACTATCCTGCTTTTCTCCGACTGGGGGTATCGTGTGCATATGCAAGCCAAAAGAAATATCCACAAGCTGTTCAAACTCCCAACCGTGTCCAGCGTATGCACCAAAAGAATCGAAAAGCGTCATTAAACTCGGTCCGTCAGAATCCATCATAAGCGTGTTATCCGTCGCTCCACCTTTCCTCTCTACCTGCCCTGCCTTCTACTTTATGTTCTTGAACATGTCGTCCGCCCGCATGCTAAGAGCGTCTTCGCTCACGCCGAAGGCTTTGAGACTCGGCAGCGCTGGCGGCGGCGGGCCCTTCTTCTGCGGTGGCGACGAGGGCGTGGTCCTCGTACCGTTTGACTGGAACGCGACCTTCTCCTTGCCCTCCGGCACCGAACCGATAACGAATGTGCTGTTCCTCTTGCCCCTGCCGAACCAGCTACCGCTCTTCTTCCGTGACAAGCTCGGCTGGCTGCTCATCGTTGCTGGTGACCCTGGGCGCTCCGACGTAAGGCTATCGTGCGAAGACAGCGGGCGGAGGCCTAGAAACTTGCGTACCGATGATGGGCGTCTGCTCGAAGGGCTCGAAGGGGACAGAGTGCTTGCACCATCGTTGGTCGTTGGCTGGTGGAGGCTTGCTTCGGTAGCGGATTCGGAGCTGGCTTTGGCATCTGGCGACGTTTGATGGTGGGGGAAGACGGCAGACTTGGGCGTAGGATGTGACGAGAGAGGCCCTTTGCCTGAAGAGGCAGCGTGTGGTGTTTCGGGCGGCGAGTCGGGCGGCGCTGGGATCGAGGTCCCCTCTGTAAGGGAGTAGTTGATGGGGGTTAGAGTGAGCGGCTGGTATTTTCCTACGGCCATGTTGTGTATCTTGCGGGCTCGGATCCGGTGGCGCGACAGTCAACTGCGAATTGAGACCAAAGAAATATATGGTGGCTTGCAGCAAAGCGGAGAACGTTGGGAACGAGCGTTGCAGAGCAGCCGGCAGGGGAGACAGCTCAGGAGTTGAGCCGGCAGGGTCCGAGGAGGCAGTTGGCCAGATGTTTTGTTAGTTATCGGACGGCGGAGGACGCACAATGGCTGCGCCTTGTGTGACTGCGGCGACACGGAGATTGGCCGGCGCCGATTCAAAAAGGGCAAAGAATAGACGACTCAAATAACGTCCCCGTTGCGAGTGAAGAGGCGTATGTTGCTTTTCTTCGACGCGCACGCGAAGGGGGCCCGGGCGTGGCAAGGCGAGCGTTGGAAGACCAAGGTCCAATTGGGAAGCTCCAACCAACGCCCGAGTCAGGAACGGCCACGACCAACGACATATACCGCCCTCGACTATGAGCCTTTGCGTTTGGCTTCCCGGAGCGTTGCCCCAGCTTCCACTGTACCCGACTCCGGTTTGATGAACATTGGCCAGGCGCCCCTCCGCTATACGCCAAGGTGCGACGTTAACGGCTCCGGTCTGGGTGCATGCGGGTTGCCTGGTACAACAGGATGCCGTGCTTTCCCTCCCTTGGTACCATCTCATTGTTATACACAGCGTAGACCAAGGAACGGATCTGTGTAAAGATGAATGCTGCAGATTCCAGCGACTACGTAGTTGGGACGTGGCTACAACCCGATGCTAAATTGATGCAATGCCAAAATGTACCCGAACCGATCATCTTTGTACATCGGACATGGCAGATCCGATGCCAACTCACAGTTTGCTTGTTCCGTTCGCCAGCTCATCCTTTAGCACCATACCAATAGGCCCGCCACGACTTCCGTCTCCCTCCCACAGCTCCTCCGGCACCCTTTCAGCCGGCCACTTCCATCTATCCTTGAAGTCCTCAGGAGTTTGTCCCATCACGCATTCTAATATACTATCCCCTATAACAGGCAGGAACTTGAACCCATGCCCAGAGCCACCCGTTGCCACAAATAAACTACTGTACTTTGGATGGTACGAAATAAGAAAGTCGCCGTCCCGCGTATCAGTGTACCAGCAAATCTTCCCTTTCGTGAATGGACGCGAGGACGTGGCGATGGAGGGGTGAATGGCGGTTACGAAATC
>Ga0247757_10000627_pt1 | contig 28313 bp, 24 predicted proteins | sample UWRJL126311R4_FD_180929 | JGI IMG/M metagenome (GOLD analysis project Ga0247757, IMG submission 180929) | Plant litter microbial communities from Arlington Agricultural Research Station in Wisconsin, United States - UWRJ-L126-311R-4 | ecosystem: Environmental > Terrestrial > Plant litter >...
GAAGCGCTTGGTCAGGCCGCGGACCGCGAGGGCGAGTCCCGCGGCGGGCTCGCGGAGCGGGGCGAGCACGCGGGCGACGGCGGGCTCGGGATCGGCGGCGGGCTCCGGCTCGGCGACAGCGGGCTCCGACTCGACGGCGGGCTCGGGCTCGACGGCGGGCTCCGGCTCCGGCTCGGCGACGGTGGGCTCCGGCTCGGCGACGGTGGGCTCCGGCGCGACCACGGCCTCCTCGACCGCCGCCGCGGACTCGGCCGCCGGACGGCCGACGGTGCCGGTTCGGGCCGTGGACCGCGAGGCCCGCGCCGCTCCCGCCGCGCGGCTCGGCGAGGCGGGCTTGCGGGCCGCCGGGGCCGCGGGCTTCTTCACGTTTCGGGCGGACGTGGAGCGGCCCGTCGGACCGCGCGGCGCCGGCGTCGGCTCGTCGGGCTGGGGATCCACGCGGTCCACCCTATCCATCGCATGTCGGCCGTTCGGGGGCCACGCGGCGCCAGATGACGAATCTGCAACGTTTAGCGAACCCCCAGGAGATCGTTACTGAACGGAAGGTAAACTGAGCACGGCACACAGGGGTGTCAACGCCGTCTCGTGGATCTCTCCGGGGCGTGCGTCCGACGACACAGACCGCCGAGGAGAACCCCCATGACCACCCAGATCGTCATCCTGGCCGCCGGCATGGGCAGCCGCCTGGGACGTTCGCTGCCCAAGCCGCTCACCGAGCTGAGCGACGGCCGCACCATCATGCAGCAGCAGCACGACAACATCCGTCAGGCCTTCGGCCGCGACGCCGACATCACGCTCGTCGTGGGCTACAAGTTCGAGCACGTCATCGAGGCCTTCCCCGACGACGAGTACGTCTACAACGAGCAGTACGACGAGACCAACACCTCGAAGTCGCTGCTCCGCGCCCTCACCGCGTCGAAGGACGGCGGCGTGCTGTGGATGAACGGCGACGTCGTCTTCGACCCCGAGGTGCTCGTGCGCGCCGGCGACCTGGTCGCCCGCGACCAGAGCTTCGTCACCGTCAACACCTCGAAGGTGTCCGACGAGGAGGTCAAGTACACGGTCGATGCGTCCGGCTCGATCCGGGAGCTCTCCAAGACCGTCGAGGGCGGGCTCGGCGAGGCCGTGGGCATCAACTTCGTGTCGAGCCGCGACAAGGCCGCGCTCGTGCGTCAGCTCCAGCGCGTCGCCGCGCAGGACTACTTCGAGCGGGGCATCGAGTTCGCGATCGAGCAGGACGGGCTGAAGTTCCAGCCGGTCGACATCTCGGACCTCTACGCGGTCGAGATCGACTTCGCCGAGGACCTCGAGCGCGCGAACCTCTTCGTCTGAGGCCGCCCCTCCGGCTTGGAGGATCCTGAGGCCACCGGGCCATAAAGTGGTCGCGTGACGACGACGACCGCTGCGCTCGCTCCGGCGTCCCGGCGATCCCCCGCGCAGCGCTACTGGCGCTCGCTCTGGCTGCTGACCGCGCGCGACCTGCGCGTGCGGTACACGACGTCGTTCCTCGGCTACCTGTGGTCGATCATCGATCCCCTGCTCATGGCGGGGATCTACTTCTTCGTGTTCGTGATCATCTTCGAGCGCAAGGTGCCGGGCGAGGAGCCGTACATCGTGTTCCTCGTCTCGGGCCTCCTGCCCTGGACCTGGTTCAGCAACGCGGTCACGGACTGCACCAAGGCCTTCACCCGCGAGGCGAAGCTGCTGCGCTCGACGACCATCCCCCGCACGATCTGGGTCGCGCGCATGGTGCTCTCGAAGGGCATCGAGTTCCTCATCAGCATCCCGGTGCTCGCGGTGTTCGTGATCGTCACGGGCGCGCCAGTCCACTGGGAGGCGCTGCTCTGGATCCCGGCGATCATCCTGCAGGCCGTGCTGCTGCTGGGGCTCGGGCTGATCGTGGCGCCCCTCGTGGTGTTCTTCCGCGATCTGGAGCGGGCGATCCGTCTGATCCTGCGCGTCATGTTCTACGCGTCGGCGGTGATCTACAGCTTCCACGACCTCGAGAAGCACGGGCTCGGCACCCTGGCGGCGTTCAACCCGCTCACCGGGATCATGGGGCTCTACCGCTCCGCGTTCTTCCCGCAGGACCTCGACTGGTTCACCGTCGCGGTCAGCGCCGCGATGTCGGTCGCGATCCTGATCATCGGGATCTTCGTGTTCCGCGGCAGCATCCGCACGGTCCTGAAGGAGATCTGATGGCGGCACCGCTGCCCGAGGGCTCCATCCGCGTCGACGGGGTCGGCATCCGGTTCAAGCGCAACCGCTCCGGCCGCCGCAGCTTCAAGGACCTGTTCGGCGGGAGCACCCGCCGCACGCGTCCCGGCGAGTTCTGGGCCCTGCGCGATGTCTCGTTCCACGTCGAGCCGGGCGAGGCGATCGGCGTCGTGGGCCGCAACGGCCAGGGCAAGTCGACGCTCCTCAAGCTCGTCGCGCGCGTCATGCTGCCCGACGAGGGGCACGTCGAGGTCGTGGGCGGCGTGGCCCCGCTGATCGAGATCACGGGCGGGTTCGTCAACGACCTGAGCGTGCGCGACAACGTGTACCTGACCGCCGGACTGCACGGGATGTCGAAGCGCGACATCGACGCCGCCTTCGACGAGATCATCGACTTCGCCGAGATCCACGATTTCGTCGACACGCCCTACAAGCACCTCTCGAGCGGCATGAAGGTGCGCATCGCGTTCTCGGTCATCGCCCGCCTCGATGAGCCGGTCATGCTCGTCGACGAGGTGCTCGCGGTCGGCGACAAGGCGTTCCGGGAGAAGTGCTATCGCCGCATCGACGAGATGCTCGCGGGGGGTCGCACCCTGTTCTTCGTGTCGCACAGCGAGAAGGACCTCCTGCGCTTCTGCACCCGGGGGCTCTACCTCGACAAGGGGAAGCTGAAGCTGGACGGTCCCATCCAAGATGTCGTCGACGCGTACAACGCCGATTACGTTGTCAGGGATGCCTGACCTCGAGCCGCTGAACAGCAGCCCCGCGAACCTCGACCCGCGCATGGTGCGGGCGCTCGACCGCGTCCTGTCGATCCAGCGGCCGGTCGTGCTCGCGCACATCCGCGTGCTGCGCTCCCTGCATCCCGAGGCCGGTCCGGAGGAGCTCGTGCGCGCGCTCGAGCGCCGCTACCTGATCGCCGTGACGGGCGGTGGAGCCGGGGTCGGGGTCGTCGCGGCCCTCCCCGCCGTCGGCACGGCGGCCTCCCTCGCGGTGTCGGCCGCCGAGACGCTGGGCTTCCTCGAGGCGACGACGCTCTTCGCGCAGTCCGTGACCGAGGTGCACGGGATCGCGCTCTCGGATCCCGAGCGCTCGCGCACCCTGGTGATGGCCATGCTGCTCGGCAGCGGCGGGCAGGACCTCGTCAAGCAGCTCGCCGCCCAGGCGACCGGCGGTGCGCCGCGCAGCCGGTTCTGGGGCGAGATGGTGACGAAGCAGCTGCCGCGCGTGGCCGTCGACCAGATCGCCGAGCGGATCCGGTCCGCCTTCCTGCGTCGCGTCGCCGTCACGCAGGGCGGTTCGCTCGTCGGCCGGATCCTGCCGTTCGGCATCGGTGCGGTCGTCGGCGGCACGGGCAACCACCTGCTCGGGCGCCGGGTCGTGCAGGCCGCGCGGCAGGCGTTCGGGCCCCCGCCCGCGACCTTCCCGGCCGAGCTCGCGGTGCGACCGCGCGTGCCGGGCGGCCGGCGGTTCAGTGTGCCGGAGCCGCTCCGCCGCCTGCCGGGGCGCCTGCCGCTGCCGGTCCGCCGGACTCGTGCGGCGCTGCCGCCGTCCTCGACGGAGCCAGGGAATCCGGAGCCGGAGACTCCGGGGTCGGCGCCGGATCCGTCACCGGAGCAGGACTCGGCCTGAGCGCTCGGCGCGCCTTCCGCAGCGCCCGCACCGCGAGCCGTGCGGGATGCCCGACGACGAGCGCGAGCCGTCCGCCCCACGTGCCGTCGGACCCGAACGCCCGCTGACGGTGCCACGCGAGCCGCAGGCGCCCGCCGCGCTGGCGCGTGACCGGAGCCGGCGCGAGCTCGTCACGACGGCGTGCCTCCGCGAGCTCGGCGACCTGCCGCACCCAGTCGTCCTGCTCGGCCGGGTGGAAGTAGTTGTCGTCGAGCCACGCCGGGTCGGGGTGCCGGAACCGGCGCGCGACGACGTCCGCCTCGCCGCCGAACAGACCGCTCCCCGCGAACACGATGTTGATGAGCTTCTCGGAGACGCCGAACGTGTCGAGCGCGATGACCGGGACCCCGCGCGCGATCGCCTCGATCGCGGCGGTGGAGCTGACGGTGACGAGCCCCTCGGCCCGATCGAGCGCCGTGCTCATCGACTCGGTCGAGAGCACGAGGTTGTCGGGCAGCGGACCGAGAGCCGCCAGGAGCTCGGGGTAGCTGTCGTCCTCGTCGTGCGTCTGGCGCTCCCCCGTCGCCGCCCGGAGCTTCACGACGACGCGCTTCGCCGGGTCGGCCCTCGCCGCGGCGACCAGCATGCGCGCCACCTGCACGCGATCCGCGGGGATGCGCGGCACGATCGCCTGGACGGCGAAGACGAGGTCGGTGCCGCCGGGCGCGGGGCGGCGCTCCACGAACGGGAGCGTGGCGAGGCCGAAGTCGCGGTCCCAGCCGTGCGCGCGGGCGAGCTCCGTGAACTCCCGGATCTCGCGCTTGCTGTGCAGGACGAACAGGTCGGCCTGCCGGCGGAAGATGATCGCCTTGCGGGTCGCCGGCACCGAGATCCCGGGCAGGCCCGCGACGACGACCGGACGCTCCGCCATCTCGGTCGCGAGGCGGATCACCACCTGCGCTGCCGGACCGCGCATCGCGACGAGCACGACGTCCGGCGCCTCCGCCTCGAGGGTCGCGGCGAGGTCGAGGGCGGCGATCCGCGGCACGTCGGCCGGGTCGATGCCGCTGACGGCCACCGCCGCGGCGAGCTGCGCGTCGCTCACCACGACGGGCGACTCCACGACGAGCTGGCGGAAGGTCCACCCCGCGGGGAGCGCCGTCGCGAACGACGCTCCCCACTTGAGGTACGAGTCGGAATCCGCGATCGCGACGAACTTCATGCAGTCCTACGCCGTGACGCGGCGGAGCTTGGCCTGCGGCGCGAGCTCGCCCGGCATGACGCGCTTGACGCCATCGCCCATCGCCTCCTCGATCACGCGGATGTCGCGCACCAGGTGGTCGAGACCGGTCGGCTCGAGCGAGGCGGCGTGGTCCGAACCCCACATGGCGCGGTCGAGCGTGATGTGGCGCTCCACCATGACGGCGCCGAGCGTGACCGCGGCGAGCGAGATCTGCAGGCCGCGCTCGTGGCCCGAGTAGCCGACCGGCACGCCCGGGTAGCGGTCCTGGAGCGTCGTGATCATGCGGAGGTTGGCCTCCTCGGGCGGGAGCGGGTACGTCGAGGTCGCGTGCAGGATCACGAGGTCCCCGGTGCCGAGGATGTCCACCGCGGCGTCGATCTGCTCGTCGGTCGACATGCCCGTCGAGAGGATGATCGGCTTGCCCGTGCTCGCGAGGGAGCGCAGGAGCTCGTGGTCGGTCACGCTCGCCGAGGCGACCTTGTGGGCGACGACGTTGAGGTCCTCGAGGAACTCGACGGCCGGCACGTCCCACGGCGAGGCGAACCAGTGCAGGCCGCGCATGGTCGCGTAGTCGCCGATCTCGACGTACTGCTCGCGGTCGAACTCGACGCGGTAGCGGTACTCGAGGTACGTCATGGTGCCCCACGGGGTGTCGCGCGGCACGTCGCGCATGTGCTCCGGGGTGGAGATCTCCGGGGTGCGCTTCTGGAACTTCACGGCCTGGGCGCCCGCGTCCGCCGCGACGTCGATGAGCTTCTTGGCGATCTCGACGTCGCCGTTGTGGTTGAGGCCGATCTCGGCGATGACGTACGCCGGCCGGCCGGCGCCAATCCGGGTGGATCCGATGGTCACGGTCATGAGACTTTCCTCTTTCTGTCGATGGATTGGAGGACTCGTTCGGCCAGCTCCCGCACGGCGCCGTCGCCGCCGGGGCGGCTCAGCACCACGCGAGCCGAGGCCAGCACCCGCGGGTGCGCGTCGGGAACGGCCACCGGCCATCCGACGAGGTCGAAGCAGCCGAGGTCGTTGACGTCGTTGCCGAGGTAGGCGACCCGGTTCAGGTCGATGCCCGCCCGGCCGGCCCAGGTGGCGAGCGCGCCCGCCTTGTCGTCGAGGCCCTGGATCACGTCCACCCCGAGCTTGTTCGCGCGCGCCGTGACGACCGGGTTCGTCTCGGTCGAGAGGATCAGGAGCGGCACGCCGGCCTCCTTGAGGAGTGAGACGCCCATCCCGTCCTCGCGGCTCACCGACACGAACTCGTGGCCGTCCTGGTCGACGAACGCGTGGTCGTCGGTGTGGACGCCGTCGAAGTCGGTCACGATCGCGTCGACGTCGAGCGGCGCCGCGGGCGACACGAGCGGCGCGAGCGCGGACGACATGGCGAGCTGCTGCTCCGTGTCGATCTCGATCGCCGAGTGCTCGGGCACGACCGCGATGCCGACCCGGCCGAAGAAGCGGTGCTCGGCACGGCGGAAGCCCGCGACGTCCATGACGTAGAAGGCACCGGTCTCGAGGTACTCCATCTCGCGGTCCTGGCGGCGCGGGCGCACGCGGAGGTCGTGGTTGACGCCGATCGCGCCGTCGAGGCCGTCGCGCCAGACGAAGCCCCACGACTCCACGGCGGAGAAGAGGGAGTCGGCGTCGCCGTTGACGACGCGCTCGACGGCCGCGTCGAGGTCGACGGGGTCGATGAACGGCGACGTCGCCTGGATGAAGACGAGCACGCCGCGCTCGACGCCGAGCACGTCGAGGCCGTGCAGCAGCGCGCTCTCGGAGCTCGCGGTGCTCCCGGAGATCGCGGCCGGGCGATCGACGACCTCGGCGCCCCACTCGCGTGCGACGGCGGCGATCTCGGCGTCGTCGGTGCTCACGACCACGCGGTCGATGTGCGCGGCGGCGATCGCGCTGCCGATCGCGCGGCCGAGGAGCGGCACCCCGCCGACGCGACGGAGGTTCTTGCGCGGCACGCCCTGCGATCCTCCGCGGGCCGGGATGACGGCGACGACCTCGCCTCGGCCGCCGGTCATGCGGCGACCTCGATCCGCACCCGCGATCCGCTGCCCTCGAGCACCTGGCGGAGCGTGAGGGCGGCGGTGGAGCGGAGCGACACGATCTCGAGCGGCTCGGCGGTGCCGGCGAGCGCGAGCTCGACCGGGAGACCCGTGCGCACGAGCTCGACGCCCGGGAGCGCGGCGACGCGGGCGAGCATCTCCTGCGACTCGCGGCGATGCGGCAGGTAGGCGGCGGGGCGGTCGTCGGCGTCCGCCTCCGCGACGACCGAGCGGAGCCAGTCGAGGTAGACCTCCGGCGCGAGCGTCTCGTCGACGACGGCGGCGCTGCCGAGGATGACGCGGCGACCGGGGAGCGCGATCGGCTTCGCGTGGGCGCGCACCCACGCGAAGCCGTCGTGGCGGACCTCGACGCCCAGGCCGCGGAGCCCGGCGACCGAGGCGTGGTCGGAGAACGCGGTGAACATGCCGAGGCGCCCGCGGCGCGCAAGGCGCAGCATCCGCGATCGGGCGAGACCGCCGAGGAGGGTCTTCAGCCCGGACTCGCGCTGGTCGGGGCGGGAGAAGTCCACGCGGCCGGCGAGCGCATCGGCCAGGTGGATGCTCATCGTGCCGTCGTCGACGAGCGTCACGGACCGGGGGTTCAGCAGCGTCATCGCCGAGCGGAACTGGCCCGAGAATCCATCGCCGACGATCCAGTCGCGGTGCTCGCCGAGGAGCCCCCACGGCACACCGTAGTACGGCTCGGCCACCACGAAGGGTGCCGCACGCTTCAACAGCTCGGCCGCGGTCGCCGACATCTGCGGGCCGCTCAGACGGAAGGCGACCCGGATGCGCAGATCGTGCGCCGCGGCGAACTCGGCCGCGCAGAGCAGCTGCAAGGGAGACTCGACCCACGCGAGCGGGGTGTCCCCCGAGATGCGCGCTGCGTCCGCCACGAATGCCTCTTCCTGAGGGCGGGAACCCTCGTGCACGCCACGTTCGCGGGCGAGGCTGAGCGGGCACTTGGATGGAGGTGAACCGGCGGAGTCGGCTCTGTGAACTCCTCCGCAGCGTTACCGGAACGTGATGCAACCGCTGCGAGCGGACGGGGACGATCCCTCCCGAGGCCGCTCGGCACGCGCGTTCTGCACCGGCCGACTCGGGAGATCGGAGGCCGTTCCTAGCGTCGGAGACGTGGACCCGTACCGCGTTCCCTTCCTCTTCGATCGTTCGCACGCTCCGACCTACCGACTCGTCAACGTGGGGCCGGAGCGGCTCCGCGGCGTGACCGTCGCGCTCCTCGGCACCGGCCTCATGTCGCCCGTGATGCCGGGAGCACTGGAGCCGACCGAGGCGATCGAGCTGAAGGTGCGCGGCGAGCGGCTCGCGCGCGACGCGCTGCTCATGGTCCGGTGGGTGCGACCGGACGGGTCGGACTGGCTGTGGCGGGTGAGCTTCTGAGCGGGGGCGCCGGCTCAATCCCGTGCCGGCATCCCCTCCGGGTCCTCGTCGTCATCCAGCTCGTCGTCATCCGCGTCGTTCGCGTCGGGGTCGCCCGCGTGCTCCGCCGCGAACCGGTCCCACGACGCCATGAGCTGCTCGATCGCGGCGTGGAAGCGCACGGTCGCGGCGCCGGGGGTGATGTCGCCGAAGTGCCGCTCCGCCCACAGCGCGAGGGTGGCGCGCGCGTCGGGATCGTTCAGCGCGCGCTGCAGGACGGTCGCGACATCCGATGCCGCGGCGGCGTCCAGCCACTCGGCCGAACCGAGGTAGCCCTCGAGGTCGAGCTCCGCGTCCGGCGACACGGGACGCGTCACGACGATCGGCTTGCCGGTCGCGAGGCGGTCGTAGACCATCGCCGAGACGTCGGTGATGGCGACATCGGCGGCGGCGAGCTGCCATCCGAGGGCCGGACCGTCGTCGTAGACGTGCTGGGCGCCCGGGTCGGCCGCGTTGGCGGCGGCGATCGCCGCGATGATCCGACGGTTCGCCTCGCCGTACGCGGGCTCGACGACACCGGACCGCGGATGCGGGCGGTAGATCAGCCGATGCGCGGGCGAGGCGAGCAGTGCCTCCGCGAGCGCGACGCCGTGGGTGAGGACGGATCCGTACTCCGCGGCCGGCCGGTCGCCCTCCCAGGTCGGGGCGTAGAGCACCGTGAGCCGCTCGTCCGGCGTGTACGGGAGAACGCCCGAGAGGTGGTCGGTCTGCGGCCGCCCGATGGCGATGGCCTTCTTCTCGAGGTCGAAGTCCCAGAGCTTGCGGCGCAGGCGGTCGATCGCCGCATCCCCCGCCACGAACGCGTAGTCGTACGCCTTGAACTGGTTCGTGGTCATGTACATCTTGTCGGACTCGCCGTGGTTGATGAACACGTGCCACATGCGGCCGTACCGGAACATCTGGAAGTTCTTCGCGTTCTGGTTGACGTACAGGACGATGCGCACGTCCTGCTCGTCGATGAACTCCTCGACGTCGGTGACCGCCCGGCAGTAGACGACCGGGATCGGCGACTCCTCGGCGATCGCGAGCGTCGCGCCGGGGCTGCGGGTGAGGATCGCGACCGGACGGGTGCCCGCCAGCTCGGCGAGCGGCGCGTACCACTGGCGCACCTGGTAGAGGTTCACCTTGGTGTCGGCGAAGTAGACGACGACCTGGATCGAGCCCTTCTTCGGAGCTTTCGGGGGGTGCGCCGCGAGCTCACGCCGCGTCGCGCGCGACCGGATGGCGTTGCCGATCAACTTGCGCGCGGACTGCAGATCGCTGAGCACCGACATGCCGGATCCCCCTCCTTCTGAACCGCCCATCGTGCCAGACTCGACCTTTGAATATGGCGAGCTTCACGTTCGCAGCCGGCAACGCGACGAAGCTCATCCGGCTGCCCCTCTATGCGCTCGGCGCCGCACTCTCCGTCGTCGTGCCCCGGAATCCCCGGCTGTGGGTCTTCGGGTCAGGCACCGGCCCCGGCGAGGGCGCGCTCCCCCTCTACCGCGTGGCGCGCGCGCAGCTGCCCGGCGACATCCGGCTGGTCTGGCTCGCCTCGACGGAGGCCGAGCTCGCCACGGCCCGCGCGCTCGGCTTCGACAGCGAGCGGAAGACGGGCTGGGGCGGATTCCTCTTCACCCTCCGCGCGCGCGTCGCGGTCGTGACGCACGGCTTCGGCGACGTCAACCGCTACGGCACCCGCGGCGCGTTCACCGTGCAGCTGTGGCACGGGATCCCGCTCAAGAAGCTGCACCTCGACTCCCCCGCGGCGCTGCGGCTGTCGCTGCTGCCCGACCACGCCGCGATCCGCGGGATCATGCGGCACGCGTACCGGTTCGCGGGTCGCGGCATCGGACTGTTCCCCGTCGCGTCCGAGCTCGTGGCCGAGCGCATCCGGTCGGCGTTCGGCGTGCGCGACGACGCGATCGTCGTGACCGGCGATCCTCGCGACGATGCGCTGTTGACCGGCACGCCCGAGGAGCGGAAGGCCGAGGCGCGCGAGCTCATCGTCGACGCGGTCGGGCCCGTCCCCGACGGTGCGCGGCTCGTGCTCTACGCCCCCACCTGGCGCGACGGCGGCGCGGACCCCGGGGCTCCGACCGCGGACGAGTGGCGGGCGATCGGCGCATGGGCCGAGCGCGCGAACGCCGTCCTGCTCGTGCGCACGCATCCGCTCGGCGCGGGCGACTACGCGCGCGGTCCTGCGATCTCGCACCGGGTGCGCATGCTGCCGCCGGCTCGTCTGCCCGAGATCAACCCGGCGCTGCCCGCGATCGCCTCCCTCGTCACCGACTACTCCTCGATCGCCTACGACTACGCGCTCGGCGCGGATCCCGAGCGCGATCGCGTCGTGTTCTTCGCCCCCGACGTCGAGCTCTACGCGCAGAGCCGCGGGCTCTATCAGAACTACCGCGAGCTGACCGGCGGCGACTACGTGACGACCTGGGCGAACGTGCTCGACCGCCTCGATGCGCCCGTCGATCCGGCGCGCGTGCGCTGGCTGCGCGACGAGCACGTCGACCGCCTCGACGGGCGGGCCACCGAGCGCGTGCTGGCCGAGATCCTGCGTCGCGTCGCGGTGCCGGGCGCGAGCGCCGAGGGTCTCGACCTCGGCACGCCGGCGACGGCACGTCCCGTCGTCTCCGAGCTGGCCTTCGACGGCGACCGGCTGCGGGTGCGCGTCGCGTGCGACGGTGCGCTGTCCCTCGAGGGTGCGCGTTCGCGGGTGCTCGGCGACGCGGACGGCTTCGACCTGCTCGCGCGCCGGTGGGGGTCCGATCCGCTCGCGCTGCCCTCCGGCGAGTACCGCCTCGGACTCGCGAGCTCCGATGGAGCGCCGATCAGCACGCGCGTCGACGTCACGGCCGAACTCCCCGCCGAGCTGCGGCATCCGCTCTTCCGCGCCACGGTCGCGGCCGTCGGCGGCGGCGTCGTCGTGCGGATCGCGCCGCCGCTCGAGAACGACGAGCGCGGTGCGGCCGCGCAGCGGGCGCTCGAGAAGGCCTACCGACGCGAGACGCGGCCGCTCGAGGACGCGGTGTTCCTCGAGAGCTTCTACGGGCAGAGCACCGCCGACAACCCGGGCGGGATCGCCGACGCGCTCGCGACCGCGCGCCCCGGGACCGCGCGCTACTGGAGCGTCGTCGACCGCTCCATCGCGGTGCCCGACGGTGCCGTCGCGATCGTCGAGGGCTCGCGCGAGTGGTGGCGGGTGCGCGCGACCGTGCGAGTCCTCGTCGTCAACGACTGGCTCCGCAAGCGCTACCGGCGGCGCGAGGGGCAGCACGTGCTGCAGGCGTGGCACGGGACCATGCTCAAGCGGCTGGCGCTCGACCGGGCGCGGAGCGGTCTCGGGGGCCTGCGCACCCGCGTCGCGGTGCTCCGCGAGCGCGCCCGCTGGGATGCGCTGCTCGCCCAGAACCCGTACAGCGCCGAGATCTTCCGCTCCGCCTACGCGGTCGAGAAGCCGATCTGGGTCACCGGGTACCCGCGCAACGACGTGTTCGATGCGGCGGGACGCGCGGACGCCGTGCGGGCGCGCCTCGGCATCCCGCCTGGCGCGCGCGCAGTGCTCTACGCCCCCACCTGGCGCGACGACCGCACCGAGATGGTGGACTACCTCGACCTCGCGCGCTTCGCGGACGAGCTCGGGCCGGACCACGTGCTCCTGGTCCGGGGGCACTCGCGCACGCTGCGCTACGGCCAGGACGTCGTCGGCGAGCGCCTCCTCGACGTCACGAGCTACCCGAGCATGGCCGAGCTGCTGCTCGTGGCCGACGTGCTCGTGACCGACTACTCGTCGTCGATGTTCGACTTCGCCGCGACCGGCAAGCCGATGGTCTTCTTCACCCCGGACCTCGCCCACTACAGCGAGGACCTGCGCGGCTTCTACTTCGACCTGCTCGCCGAGGCACCGGGTCCGGTGGTCGCGACCCGTGCCGAGCTGCACGACGCGCTCGTCGACGCGGCGAACGGCGCCTCGGCGTTCTCCGAGCGGCGCGCGGACTGGAAGGCGCGCTTCACCCCCTTCGACGACGGCGCGGCGGGGGCGCGGGTCGTCGAGCGGCTCGTCGCCGAGGGCTGGCTGGAGCCCTAGGACTCCGTGCGCGACCGGTCGACCGCGTCCTTCGCTCCGCGCGTCACGCCGATCAGGAATCCGACGCCCCAGCTCAGGTGCATGGTCGCCGTCGCGAGCGCGAAGCGCAGCCAGTCGAGCAGGTTGCCGCCCTGCCGGATCGCGGCGACGCCGAGCAGCCCCAGGTACAGCGCCGGCGGCACGTAGACGAGCGCGAGCACCCAGCCCCACCAGTCGTGCAGCACCCCGGTCGCATGCAGCGGGATCGCAACGACCGCGAGCGCGATGTTGATCACGAGGATCGGTGGCGCGAAGAAGCGCAGCGGGTTGCGGGCGCCCAGCCGGCGCACCAGCTCCGCCCGCCAGATCCCGGTCGCGAGGAACTGGCGCGAGAGCTTGCGCCACGTGTCGCGCGGCCAGTAGGTGACCCGCAGCAGGGGGTCGAGCCAGACGAGGTGGCCGGCCTCGCGCAGGCGGTAGTTGAGCTCCCAGTCCTCGCCGCGGCGCAGGCTCTCGTCGAAGCCGCCGACCGAGCGCAGGACGTCGGCCAGCATGATGCCCATGTAGGCCGACTCCGCCGGTCCCTCGACCGCGTGCTCGCCGTGGTACGCGCCGCCGCCGAGGCCGAAGCGGCTGTTATAGGCGCGGGCGACCGCGGCCTGGAATCCAGGCTTGCCGGTCGCGAACATGATCCCGCCGAGGCTCGCGGCGCCGGTCCGCGCGAGGTCGGCGACCCCGCGTTCCGTGTAGCCGTCGGCGAGCTGGGTGTGCGCGTCGACGCGCACGATGACCGGATGCCGGCTGGCGGCGATCGCGAGGTTGAGACCGATCGGGATGTCCATCCCCGGGTTCGCGACGGTGCGGATCCGCGGGTCCGCCGCCACGATCCGCGCGACGACCGCGTCGGTGCCGTCGGTCGATGGGCCGACGGCCAGCACCAGCTCCCATTCGCCCGGATAGGCCTGATCGACGATGCTCGCGACGGCCGCCTCGAGGTAGTCGGCCTCGTTCAGCACCGGCATCACGTACGAGACCCCGGGATGGTCGTCGGGCGTCGCCGCCATGAGGGCCTCGCTCTCGTGGATCGGACTCCGACGCTATCAGCCACCCGAGCGCGGACATGCGGACGGGGGCCCGTCGCCGGGCCCCCGTCCGTCGTGTCGTGCGTCGCTCAGCTGGTGAGCGTGCCGAGCGTGACGTCGGCCGTGCCGGGCTTGCCGTCGCGCACGTAGGTCAGCTGCACCTTCGCCCCCGGCGCGAGCGCCCGCACCTGCGCGGTGAGGTCGCTGCTCGACGTGATCGGGATCGTGGTGCCCTGCGTGGTGACGCCGGTCACGACGTCGCCCTTCTGCAGGCCGGCGCTCGCCGCGGCACCGCCGTTGGAGATGCTCGCGATGAGCGCCCCGACGGTGGAGCTGTTGTCGGCGCTCGCGTCCTGGACCGAGGCGCCCAGCAGGCCGTGGCTGCCCTTGCCGGTCTTCTGGATCTCGGTCGCGATGCGGTGGGCGAGGTCCGCCGGCACCGCGAATCCGACGCCGATCGAGCCGGACTGGCCGGACGAGTCGGTGCTGCCCGTGCTCGCGATCGCGACGTTGATCCCGACGAGCTTGCCGCTGTCGTCGACGAGCGCGCCGCCCGAGTTGCCGGGGTTGATCGCCGCATCCGTCTGGATGACCGGGAGCGAGATCTGCGACGACTGGGTCTGCGCGCTGCCGCCGTTACCGGTCCCGCCGCTGCCGTCGCCGTTGCCGAAGTTCCAGAAGTTGAACGGGCCGTTGCCGCCGTTGTCGTTCGGGCTCGACTGGTCGCCGCTGTCGCCGCCGCTGTTGGGAGCCGCGGACGACTGGATCTGGATGCTGCGGTTGAGCGCGCTGACGATGCCGTCCGTCACCGTGTTCGACAGCCCGAGCGGGGCGCCGATCGCGACGACGCGGTCGCCCACGTTGAGCTTCGACGAGTCACCGAACTCGATCGGCGTCAGGCCGCTCGCGCTGAACTTGATGACGGCGAGGTCGACGATCGGGTCGGTGCCGACGACGGTCGCCTTGTAGAGCTTGCCGTCGTAGGTCGTGACCTCGACCGAGCCGCTGCCGGACTGGCCGTCCAGCGTGACGACGTGCGTGTTCGTCAGCACGTAGGCCGTGCCGCCGTCGTCGCTGAGGATGACGCCGGAGCCGGTGCCGCCCTCGTTGCCGTCGCTCACGTCGATGGTGACGACCGACGGGCCGGCCTTCTTGGCGATCGCCGTCACCGCGTTGACGTCGCCGGAGTCGTTGATCGTGATGGTCTGCGGGTTGCCGGAGCTCGTGGACTGCGTGGTCGAGCCGTTGTGGTTCAGGAGCGCCGAGACGCCGGCCGCCGACCCGCCGCCGACGACCGCGCCCGCCACCAGGGCGATGACGACCGGGACGGCGATCGAGCGCCGCTTGTCCTTCGTCGCGGTCGGCGCACCGGCCGTGCCCGGAGCGGTCGAGATGGGCGGACCGGAGGGCGCCGGGTGCGCGCCGGCGAGCGGCGCGGTCGGGTACTGCGCGGTCGGCTGGGGGCCCGGGCGCGGGGCATCCTGCGGGGCCGGGAACGCGTTCGGGGCGGGGGCCGTCGGACCCGTGTAGGTGGAGGATGCGGGGGTCGCGGGCTCGGCGGAGTCGGTGGGGAGATCGGCGCTCGTGGTGTCGCTCGTGGTCTCCGTCGGCGCGTCGGTGTCCGCCGGGCTCGCCGCGTCGCCGCTCGTCTCGAGCGAGCTCGCCTCGGCGGGAGTCGCCTCGCCGGTCGTCTCAGAGGGGGTGCTGTCGGCGGCGGGAGCGTCGGGGGTGGGAGTGCCGTCAGCCGTCACCTCGGTCGGCTGGTCGGCCTTCGCCTGGTCGTCGGGAGTGTGCGTGGGGTCGGACATCTGCGTGCGTGCTCCTTTCGCGAGCACCGCCAGCATCCAATCCTTAGCTGAGCGTTGAATATGGCGGCGCTGGGAGCCTACTTCCGCCCGGCGTAGGAATCGCTCAGCATCCCGGTCCGGCCGGAGCCGTCGCACAGTCGTGGTTCACGAGGACGGTCTTCGCGTCGCCGACCGTGATCCGCAGATCGTTGGCCGGGAGCGGGATGGTGCCATCGATCGGGACGAAGGCGGGGCCGTCGAAGCTGTACTCGGCGCGGTAGTCGATGCGGAGATGGATCGTGAAGTCACCCTCGGCCGCGTAGACGTGGCTCGTCGGCGTCGGGTCGAACTCGGGCACGCGGAGCTGCTCCCACGTGCCGCCGGGCGTGCCGCGCGCGACGGTGGCGCCGTCGCCGTAGTCCCAGTGGAACCCGACCGCGGTGAAGCGGACCTCGGCCGGCCGCCCGAGGAGCGTGCCCGGGACGGTCTGCGGCGCGGCGACCGCGTAGAAGTTGGTGTCGAGGCCGGCGACGGCCCAGCCGTCGGGCTCCATGTGGTCGGTGCCGGGGGCGGGGCGGAAGGTCGCGATGTCGGTGAGGGTGACGGCGGGGGTTCCGGTAGGTGGGGGTGGTGGGGGGGCAGAGGCGTTGTCGAGGGTGCAGGAGGGCAGGTCGGGTGAGTGGATTCGGGTCACACAGTGAACGGGATTTGGGTTGAGCGGAGGGGCAGCCTTCGTGGGGTCGCCTGGACGATGCGCAGAGCCCGATGAATGTCCCGGTTGACCGCCAGATCCTTCTGCGGCCGATAAGTCGGCCGCTCCGTCCTTGATTTCGCCGCAAAGCCCTGCGCCGATCTCGATCTGTGTGCACCCACTTACCTGCTGGCCTTGAGCTTGGAACAAAGCCGGCAGGATCAAAAGAGCGACTAGCAGAAGTCTTGATCGGACCATGGCTCGTTGCTCGCGACGACATATCCGTTTTTCTTGCTCGCGACGAAGTCGACGACTACTGGTACCTCACTGCTTCGCGCAGGGGTCTTTTCGTTGTCGCTCGCGTCCACATAACGAACGTCTGAAAGGTCGATGCAGGTGTATGCGGTGAGCCTTGTACGCGTTGAGTTGACCTGTTGGAGTTTGAGTGATGTGTGTGCACTCGCGCCGACTTGGTGAAGCCCTGAAGATCTCAGCTCTTGAGATGAACGAACTTCGTTCGAGTACCAATCCGAAGTAACCAAGACGCGAAGCGGCTTTGGGTTATTTCCTCCACCCGCGGCAACGCTATCCGACACCTTTTGGTACGCCGAGTAAGCCGCCTCCGCCGCTTTCAACGCCGCCGCATCCGACGCGAACACCGGCGTCGCCTTCGGTGTCGGCGTCGCGGTCGGCCGCGCAGCCGGCGCGCACCCCGCGAGCACCACGGTGACGGCGACGGCGCCGACGAGGGCGAGGGCCGCGATCCGCATACGGGAACGGTACGACACACGGCCGCCGCGCCCATCCCACGATCCACAGGCCGCGATGCGATCGGCTACCGGGCCGCGTGCTGCCTCGATGCCCGGCCGGCGCCATCCCACCCCGGAACCTGTCGCACGGCGCGCGTAGGGTGGCGAAGGTGACGGTCACCGGAGCCTGGTCGCGTGCCGCGCGCGGCGCGATGCTGCTCGACGATGCGGGGCGTCTGAGCCCGACGATCTTCGCCGAGATGTCGGCGCTCGCGGTCGCGACGGGGGCGATCAACCTCGGGCAGGGGTTCCCCGACGAGGACGGACCGCGCGAGGTCCTCGACGCCGCCAAGCAGGCGATCGACGACGGCCTCAACCAGTACCCGCCCGGCATCGGGATGCCGGTCCTCCGCCAGGCGATCGCCGAGCACCAGCAGCGCTTCTACGCGCAGCAGGTCGACCCCGACACCGACGTCCTGGTCACCGCCGGCGCGACCGAGGCGATCGCGGCCACCCTGCTCGCGCTCCTAGAGCCGGGTGACGAGGTCGTCACGTTCGAGCCCTTCTACGACTCGTACGGCGCGATGATCGCACTCGCGGGCGGACGGCATGTCGGGGTGCCGCTGCGCTGGCCCGACTTCGCGCCCGACCACGACGAACTCCGCGCCGCGGTCACGGACCGCACGCGCGTCATCCTGCTCAACAGCCCGCACAACCCGACCGGCTCCGTGCTCGACCGCGCGACCCTCGAGCTCGTGGTCGAGCTCGCGCACCGATACGACGCGCTCATCGTGACCGACGAGGTCTACGAGCACCTCACGTACGACGGCGTGGAGCACCTCCCGATCGCCACGCTGCCGGGCGCACGCGAGCGGACCGTCACGATCTCGAGCGCCGGCAAGACGTTCGCGACGACCGGGTGGAAGGTCGGCTGGATCGTCGCACCGCCCACCCTGCTCGGCCCGATCCTCGCGGTCAAGCAGTTCCTCACCTACGTCAACGCGGCCCCCTTTCAGCCGGCCATCGCAGCGGGTCTGCGGATGCCGGCCTCCTTCTTCGGGAACGCCGCGGCGACGCTCCAGGCCAAACGCGATCTGCTGAGCGACGGCCTCCGTGCCGCCGGCTTCGCGGTCTCGCGTCCGCGCGGCTCCTACTTCGTGATCGCCGACGCGGCGGCACTCGGCTTCGACGACGCCGTCGAGCTGAGCCGGCGGCTGCCCGAGGTCGCGGGGGTCGTGGCGATCCCGGTGACCGCCTTCATCCGTCCGAAGCACCGCGGGGACGCGCGGTCACTGCTCCGGTTCGCCTTCTGCAAGCGGACGGAGGTTCTCGAGGAGGCAGCTGGGCGCCTCGCGGGACTCGCACTCCCGCTCTCCTAGTCACCCCTCCATCACCCCAACGGGGTGCACAGAAGGTTCCATGGATATGCATATGCTTGCGGATACCCGACCCGAGGGGATCACGCCGTGAGAATGAACGGCGGCCTGCGCGACCGCATCCTGGACTCCGCCAGCGACCTCGTCATCAACGACGGAGTGGCTGCGGCGTCGACGCGCGCCATCGCACACGGGGCCGGACTCGACCCGATGGAGGTCGACGAGGTCTACCCGAGCCACGAGCACCTGCTCATGGACCTCCTGAACCGCGAGTTCGAGGGCATCCGCCACATCATCGCCGACAACATCGAGCGCGACCCGTCGGGCGGACTCCTCTCCCGGATCTTCCACTACTCGCTCGGCGCGGCGCATGAGCGCCCGCTGACCCGCGCCCTGTACCTGCAGGATCGCGAGAGCCTCAGCCAGATCATGCGCGCGACCCACGACACGGAGTTCTTCCCCCGCGTCGGCGCCGACCGCGAGTTCCTGCAGCGGCTGCAAGAGGTCGGCATGATCCGCGCCGACGTCGAGGTCGAGGACCTCGCGGACTTCCTCTCCGCCTACATGGCCGGGGCGGCGATCACCGCGCCGCACACCGACATCAACGCGACCACCGCGGCGCTCGTCGTCCTGCTCGAGCGGGGCGTGGACGCCGAGGTCACCGACACCGAGCCGGGCAAGCGCGCGATGTACGAGCTCCTCGGGCGGCACGAACAGCGCTGACACGCCGGGGGAGACCCCTCCCGTCGGTCGCGTCGCCGTCGCTAGGCTGGCCGCGATCAGGACCGAAGGGGTGCACCGTGACCAGCAACGAGCAGACTCCGAACCGCGGCGCCGACGACGCGGCCCTCCTCGACGAGGTCGTCGACCCGATCGGGAAGGTCACGCGCGCCGTGTGGGTGCTCGTGCTCATCCGCGGGATCTGCGCGGTGATCTTCGGCGTGCTCGCCTTGTTCGCGCCGCTCACCACCGCGCTCGCGGTCGTCTACTTCTTCGCGGCGTTCGCGCTCGTGGAGGGGGTGGTCGAGATCGTGCACGCCGTGCGCGTGCGGGACCGCGACCGGCGCTGGGGCTGGCTCCTCGCGATGGGCGTCATCGCGATCCTCGCCGCGATCGTGGCGTTCGCGTTCCCCGGCATCGCGGGGATCTTCGCGGGCACCTTCCTGCTCTCGCTCATCGCCTTCTACGCGGTCGCGATGGGCATCGCCGGATTCCCCGCGGCCGCCGCCATGACCGACGGCGGACGCAAGGCGTTCGGTTACGTCGTCTCGGTCTTGACGATCGTGTTCGGCGTCGTGCTCGCGATCATCACCCTCGTGAACCCGGCAGCCGCGATCCTCAACCTCATCTGGGTCGTCGGCGTGTGGGCGATCATCGTCGGCGTGATGCTCGTCATCGCGGCGATCACTGCGCGGGTGCAGAACCGCTCGGCATCGTCGGGAACCGCCGCAGCCGCAGCGCGGGGTTGATCTTCCGCACGGCCGCGATGCGGTCGGGCGTGATCCACGCGACCGCGACATCGGCCGTCTGCTCGCCGAGCGTCGCGACCTCGACGCCCATGGGGTCCACGATCAGGCTGTTGCCGACGCCGATGGGCGGCGGATGGTCGGCGGCCGCCAGGTAGACCGTGTTCTCGATCGCGCGCGCGGTCGCGAGCGTGCGCCAGTGGGCCTCCTTCAGCGGACCGCGCACCCACTCGCTCGGCACGGCCACGAGGTCCGCTCCCCCGTCGACGAGCCGGCGCGTGACCTCGGGGAACCGCAGGTCGTAACAGGTCTGCAGACCGACGGTGAAGCCGGCGAACGCGAAGACGGCCGGCTCCTCGACGGGGCCGGGCACGATCCAATCGCTCTCGCGGGATCCGAACGCGTCGTAGAGATGGAGCTTGCGATAGTGCGCGACGACCTCGCCGGCGGGGCTCAGCGCGACGACCGTGTTGGCCACCCGCTCCGTCTCGCCCGCGACCCGCTCGATCATCCCCGCGACGAGGTGGATGCCGAGTTCGGCGGCCAGCTCCGCGAGCGCGCGGACGAACGGCCCATGCAGCGACTGCGCGTGCTCGACCGCCTCGGCGCCCGCCATGGTCGTCGAGAAGTAGGAGGAGTACTCCGGGAACACGACGAGCAGCGCGCCGCGGTTGGCCGCATCGCCCGCGAGGCGCTCGATGGTCTCGAGATTGCGGGTCTCGTCGGCGACGGGCGCGAACTGCGCGACCGCGATCGCCACGGGCGACGACTCCGGCGCGGACATGCGCTCAGCCTAGGACCGTCACCCCGACTCGATAGGGTGCGGCGGTGACATCGCGTGCGCTGCTCATCGGGATCGACGGCGTCCGGCTCGACACGCTGACCGAGGTCGCGACCCCGCGGATCGACGCCCTCGCCGCGGAGGGGTTCCGCACGAGCGCGACGATCCCGCCGGTGAACCGGGTGATGTCCGGGGCGATGTGGGCGACGATCCTGACCGGGGTCTGGGGCGACGAGCACGGGGTGCGCTCCAACTGGTGGCCGTCGCGGAGGCTGCGCGCGCATCCCGACGTGCTGCAGCGGATCACGCGCGACGACGGCGACGTGTTCGCGTCCGTGAGCTGGCCGCCCCTCGCGGTCCGGAGCGGGTGCGGGCCGATCCTGCGCACCCCCGCGTACCTGCCGGATCGGCGCCCCACCGCGCTCGCCTCGTGGGAGCGGGCGGATGCCGCGGTCGTGGAGCACGCGACGGAACGGCTCGGCGACCCCGCGATCCGGGCCGCATTCGTGTACCTGGGCCAGGCCGACATCGCCGCGCACCTGCACGGCGTGGGTCCCGCGTATCGGAGCGCGATCGCGGCGTGCGACGCCCTCGTCGGCCGGCTGGCGGACGCCGTCCGGCGCCGCCCCGACGCCGATGAGTGGACGATCGTGGTCACGACCGACCACGGCCACCGCGACGCGGGCGGACACGGCACGCGCACGGAGGCCGAGACGATCGTCTGGGTCGCCGGCGACCGGCGGCTGCCGGGCTGGGACACTCTCGACTCCGCGCGGATCGCCGACTACCTCGTCGCCGCGACCGCGTGACTCACTCGACCCAGTCGAACGTGCGCTCGACCGCGCGCCGCCACTGCCGCAGGCGCTCGACGCGCGCGACGTCGTCGATCGTCGGCTCCCACCGCCGGTCCTCGCGCCAGTTGGCACGGAGCTCGTCGAGCCCGGACCAGAAGCCGACCGCGAGGCCCGCGGCGTAGGCGGCGCCGAGCGCCGTCGTCTCGGCGACCACCGGTCGGACGACCGGGATGCCGAGCACGTCAGCCTGGATCTGCATGAGCGTGGCGTTGGCCGTCATCCCGCCGTCGACCTTGAGCTCGGCGATCGGCGCGTCGAGCGCGCGCCCGGCGACCTCCGCCACCTCGACCGACTGGAACGCCGTCGCCTCGAGCGCCGCCCGGGCGAGGTGCGCCTTCGTGACGAAGCGCGTGAGGCCGACGATCGCGCCGCGCGCGTCGGGCCGCCAGTAGGGCGCGAAGAGACCGGAGAACGCGGGCACGATGAACGCGCCCCCGGTGTCCGGGACCGAGGTCGCGAGCCCCTCCACCTCCGCGGCGTCGTGGATGATCCCGAGGTTGTCGCGCAGCCACTGCACGAGCGAGCCGGTGACGGCGATCGAGCCCTCGAGCGCGTACCGCGCGGGCGCGTCGCCGAGCCGATAGGCGACGGTCGTGAGGAGGCCGTCGGCGGAGTGCACGATCTCCTCCCCCGTCCCGACGATGAGGAAGTTGCCCGTGCCGTAGGTGTTCTTCGACTCGCCCGCCTCGAAGGCGGCCTGTCCGAACGTCGCGGCCTGCTGGTCGCCGAGGATGCCGGTGATCGGCACCTCCCGCAGCAGGCTCGACGACTCCGCGACGCCGAACTCGCCCGACGAGCTGCGGATCTCGGGGAGCATCGACATCGGGATGCCGAACGCCGCCGCGAGCGCCGCATCCCACTGCAGCGTCGCGAGGTCCATGAGCAGCGTGCGGCTGGCGTTCGTCACGTCGGTCGCGTGCACGCCGCCGTCGGGACCGCCGGTCAGGTTCCAGAGCACCCAGCTGTCGGTCGTGCCGAACAGCAGCTCGCCGCGCTCGGCGCGCTCGCGGGCGCCGTCGACGTTCTCGAGGATCCACACGATCTTGGTCGCGGCGAAGTAGGTCGCGAGCGGCAGCCCGGTGACGGCGCGGAACCGGTCGACGCCACCCTCGGCCGCGAGGCGGTCGACGATCGGCTGCGTGCGGGTGTCCTGCCAGACGATCGCGTTGCACACCGGCTCGCCGGTCGCGCGATCCCAGACCACGGTCGTCTCGCGCTGGTTGGTGATGCCGATCGCGGCCACGTCGTGCCGCGTGACGTCGGCCGACGCGAGCGCCTGGCCGATCACCTCGCGCGTGTTGTCCCAGATCTCGAGCGCGTCGTGCTCGACCCAGCCGGCCCGCGGCAGGATCTGCCGGTGCTCGCGCTGTCCGGTCGCGACGAGCCGGCCGTCGTGGTCGAAGAGGATCGCCCGGGTGCTGGTGGTGCCCTGGTCGATCGAGATCACGAACGTCGGCGTCATGCGTCGAGGCTAACGAGCCGACGCGCGAGGTCCTCGTCGAGGATGAGGTCGGTCACGAGCCCGGCGGCGAGCGCGCCCCGCACGCTGTCGAGCTTCTGCACACCGGAGACGACCGCGATCCGCCGGGCCACGCGCCGGAGCCGGGCGAAGTCGGGGCCGGTGCCCCGCTCGTTGAGGCGGATCTCGCGATGGTCGCCGTCGAGCCGGTAGAAGACGGTCGCGACGTCGCCGACCGCGCCGTCCTCCTCGAGGCTGCGGTAGTCGTCCTCGTCGAGGTAGCCGCCGACGTAGACCTGGCTCGGCACCTCCGCGAACGGGGAGCCGAGGCCGAAGAGCACCACGTCCATGCGCGCCTGGATGTCGAGCACGCGCCGCGTGCTCCGCTCCCGCCACATGGCCTCCCGGGTGCGCGGGTCGTCGAAGAACGTCGGCACCGGGAACTGCTGCACCTCCGCCGCGAACGCGGCCCCGAAGCGCTGCAGGATCTCGCTCGCGTAGTCGACGCCCGCGTTCTGCGTGTTGCCGGCGCCGTTCAGCTGCACGAGGACCGAGTTGTGCGTCTCGCGCGGCACCAGGTGGCGGCTGATCGCGCCGATCGTCGACCCCCACGCGATGCCCATCGTCATGTTGGAGTCGAAGAACCGCGCGAGCAGACGTCCGGCCGTGGTCGCGACCCGCTCCAGCCGGTCGATGTCGCTGATCGGCCCGGCGACCGGCACGACGTGCGCGGCGATGCGGTAGCGGTCCGCGAGGTCGCGCTCGAGCACGGTGCTCGACTCGACGGGCGAGTGGAGCCGGATCTCGACGAGCCCGGTCGCGCGGGCCTGCGACAGCATCCGCGAGACCGACGAGCGCGAGGTGCGCAGCTCGTGCGCGATGGCCGCCATCGTCTGGTCCTGCAGGTAGTAGAGGCGCGCGGCGCGCAGCACGGTCTCATCGTCGGCCATGACGCCCCTTGCACATATGTTCATGCGGCCTGCGCAATTGTGCCGCTAATGCCACCCTAGACGCATGAACCAGGTCCGGCCCGAGGTGGCCCGTGCGTTCGCGGCGCCCGACTACGACGTGCTCATCATCGGCGGCGGGATCAACGGCCTCGCCACCTTCCGCGACCTCGCCCTGCAGGGCGTGCGCGTGCTCCTCGTCGAGCGGGGCGACCTCGGATCCGGTGCGAGCGCGGCGTCGAGCCACATGATCCACGGCGGCGTGCGCTACCTCGAGAACGGGGAGTTCCGGCTCGTGCGCGAGTCGGTGCAGGAGCGCAACCGGCTGATCCGGAATGCGGCGCACCACGTCGTCCCGCTGCCCACGACCATCCCGATCACGACGCTCTTCTCGGGACTGCTCACCGCGCCGCTGCGGTTCTTGCTGCACCGCCAGCTCAAGCCGAAGGCGCGCGGCGCGCTCCTCATCAAGATCGGGCTGACCCTCTACGACACGTTCTCGCGCGACGGCGGCAGCGTGCCGCGGCACCGCTTCCACGGACGGACGCGCTCGCACGAGCAGCTGCCGGAGCTGGCCCCGGGCTTCAAATACACCGCCACCTACTACGACGCCTCGCTGCGCGATCCCGAGCGGCTTGCGCTCGACGTCGCGCTCGACGGTGAGGCCGCGGGCGACGGACGCGCGACCGCGCTGACGTACGTCGAGGCCGTCGGCTCCGACGACCGCGGCGTGGTCGTGCGGGATCGCGAGTCCGGCACCGAGCAGACGATCGTCGCGCGCGTGGTGATCAACGCCTCCGGCCCGTGGACCGACCTCACGAACGAGGCGCTCGGCGAGCCCACCCGGCTCATGGGCGGCACGAAGGGCGCGCACATCGTCCTCGACGACGAGCGCCTGCTGGCCGCGACCGGCGGCCGCGAGATCTTCTTCGAGCACGACGACGGGCGCATCGTGCTCGTCTACCCCTTCAAGGGCCGGGTGCTCGTCGGCACGACCGACCTCGAGGCCGACCCGCGCGAGCCCGCGCTCTGCACCGAGGAGGAGGTCGACTACTTCTTCGACCTCGTCGCGCAGGTCTTCCCCGACGTGCCGGTCGACCGGTCGCGGATCGTCTACCGCTACGCCGGCATCCGGCCGCTCCCCCGGCACGACGACCTCGCGCCCGGCTTCGTCTCGCGCGACTACCGGATCGTCGACGCGCCCGGTCCGGGCGGCGCGACCCGTCTCGACCTGGTCGGCGGCAAGTGGACCACGTTCCGCGCGCTCGGCGAGCACCTCGCGACCCGTGCGCTCGAGATCCTCGGCCGTGAGCACCCGGTCTCGACCGAGACCCTCGCGATCGGCGGCGGGCGCGACTTCCCGGTCGATCCGGCGGCGTGGATCGCGTCCGAGCTGCCCGGGATCGCCCCGGCGCGGGCGGCCGTGCTCTTCGAGCGCTACGGCACGGTCGCCCGCGAGGTCGCCGCGTTCCTCGTGGCGGGCGATGACGTCCCCGTGGTCGGCGACCGGCTCTCGACGCGCGAGCTGGCCTGGATGGTCGAGCGCGAGCGCGTCGTGCACCTGAGCGACGTGCTGCTCCGCCGTACCGACCTCGCCTTCACCGGGGCGATCGGCGGCGGCGTGGTCGAGGACGTGGCCGCGGCGCTGGCCGATGCCGCCGGGTGGGACGCGGTGCGACGGGATGCCGAGCTCGCACGCACGCGCGACGAGCTCGCGAGCTTCCACGGCGTCCCCGCGCCGACCTCGGCTAGCTGAGCGACGGCTCCACGAGGCGCTCGTAGGCGTCGAGCGAGCGCACCGCGACGGCCGCGGGGTCGTCGTCCCACACGTCCTGGCGGAACACCTCGCACTCGACGTCGCCCGCGTACCCCGCGTCGCGCACCATCCGCGTGATCGACGCGAAGTCGATGTGCCCGTCGCCGGGGATCCCGCGCGAGAGCAGCGGGTCCGCCGCGATCGGCGTGACCCAGTCGCACACCTGGTAGGAGGCGATGCGAGCCTCGCGACCGGCGCGCGCGATCTGCGCGGCGAGGTCCGGATCCCACCACACGTGGAAGGTGTCGACGACCACCCCGACCACCGCCGGGTCGAAGGGCGCCGCGAGATCGAGGGCCTGGCCGAGCGTCGACACGACGGCGCGGTCGGCCGCGTACATGGGATGCAGCGGCTCGATCGCGAGCGACACCCCGGCCGCCGCGGCATCGGGCGCGAGCGCGTCGAGCGCCTCCGCGACCCGCGACCGCGCGCCCACCAGATCGCGGGATCCGGCCGGGAGTCCGCCCGCGACGAGCACGAGCGCGGGTGCCTCGAGCGCGGCGGCCTCCTCGATCGCACGGCGGTTGTCGTCGAGCGCGGCGCGGCGCTCGGGCCCGTCCGGCAGCGTGAAGAAGCCGCCGCGGCAGAGCGACGAGACCCGCAGACCCGCGTCGCGCACGAGGCGTGCCGCGCGCTCCCCCCCGACCTCCTGCACCGGTTCGCGCCAGAGGCCGATCGCGGGGATGCCCGCGTCGACCGTCACGCGCACCGCGGTCGCGAGGTCCGCGAGCTTCACGGTCGCCTGGTTCAGCGAGAAGCGGGAGGCGGCGCTCACGCGTCGATCCCGTTCAGACGCAGGAGCGCGGTCCAGCGCGCGGCCGCGAGCTCGGGGCGCTCGAGCGCGCCGGCCGCGTCCGCGAGGCGCACGATCCCGCTGAGGTGCGGCAGGCTCCGGCCCGCGTGCAGGCCACCGACCATCTGGAACGCGGGCTGGTGGCCGTTCAGCCAGGCCAGGAACGCGACGCCCGTCTTGTAGAACGGCGTGGGCGCGGCGAAGACCTGCCGGGCGAGGGCCTCCGTCGGTTCGAGCACCGCGCGGTAGCGGTCGACGTCGCCCGCGTCGAGAGCGGCGAGCGCGACGGCCGCGCGCGGGGCGACGGCGGCGAACGCGCCGAGCAGCGCGTCCGAGTGGCGCTCCACGCCGTCCGCCTCGACGCCGCCCGCGATGAGGTCGACGTAGTGGAAGTCGTCGCCCGTGTAGAGCCGCGCGGGCGCCGGGAGGGTCGCACGGACGACGCGCTCGGCCTCCGCGTCGAGGAGCGACATCTTGATGCCGCGGACCGTCGCGAGGTTGTCGCCGATGATCCGTTCGACCGTCCGGGCCGCCTCCCGCCAGTCGTCCGACCCGAAGTAGCCCGCGAGCTGCGGGTCGAACGCCGCGCCGAGCCAGTGCAGCACGACCGGCGCGCCCGCGCGCTCGAGCACCGCCCGGTAGACGCGCTCGTAGTCGGCGGGCGACGTCGCCGCACGGGCGAGGTGGCGCGAGGCCATGAGCACGACGCCCGCGCCGGCCTCCTCGGCGACCTCGAGCTGGTGGAGGTAGGCGTCGATCACCGCGTCGAGCGGGATCGCGGCCTCGGCCACATGGTCGGTGTTCACCCCGACGACGAGGGCCCCGCCCGCATCGCGCGCCTCGGCTGCGCTGCGCCGGATGAGCTCCGCCGTCGCGGGCCAGTCGAGGCCCATGTTGCGCTGGGCGGTGTCCATCGCGTCGGCGACGCCGAGGCCCCACGACCAGACGTGGCGGCGGAAGGCGAGCGTGGCGTCCCAGTCGATCACCGCCGGGGCGCCCGGGGTGTTGTCGGCCGCGACGAGCGGCACGACGTGCGCGGCCGCGAACACCTCCCGCGTGCGCGGCGGCCCGGCGGAGTGGGGGTCGGCCGGAGCCGGGGCGGCCTCGACCGTCGTGAGGCGCCCCTCGGCGTCGAGGAGCGGGATGGTCGTCACGGCGCCACCGGCTCCAGGTCGATGCGGCGCCCCTCGGCGGAGCTGCGGAGCCCCTCCTCGCTCAGCCGGACCCCGCGCGCGCCGGCCAGCAGGTCGTACGCGTAGGGCGCGTCCTCGGCGACGTGGCGGATGAACTGCTCCCATTGCGTCTTGAAGCCGTTCTCGAACACGTCGTTGACCGGCAGCTCCTGCCAGCCGCCCAGGTAGTCGTTCGTGTCCGGGACGTCGGGATTCCAGACCGGCTTGGGCGTCGCGACCCGCGGCTGCACCTCGGCGCCGAACAGGCCGACGACCGCGGAGCCGAGGGTGCCGTCCACCTGGAACTCGACGAGCTCCTTCCGGTGCACGCGCACGGCCCAGCTCGAGTTCAGCTGCACGATCGCGCCGCCCTCGAGCTCGAAGATCGCGTACGCCGCGTCGTCGGCGGTCGCCGTGTAGCGCTCGCCCTGCTCGTCGACGCGCTCCGGGATGTGCGTCACGGCCCGCGCGTAGACCGAGCGGATCGGCCCGAACAGGTTCTCGATCACGTAGTTCCAGTGCGCGAACATGTCGGAGGTGATGCCGCCGCCGTCCTCCGCGCGGTAGTTCCAGCTGGGGCGCTGCGCCGCCTGCCAGTCGCCCTCGAACACCCAGTAGCCGAACTCGCCGCGCACGCTCAGGATGCGGCCGAAGTACCCCGCGTCGATGAGCCGGCGCAGCTTCTGCAGGCCGGGCAGGTAGAGCTTGTCGTGCACGACGC
>Ga0247757_10000628_pt1 | contig 28292 bp, 20 predicted proteins | sample UWRJL126311R4_FD_180929 | JGI IMG/M metagenome (GOLD analysis project Ga0247757, IMG submission 180929) | Plant litter microbial communities from Arlington Agricultural Research Station in Wisconsin, United States - UWRJ-L126-311R-4 | ecosystem: Environmental > Terrestrial > Plant litter >...
CACAGGGTGACATACCAATAAATTTGAGACAACGATCAAACTCATCCCAAAGAGGATCGACCCCATTGTCTTGTACACGATCAATCATCATCAGATTCTCTGATGGCCAGTGAAGCTGGTCCTTAACATCATCTGGCCAGCTGATAGTCTCGCCAACACTGAGAACGCGCGTTATACCCAACTCACGAAGCAGTCCTGGATTATTTGCGTGACCTAGGTTGCCAAGATACATGTAAGGAAGGATTCTACTAGGCAAACTTCCGTCGATGCGCGATAACCACTGTGGTGTAGAAACGTGAAAAATGCTATCCTTGAACTTGGGCGATTCCTGGAGAATGCGAGGCTGAATCTGAGTAAGAAGGGCAACGTCGGTGGAGTAGGCAAAGAAGTTTCGTCGTTTGTCGCGATGCATCTGCACCCAAGCATCGTGTGCTGGTAGGCCTTCAGCGTACATAAAGTATGCAAGGCCAAGTAAAGATGTCTCTGTATAACCATCTGTACAATGAATTAAAATCTTGCGTGGCGTTGACATATCGTCAAGTTCAATTGCCTCATCCATTTCGCTCTTCTTCCGCTTAGATCGACGCAGCTCAGTGGGGTTAGCCAAGTCATAGATCCATTTGCATGTATCCATCAGTCCGTCAATTTCGGTATGAGACCAAGAAGGTGGCATGATATTGCCAGAAGATGGGAATTCCATATGCAGAGGCCCTCTACGATCTTGCCTTTCCAACATGCTTCGAGCTTTACGCAACGATGCAGGGTCCGGAACATGTGCCAGATCGCTCGCCTCAATGAGCACATCGTACACCTGGTTGCAACACCCAGGGTCCAAAACAGGGTCTGGTGTAGGCCCCAAGAAAACATTTGAGCTAATTTCCGATGCCCTTGACATGACGCACATTTCATACCTCTCCCAATAGACTGCCTTATGGTTAAGAGTGTGATGGTTATATGGGGGGAATTCGCTTACAAAAGTCGACTACATTTCCCGTTATAGCTCCTTTGGAATCGATAGCAACGAGATGTGAATGATTTTCTTGTACTTTTGAGAACGGATCTGAGGTAATTAGTGCTGGGGCTCCCTCGAGAAGACAGTCGAAGGTGCTCACCTGATAGCATAAAGGTATTGAAAGAACACCGCGGGAAGCCGTTTCTGGCTTCGTATTGCCGCTGTGCCTTAGAGATGCGTTTCGCAAGAGCAATCGTGTCATTTGTGCTAGTCTTGTTATCGCCGTAGACAATTATGTCCGATACCATAGCCATTTTGCAAGCTTGGATTTGGAAGTTGCGAACGGAGAAGCCGTCCTTTGGGTCACACTCGATAAAGTTGGGATCACTAGCATTCGACGGGAGAATTTCGTCGGGCGCAATAGCCCCTTTCAGCTTCGACGAAGCCAAGTTTCCACCGGTTTTGACAAGAGTAATGCCTCGAATGCATTTTGGCACCTTCCGGGAGCTCTTCCGTCGATTGGTAAAGAAGGTAAGTTGTATCTGATTCTCCTCATGCAGGCCATGCAACCAAGGGAACACTTGGTCAGGGTTAGGGAGCGGTTGCGTTGCCGTGTGTTCTAACGCTTCTGCCATTGTCCCGGCGGTAATGGTAAACAGTGGAGGATTTTCCGAGAACTGTGTGCAGTGCCTGGTTGGCGGAAAGGTGATTGATGATACATTGAGGACGCTATCTTTTGTGGGAGGAGAGGCAGGCGGGGTCTCCAGTCCGCGAGACGGTACAGGGCCAGGTGAGCATACTGGGATATGCTTGTTCGGCACGGGAATAGGCGTTCCACGGGAGGATGTGTTTAGTGTCAGATGGGGTGGGGGCGTTGACGACCGCCCTGGCATGGGCGGTGCTCTTGCGACAGCAGCGGCCATGGTGCAGGTGTTGGAGAGTGCAATAGATGGACGAACAGGAACGGGACCACAGAGGCGGCGACAATGGGGTGAGACGGGTCTTTAGGCGGGAACTAATGCGCTTAGACAAGACCACTCCCAGAGCGAGACGAGTCCAGAGGTGATTGGCTACCCAGCGGTGCGTGCAAACGACGGATGGGCATGCCACGGATGGCAAGTGCGGGGTGGGTGTCTCACGAGACGATGGAGTGATGCGAGTTGGAGCTGGGGAGAGCAATTGAAGGTGGTATGCGTCTGGACAGGGTGACGAAACGGAAGTCGTGTAGAATTAGTGTTGAGTAGCCGCGTGCATCAAGCGTCTCGATGCCCAGGAAGTTGAGTTGATCAGCGCACGCGAGCACCGAAGATTCGATCCCGGGCGGTGGCCCTGGAGGAAGCCAAGAGATCAAAGGGCGAATACGGATACGGCGGACGGGGGAGGAATGGTCATGGTCACAGGCGGTGGGATGATGTGGTGGAGGAGTTGGAGGGGGCGAGAGAGGGCGTGGGATGGAGGAAAGAAGAGAAATCGAGGGGAGGACAGTGATGGTGATACAGAGCAGCAGCGGAATGCTGCTCGACGGGCAGAGAGGTGGTCCCCCGCCTGTGGCTATCGGTGGCATGCCCAGGCTAGCCCTGTCTAGTCCTGGGCCTTTGGACCAGCGTTTGCTCAATCAGCCCGTTCGGTTGGGGCTCCTGCAAGCCCGCCTGCAGCCTCCATCGGCGCCATGTGGTTGCGACTGGACCAGCCCGTGTCCGCCTAAGACAACGCTGCAGCTGGGCATCGCGGCCGTTGGTCGAGCTCAGCGCTTCCCTGAGCGGGCTGCGTGGTTGTGGTGTGCAGCCTGTGGCCGTGTGCGCCTTGCGTCTTCACACAGCGAGGATTCACCACCGTCACCACCGTCACCACCGCCACTTCGTCGTGCTTCGCCGTGCTTCGCCATGTGTCTTATCGGTGCTCATCGCCTGCGACTGCGCTGGCGACGACGCGGGTGGGTCTTCCCCGCGCCAGCCAGAGGCACCAAAAAGCCCCGGCCACGCTATTCCATGGGAGGCTCCTGGTCTGCTTTTGGTTTGCAACTGTCGCCGGGGGCTCTCGGATCCAGCATCATCGCAGCCACTCGCCACCCCACCCCGCCAGCAAATCGCGATCATCTTGCCCCACCAAGCCCCAACTGTCGGTTTCCCTTGCCAAATCCACCATCCCCCTCCCCGTGCCCCCTCCACTCGCCTGCTGCTTGACCGTTAAGACACTCGTCACCGTCGTACCTGCAGGAGATCTTCACCCTCAACGCGGAAAATTGTACGAGGTAGAAATATCTGTACTCATTGTGCGACATGATGTGCTTAATCCACCTGCATCCCCGGTGTGATCCTATAATACATAATTTCGCCGCCGGTACCGAAACGAAGATCCCGAAAGTTCCAAAACCTCAATCGTTCCTCCACTTTTAGCACTAAAATTATCCGTCAAAACGCCGTCTTCTCCTCGCCCGAGACTAGGGAATGCTTCGTGTGAACCGTTTCGTTAATGTCTTCGTTCCAGGCAGTCTTCTAAGACTTCAAACATCAATCTCTGTCCGCGAGTTGAGAAGCTCGTCCATAATAGACCGCTGAAGGGTAACCTTGTTCTTCGCGTCCTGTTCCTGCAGCAACACGGCGAGAACTTCAATCGGTGGCTTGAGACCAAGACGCTGCGCCCGCTGCCAGCGCTTTAATCGGGCAATTCCTGTGCAAGGCTATGATAAATTCCCATTAGTACAGAGCCTCCGTAGTGCTGCTATTTCCCACTCACCCCGAACTGTCCGCTCATGTCAAATTTCCTCAGTATCTGTTCCTCCATGCTGATATCTTGCTGGTGGAACCGTGGCGACGGGCCTGTGGTCAAGCTCTTCCAGTAAGCTTGTATTTGTGCCTTCTTAATTTTCCTTGCCTTGTCCTCTTCTGGCGTTTTCTGAGTCTGTTGCTGCGCCTGCTTCGTCTGCTTAACAATGGCTGCCTCTGTTGTTGTAAGATCATCCTCATCCTCACCCTCGTCCCCATGCCCCACTTCGACATCGGTAACCAAAGGTTTCCGATCTTTCTTCACGTTCTCAGCGGGTAGATTTTTCTTTGCATTCTGCGCGCGAGCATTCGGTTTGGTGACTTTGTTTAATGCGCCATGGAATGCCAGGGTGGACTGGTTTGACCCGGCAGTTGCGCCAGTGCTGCGACGCTTCGGAGGCATCGTGAAGTATTGCCAAAAGAATCTAGAAGGTATGTATGGGTATTTTGGGCTAGTAGGGTGATTGACATAGGTTGCTGTCGGGAGTGTACCTGTAGAAGTGATATCATCCGATAGAGCTGAAGTGCAGTGGCATCTTGGCGGGGCTAAGCCTGGTTGGCTGGGAGATACGCGCTATCTGGCCGTCGCGGTAGCATGTGACCCTCAATATTTACTTTCACTTTCATCGATTCGCATTCGTTGATATCTGTAAAAAAAATCTTATCTGTATAATCGGTTTATTGCTTCACTCCGGCTTCTTTGTAGGTGAGAGGTTTTTGCAATCAAGTTCAACCCCTTTCCAATCTTACAGAAAAACCAACCGAGCTCGTTGCGGGGTTACAGTGCCCACAGCTTTACACCGCCCCTTTGCTCCTCTATAGCCTGATAGGAAATCTCATATTTCGTATCACGCTTACTACGAATGGTTGCGCATTGAATGCTTTTTTAATCCGATCTAACCTCTCCTTGGAATAACTTATCAAACCGTTAACTACTACATCGTTATTATCTAACTCACCCCGTAGCGACGAGTATATACCCTAGTCTTTCTTCCCAAATCCTTCAAGATGACATCAACAACACCCCCAGAGATTGCTGCAAAAGTAGAATCCTACATTCCCCGCTTCACCCTCACCCGACTCCTCAACCAAGACCAAGCCGGCCGACGCATCTCCCTCCTCGGCACCGTCGACTCCCAACCCGCGCTCCTCATCGCCGAGCGCGCTGCCTTCGCCACCGACACTGCCCACCTCCAGGCCTTCCCCACCACCCTGACCCGCATTAAGAACCTTGGCGCAAACGATATCTACTCTTGGTTCCTGGCCAACAGCAACGTCTCTGCCGGCGACGATGCAGGAAGTCTAGACGTACCACCAGACTACAAGCTCAACCTCATCTATCCTTGCACCGAAAAGCACATCAAGAAGTACAGCGCCCAGGGCCTGCGCATAGTGACCGAGACGCCCTCCATCTACGCCTCATACGTGCGCCCCTGGATCCAGAAACAGCGCGAAAAGGGTACTTTGAACTGGGTGTTCAACATCATCGAGGGGCGTACCGAGCAGGAAGATGTCATTTATCGCGAGACGGGGCAGGAGGGCTTTCTGTTGCTTCCCGATCTCAACTGGGACCGCAAGACGATGGCGGGCTTGCACTTGCTCGGGATCGTGGAGCGCCGCGACATATGGAGTGTGCGCGACTTGAAAAAGGGGGATGTCGAGTGGGTGAAGCATATGAGGGAGAAGCTGCTAGACTCGACCGTGAAGCTGTATCCGGAGATTGAGAAGGACCAGCTGAAATTGTATGTGCACTGTGAGTTCTGCTTTCCATGTTCTCTTCTCGCTAGAGTACTGATTTGTGCAAGATCAACCTACTTACCACCATTTTCATATTCACATTGTCCATGTCATGCTGGAAGCCGGTCTCACGCAAGCCGTCGGCAAAGCTCTCGGTCTCGAGAACATCATTTCGACGCTGGAATCATTATCGGGCGACAACTCTGCTGGTATGCAGGATGTGAGCCTGACGTACCATCTGGGGGAAGCAAGCGAGCTATGGGAGAAAGTATTCAGCGTATTGAAGCAGGGCAAGGAGCCAGACGTTGCAAATCTCTGAGCGTACTTGATGCTCGCATCATGTCGGGCACCTACAGATTGGAAAGTCGGAAATGGAACAACTCACGGCAAAACCGCCATATTAGATTAGATTATAGAGAGGCTGGCCAGCGCTCAAACTCAATCGCGGAACGCCAAACAATAAATACCGATACGGCATTCCCACTACAACAACGGACAGATGCCATCGTTAGGATTATGGGGTTCTAGTCCCCGTACTGTCCACACGCTCAACAGTCTCCCTATGATCATCCCTACCTCCATTTTTACCCTCATACGCACCGGAACCTGAAGTGTCATGCCTTTCCTCTGCCTCACTTCCCGGCTCCACAGAACTCTCTTCTCTCTTCGCCGTTGCCGCCTCCTCAGCCCTCGCCATCGCCAACTCCGCATTAGCAACCCTCATATCCTCTCTCTCAAACTCCAACCTCGCCCTCGCCATCTTGGCCTGCACCCTCGCCTGGTCTGAACCCGAACCCGCGCTCATCCTGGCACTCATATTCCTAGACATCTTGATCATGCTGTCTCTCCACCGCGGCTGCGCCGCTACATGCGGCGTATTCGGGCTCGCATCCGTGACGGCTCTATGAAGGGTATCCGTAGGCCGTGGCTGCCCGGCAACCGTACCATCGTCAGGACGAAACGAGCGCCACCAGATAAACGAGCCCAGGAAGCTGCTGTCTGACGAAGTGATGTGGCGCCACGGATGCTCGCGCAGGGAAAAAATCAGGCAGTCGACGGCGCCCATCAGCGTGTAGCAGATGGTAGAAGCGAGGCCGAGCCAGTAGATGGGATGCGCGGCCAGGTCGTCGCTGTAGTTAGTGCAGTGGTTGGCGAAGGGGATCAGCCACATGAAGATGTAGACGATGGGGTAGATGAGCATGAGGCGGAGTTGTCGGCGGATGCGCATCTGCGAGCGAGCGCGCTGGCGCTGGATGTGGGAGGAAGTGTAGGTTCCCTGTGAACTTGCATTGTTGTTCAAGGTTCCTGAACTCGGGACCTTGGCGTTGCCTTTCTCTCCTCCGTTCGCGATGATTCCGGAAGTTGGCGGGTGGTCGTTGTGGGAGTTGGTGGAGGTGACGATTGAGATTCTTCTAGACGGGTTGTTGAAGGATCCCATAGATGAGCCTTGCTGGGGTGAAGCAGCTTGGTACTCAGCCGTCTCGGGGATCGAAACAGTACCGTCCTCGACATCCCTGGCTGGCACGATTGGGGTCGTGGTCGATACCGGTCGCCCGCTATGCTGGAGTGAGTTTGACATGGCGCGAAATTCAAAGCCCACATGAACGTAAATGGCAATCGCCAGGCTAAGGATGATGATTGCGATCAGATACCGAGGAATCCAGTTCAATGCCAGTCGATACCAGAGAGGTCGTAGCGGAAGCGAACAGAACGGTCCTTGGGACATGTAGCCCCAATGAGGGTTTATGAAAGCAAGTGACGACATCACAGAAGGGATCCCAAGAGAGAGGGCGTAAACTTGATAGCGAACCGGATACAATCCATCAGATCGGATCTGTCTCGATGGCCGGAAAACTTGGAGAGCACTGTGTATTGCAATTACGAGAACGGCATAGTCTATCGATATATAACTGTCAATAACCGTTTACTATGCAGGGGCGTGGCGTGCTCACCAGCTGTCTCAGTGCCAAATTGCAAGAAAAACCCACCAGCCTGACAGACAGGGGATTCCGTCCGTAACGTGCCACGAGTAAGAGATACAAGTGCTAGCAGGAATAACGAAGTTGCTTTAATCAAGTCCCCATATACTAGCAACATGATCAGCCTGTGGGTATTCCTATATCAGCACAGTTCGTCATAAAAGGGCCGAGACATACCTGTGGCGGAAGCGCTTTTCCATCCGGCAAAACCAGTAAAGGACCACAAATGAGGAAGACATGCTGACAGCTGCGCAAGCCGTAGCGACTACTCTCATTCTGAAGATCTTGGTAGAACCATAGAGTTTCGTCGATGTTGGCCGATTATAGTACGAAGCATGAGGCAGAGGCGATGATGTAGCGTATGAAAAAAATTGCGAAGCTACAAACAAGGTTATGAAATAAAACGAGATCGGAGAAGGAGAGACATGAGACAGTTGGAATGCTCTCGAGATGCTCTTTCTAGTCCCTGACATGTCAGTCTACAGAAACGTATATCAGGAGCAAACATAAGGATTCTCTCAAGAGATATGGCGGGCTTAGAACATGTTATAGGAGCAGATAATTCTAAATGTCATCAGACGATGCAGTTAGAGGTGTGAATGCAGTTCGGATGGATTTGGCAGCTATGCGAATTGTCCAGAGTCAGCAAGGCTATCTGGATGGTGATTGTGGAAAACGTTGCTGAAAACGGGTTAGACACAAAGGGCTAATGAATAGTACATGTTTCAAAGGCGGCGGTAGGATCGCGCAGAAAACTCCTGTCCGTAATCACAATATCTTGAAGGTATAGTGCATATAAGCGTGAGCCACTCCTGAAGCTTTTCGGTTCGTGTGCCTCATCAAAGGGTATCGAGTGCCGCTTATTATCTGTTCATATTCTGCTCGCCTTCTATGACAGCCTTTCATATTTCTTTCTTTCCGCATCCACTTACTCGACAACCATGCATATTCTTAATAGGTATATGAGATGGGGCAAGCGCTGCCGCCGCATGGCAGCTAAATGCGTCGGCCGGACCGGGAAGGTTCTAGCCCAGTCTCAGATAATCTCGTCCTTAACCATCATTTGCTGGAGAAATGGGCCTTCAGACGCAAGGGACGCCCTCAATCGAGCGATTCAGCAAGCACGATGAGCGAGAAACGCAGGTCTCCTCCTCCAGCCTCCGCCTCGCGCTTAAGGAAGTTACGAACGCCGAGATCCAAAGCTTTCTCGCTCAACACATCCTCATCGGCGGCGAGTATGCCACGATCCAGGGGGCCTTTGCGTCGACCATCCATCTCCCAGAGACGGTTGTTCTCGGACTTTACAAAACACACAAAATGCAAGTCAATACTGTCATCGGCGGATGGCGCGGATGTGTCGCCTCCTGCAGCCGCGCTTTGGTGGGCGCTTTCGAGCGCTTCAGACTCGTACAGCAAATCGGCACGCTCAGCAGGCTTGAGGGGAATAGCATCTTTCAGCAGCTTCGAAAGGCTCGATTCTGGATCTGTTCTGGATATCAGTGTCTGAGTACGCAGGCGGAGCAAATGGGGGTGGCAAGCGGGGGGAACTGACCAATGTGCGAACGCGCCGCGCCGTTCGACACGCCGTGTAGCAGGCCGATTAGCCCGCAAGCGTTGCCGATAGTCTGCTTGTACCATACGACCTCTTCATCGGGGCCATGTCCCTGGTACTCTGGGCGGTCTTTGTCTTCCTGAATGCGGAACTTCTCGTACGTCTCGCTCACCGGGAATATGAGCAGCAGTGCATAGGCAGGACGTGGGACAAAGGCGAGCAGTTCAGGTTCGTCGATACTGAAGACATCATGGAATGCAAGTTTCTGGGAGAGACCAAGCTTGTGGACTAGGGCGGACATGACCTCGGGATTGTTTTCTAGGAAGACGTCAGTGGCAGCGTGTCAACGGCAGCGCAGATGACGTACCCAGAGGAATGAACCTCTTGCGGGAGCGAGGCACATCTGGAGAGTCTTCTGCAGCCATGGTGACGGGCTGGAGTTGACGGTGCTGTGTGGTGGTGGGGCTGGCGACCGTGGAGTGTTCAGCTTCTGCTCTTATACACGGGCGGGGCACGGAGCGGAATGGGGTGCAGAGGCAGCAAACAAGTGGCGCCAGGCCCACGCCGCACTGGATGGCCTGGATGGCCTGGATAGCATGCGAACCATGACGACTGGCCTCTCGAGAGCGTCTCGGATGGCATGAGATGGAAAGCAGCAGCCCAGGGGCGCGGGCGCGATGGCCTGTGCGGGCGTTGCCTCTGCTCCCTGTGGCGCTCGCCCGCTGCCCCTCGGCGGTGAATTCTGAGCTTGCGCGCAGGTTGAGTCACGTTGGCCATGCATGTCCATTCCCATATCCACAGGGCCTCTGCTGCCTTGCCTCCGGTCCGCAACAGACTCGTGCAATTCCACCGCCCGACGCCTCAGAACTTGCTGCCCAGCCGACTGCCCTCTGCACCCCCCGCGCGTTGTCAAGCTACCTTGCTGGTGGCACCCCACAGCTCGCCGCCAAATTTCTTTACCCCTCGCCTGCCCCTCCTTGCAGACTTCTTCCGCCCAGCTCTGCCCACCATGGCTACTCCTACTCTCGACGACTCCCTCCTCGCCTTCCTTAAAACCCACGCGCCCAACAACGCTGCCAGCGAGACCGACGCCGTCAAGGCCTCCCAGGCTCTCTTCCCCTCCGTCACCTACACCGACGCCGAGAAAGCGGAGCTCAACCAATGGCTCTCGTCCGCCGCCCATGTTGCATCTCCTGGTGAAGACGCCGCCAAGGCTGCCAGCCGTCTTTCTTCAGTGAACACCCATCTGTCCGCCAGGACCACGGTTCTCGGCTCGAAGCCCTCCGTTGCCGACATTGCTCTCTACCAGAAGCTTGCGCCCGTCGTCTCCAAGTGGACCCCAGAGGAGAGGACTGGAGAGCAGGGATACCACCACATCGTGCGCCATGTCGATTTCGTCCAAAATTCTCCGCTCTTCGGTCTGAAGCTAGACGAGAAGGTCAATGTCGACCTGTACAACCTTGTCTTCAAGATCAAGCCTGTAGACGCGAAGGCGGAGAAGGAGCGCAAGAAGAAGGAAAAGGAGGCTGCAGCGGCCAATGCAGCAGCATCTGGCAATGCTACGGCGACGTCACTTGAGGGTCAGAAGCCGGCTGAAGGCAAGAGTAAGAAGGAGAAGGCCAAAGACAAGGTACAGGCTGCTGGTGAGGCTGTGGCTTCAACCGTCGCTGGAAAGGCAGGGCCTCCAGAGGGCGCTCCTACCAAGAAGAAGGAGAAGAAAGAGAAGCAGCCAAAACCACAAAAGGCGTATGTACGCTGTCGTCTTGACAAGATCTATATGCTGACTGCATGGCAGACCTCCGGCTGAGAAGCCTCTCTCACCCTGCCTGATCGATCTTCGAGTGGGTCACATTTTCAAGGCCGAGCGACATCCCAACGCCGATTCCTTATATGTCAGCACCATTGCTTGTGGTGACGCGCCGGGTACAGACAACACATCCGAGTATGAGGGCCAGATTGTGCGGACAGTATGCTCTGGTCTCAACGGTCTGATTCCCCTTGAGGAGATGCAAAACCGCAAGATCGTGACCGTCTGCAACCTCAAGCCTGTCACCATGCGCGGAATCAAGTCTTGCGCAATGGTCTTGGCAGCTTCTCCACGCGTCGCCGAGGGAGACGACAGCCACAAGGGCCCGGTTGAGCTTGTCAACCCCCCAGCTGACTCAAAAGCGGGAGACCGAGTGTTCTTCGAGGGTTGGGAGGGCGATCCAGAGGCCGTGCTCAACCCCAAGAAGAAGATTTGGGAGACCATCCAACCTGGGTTCACTACAACCGATTCGTTGGAGGTTGGCTTCGACGTTGAGGCTGTCTCGCAATTATCAGGCGAGGGTGCGGATAAGAAGACGGGCGTTGCGAAGCTGAAGACGGCTGCAGGTCTCTGCACAGTGACTACTTTGAAGGGAGCTACTGTGCGGTAAGACATCTACTTTAATCTCTGGGAACAAGGACAACCCAATCCTATGACAGAATCTGGTGCGAACGAGCAAAACGAAGCTCCGCAGCGTCTACCAACCCCGAGACGATGTGGTTGTAAAGCGCCCATTATGTAGACGCAAAGCATAGCCATCGATCCATAGGGAATGGACTTGGTCTAATAATAAATTTTGAAAGTGCACTCAAAGCATTCGTGCTTCCGTTATCCAACTGTTACTAGTTCTGAAATCCTTGCACGGAAAGTAGTGAACATGAAATGTACAGAGACGCATTTTCTAACGACCTGCGTGTCATGCGCTATCAAAGCTAGACTCGAGTACAAGCATCTGCTGTGCAATTCCATCAAGCGAAAACGCTAGAAATTTTGATTCATAGCTATGCTACAGTTTGCTTCATCACTACCATGTTGATATCCGGATTCTTTTTTTTTTTTTCGTTACCACGAAGGAAAATTTTCCTCCCACGTAGATTATGGCACTCATCCATGCCCCCTCAACCCAAAGAAGCCCACTTGACGCTGCCTCTATTTCTTCAGCGCATCCACAAACTCCTTGGGGGGCTGCTGATCGTATCCCTCGGGGTTGTTCTCGGTCCACTTCCACAAGTCGGCGCACGCATCCTCGAGCGTCAGCTCCGTCTTCCACTTGAGCTCCTGGTTGGCGAGCGTGGGGTTGGCCGTCAGGTCGAGCACGTCGCCCTGGCGGCGCTCGGCGACCTGGTAGGGGAGATCGCGGCCGACGACGTGGCTGAAGGCCTTGATCATGTCGAAGACGGTGGAGCCCTTGCCGGTGCCCAGGTTCCAGGCCCTGACGCCCGGGCGGTGCTCGCGCAGGTAGTTAAGCGCTACCAAATGGCCCTTGGCCAGGTCTAGCACGTGGATGTAGTCGCGGATCGCGGTGCCGTCTTTGGACTTGTAGTCTGGGGGGAGTCGCGGCGTTAGTCGGTCATGTGATGGGATGTGGGGGGATGTGGGGAAGACATACCGTCGCCGAAGACGAGGAGCTTTTCCCGCTTGCCGATGGCTACTTGGGCGAGCAGAGGTAGCAGGTTGTATGGCACGCCGAGCGGGTTCTCGCCCATGACGCCGCTTGGGTGGGCGCCGGCGGGGTTGAAGTAGCGAAGCAGGGCGGCGTTCCACTTTTCGCCGCCGTCTTTACCTTGCTTCTTTGCGTTGCTGCGCTGGGCCTCGATGTGGTCGGTGATCATGCCTTCGACGGTCGACTTTGTGCGACCGTACGTGTTGGTAGGGCCAATGGGGCAGTGCTCTGGGATGGGAATCATGTTGGGGAAGCGTGTGGCATCTCCGTACACAGTAGCTGAGGATGAGAAGACGATGTTGGTGACATTGTGCTTGGTCATGGATTGCAGGAGGGAGATGCTTCCTGCCACGTTGACACGGTAGTATTCTAGGGGAATCTCGCCAGACTCGCCGACGGCCTGCATGTTCGCATGTCTTAATATTACGATTCTGGTGCCCAGGGGACTTTTTGAATTGGGCTTTAGTACTTACCTTGAGGGCAGCAAAGTGAATCACGTTATCGATGTCAGGGTGCTCGCTGAAGACCTTGTCAAGTGCAGCCTCGTCGTTGATATCCACCTCGTAAAACTCAGGTCGCTTGCCACAGATGAGCTCGATCCGGTTGACGACCTCCTTTGAAGAATTACGTAGGTTGTCGACTATCACAACTTTGTAGTCTGCCTCAAGCAACGCAAGAGCGGTGAATGAGCCAATATAACCCGTTCCACTGCAACACTGTCAATTACATGGTTTTGGTGGGGCAGAGGATTTGTTTACCCTGTGACGAGAACGGAGCCGACAACCATTTTGGAGATAGTGATTGGATGGTGTAAAGGTCGAATAGAGCAAAAATCGCCAATTGTCGAAGAAGTTTAGCGACCTTCAAAGCTGAGTGATGGTGCGTGGTCTCGAGATATTAAGGGTCGTGGACATGGCGAGCGATGTGCCACCCATTTGGCAGGACATGGAGGGCGGTCCGCCTGCCTTTCTTGGGCTAGTGTCGCCATTCTCCAATCAAATTGCTCAAATGTTGCACGGCTGGAGTGACGTCCTCTGGCCCCGAATGCATTTCAATCTGCCTGAATGCGCAAGACGGTGCGCAATATCTTCCTTCGCATCACATGTCACACGTCTCTGTAGCAGTGGGTTGCATGCATTCAAGGACACATTGAACTGCGCCCAAAGTACGACCATCATTCGTACAGCTGAGGGTGAGGTCAGAATCTCAAGCGATTCCCGGGTCGAGAAAACCAGGAGTTTGAAAAGTATTCATAGGGTAAACAAAGACGTTATATTTGTAGTAGAACAAGTATTAGACTATTGAACTTTCAAATAAAACATGAGCCAATGCAGAGTATCATAACATATCAAACGAATGGAAAAGCAGAAAACAAAAGAGAAGTAGCCATAATCTGCTCACGAAAGAACGTTCCATCTCATACACTCCGGTCTCATCCTACAACTCGTCATCATCGTCATCTTTTCGTTGGGCCACCGCCGCCTTTCCGTTTTGGTGCGTCAAACCATTCGTCCCATTTGTGTGGACTGCTTGAGGTGCAAATGCCCAATCAGCGACCCCCTCAAAGTGTCCATCTTGCTTTTCGGCTTTGCCACTACCGAAGTCCTTCGCATTCCACTTCTCCACTCCTTCTGCGCCCTTCCAAGATTCGTGGCTGCCAAACTCCCTGAAGAGATTGGCATTCAAACGCTCGAAGTCGGAATACTGCCTCGGCCAGCCACCATAGCGTTGATAAGCCAGCTTCAGGAGATTGAGATGGCGGATAGCCAGGACTGGCTTGTTGACCAGGGTTACGCTCTCGTCAAGTGGTTCCGCAAACCGTCCGTCCACACTTCCGTTGATGCTGGCATTATGTTCGGCGAGCAGAGTGAATGCGGTACCTTCATCGTCCGAGTCATCATCCGACTCATCTTCTGTCAAGAACTTAAGGATATCTTCATGAGCGTACAGGGCTTTCCTGAAGTAATCCTTCGCCAGGTGGCCTGTCTTTTCAGTCGAGGACTTGGCCTGGTATGAAAGACCTGTGCTTGTATAAAGTTGAGCAAGCAGCTCATAAGTCTCGAGAGTGATGGAAGAGCGAGGCCCATGAGCACGGCGCATATTGTATGCAATGTCTTCGCAGAGGCGAATAGCTTTGACCGGGTGGCCTGCGAGATAGCGGGCGCATACGAGACGACGGCCGAGATTGACCAGGACTTGCGAAGGCCAGGAGCGCTGAGCTTCGCGAGTGTGCCACAATTCGGTGAGAAGCCACTGTAAATCAAAATCAGCAATTGCTCAACATCATGGATCACAAGGAATAGGTTCCGATGCGTCATAATGCATGGGTATAGGAAATTGCTTACCTCGAGTGTGGTCCAGTCCTCCTGCTCGCCCAACAGAGCCGTGAGATGACTGAGCTCGGAAAGTTGCACCTGGGCGAAGTTGATCTTCAAGCTCTTACTAATCTCAATGATCTTCCTGACGATACGGTTGGAGAGCTCAAGGGTCTTCTTGCGCAAAACTGCGTCGGGACACTTCTCACCATCACGTCCGACCAGCAAGGATGCCAGTTTGAATCCATGGCCAATTGACTGCGGTCCATCGTAACCCTTGTGATTGCTTGCAAACAAGAACGCCAAGTGGGCGACATCATAGCTCTCAGAGAACTTCTTTGCTTTGGTTAGAGAAGCAACATGAATGTTCGAAGCCAGAATGACTGCCTTGTTGAAATCAATGCCCTTATGAGCACCCAAGTATTCCAAGATGGAGACGATGAACAGGCGAGGAGACTCTTTGCTCATGACGTTGAGATCAGCAGCGTCGCGTTTCATAAATAGTGCAACTACTTCATCTTCGACAAAGGTCGCTAAATCTGAGAATTGCTTGCGCAACAAATAGGCCCGGAGAGGAGCAGCTGACAGAAGGATATTCTTCATGCTAGATTTACCACTCATCGTGATCCTGAACTGCTCGAAATACATGAATTCCGCAGTTAGGTCGGCCATGATCTCGGAGAAGGTAATCATAAGGTCCTTGCGAAGATGGTATTCGAGTGAGGCAAGGAACGACAGCTTGCTCCTGTCGGCTTTCGTCAAATCGAATGACCATTTGGAGATGTATCGAGAATCTCTAGCGCAGATCTGACGGTGAAGCTCTTGGATTATCTGAGCGCAGTATTGCTCCTGTTTAACGGCCTGGAATGACGAAGCAAAGTGTGCAGCCGACTCAATGAGCTTCTGAGAAGAAGACTCGTGGGTAACAACGGAACCGACCGCCACGGTCAATTGCTTCACAGCGGCTTCCGTCTTCTGTTGACGCGAATACAAAACCACGAGCTCGTGCAATTCTGTGAGAGAAGATTCGTGCGAATAACCATATTTCTGTGTCATCTCGGTATACTGCTCTTCTCGAATGCTAAGAGCACGCTGGATAGTCTCAGTCGTGACTTTCGTGCTCGACTTCGACTTCAGCTCACGAATGTAAAGCGAGGAAAGCTGCTGCTTGATCTCGGTAACGCTGGTCGTGATAGATTTGGACTTGGAGACCTGTTCGTATAGCGCGATTGCTTCGGACGAGTGCTCCTCGCTTCTCTGGGTTACACGTGCAAGAGACAATGTAGCTTCGGCAGAAATAGTGGACTCTGCCCCAAAGCTGGATGTGCATGTCTCGCGGTATTCCTTGGTCGTCTTGTGCAGAATGTGCCAGCTGACACCAGTTTCCTCAAGGCATTGGAAGTACCTTTCGTAAAGGTTCTGCACAAAGGTCGTCTCGGTGAATTGCTTGTATTCCTTGGACTTGCGGATAAACGTGTTCCAAAGCACACCAAAGACAGTAACGGCCTCGGCATAACGACGGTCCTCCCAATACGAGTTTGCAACAATGATGATTGCTTCCATTGCATCCTTATGGCAGTAGTCAATATCCTTGTTCAAGCTCGTGACAATCTGCTGATAGTAGTCGATCCAATAAGGGTGGTTGCGAGGATGAGCTCGGCATCGGGAGCCCAAGGTATACAGTGTGCTGATAGTGTGCTCGTGAGTAGCTCCATACACATTCCGATACACCACAAGAACATCTTGGTACACACTGATCGCATTGTCATGAAATCCTCGCTTGTCAAAAAAGGTGACCAGTAGCGTCTTAGCCTTTTCAAAAATTGTCTTATCAATGGTAGAGCTCGAGAGAACAGCACGGAAGAAACGGACGTAGACATCTTCAACCTTGTCCATACGTCGCTGTTGACGGTAGCACTCAGCTAGACTCTCAATCAGGGTGACCGATTCCTGGAGGAAAGTTTGAGTGAGTGTGACATCGTGAATGGAGCCGGAGAAAAAGCTATGCCATGACCTTTGCAGGGTAGTCTTAATCACCGACTCAGCTGCAGACCAGTTGTGCTGTTCCATGTACTGGACAGTCAGCTTCTTTGACAAAGCAATTGTGGTACTGTCAAGAGTCTTGGAGCTGATGACTGATTGGAAGATATCCTGAAATGTGCTTTCAGACACAGTGGATGTTGTGGTTGTCACACTGGTTGAGCTGCTCAAGCTTTGTTGGATAAGTTCAGTCGACGTTTCCGAAATTTCACGAGTGATTTCAGATGTGTAGCTCGATTCTTCCATGCGCAGGCTCTTGTATGCCGAACTAGCAAATTTGAAGATTGATAGAGCCATAGTGTACTGACCCATTGTCTTCATAGTCCGAGCAACACTGGTTAGGCGAGTAACGATGCTTTCAGAATACGCAAGCTGGTGATGCTCGTACTGTTGCCAGACACAAACAAGAACGGCAGATGCCTCGGAGCTGCGTTTTTGAGTTTGAAGGAAGCGAGAATATGTCGTCGCAACGTCGAGGTGCTTCTCGTGCCATTCAATTGATTGAACAGTGCGACAACGGGTAGAAATTTGTTGCCAAAGTTCCACGTAAGTTCTCTCCGCCTGGAAGAATTCCTTACGTGACAGGAACTCCTCAGCTCTGCGGAGCCAGATCTCGATCTGCTTTGTGTCGAAGACTTCTACTGATTTGTCTTCCTCATCGCTATCAGTGATGAAAATTTCCTTGTATGTTTCAATATCGCGCTCGCCCTTGGTTTTTCCAAGTACGATATCGAGGCGACCGTGGGCACTCTTGGCTTCCTCAGAATTCTTTCCGTACTGCTTCACGGTAGCTTCCTGAATGAGGCGATAGATCTCAACAGCGCGCTCTTCTTCTTTAATCGACATGTAGAGCTGAGCTAAAGTCTCTCGTGTCTGGATGACTAGCTTAGACGAGCTTCCATATTGCTTTTCGTAGGCACTAATGAGAACGATGAGCAACTGTTCCCTTTGTGTCATGATCTCGGTGCGAGTAGTTGTTGTCATCTTGTCGGTAATCTTAAGGAATCGGACGACGCATTCCAAGGTCAATGGATGGATATCGCTGAAAATTGCACGGCTGATATTGAATGAAAGCAGGTAATATGCTTGGGCCTCCTTTGGATTCGAGAGCAGAGTGTAGCATGTCGCACTCGCAATGTATGTTTGCAGCACAGCCGGATGATTCTGCTTAAAAATCTGCTTTCGGACATTACCAACAAGGATATGCAAATTAAGAGCATAAGGAATAGGTATTTGGGTGTCCCAGCAAATTTGCTCCAAGAGAGGAAACAGCGTAGATTCCGGGAAGACACGCTGAAGCTCTGGTGTAGGTTTGAACTCAGCAGGACTCTTCGGATAGAATGGAGTCTGACGGAAATGGCTTGTCCAATACCGTACAATGTATTCAAGAAAATGATGCTGATGGAAGAGACGATCGGCCAGAGCAATATCAGGAGTTTCAATGACAGGCTCACGTTTTTCTCGCAGTGTGAACTTGACATAAGTCAGGATTCGCAACAACACATCTGTGTGAGCGCCAGCAACAGGAACCTGGATCTGTTTCTTGCTCGCTAGATCACGAAGCGCCGTTTGCAAGAATGAATGCTTGAAGCGCAAGATATGGTCTTGGATGGTAAGGAAAGGTCGCAAAGCTTGGATGGTAGCGTCGATGTCCACTCCTTTGTCAATAATAGTTCCCTTTTGAACGTCGACATTGAACAGAGACTGTATCTCCTCAACGGTCAAAGGACGTTCTGCCGTAAGGAGCCAAGAAAGCAATTGCTTTGACTCGTTGGTGTGAACGGACAGCGTGAACAACTTTAAAACAAGTTCTTGTACGTGGCCTTGAGACGCAATCGCATTCAACGTGTTGGTAAACCCTTCACCAGATTTTTCGAGTTTGAGAATCTCACACGCCAGAATGACCCATAGGAACGATCCTTTTGCGGCGTGAACGAGTTGATCAAGCAGAGCATCCTGCTCAGGTCCGGACTTTGCTTGGAAATGGCGATTGCGGATTAAAGCTCGTAGGGTTACAGCGTGAATATCGTCATGAATGTTATCTTCCGTAATTTCATGGTGCCATCCATGGCTTGTGGAAGACACCGTAGACGTAGATAGGACGATCAGTCTTGTCCGTGTCGCTTGAGCGGTGACCTCTGTTAGCTTTTGCACGACCGCTGACGGTGAAGTCTGAGAGCCACTGAGCTCGTCGATGCCATCGATGACCACTACCAGGTCATTATCGGCTGTGCCAGGTTGTTTAAGAGTATCAGCAAGCGCTTTCCAGAGGTATTCTTCGAAAGAGCTGTTGTCAGCTGCATTACGGCAATTTTTATGTGCCCAAGACAAAGCGTAATACATTCCCATATTACCAACCTTAAGATTAAGAAGTTGAAGGAGAAGTGATTTAACCAATGCCAATGAGGTAGCTTGGGAAGGAATAGCAGCGCCTTCGTGCGTATCAGTAAACATTCGATATACAAAATTAAGTGATACTCACTAATAGAGAAAAAAATGGTATCATAAGACTTGCGGCCAACCGGACGTTGAAGCCTGTCCATTATAGACCCCGCCAGCGTGGTCTTTCCGCTTCCCGGTTGGCCTGTAATAAGAAAAGATTGATCCTTGCCGCCCAAAAATCTGGACAGATTTTTTTGGAACCAAAGGCAAGTGAACTCTGCCTGGTCCTCGGAAAAGATAGTATGATCTCGGCTAAGGGTTGAAAGTACGCGATCCTGGGGTGCCAGCCATCTGCTGAGCGTTTTGACGTCGACCGCTGAGCAGGTAAGCGTTGTTCATTGCAAGGGTGAGTATACTGCCTACCTTCTTCAGCACCCTCAATGCCAATCTGATAACTCCAAATCATCTCCACAATCTTATCCCGGCGAGAACGGAACCCTTCGATTGTATCGCCAAACGTTTCAAATATATCGATGCTAACAGATGACGCTGACATACCCTTTACAGCTCTGTAAAAAGTAATAGCAACATCCACGACCAGTGCCAAAAGATCGGTAAACATTAGGCACAATTGTTCGCGTACATCGGCCACGTCGGGAGTCGTTGCGATCAGTTGGAACTGATGCAGGATGGAAGAGAAGGACAATGCGAACTTGTAAAACACAGCGAAAGCACGATCCAGTGCATCGGAGTTTTCTGATCCAAGCTGTAAATGTTAGTACCTGAGTAGAAATGAGTGGAGGAATCCTACCTCAAGAAGGAGACGAGCATGACTGTAACCCAATGATGCAGCGGCATTGCTGTTCAAGGTGAATCCTTTGATAGCGCTGTCAAAATTATTGAGCTGTTCTGCAAAATATGTCGCACGGATTAGAACACGGTCCCATCGACTGCCTTTGTGTGGTAGTGTGGTGAGACGTTCAGATCGAATCCATTCGAGGAAGCCAATGAATGAAGTATCTGCAACGGTTTGGTACACACCAGAGCCGAGTTGGGATACGCTCTTCTTCTTCAAAGACACTGTGGCCTCTTGGACGAAGCCGAATTCGTAGTAGCCGTTCGTGTTGTGTACAACCTGGTTCATGGAGCTATAGCCGGCACTGGCTGTACGGGACCCAGCCAGGCCGTTCAGTCGACCTTTCTTGTAAGCCATAGGCTTTGGAGAACCTGGAGGAGTGTTGAAGCCATTTGAGCTTGTGAAAGATGAGATCATTGAGGACTGCATGTTGCTGATAGGAGGTGTTGGAGGTTTCTCCCAAACAGGAGGCTGGACTGTTGCAGTAGGATGGGGATTGTCCTTTGAAGTGTCCTTGGATTCGGTCACGTTTGTATCCAAGACCTCTTTGGTGTTTGATGACTTTCGAAAACGGTTCTTCTTCCCTTCGGAGGGGGTCAGCGATTAGCTTTTCTGCGGGACTAGGACGCATACCGAAAGGATTATATCTTAACCCAAGCATGTGGAACAAGGTCTGGACGCAAGAAGTACAAGAACAACAGAGCTTACCCATAAATAAAAACAATTCAAATCACCTGAGAAGGATCGTGCTGCGTAAATACTACGTCGCCTTGCCCGGCTTGCCTCGTACCCTTGTAAAGCTGGGGTGTTTAAGGCGCACAGTAGCTCCGCTGCAGGGGAGCGCCTCTGGGACGAATGGCTATGCCGATCCTTCTGCGCAATTTCGAGTGGGATGGCTTCGATCCCCGTCTTGATATGCCTCTTCCGAGGGAGCTGCGGCTCGGACGCCCCGTGATCTTAAACCCGTTCACCTTGGCAGCTGAAGGCATATTGGCATGCACAAAGCTGCAAGACAGTACCTCTTACAGCTAAGCATCTTCACAATTCCAGCATCTAGATAGCGGCAGAGCGGGTCGGTCTCACCTTAATTGCTTCTTAGAAGCAACCATGAGCAATTTCGCCAGAAGGTCGTACCCTCAACTGTTGAACCTATCCCCCTCCCCCCCGCGCTTCAAAGTTTATACTCACGGCTCGGCGCATTAAGATGCGCCAGTCTTCTTCGTTCCCGCGATGTGCGACCCCTCTTCTGGCTGCCGTGGAGTCACAAATGGGCTTCACAAACCACCAATGTGATCACGACATGATTTTGATCTACAGTGAGCCTACGTATCCGTAGATGCCAGTGAGACTCCGCGGCAGAACAAGTCACGCATGTTTTTGTCCGCCAAGTAGCACGGTATGTTGCTGCCCATCCGTGCTGGCTTGGTGTCTGGAAAAAGTGGCTATGTCCGTCTGCAGATGCACGATCTAGTAGTATACTGTACGGCGACGTGAGTCGACCAGCATGAGAACCCGCGTGTTGGTATCAAATCAGATACGAAGACAGAGTGGTCTGACATTGGCTATTGGCTGAGTTACCTGGCAGAATTGGCTGGCGTGTGCAGCAGAGCATTAACGATCCCGAGGACCGGAAAGAGGGGCTGACAGGTCATTTCCATTATTGAAACTCGATTGATCCTCGAGGCGGCTCTGAAGGTTCAGAAACAGGCGTCATCGTTAACAGACGGCTATCCGCCAGGACAATCTCGGTACACCACTATGGTTTTTGGCAGCGCGTTGCGCAGTTCGGACCGTACCGAGCGGATTGACCGTCAGCCATTGATATTTGGCGCTACAGACCCATGCATGGCGTTCATTTGTAAGGTCGTGTGGCGAGCTGAAAAGAACGGAAGCTCGGATCCTCGCGCGTCCCGAAGATGCTGCCCTCAGGCAGCCTCGTCTCCGGGGCCCAGCGACTATTGGTCGATGTAGAGTACTGCCACACCCAAAAGCTGTGGTGCGGGGGTTCTCTAAGGGGGGCTCTGGGGGTTGAGTGGTGGTTGGAATAGAAAGTGTGGGTGCCCTTGATCTGCGACGCTAGCAACCAAGCCGCATCATCCCAGTCCAAATGGTCTCGCCGGGCCCGTCGAGCTGCAATGGCCATGGTGCACGGTGGGGCGCATCAATAATTCGTCTGATTCGGGAAAGCCGTGGATCTGGCCAGGAGGCCCACATCCCAATTGGGTTCCAAGCTCAAACAGGGATGCGAGGGCTTGCAGTAAGCTCGAGAAAACATGGAAAATATAGGCGAACCCGGCACAACTATTGCACTCCTAGTCGGCGACCTGAGTCTATTCTCCACTGCGGGATGAAATGCGCGAATGCCCTCGCATAGGTGCTGCTTTCGATTCGTGGAATGTCGCATCAGCGTCAGCGCTTCTGCTGCAATTCCCCCACGCATAGCCAAGCGTGCTGTGGAGCCTAGCGAGTAGGTCAGTAATCTGTGGCCAGCTTCATCGACCAACACAGATCTTTTGCTGTTCTCTCGAATAGGAGAAAACGTAGCGCGAGAGGCGCTCCTTTGATCGACCAAGATTTGTTTTGAGATATCGTGCATGATATGCACGCCAGATCGTCAAGTGCTCAATGATGTGAAGGCAATTGCGATGTTGATTCGACACAATTCGCAATTGAAGGTGCCAGTTGGAAAATCGTTCGTCAGCCAAGGCCAAAGACTTCTCTGCTCTGACGTACTTACTCCTCCGCGACGCCAGGAAACAACTGTAGGCTTGAGCAACACCTACTGTGGTCCCCCCCTTCCCCTCCCTTAACCATTATCCCTTGTCTCTTTTTTGGTTTCGATTTGTATGTAAAATATGCTGAGTAAACAATCCTTGTATTACTGCACTGTATCTCATACGCTGGCGCGCGCGATATTGTAAAAATCTATTGATATAACAAAACCGTCGATTTTTATACAGGTAAACTCAAATATTGATCTGTCCTCCATTGGCAGCTATCACAGCCTTTATACGCGTTGGCATAGTAGAAACAAGCTCCTCGAGTAGCCCTGGAGGGACAGCCTCCCAGGCAGCTACTACCAGGCGGCGAAGGCGTTTTTTTGAAACATGAAGGTTCGAATCGACACCGGTTCGATTCTCGATCCAGTCTTTCATCCAACACCAGATGTCTTCTATAACGTTGAGATCAGGTGACTGCGCTGGCCAGCGTACTAGCCGAGGCGTCAGAGCTCGCGATTCGAGATAGTCACTCGAGTGCTGGGCGTTGTCCTGTACAAAAGTAAGGCCCTCATGGCCAGGTTGTAGCATGTAGTCGGCGACTCGCGTTAGTATGTTCTCCATATAGCTTTCAGCAGTAATTGTTCCCCATGCAGTCTCCCAGTACACTGCAAGACCTTTTGTAGAGCCATGAAAGCTACCCCAGAACATCCAGCCTTTTTTGCGTATACAGTCGTTTTCTGGCAGCTCATCGTTCTTGCAAATAACATATTGCGTGCGGTGGCGCCTACTCATGACCCAACTCTCATCGCTCCATAGAATCATCATCCATTGCTCGACTGTCCACTCAGCATGAGCGAGGGCAAACGCTAAACGGGCCTGGCGATTAGCTTCTGAGAGTGGGGGCTTCTGCTGAGTAACTCGGCGTTGATACCCCCTACCGGAGAGAGCGACGCGTATTTGGTCGGGAGTGATGAGAGAGATTTGTTGACTAAGGCAGGGTGCTAGATGTTCAAAAGTAAGCCAGCGCGCCCAGCGATTTTCGATTAAGAACAATTCGATATAGTCGACGTCGTCCTCTGTAAGGTCCCTCGGCCTACCCGTTGACTTCTGAGGGGTGAGGCGGTGAGAGAGGGCGTACTTGACTTGTGCGACGCTGATTTTATGTGTTTCTTCGCGGTGTTGATTTAGGTGCTGTACAATTGCTGTACGCCCCATTCCGGCGTCATATAGTGTCTGGATTCGAATACGGTCATCGCGAGATGTTGGCTGGCGTTTTGGTCGCGTCATGTAGGCTTCTGGATGTTGAGTTTTGGCAGAATTGCAGGAGTAAACATCTCCTGGGTTCTGGAACGGTGGAGCTAGTGGCGCGCGCTAGCAGAGGATACAACAATAGTTAGGGGGGACCACGGTAGATCTAAATCCAAACAGCAGCCCATCGTCAATCTTTCCTAAAACCCAATTCGCTCATACAGACTGGCATCTTCATTCTGATTGGGGCTGAAGATGTGGCTCTCGTAAATCTAAATCGTCATGGCAAATATATCGCACACACTGTGATTCTGTTTTTCTTCAAGCGAAATTCAGTATTCCCAAGATAGCAGTCGATCAACTACTTGTTCTTGGTAGCGTTGCTATAGCTGTGGACGTTGATTGTTAGCCTAGCACAAAGAAAGGCTAGGTGTGGCGGTCTTGTCACAGCGTCAACGAGAGTCATTTCTCTCTCGTGCAAAAGCTCTTGGTCCTTCGACTAGTTTGCAGCATTGTCGGAGAAAAAAAGATATGGTCTTATGAGTCTCATCCGTGCCGATACAGTCTCGGGTAGCTGCCAAGAGCCACTTCAGTAATGGACACGGAATTGTGGACATTTGGGATAAATAAACAGCTGACCCTAGTTATTACTAACACTGGCAGCCCTCTAGATGAGATACCCACCTGAGCCTCTTACCCGCGGAAGAGCTGTTAATCTGACATTTACTTGAGCACGAATCTATTTCCAATTGCCCCATACTCATCGTACAGGACTAATATCTCGGGCGATAAGGATGAATTCACCTACACATCTCCCTGTATGTACACCATTCACAGAATGCCCTGGAGATCGGGGAGGGAAAGCGTTTAGAGGTCAGCGAAGTTTGACGCGGGCCATGGTGCTAGTAGATGTGTCGCCAAGACGCTGATTCTATATAGCATATGTCATCAACCGAGATTGGAGCCTGTACACGTGATTAATCAAGCTCAAAGACTGGAAGTACGGTAAGTTTACACTCGACGGCGATAACACATAGCTTTTGGTATGTCCCCTCCTCGCTCGCTTCGGGGTCTCCCTTGCTGTGGTACGAAACCGTGTTAGTCTAGCTTCAAGACGAATGGGCGGACCCACAAGCGTAGGAAAGTCGACATCCATCGCTTCTCCATATATCCTCAGAAGCTGGATACAACAATGAATTATCGCTGACTGTGCACTTGTCCACGCGATTTCAGGTCGTTTTGCCGTGGCTGGCCGCCCTCGGCAAGATGCCTGCATTCGGCCAGGAACGCGACGCTTTGACGCGACCACGTCTTCATCCTCTCAAGCTTGCCCAAGAATGCTCTCACCAACTTCGCCATCACACGTTGCACCGGTGACTGGCTCTTCTCCTTCGCGAAAGATGCGCGTAGATGGCACGCGTAAACGTCGGTTGTCATCACCAGTCATACCCCGGACATAGCAGCAACGCGCTGCCAGCTTCAAGCTTCACCAAACAGGCGCGTCAAACTTCTCAACGACAACAATACTATTAGTGTCAGCGCTATCTTGGAGGGAAAGGGGCCACAAAGATTCCCGAATCACTTTGTTGAGGGTGAAGCAAGCACGTTTGTAGCTTCTCGCGCAGAAAGGCTACTCTGGACTGCTTTGCTTGTTCACCCAAAGGTTGATGGAGGGCAACGGTAGTCTCCAGCTTCACCTAGCCAACGTGCCTCTATTGTGCCCGTTGCGCCTATTGTTCTGAGGCGCCGCACTGTGCACGAACCGACTATTTATACGTTCCGCGACCGTCCACATTAACTACAGCCTTCAACTTCCGACTGCAATCTTCCCAGACAAAGTACACGCTCCAAACACCACTCCCCAAGTCAAGCCCATATATCTACACCATGGACTCGACCGCGACTCCTCGCCGCTCTGCCCGCATTGGATCCGTAGCGCGTTCTGTCACTTCTCAAGCAGTCCCAGCCACCACCCCGACTGCACGAGAGACCCCGGCCCGTGGAAAGCCTCTGCCCAAGATCAAATCTCGCAAATCCACTGCTTATGGTGCGAGCGGTCGCCAAGGCGCCGCCGAAGAGCTTGTTGTCCAACAGACCGGATTCACGGAGGCCTTCGATACCCAGCGTGGCGCTGCCGTCGCACGCAACGAAGAGTCGATCATGAGCGGCGGCCTCAATGGCCAGCCACCACACAATTCGGCCACTCCAGCTCGCGGTGCTAGTGCACCATCCCAGGAAGACTACGAAAGCGACAGCCCTCTGTCTGAGCATGAGCCAGTCGAGGAAGACTCTGGCGCAAATACCAGCAAGTCCTTTGGCATGGCCAACGAAGCTGGCATGCTGCATAATGCAGCCTCTACTATTCCAGCAACTTCCACCTCCGTCCAGGCACGAGCGGTTTACTCAGCCACGCAGAGTACCGCTCGTCGCCCCCTTGAAGGCCTTCACAGGCCTGATATCGCTGGGCGCTCGCTCGCCACTCCACTCTATCAAAGGCCTTTACGGGCACCTATCCAAGAGCCGGCCGCGCCAATCATCGCCGCGCGGAGTCCCCTCAGCCGCCCTGTTCAGGTGTCAGAGGGCAGTGGCGAGGCCGCTCCGGAGTCCTCCCGCTCGGCTGAGAGGCAGAGACCCGGGAATCAGAAGAGGTGGCCTTCCTGGTGCATATACCTATTGGGAGTCTGCACAGTTCTGATTCTTGTGGTCGCCAACTCGGTCTACCAGGCGATCCCGGAGGGCGTCGTATCCGCGAGCGTGAAGGACGGCATGAAGAGCTTAGCCGTCCGGGTTGCGACTGAGCCTTCTGGAGGGCGGACCAAGCCAAACCCGTACGACTTCCGCAAGCGCCTGGACAGCTTCGAGTACACGTTGACCAACATGCACCGTTATATCTATAGCCTCGGCGACGACGTTCCGGACTGGGTTGTCGTATCCAAGTCCGACAGGACCGGGGGAATCAAGATTTCCCCAGAGTTCTGGGAGGCTATCCGGAGCAGGATGATCAATGAGGAAAACACCATTGAGTGGGAGAATTTCCTGGCGAAAAATGAAAAAAGGCTGAAGAACATGATCAGCAACGAAGTTGCCATCACTTGGGAGGAGTTTAAAAAAGCCCTCGAAGTTACCTTGGCCGATATTGCAGCTGATTTGGACAAGAAGCTGACGGCCAATTCCCAACGTCTCCTGGTTGAATTCAAAGAGAGTTCGGCCAGATATGCAAAAGAGGCCGCCATGGAGGTAAACAAAATTTACGCCTCCGTCATGACCAACATGATGGCAAACATGGAACTTCACACGACAAAGGTCAATTACTTCGCTCAAGGGCTGGGCACCATCATCCTCACTGATATCACATCTCCTTCACACACCCAGTCTCCATTACTAATGAGGTTCTGGCAACGTCTGCTCACTTATCCGACCAACCCTCCGACTGTCGCTTTAAATCCTTGGACTGAGCCAGGTGAATGCTGGTGCGCTGCTCCAGACAATAACGGAACTGGAAGAGTCCAGCTGGGCATCCAACTCAGAACCCCCATATATCCGAACCAGATTACCATTGAGCACCTTCCCATGGCAGCCGCCCCCAGGAATGACGTGAGCAGCGCACCCCGCGACGTTGAGATATGGGCAAAGTCCGATAAGCCTGCGCTCATGCGCTTGGGCTACGAAGGCAAACCCTGTGAGCCAGGACCTGATGGTTGGCAATGCCTCGGAAAAGTCAGGTACGACATATTCGGCTCGAACCATGTCCAATCCTTCGCCCTCGATAGTGAGACTAGAGATCCTGTCGACCAAGTCATGGTGCGCGTTATCAATAGTTGGGGCGCGCCCAACACTTGTATTTATCGTGTGCGACTCCACGGCAAAGACCTTGATGCGCCACACGATTATAAGAATCTCCGCGAATGAAAGCGTTTTATTCCGCTTATACGCTCAGCCGGTGCAGTTGCATCGCGCTGGGGTGACGACTGTGTTGCATTGCATCGACGGAGTTTTGGATGGCCTGTATACCCCTTTGTTCTAGTGTTTTTTGGTTTTGTCTTTTGGATTTTGTTGCTTCCCTGGTTTCTTTTCAATGTTCCTGCGCTGGCGTCGGATGGCATGGAAATGGACGTTGTATACCCTTCATGATGCGACGCAGCCTGGACTCCTTTGCCGATGAGTAATTGACGGAATGTCGATGAGCGGTGAGCAATTGGCGGAGTGTCGATGAGCGATGAGTAATTGGCGGAATGTCGATGTAGTGTTGTGGCGGATATCTGTATTTCCAAAAATA
>Ga0247757_10000629_pt1 | contig 28266 bp, 30 predicted proteins | sample UWRJL126311R4_FD_180929 | JGI IMG/M metagenome (GOLD analysis project Ga0247757, IMG submission 180929) | Plant litter microbial communities from Arlington Agricultural Research Station in Wisconsin, United States - UWRJ-L126-311R-4 | ecosystem: Environmental > Terrestrial > Plant litter >...
GGGTAGGTAAGTAGGTGGTTGCGTTTTTCCTTGGTGGACGTCGGTTAGTCGATGACCCGGTCGGGAGGCGCGCGGAAACGCACGCAGCGGGGGATGGAGAAAGGAGAGAGAGACGAAGGGCGGCTGGAGATTGGCGAGCGTTGGCGGGCTGGGAGAAAAAGCAGGGTATCGTAGCTAGGCAGGGTAGGGTGGGTACAATAGACGCGGCTCCGGATGCGGATGCAATGCTACGTCGATCCGCAGCTTGGGTGGTACTGGCTTCGTGGAGACGTTTGTGTGTGTCAGTATGGCGGAATCCCCAAGGTAAGGGCTAGTTAAGGGGTGGTGGACAAGAGGTGGCGTGAAATTGCGTTTACCATGTGTGTTCGCGTGTGTGGCTTCGTGTTGGGCAGGTTATTGAAACAATAGTTTCCTCGTGGAATGCGGGTAGGTGGTGAGATTCGTCGGGGGTAACGTTGCGGGATGTAGGTGTTGCTGATTGGGGGCTGGAGACGGTGGTTGGCGTGGTACAAGTGGTGGGTCGGAGCTGTGCAGTTTGACGAAGGGATGTGGAAATCATTACGGGGAATTGTGAGACTGGTAGATGAGGCATGTTTGTTTGCTTTGTTCGAGAACGAAGATGCCGAAGTCAAAACAACACCATTGAAGGACCTTCACGATCTCCTTTCTTCCTTAGAGGATAACGACTTTTCGTTTCTACAAGGAAACATCATCGAGTTATCGCACCATGTAGCATTACGTTCATCAACTTTGATTCTGTCTTCTCCAAGATATCTCACATACCCGGTGCCCGTATTCTGACGTCGTCGACGCGTGTGAATGCATGCGTTCTCACAGGTAGGTCTTCTATGTTTTCATCTCACCTAAGTGTTCGTGCACGAAAGCCACATGTTTGATATGGTTGCAAAAGGCGGCCTTGGGTTTCGTAAACTTTAATCTTGAAGCGAGATACGTGCTAGTCGATGTGCTCTACCATCCGGACGACGAGTAACGAAAACGAGACCTACTGGACGAGTTCTTCAAGCCAACCCAAGACGAGATATTTTTATTAGCCCACCGTTTTGAGCCCCGCACCAAACATACTATCTGAATGCATATAAAGGAGGATGAAGCCGCGGTGACAGCGTTCCGCCGGTTCGTCGCGCTGTTGCGGGAACATGATAATTTGCAGCATCGGTTACGTCTTGATGTATGCCCAATCTGTATACCACGGCAACTCAAACACTTTGTTTTGCCGCCTATAATCGGCTACTGAAACTTGGGTTTTCTCGTCGGACAAGGAGGCGGATATGTCGTGGGAACTCTGTTCTTCACTTCAGGACCTTGTAGCCATGAGTGTTGCTTATGAGACACTTCAATCGCTCAACTCGTTGAAACCTCGCCTCTTCTTACAGCCCAAGACACCTCAACCTGCTCCCACTCTTCTTTCCCCCCTATCCCAAGGAAGAAAAGAGTCTTTTCGATGACGAAGGGTTGGAGATAGAAGCGAACGGGAACCTTGCTTGAAAGCCTTTGATTAGTATTAGGTTTTACATATGGCTATGTGCTCTCAAAGCGGCCTAGAGAAGTCTTGGTTTACGGAAGCCGACGAAACTCTCCTGTTGAGGCTCTCGGCGCTTTCTAGGATTACTTCAATTGGCCTCGATCCAGAGCCTCGATCCAGATTCAAAACCTGGAACAGGGCTAAAAACCTCATACTTTGCCAGTCACGGTAGTTGTTGTGATAAGCATCCAGCTGCAGATACACGATATTTTCAAATAGCAATAGCCGGCCTTTTTCAGATATTGTACGCCATCAACGAATACGACCGTCATCTCTGATAGCAGAATGTTTTTGAAAGCCATTTTTTCGCAACATGTATTTGGTGTATTTCCATTAAGAGTCAGGTATCGTGATATTTTGGTTCTCACGCCTTTTAGCATAAGGTGAATTTTAGACCATCGTATTTTCGTGCCACATCGAGCTTCTGCACCTGTCCGCTTATTGTACACATAATATGAACGAGATGAGGCTCAGAGAATAGTAACCTTTTTCTATTCGCTGAACCTCGGTACAGGCCACTTTTGAATGTGATCATCTCAGCATTCTTATCACCCACGCCTATACTAGCATGCAAATCCAACTTAGAGAACATTATTAATTGGTATGCCAGCATATAAATAGTATGACCTATATATCTTCTCAAGAAGCCGCCTGCCATGTTGTGAAAGTTCTGAACGACAAATCCCAACACTTGGTCACTGTCGCTCGCCCGACTGCACTGCGTCCAAAAAATCTACCGTCTAAGTATTAAATCCGTTGGCCCCGCTACGACATATACAACGCTTACCCGTGGACCAGCCAAAGGTAGCGAGTTTATCCTGGGCCATCCTGCAATGTTAAAGATAGTAAGGGGTATCATTGCGATCCGTGACAAGCAAACACGCAACTTTCCCAGCTCATTAGAAAAAATAGAAAAGACTCCGAACGACTTTAACGACCGAAGAGAAATCTTTAGTGATGGAGTTAGACGGCATTCATCTTCCCCATCTCTACCTCCACCTGCTCGGTCCTAATTCGATCGCCGTGCGCGTCCCTCTTACTGATCATTCCCCAGATGCTGAGGCCCGCCAACGCACATGCTACCACCATGAAGCATATTAATAGTCCTCTGCCCGCCGTCTCGATGACGCATTGCCTGCCATAGTCTTCCCATACCATCCGGGCACCGTTCACGGTAGAGAGCTCGCATGACCAGGTCTCTAGATCGAAGGTGCCGATTCTGTAGCGCATACCATCCATGGAGGAAGGACGGTCCGCAACGTAGTTGATGTAGCGCTCACGAAATTGGGAAGTGGACTTGTGGGTAACGGAAATGGAAACTAGAGCGAGGAGTACTACGATGCTATTACCGAAGTGGAGGAACATCATATTGCGGCGGAAGGCGTAGGCTTGTGTCTAGGACATGTCAGCTACAGTGCAATTCATCTAAGGTCTTTGAAATGCCATACCTTCTTGCCTTCCTTCCAATCGGTAACCACAAAAGCTAGGTGTGCAATGCCGACAAATATGGACGTGGCTCCGGCTACAAGTGCCAGCTTCGCAGGCGCTGTGTACAACAACTTTGGTAGTGCTGCTATGACGACCGAGTCGCCATCGTCCGTCTTGAACTCGAAGCCCGTGTCCCGGTTGTCTTCGATGAAGTTGACGGTCATGGCTTTGAGTGCAATGACACTGGCTGCGATCGTGGCCAACAAGGTGAGGAGAATGGCATAGAGTGCTCGGGTTACATGATATCGTCTCTCGGTGTAGACTGGCTGGTTAAAGACCGGCTTTTTGACAACCTTTGCGGAGAGGTTGCTCAGTAGTGAGATCATCGCGAATTGAGGTCTGTCTCCGGAAACAGGCCTGATCCTGGCTTGGTTGCGATGAACTCAACGCAAGATATTGGTTTCCCAGTGGGAGCCTGGGATTAGAAAATAGTAGGACAATTTTACATATGACCGGCAAAGTGATTAACAGTGAAAGAAGAGACGTAAGCAAAGGAAAAGCTGAAATGAAGGACCACAGCGCCGATGAGGTGATATGCAAAGGGAAATATGGAAAAGAAACGATCCTTCTTGAGGCTGGGTGGCACGCGAGTCGGTAGATATGTGCATCGTTAGAAGGATCAAGGAATAGCATCGCACAGCATATGTGAAGGTGGCTCTGACGGCGCCCATGCTTGAAAACGATTGGTGTGAGGAAAGAGCAGGACTGCCGATGCGCTAGATCAACGCTCGGCTCTCAATGCTATGCCCTATGGCATAGGGCTGTAAATGTTCCATCCACAGTCCTTTGATTGCATGCTATGACTAGGATTCGACTCTTTCGGGCATCTAAGTAATGCGATGGCGGGTGTTGACCGATGAGAGTGGGCGGGCTGGCAATATGAGACGAATGTCTGAGATTCGCGACGTGCACGGACGGAGAGCTATCCGCCGCACGTAGCAATGAGGTGCAGTCAACAGTCAGATCCAGACTTCTTCATGTTTTGCCTGGCTTGTTACAGGTCGGAAAAGCCTGTGGTGAAGAAGTGGGTGTCGCGAAGTACCAAAGTATAACGGTGAAAGCTGGTAGGCACGTACCAGCTGATGCATGGGAAGCCAAAGGCATTGAACGGCGTATCTCGGATAATTGTCGTTTGAACGCTTGATTGGTGTTTCCGAACGACTACGAAGATCTTCTCGATGCTCCTTTATGAGAGAAGTGTATCACGCTCCAGCCAGCGTTGAGGTGCTCACCTCAGTGGGCGCCCGGGTAAAGGATGCTCAAACTAGCCATGCCGATACCATAGGGGAGGTCGAGCCAGACGATTTCTCCTGAAGGACCAACACTGAATGATGGAACACGTCGCATATCTAAGAATGTGATGTGCGCATATGTATGTGAATATAGAAAGTTTGACTGTTGGTGGACGATGGTGCGAATCCCAATGGGGTAGTGACATCAGATCCTGCCCCAGGCGCCAACACCCACGCGCGCCCCAACCACGGCTCGCGTCGTCGCCATCTGTATTGCAGCAACAACATCCTCTCCCTCCTTGCAGCGCGCATAGTCATGGCCGCCGCACACCCCCACGAGATCGATCTTGCCTTTGCTAGCAGCCACGAACTGCGTAAGCGCGTGCACGATACCATCGGTGCGGCGCCAATACTTTCCCCTAAGCCGCATGAACTGACAAGCCCATGCAGATCAGAATCCCACACAGAGCACGCTGTTCCGTGACATATCAGCCTACATATTGAATCAATCGTCCCAGCCGCCCGCGGAGCCAGCGTCAAAGAAGCGCAAGATTGAGGAAAGCAATGGTGTGCAGAATGGAGCCTTGGGCGCCAGCCTCTTCAGTCCGTCCACTCCTGCGTGGCGGTCATACGCTGGTGTTAGCTTCTCCATCCCACAGAGGAAGAAGTACACGTTGCAGCTGCTAGACCAAAAAAATGGTGGTGTGCGAGCGGTCGGTGCAGATGGCAACGTCGAGTTTGGCATTGCCTGGGGAGACATTGGTGTGTACTGTATCCATTCTATAAAACTTGGCTGACCTTCCTCCAAGACCAAATCTTTTGCTTGCCTGTTCCCGAGAAGGCGAAGCGCCAGCATAATTTCATCGTAATTCCTGTTCACGGCGATGGTGTAAACCCTGTGCCCGAGAACTTGAAGGCCCCGCCTCCAGAGCCTATAGTGTGGACCTTTGAGGAGGCCACAGGCAAGAATATCGTGGAAGGCGAAGACCCAGGCCCTAGTCCTATGGCTGAGGCCATCCACCACTGCCTCATCAAGGGGCGCACCTCAAAATCAGTCATCTTCCCTGACGAGACTGAATTTGCAAGCGCCATTCCTCAGAGCCACAGGAAAGGCGAAAAGGCATACCACGTAAAGGGGCACAGAGGAAGTAAAGAAGGTGTGCATATCTTTAGCCGGCTACACGCTCTCCACATGCTGATCAAGCCTAGGCTACTTATTCTTTACCTCTGTGGGCATAGTATGGGGCTTCAAGAAGCCCCTTGCCTTTTTTGATTTCGCGTCCATAAACTCTGTCTCCTATACTGCTGTGCTGCGCAACACCTTTAATCTGGTCATTACCACACAGACAGGCGAGATCGAGTTTGGAATGCTGGATCAAGCTGACTATGCTGGCATAAACGATTACGTGCAGAAGCATGGTTTGCAAGATGCCAGCATGGCGGCCACAAGGCGTGCACAAAAGGTTAACATAAACCCATCCTCAGAGAAAGCGAACGGCGCCAATGGTCCTGCTGGTCAAGATGATGGCCTGTCAGAGCTTCAGCGAGCAGAGCAGCAACTCCAGGATATGGAAGACGAGGAAGAGGAGGATTACCAACCTGGAAGTGAAGGTGAGAGCGAAGGCAGCGGGACAGATAGCGAAGAAGAGGAGGGCGGAGAAGAGTACGAAGAGGGGGAGGGGGAAGAGTATGAGGAAGGTTACGAAGAAGGCGAGGGAGAAGAGATGGAAGGCCAAGAAGGGCATTATTAGACGTGCATGGCGAAGTGTTGCTGTTTGTGTTGGTCTCGCGGACTTGTTGAATATACCAGAGGAAAACTATGAGTGCGGATACCCATTTGTCTAGGTCTCTTCTCCAAAAGTAGCGTTGCATTCAGCTTCTACGAGGACCCTGTTCACGATGCCTCGGCACTTCACGTCCTTCCCCAGATTGCCAAGCCCTCCATACGAGCTCATTCTCGCCTATACGAGGCGGCCAATCAGTCAAAGGGCATACCTTGTCGATTGATTTAACTGTCCGTCATCCTCCATCTCACCCGTTGACCTGTCCATGTCTTCTTAACCATCTTTCTCGCGTGGGGTAGTTTTCTCACTCATAACGTTACGCTTTGAAACACGTAGAACAATGCCAGCAGGCTAAATAACAACGCCAAAAAACCATACATTGGCTGGTTGATCACAACAAATCATGCGCCCAACCTCAGCCTTCAGCATTTTTCACCCGTCCTGGCGTGCGTTGCAAGTTCTGGGCGTCGTGTCAACACTCTTGTGTATCGTAGTCGTCTATAGTACAACGTGGAGCCGTGACGGTGCAACTTACATCCAAAGTTCGATCGCGCAGCTACCGAGTTGGAAAAGCTCTCCCGAAACGTTCGAAGATGGTGACGAAAAGGTGCCGCCAGGCCATCCTATAGCATGGCTGATGAAGAAAGCTCAGCGGCACTTCGATGCTTTGTCGCAGCAGGAAGCCCGCGACCTTAGTGATGCGGCGCGGAAATATCGCGCTGCTAGGGGGCGACATCCCCCACCAGGCTTCGACGCGTGGTACGCTTACGCGACCGAGCATGGTGCGCTGGTCGTCGAGTCCTTCTTCGATCAGATATATCGCGATCTGGGGCCTTTCTGGGGAATGGATGTCCATGCACTACAGCACACTGTGCACACGTTCAGTCCAAAGATCTCTGTCCGTGGGGGTACAGTTACTATGGATGCAAAGGGCTCGCATGCGAAAATGAAACAGATCATGCAGATGATTCAGAGCCTGGCCAAGCATACGCATGTCGAGCTGCCGGACGTGGATGTGCCGGTCAATGCTAACGAGGAGCCTGCTATGTTGGTTCCGTGGGACGAAATGGAAACGGAACTGGAGTTTGCAAGAGCGTTCTATCCGGATCCAAAAGATGTAATCGACACATTTGCTTCCATAGAAGATGCTAAACTTCCCAACACCACATTCGATCCTGAGTGGCTCGGTGGCCGACTCAGACATACGACAGGTGCATGGCTTGGTCCACGTCCGCTATGGTCGCTCATTCGACCTGCTTGTCCAGAGAGATCTCCAGCCCGCTCTGATCTGGTGCTCACGGACATCTGGGATCCTCAGGGTCATACGAAGGAGGAACATTCCGCTGTTTCTTTGTTTCCCTGGGATCCGCCAGCAAACACCACTGGAGGATACGTCAGAAACTGGACAATGGCTACTGATGTGTGTCGTTTCTCGATGCTTCAAGGCCTACATGGCGCATTTGTCGCACCAGAGAGTATGAGCATCACGAAAAAGCTCTTCCCGCTCATTTCATCGTCAAAGCTGTCCATGTCAAATGAAATCCTTATACCCGGCTTTGCAGATTGGAACGCATCTGACGATACAGCAACTGCTCCATTAGCATGGACTGAGAAGCAGCCTAAGCTATACTGGCGTGGGCCTGCCTCAGGTGGTATCAACACCGAGAAAAACTGGCAGCGATTTCACCGTCATCGCTTTGTCGCCATGCTGAATGCGACACACGTCGAGATCGCTGAAGGCCTTCTCCACGCAGGCAACGAGACCGAGGTCGGATTAGGCTATGCACGAAATTTCAGATTGCTACCCGGAAATGGCTACCATCTTACGACACAAAAAGGCGCATCAATGGCGAAATGGATCCATGGTTGGGCGGATGTAGCATTCATGGATATGCATTGCTCTGAGCCTGCCGAAGATGGTGTGTGTCCGTATGTGAAAGAGTTCTTTTCGATTCGGGAGGAAGAAGGCGATGACGAGAGAAAGTTTAAATACTCTGCTGTGCTTGATGGAAATAGTGGTGAGGGTGATGGTAGTTTTATTCGATCACTCCTTTCCGGAAGGGTGACGCTGAGAGCAAGTGTTTATCGGCAGTGGTACGACTCCCGCGTCATTCCGTGGTTGCATTTTATACCTATCGACAATACCTTTGTGGACCTGTACGGGATCATGGAATATTTCATAGGGACGAGTGCTAGAGGCGGCGGAAACGATTTTGCGCATGCATTTGTCGAGGTTCCAAAGCATGAGCATCATTTCAAGACGCCGAACGTCGATGATGAACCAGATCCAGCACAGGAAGACGAAGCGCATGGCAAGCAGAAGACTCAAAAGCGAGGCCGTCGTGGATCTATAGATACTGGTAACGAGCCGGAAGGTCTTGGTCTCCACCTTCGACTGGATGGCCGTGATGCACAGGCCCAGAAGATTGCAGAAGCTTCGCAGAAATGGGCTCAGAAGGTGCTTAGAAAAGAGGACATGCTAATATACATGTACCGCCTGTTACTGGAGTATGCGCGCGTCATTGATGATCGCCGTCAGGTGATGGGGTGGGTTGGTGACTTGGTGGAGGAAGGTGAGTGAGGTATAAAGAAAGAGCAACAGTGCCTGTAGGGAAGGAGAAGCAGTGCCTGATGCCCCTCAAATACCGCATCTTGCTGTCTTCAACGCCATGCCGTCAACACTCATCTCTTCCATTCCTACCCAACTTCAGCTCTACGCCCACGGCATCCTACACACAAGCAGACCTTCACTCTTTGAATCCTGCATCCTACCTTACCCTAAACTGAAGCACGACCACTCCACCGTAGACCTTCATATTTCGTCTGCTACTGTCTGCTCCATGGCATACACTATATCGCCGCATGATTTCATTGTCCTCGTTGCCAGCTTCCTGGTCCTATTCCTTCCTATCTTCGTTGTTCAGTACCACCGCTTTCTCTCGAATCGTTCATCCTCATCAGAAAAGACCAGTCACCACAAGGAACATGATAAGTCGGCGGAGCATCCAACCGAAGACCACAAGCACAAGCACACGCCTAGCCATCATCACCACCACCACGCCCCAGCTGCTGGCAAACCAGGGGAAACGTCTTCCAAACCAGCTCAAAAAAATGCACAGGATCAGGATCCGTACCAAACAGGGGAAATGGCTTTCAAGTCAGACCAGAGAAGCACTCAGGACTCATCCCAATTTCCCTCAGTTGACTCGAGCGTTTTCACCGCCATCGAAGATAAAGCAGCCGAATTGATCCGGAAAGGGCTCATGACACCACAAGATATTTTGGACCAGGTAGAAGGCCACCTACCCGTCACAGAGCCCATTCTCGATTCCACCTTTGCTACTTCAGGGGCTTCTAGGTCGCATCGACCTACGCAGGCAGCCATTCCGCGTCCTGGCACGCCTACATCCACGAAGCCGTCTAAGCCCCAACCACCGCCGCAAGAAGACGCACCCAGACCTCAAGAAGAAACCAAGGAATCGCAAAGCACAGCCTCACCGCCCGAACATGCGTCCAAATCTTCCGCTGAGCCGTCTTCTCGCCCCGTTAGCCGTTGTCGAAAAATCAGATCCGGTGTCTCGCTTTTTCAGACGATTGTGCTGCTGCTAGGTCTGCTCCTCTTTGTCTTTGCAGTTGCAGTGTTGGTTGCACATGGCCTGCCGTGGTTTGTGGTATACAAGACAGAGTCAATCCTGTCAGATGTCAGAGATGAAATCCTCAGTCAGGGAGATATGCGTATTTGTTTATGTGCAAAGGAGTGAAGAATAGCCCACGGGTGAGTAGAGGAACGGTCAAGAGATAACAGCTTTATTGTTGCTGTGGAAGGTATTGTTAAGGAAAAGAGATCCCTGCCGTATTCCACCCAAGGTATACTAGAGTTTTGTAAGAAATTAACGCTTGGATGAAACGTCGTATGATAGAGTTCACAACGCCAAACATTTTTGACCAGCCCAATCCAATGCACGCTATGTAATTCAAACAAAATTGAGAGTTGCCGCAGCCCTCTTTCCTACTCTCTTAGATTTCCCGTGTGTCCAGATTTCTTCAAATGCGATGCGTTTGACGCTGCTTGATGTTCCTGTCTCGGCGTCGGCTCGGACCCATTCATTGTAACCCGCTCAGCACTCGAAGGGCTTCCCATGGATGAACTGGCTACCCTGATGGCCTCTTCTACGGCTTCTTCTACGGCTATCGCTGCTACATTCGGCCTCTCCACCTGCTCCTTGCTCTCCGGATTGTCTGGCGGGTCGAAGATCGCAGCCTCGTGGTCATCGAAGTCCTGTCCCGGATTCACCGTCTGGTACTCCACGCTCTTCACGATCTTATACATGCCCCACGCAAGCAGTGTGCCCATTAGCGGCCCAAACCAGTAGATGTAGTGGTAGCCCGGGAAATTTCTTGTGGCGACGCAGGGTCCGAAGCTGCGCGCAGGATTCAGAGACCCGCCTGTGAAGAAGACGCCGACGAGCTCAGCGACAAACAGTGCAAGACCGATCCCAATTGGAGCTAGGAACGTCGCTTTGTGCTTCTCGGCGGCGAGCATGAAGATGGTGAAAATTAGGAGGGAGGTGAGGAACATTTCGAGGAAGAGACCGCGAGCTATGGAGACGCCGGCTCCGAGGGTCGTCGAGACGTTCAGAGGGCCAGGGAGGATGGCGGAGACAACGCCCGCGGCGGACATACCGGCCAGCATTTGGGACAAAAAGGTCAGGACAGCACGGGTGGGGGTCAGAGCGCCGATCAGGTAAAGACCGAGCGTCACCTATAGAGGAATTAGAATGCTTTCGTCTGATGGTGGAGAAGACGAGGTGCACTTACGGCCGGGTTGAACAGGCCTCCACTGACCCTGAAGAAGACCCATACATTGACCATCAGACTGAATCCGAAAATGAGACTGATATACAGTAACACACTTGTATTAGGTGCCTGTGTTATGCTGTTTTGCGACTGACCCGCTGTCGCTGCATCACTAGCAATGGCAGCCGTGTTGGCCACCTGCGTTCCGCCAAAAGCGAAGAAGAGAAACATGAACGTTCCTGCAAACTCAGCCGCCGCGGCCACAAGCTCGTTCCGCCATTTGTTAGTGATAAAGCCGAATCGCGGCTCTCTCTGAGATTTCTTGCGGCTGTTGGGGATGTGGCCGTTGGCGCGTTTATGCGTATGCCCGTTTGTAGCATCCTTCTTATGTAGAGGGAGTATGTTCTCGCGAGGACCCATGGTTAGAAGCCACGAGGCGCCGCTAAGCTTTGACGTGCAGATGCAAGTGATAAGACGGTCAAAACACCGCGGAGAGGCTCGACAAGGGCCGAAGCTAGAGAAGTAAAAGGACAGAGAAAAAAACTTGGAATTGAGAATGAGGTGCAAGCGTATAAAGGCTGGGAAAAGGGATCTCTGTTTTCAATGGGACAACGACGAGATGGAGGTCCGCCGACGACAGTGGCGTACACTATCATCCGCGCCTCATCCACTTGGGGCTCGCATCTCATTCAGCCTCGAGCTAGCCGTTGCACCTACTGGTGAACACTAAGGGAGTGACCTCATCGCACCGATCGTCCAGTATTCACGCGTCTCGGGCGTTCGCGGCGTCGCGTCAGCCGGGACGAAGTGGGGATTTGGTGCCAGTACGGAGGCTATTCACTGGCGGTAGATCACGCTGGTGTTGGTAGAGACGAGTGTGCCATGGGCTGGGCTTAACGTGGGGTAAGCGAGTCAGGGCGATCGCGGTAAGGTTATCGATAAGCAATCTTACTGCATGATGACCTCATGACAGAGCCGCGGAGGTGAGCTGTATAAAGACGTTATGGGTTTCTGGCGTCTGTATTGGGGATAGACACATTGGTGGCACGATGATCACTGTCGGCGGTGACTTCGTCACCCTCGGAGTCTCTCAACTGCGCGCCCTAAAAGGAAAGCTTGGTATAGGTGGTCGGTGAAGACGAGTCAATTTACACTCCTGTTCAAGGAGCGATCGACTAGATCGATTCCATATAGCCATCGTTATCCACGATTTCAGCAGCGGCCTAACGTCGCCACGATGTCAAAAATACCAATACAGCCAGCGTGAACAGCCCAATATCCGGAGTGACGTCCTTGCCTTCCTGCACGAGCTTCACTATACCACCTCCTTGTGCAACAGCACACAACAAAGCGACCCAAAGCCGCAGTCGCCGGAAAAAGAGCAGGGTGCCAAACAGAAGATCACATATGGGGATGATCAACGTGTATTGATTGTTTGGGGCGCGTTCGAGCTGGTATTGGTAAAAGTCAGGCGTGTAGCGTCCGTGCGTGAAGCGGCTGAACGATCCCAGGTAGATGATGGATTGCAATGCGATGCGGAAAAGGGTGGCGGCCATGGTGATGGAACTGGAAAATTCGCACCGAGCCTATAGAGGCGGAATGTAAAAGGAGATTAAGAGGAAAGAGTCAATGGATGGATATGGGCGACAGGGTGAGATGGGAGGTGAGGTTAAGGTTACCATACCTGAGTATGGTAAGCACTAAGTCTTGCAAAGGATTGCGGCTTACGCTTCTATGTCTCACGAGCAACACGATATGAAGCGTATTCAGGTCAATTATGCACACTTCAGCCCGGCTCAAATAGGAATAGTGGTATTTGCTGGAAGACATGGTCCACGTAAGGTTTCGATCCTAGCCGTCGCATTGACGACCAAGCGAGCAAGAGGACTGGTCCCACATTTAAGGCCCAAGACGAAAGCCTGGCTATGCTGGAAACTGGTTAGTATCGCTCTGACAACACAGTACGGCCCGGACGTACCACATCTGCAAGAAACGGTGCTGTATGCGTGTTATCCATGGGGTAATTCGTATTCACGACGTCTGCACCAAGAAGTTTTTGAGCCTGTGCTGCATAGCTTCCATGCTGCACAAAATATACTCTTTCTGAAGGCCCTCCTAGACGTTCTACGACAAGCCTAAGCAAGTTAGCTAGGAATCGGTTTTGGTAGTGACAGGGATATACCGATCATAATATGAGAAAGCGGACGGTTTGTACGAATACGTTCCAGACTGCCAGACATTGGTTGGAAGCTGTTCCGAAACAATGACGCTCTCAGCACCCAAGGCGAGAAACTTTTTTGCAGCATTCTCAATATAGGTTGGGAATGTTTGTACCACTTCTACCATGTTACTAAAACCTGTTAGTCAAACCCGCAGAACTTTATAAGCCTTGCGTACTTGAAGATGACAGTACAGGTTTGATTTCCAGAACCTGGACAGTCGGCTCGTCCTTTGTCGCCAGTAGTGCTCGTCGATCCATTCAGTGGAGTCCCACCATCATTTATCCCCAGCTCGATTACCACCGAATCCCCGGGATGCATGGCTTCGGCTATCCGATCAAAACGTCCCTCGCGAGTAAATGATCGGGCTGAGCGTCCCGCATACGCAGAGTTGTTGACAAATGCATTGTCCCCGAAAGAGTATTTGAGGAACTGTCCCCAGCCCTCGGTTCCGTTGTGCCCACCACCCGGTGCTGTAGTCGAATCCCCTGCTATCCATACCGTCGGAAGAGCAGCACTGCCTGAAGTGGTTGATGATGCGCCACGTAGATCTCTTGGTAATGCCCATACGATTGGTACGCACGAGACCAAGGTTGATCGAAGTAGTGAGGCTTTCATTGTATAACATGTACTGCGGAAGGGATACTGTTTTGATATGCCAATGCTCGGCGCTCGCCGTGCTCTTTATGGACTTTTCGTGTTGGTGGAGATGTTGTTTTGCGGGGTTCCGCACTTAAGTTACTGGATGAATAGAAATGGTACGCTGCCGGGTGAAAAGCTGCCGAGCAGGTTAATTTCTCCGAGACTTAGTACCAGCACGTCTTCACTCGTGGGATAGTATTCGTCGGCTATAGGAGGCTCTACTCTGTTAGACCTACTACTCTCTCATTGGTGATGTTGTCTGCGCACCCATGACGATAATTGCGCACCTTCCTATGCATGAACCTAATCATCTTCATGAGGGAAACATCCCACTCATTGCGGTCGAGCAGCCGAGCTTTCACTCCTGCGCGCAGATAAGGGTCAGACCCCTAAGATAGGAGAACAACCGGAGATTAGGGTATACCCCGACCACGATTCGTTTGTTTCATGCTGATTTGCTAGACTCACGCTCAGACAATTTATAACAGACAACGGCCGGGGGACACCCCGGCACACAGCCCGGCAATACAAGAGAGACTCATGAACGAGTTGCCCCCCCTGTCAACGCCTTAAATTTTTTATCAACGTCGGTAGCGTTGACAAGGGAGTGGAGGGTGGGGCGGCAGCTCGTCCATGAGTCCCCCTTGTAATACAAGATGTCCATCTTTCTACAATCTCCAAAGCGTGCACCTTTACATCCACCTCCAACGCGCTTTTTCCGGTCCGAATCCTAGGAGAAGTATCACTTAATGCGCCTTGGCAATTTTTAAGGAGAAGCCCCATTAGATAGCACATTGATTCCGCCTGGGTGGAGAGTTGTAATTTAGAGTGAATGGAATAACGATATAGGGTCAGGAACTGAGCACATGACGGATAAATAGAAGTACCGTCCATATACAACTATTTCTCGACCGTAACTTTGAAACTACTTAATTCTTCAAGACACCGTGGACCACAAAACACCATCGCATCGCCATTCACCATGAAGCTCTCTCTAGTCACCATCGCACTTGCCGGCGTCTCAGCAGTCTCCAGCGCCTCCCTCAACTGGTCCATTCAGAAGGCTTCCAATCCCACGGCCGACCAGAACGATGCCTATTCGAGGATCGATGCCGCCATGAAAGCAGCCGTTGCCCGCTACGGCAAGTACTGCAACAATAAGTGCACCAAAACAATTAAAGTATATTACTCCCCGGGCGTGCCCACCGCCGAAGCCAACTACAACGGCGACCTGCGCTTCGGCTCGAACCGCGCCTACATGACCGAGCGGACTGCCATGCACGAGATCTCGCACACGCTTGGCGTAGGCCAGACAGCGGCTTTCGACTCGAAATGTGCGTCTGGAGATTGGAAAACGGCTCTCCCACTGTTGAGGAGTTTCGACGGGTCGAGTGCGAAGATCAGCTGTGGGGGGTCGCATTTCTGGCCGTATGGGTTGAACTACGAGACGGAGATGAGCGAGACGAACGCCAATCGACATGTGCAGATGATGCAGGCTATGCTGAATGATGGAATGTAGGATTCGTAATTATTACAATTTGAATACGAATAAATATGTTCTCTGCAACTTTTTTTGAAACAAGTACCTCCCAGTGCCCGGATATTAGAAGATTCGTGGCCATAGGTCGCTACTAACACAGTGAATCAAGAAATCATGAAAAGGAAAGATATTACCTCGAGCCAATACCAAGCAAATACTAAGTCAAGGATGCCTTCCGATCTGTTGCGATTAAAAGTCCTCTTCTTCATCCTCCTCCAGACTATAAGCCCAGCATTCGGCAATCATCGTACGACAGGGTATAGTGACGGCAATCGGGAAGCTTCCATAGTCAGGGTCCTCGTTCGGCATGATCAAGAACCTCCCGCTTCTTGTTTCGTCGCCACCCAGCAATTTCAAAGTCGACAATTCGCAAGTCTCAGGATTGACTTCCTTCTCCTCTGCATGCAAGATGCCCGTAAAAGTAGACAGTGGATTTGTACTCCGAAAACGAACGTTGAAGCCCCAGCCGACGCACAGAAACTTTCCGTCGCCCTGATGAATGAGGATTCCAGCGCCAGGTCCGGGCTTTCCAAAGACGAACGCACGGTCGACGGTAACCTCGTAGTCGCCCATTATCTTTGTCCAGCTATGAGCGTTCGACCTGTGGCCTTCGACCCACTCATCGAAGAAGAAGCCCATGATATCATCCGGGCGGTTGGCTTGGGCTTCCAGGATCTGCTTACGCACCGAGTAGATGAGCTTGTAGTGCTTGGTCAAAGCACTGATTTCTGCTGGCTCAGAGTCCACCCCAAATGGGGAGCATCCCAGCGCCAGGTAAGATCCATAGGCTAACCATATCCTCCGTGCACCCTTTTCATTCCGTCTCTGTTCGGGTATGAATAGTGGCTGGTTTTTGTGTCGATAGTTTTGACATGTCTTTTCATAGTCATGAAAGTAAAGGTCCGGAGAAAAGAAGTCCAATGCAGGTGCATTGTAACTCCAGAGATCCATGACATGCGGACACGGACCTCCAGATGGATACACGCCTGCTGCAACGGCTCCACCAGCTACTAAAGGGATATCTACAAGATCATAAACTGACAGGTCGTCGAAATTGAGCCATGCGTTTGTATAAAGCGGAATAGGATACTCGGCCTTGCCAGCTTTCGCCACTTTCCCTACGTAGCGTGAAATGGTATCGGCCATGAACATCTCATCGGCATTAGTAATATCGTTCGCTCCAAAAACTTCCGTCCAAGTGCTTTCACCAGCGATTGCCGTTTTGATGTCTGGGAATCTCCTCCAGAAAGCTGGGTGCAACTCCTTGCATGACTGCAGATATTTCAAGAGGTCCTTTGGTACAGGCTGGGCGAATTTGTCTTCTGCAACCCTACTCCTGTCCCTTGAATCACCTAAGAGCCCGGTCTCGTTTTCAACTTGCACCATAATGACCGTGCTGTACTGGCCATCGAATTCTTTCAAATGTCTCATGAGCGCCCCAAATGCTTTCGCGTCAGCTGTCGAAGCTGCTTCACTAAACGGGCTGATAAGCTCTAGCGTTTTTCTCTTCCCCGCATGTTGTATGTGAACGCGAGGAAATCTCTTGAAATCTCTTTTCACCCAAGCGGGTGCATACGTGCTGAGCGCGTTCTTAAAGCTGCCAAACCACAACAGCACCAGTTTCATCCCATGCCTCCGCGCATCAACGATGACCTCGTCAACATTGTTGAAATCGAAGCGTCCTTCTTCCGGCTCGATCTGCTCCCATGATACGGATCCCAGCAATGTGTTTACGTGCATTGCTTTCATGTTCTCCCAGATCTTGTCATCCCGCATGTATTTGGCCGAGCTGAGGGAGGAATTGTGAAGCTCAGCACTGAGCATGAGAAACGGTTCGCCCTCGACAACTAATTGCGACGATGTCTTCGTCTTGCGCAGATACGGTATCGTCTTGACCGTCATTGCAAGCGTATTCGCAACTCCGCCTCCCGAGATGAAGACTGGAAGTGTGGCAGGAGGAAAGCTGAAAGGACCAGAGCTACGCAATAGTCGAGGTGCTCGCCTGCCCACTATTGATGTGGTTAGATGGCTGTATGGTGATATCAGTTTCGCCACGACGCGTCGCTATTGGTTTAGCAAAGCGGGGGTGCCGCAACATTTTGTGCACACCGTTCGCTCACACCACTCCTCCGCGATTGTGTCGTGTTCATTTATGGGTAATGACAGTCTCAATTCGTCGTGATGGGATAGCGTCACCATGCAGCTGCCATTCTGAGAGCGTGCATGCATGTCGTACATGTGCAGAAAGAGGGTCGATACTTCCCAGTGGCTCGATGTTGAGTTCTCCCTGTTGATCCGATTATCGAGACCCATGTCAACGATAATAGAGTCGCAGGTCGCTGCCAGGGGCCTCTGCAACTTTAACTTAAGCTTTTCCACCATTCACAGCGCTCTCGCTCTCCAATCTACACTACTTCTACCTCCACCGAGCAGTTAATCGACGTGAACACTTATCAAAGAACGTCTCCTGCTTCGTAATGGGAGTTCGGCTCCGACTTTCGCACTGGCCCCCAAACTATCTACCAATTCCTCGAATAAGCACTGAACCCACCCGCCTGGCAAGCTCTATCCTGCTGATTAAAGCATTGTGGAGCAGTATAAAATGACCTGATGGCTCTCCCCCTGTGGAAGCGGAGTGCTTGCTTACGGCAGCCGCGGTGATCTTCTCTGATGGCGGTTAGCGACCCGGTGTGTAAGCATACGCGAGCAATGACAGGCATCGTGAACGTCGTTGTACCCTAACTCAATGTAGTAGTTTTGGAATCAAGCAGATTCAAGCATGTTCGCCAGGTTCAGTGCTGGGTATAAAGAAGATGGGGCTCTAAGTTTCCAGGTCACTATTCATTGCAGCCATGTACCATTTCCACCTCCTCCCCACAGTCGCGTTGTTGAGCGCTGCTGCATGGGCTTACCCACAGAATTCTGTGTGCAAGGAGGTTCAGATTCCAGTAACAGTCGCCGCCCCTCGCTATATTATCAACACAAAAATTGAGAACGATTGGGATGCCGTCACGTTCGCGTTTAATCTGACTCGTCGCAATGCTGGTAAACCCGCCGCACCTCTCCCAATCGGCGGAATGACGCCCGAGCCCGTTTTGAGTACCTTCACTATCGGAGCTTCGTTGTGTGGTACGGGAAGCACTGTGCTGGTCTTGACGCATGGAATCATCGAATCCAAGCTGTATGTCGCACCACTTCAACAATGCATTTCCAGCCAACTTACAAGTCTAGATATTGGCAGCCCAATTTGAAAGATGCGCAGAAATATAGCTTCGTCGATGCAGCAGTAGCCGCAGGATACAGCGTCTTATCTTATGACCGCATTGGCGTCGGTTCCTCTTCGAAGTAAGTCTAATCTCCACTTGAAGCTGTGCAATAAACTCAGTGCTTTTGCCAGGGTGGATGGTCTCAAAGACGCCCAATTCGGGGTCGAGACAAAAGTCCTGAACTACCTCGTCTCCTACGCGCGCCAGACCCTCAAGGCAAAAAAAGTTGCCTTGTTCGGCCACTCCTACGGCTCCTACCTCTCCGCTAACACTGCGAATCAAACCGCAGTGGACGCCGTCATCCTCACCGGCTTCAGTGGGTTTTTCGACTACTTCACGCCCTTCGTCGCGGGCGCAGGCCTTCGCGTCGCAAAGACCAAAAACCCGCAGCGTTGGGGTGAGCTCGACAGCGCGTACCTTACGTCTGCAGATCTATACTCGGATGTCTACATTTACTTCAAGTCCCCATTCTTCGAACAGAGAGTTGCGGAGTGGGCGCATGATGCTGTCAGCGAACCGTTCGCTGCTGGCGAGCTTCTATCGCTCATTGCCGATTACACAAATTTCAACAACGTGACGGCGCCTGTGTTTGTGCTCCAGGGACAGTACGATCTCTCCGCGTGTGGAGGTGACTGTGTGGAATTGTTGAACGAAAAGACAATGCGGAAGAAAGTGTTCCAGAAAGCAAAGACCATTAAGTTGGTTGATGATTTACCAGCTGGGTGAGTGTCGATATTCAGGCTGCAGTGGGAGCAAGGACTAACGCTGTTTACAGACACAACCCAAATCTGCATTTAGTTGCACCGAAAGCATTTGAGATGGTCTTGGACTTCCTAAAAGCACAGGGTATGTGAGCAGTAAATCGAAAAAAGCATGATAGATAGTCGGCCTCAGCGAGCCACATTTCATAATTGGAAAAGTGAGAATCCTGATCAACTAATTTCATAAGTGCGTACCATGTATTTAGGTACGAGTCTTGGTATATACGTGAGCACACTAAGTCTCCCTAGACGCTGTCAAATGCAACCTGGGTATCTCAAACAACCCACGTCAACACCACTTGTAATTATCACTGCCTTTTCTCCCTTACATGGTCTTCCTTGGTCGTCCACGACCTCTCTTCGGTGTACTGGAGCCTCTAGTAGGGATCAGAGAGGGTCTACCAGGGGGTCTCCCCACAGGTTTCTTTATTGGAGTTTTTGTTGGAGCCTTGGCCGGAATCTCATCTTCGCCGTCAGACTCTGACTCTGAAAGGTTGATAGTTGTGTGGCTCTTATTGATACTTGTAAAGGTTGTCGGTCCAGGCTCTGTTGGAACGGCAGAAACTGCCCTTGAGGCAGCCTCACTATTGCGCTTCGACTGAACACCTACGATTTTGATTTTCTTGCTTTCCATACCTGGCCTCGAGAAGATTGAATTTGAAGACTGTAGTGATCCGATGTGGCTGAAAGCCGGAGCTTCTTTTGGTGTTGATTTCTCGTGTGCTAGAGGCTCGTCCTCGGCTGCAAGATTATCAAGGAATCCATCTATAGATTCATCCCCAGAAACATTGAGATACTCTTCTGCTATCTCGATCTTGGCCCTTAGATTCGCTTCGGCTTCTTTTGTAGATGCTTCGGCACGTGCCCTCCCTCGCTCTTCTTCCTCTCGAACTTCCAATTCTATGGCGGCGGACTGTGCGAGTAAGGATGCGACGTTGGCTGGATCGTCTTCTTCGTGCATGCCATCTATATCGAAATGGTCCCTACTGGCATGGCGAGTTTGACCGGGAGGTCGGATTCCAGCGGTTGATTTCATGTTTGTCGGCATCGTTTTCCTTCGCTCATGCTGGCGTTCGCGATTCCTTTGACGGTTGGGATTGGCGTCACCATCTCTAAAGTCAGGGGGAAGTTCAGTAGGAAGATCTTCTTCACCCTGGTTCTTTCGAGCCAGCCAGTTTGAAGCTCGTGCTGTTGGTCGTCCAGTACTGGGTCTACCATACCCTACCCAATCATCCTCATCCTCTTCTTCCCCGTTAGAGTCGACAGTGACTTCTTCATAACGACGATGTTTATGGCTCGGTCTGCCAACCTTGCCAGGTGCTCCATTGCCAGAACTGCGTTTTCTAGTGCTGTAGCTTTCATCCTGATCAATACGATAGCGGAAAGTCTTAGGAACTTTTTCCGTTCTAGCTTCTTCTTCAGCAGTGTTCTTCGCAGCCAGAATATCAGACTGCAATATGGATCTCGCATCACCTGCCGGTTCCTCGCTTGAGTCCTGTTGTTCCCGGGCTGCGCGTTCAGGTACGGGTCTCCGCTCAATTGCCTCCAGAAGGTCGCTGTCCAATGCTAGTTTCACCACCTTAGACTTGCCTTTCATCCTAGCAGCAACGAGAATAAATCGATCCTCACGCTTAGCCTCCTCAAGTAGCTTTCGTTGGACTTCTTTCTGGTAATCTTTCCCGGATGTGGTCTTAGGCTGAAGAGGCTGGACTGACTGATTTTTACTCTTCTTTTGTTTCCTTTTCTTTTTACGTCGCCCTACATCCTCGTCATCCTCACGATCCCGCTTACTGAGACGAGGAATCTCCTTATTTGGATCTAGATCGAAATATGGATCCAGCTGAGCTGCATTGTCAAAGTCCTCCATGCTTGGCATCCCATTGCCATCAGTTTGAGTAGAAGGATCTCCCTCTGCTGCTGGGGAATAAGTGATGCCGTTTCGAACCGGATCGTGATCCAGATCCATGTATCGATCATCAAATTCGGGATTGACTTGCTTTGCTCGTTCGGCATCTGCACGCCGAAGCTCCATCACGCCACCTTCTTCGCGCAGCCAGTTCAGATTAGAAATGCTGAAATCAACCAGGCATTCCACCGAACGTGGATCTGCTACCTTCTTCGTATCATGTCCCAGTAATGTGCCCTTAGGCTCATACGAATCTTGACGGGGGTCAGCTCGACATTTTCCCGTGTTGCACACGCGTTCGCAATGAGGGCACTTCCAGGTCGGGTTCTCCATTATCGTGATTGGCATGAGATCGTGAGCTCGAAACAGAGTTCCATAACAATATGCGTAGTCACAATTAGTGCAGAAGGCCATCTTCCATTTGGGATGGCGGTGGAGGCAGAAATGGCATGACTTATGCTGGCTGAGCCACTGTTTGGATTTCTTTTTGGCCGGCTTGAGTCGACCGAACTCATCTACCTGGGGCTCTTCTTCCTCTGATTCTTCACCCTCCGGATGTGGATTCCTGTAGTCGACAAACGGACGGAGTCTGAGTTGCTCTTGGCACACTTGAGCGAGAGTCTTTTTCCCAAAGTATCGCCGTTCTTCTTGGATGGGAAGCGGTGTCTTTTCAGTTATTCGCCCATCGATATCGATAATCTGGGCTCGCCACTCGTCATATCTGTGAACTAGATCTTTCCATTTCCATTGCTCGACCCAAGTATAGCCAGACTGGCATTCACAACTTCGGCCCATGCAGTAGCAGTCCATACATATATCATACGGTTCTTCCATTTCAGCGCTGAAGCGATGTTTGCAAGACTTGCAAGAAAGGAATCGATTGAAAATGTTGCATCTACAGTAGGAACAGGTGACATTACTGTCGAACGGTAGAAATTCAGGATACTCGCGGGGCTGCTGGGCTTCGGGCGCGAACATCTCCGAAAGTAGAGTATTCTTGTAAAGATCAAAAAGGCGCTTGAAGTCGCGTTGGACGTGCCGTATTTTAGTTGAACTTTGAATAGCTTCGGCCTGTTCACCACCCAATTCGACCTGTGCCCGAGCAGACCGGATCAACTTCGAATATTTTATTAAAGTATAGTAGACGATCGCCTTGTTTTTGTATTGTTCATCACGGCATACAACACGGGAGTTTGGCAGCGCTTCAGCCATGGCCAATTCTAGGGTCTCGACAGTCGTGCGGTTCCACGCCACCTTCATGGTCCGGGTGCCACGGTTCCACACTTGGTGGGGGGCTAATGGTGGAATGAGAATGAAGTCGCCAGGGCGTTGCTCAATGACATATGTCCTGAAAGGGGCCTTTTTCCACGCAAGAAGCTGTGCAAAATGATTCTCCACTTCGATGTCGTGCCCAAGAACTGAGAGCCAATATTCTGACACGAGATGGCGGTCTTTGGTCTCGGTCATGAACCATAACGAGGACCCAGGCCGCTCCGGTTTGCCATCTTCCGCCACGGCCATCGAGGCATCTACCATAATGTTCTGACCAAGCGACGCGCACATCTCTCGATGGCACGGCGTATAGGTTCCTTCATGACCAATGTAACACATCAGGTTTTCGGCGCGCATTTCGGGTGGCAAGCTGCTCATAAGATCTCCTGCGCGTGCGATCCCACGACCTTTACGATGACCAGGCTCGGGTAATGCTCCTGCGCCACCAACTTCGCCAATGGTTTCGTTCAAATAGAACAGAGATTGTGGAATCAGCTCTTTAAGCTTGTCATGCCACACTGGAGGGCAGTCGATATCCTTTAGGTAGATGCGCTGTCGAGCCTTATCGCGATATCGTTCCGAGTCCTCAAAGAATTGATCTGTGAGCTTGCCTAGATGCTTGAGGTAATGCTTGACGGTCAAAGGCATATTGTCCTTGGTGGTGAGGTTGCGTGCGTGCTCAACTGCCGTCTGGTTAGTTCTGGTGCTGCATCTTAACACTTTGAATACGCACCTTTGTCGCCGTGGTTGTCGCGAAGCCATGATGGCGTGAACGTCCACGGATCTAGAATTTCTTCGAAACCATCTATCACTAATGGCTTGCCTCCAATAACAACATGTAGTAGCACTAGCTTCTCGAATTGTTCCATACTATGAGCAGAGATCATCTCATACGAAATACGGTCGGCATATTGGAAGTTTTCCGTCGTCTCAACGAAGGTACGAACATCGAAGTCGGTAGGTACGGGCTCAAAGGAAGCCCTTGGCCGCGCAGCCGGCATGGTATAAGTTACGAAAGCGCATTCAAGGTGGGCGTGCGGAGTGAAAGATGTGGTAGAATGTATATGATTATTGTGTCGGAGCGCTCGCGCAGGTAGAGGAGGGGAGCTCTAAAAAGGTGGGTGCGAAAGTGAGTAACATGAGGGTGAAGACGCGCCTGCAAGGCGATGGACACGATAGTTAATCATCACGTGACTGCGAGCTCCCTCAAGCTCCAACCTAAAAGTGGCGTGCGCACAGACGCGTTCGTTAGTGACGGCCGATGCTCTGCCATTATTTTACTTCGGTGCATCCGCTAATTCCCATTGCGTGGACCAGCAACATGGCGCTGTTGCGGGCTTCTATTGGCAATAAGGCGTTGTTTACAGCATTGAGAGTTGTGAGAAGGAGGTCGGCCTACACAGCACCCCTTTGGTCGCGGCAGCAAAGCTCTCTGACCTCACCAAAATTCTCTATTCTTACATCTCCGAAACGGTCCTCTTTGCTTGGCCTCCGACAATCTCCCGTTGTACAGAGCAAGGCACAAGCTGTGTGCCATGGTCGATTTCAATCAGCTTCCTTAACGACAGCAACACAAGAGCATACCCCCAAGTCACTACCAGCTTATACATCCCCTACAACAGGCCTACTCTCGTATCTTCCAAAGTCTGTTGTTCCGTATGCAGAGCTCATTAGACTGGATAAGCCTACTGGGACATACTACCTTTTCTTTCCATGTCTTTTTAGCACACTTCTCGCTGCCACCATGGCAACGCCTATTGCCATCCCTTCTGCAGTTGCTGGAACAAGTGCTCTGTTCTTTACCGGTGCTTTGGTGATGCGTGGTACTGGATGCACCATCAACGACCTTTGGGACCGGAATCTCGATCCCCACGTTGAACGAACACGCTTACGTCCTATTGCAAGAAAAGCAATCAGTCCGCAGGCCGCAGTTATCTTCACAGGCGGCCAACTCCTTACTGGCTTGGCTGTCTTGCTATCGCTACCGTTTGAATGCTTCTGGTATGCAACGCCATCTTTACTCTTTGTGGCTACCTATCCTTTGGCAAAAAGGGTTACCAACTACCCCCAGTTTGTTCTTGGGCTCACATTCTCGTGGGGTGCCATGATGGGATTTCCAGCCCTAGGGGTTGACCTCCTCCATGACCAAGCAGCATTGGCCGCAGCTACTTGCCTCTACTGGAGCAACGTTGCCTGGACCGTTCTCTACGACATGATCTACGCTCACATGGACATTAAGGACGATGCCAAAGTGGGCATCAAAAGTATTGCCTTGAAGCATGAGAAAGAGACGAAAGCTGTTCTCACTGGTCTTGCCGCCGTCCAAATTGGACTTCTAGCCGCCACTGGAGTTGCCGCAGGAATGGGGCCAGTCTTCTTCGCTGGGTCATGTGGAAGCGCCGCTCTTACTTTGGGTGCTATGATTTGGAGAGTAAAACTGAAGGATGTTAAGAGCTGTTGGTGGTGGTTTAAAAACGGTGCTTGGTTTACCGGGGGCGGGATTGCTCTTGGTCTTGCCGGTGAATATATTACGCAGTTCCTCGGCTGGTATGACGACGAAATCGAGGGCGAGAAAAGCGAAACACCATGAAACCTCGGCCACATTCCCGATATCGGATGGGCGGCGCGTTTTACATGCAGAGTTTTGTTTAAAATGCATGTTTGGTGATAGAGCCTGCAAGAACCAACCAGGCTATGTAAGAGTTTCTTGTACTACTTAGCGACTAGTAATATTAGTGAGGAGAGTCTGCGGCAACAGGCGCGGCTATTTCAAATCCCAAAAAGTTCCACCCCATTTCCGGAAACCCTCATTACGCCGTTACGTGTTTCCACATAGCCGGCTCGGCCCCGCTCAGGTACAATGTGCATGCAATTTTACCGGTACACAATATGCCTCGTTCATCAGTTTCGGCGATCAATCCGATGCCAGGGATGAGGCGAAGTTTCAGGACATCGTTCACCGGCCGATACGTGACCACAGGAGGCAAAAACGTTCAGGTTTGAGAGTATCCGCCACTAATCAAGTAGGCCGGTCGAGTGTTCGGCCAGGAAAACGAACCAAGAACTGAGAAAAAGAAATTCAATGTTCTGATTAACGCGAGGGATAACCAGTTGTTATATGCCCGCAACGCCCGTGGCCTGAAAACTGTGGATACTAGTTCACCGTACCGTACTGGGCATCTCCCTATTCTCGGAAATGCGGGCCACATACATTGGGTTCTCAATACTTCTACCTTCATTAGGTAGCTCTGCACCACTAGCAACGGCAGCGTATTCTATAATCGATATTTGCTCTGGCTCATCCTTTTTGTCATGCTTTGACTTCTTCACTGATACTGATCCAACCCACGGTTTTGTCCGGTACATCTCGCGTTTGATTAATCGGAAAGTGATACTGACCACGGCAGCTACCTCGGCCAGAGCGATGCCCAATCCCAAGGACTATTCTCCGTGTCGGGAAACACCGTCACCCTTGCTGCTGATAGCAAGAACAAAGCCCCCAGTGGCCGAGCGAGCTTAAGGATGCAGTCCAAGAAGTTTTACAGCCGGGGGCTGTTCGTCTTAGACCTGGCTCATATGCCCAGTAGCACCTGTGGTCCGTTCATGACATCCTGTTAGGTATTTGAATTTTCAGGGAGCTAAAGCGTGGTAGGAAGCTGGCCTAGCTTTTGGTCTTGGGGGGCTAAAACAATTTGGCCGAAGGCTGGAGAAATTGGTGAGAATTTGTACCGACAGCAGTTGATCAAGCTTACACTGCGTAGATATTATAGAAGGCGTCAATATGAACGCGAAAAACGCTATGTCTCTCCATACCTCGAACGGCTGCTCGATAGACGGAACTGGGAGCCTTGGTACAGTAAACACAAAGAATTGTTATGTCAATGCGGCTGGTCAGAGTGGCAATGCAGGCTGTGGCATCGAATCTTCGTCGTTATCTTCCTATGGCACACCTTTCAACAGCGGTGGTGGTGGAGTATACGCGATGGAGTGGACATCATCTGGTGTCAAAATCTGGTTTTTTCCTCGCAACTCAATCCCCTCCGATCTGGCCGCCAACAATCCCAGCCCAAGTACATGGGGCATACCGCAGGCGAACTTTCAAGGGGCATGTGATTTCAACCAGCATTTCGTCGACCACCAACTCGTAATAGACACTACGTTCTGTGGAGACTGGGCCGGCGCTATCTGGGGGGATAGCCCTTCGTGGTAAGTCGTTCGCTCGAGTTGCACGCACCCTAGTCTGACGAAAAATGCAGCTCAAAGTTGGGGAGCTGCACCGACTACGTGGCGAATAACCCCGGAGCTTTCTCGGAGACCTATTGGAAGATCAACTACCTCAAGGTGTTTCAGCAATGAACACTCTTCGAGTTAGCGTCTTCTCCAGGGCGTACTGAACATCCCCGTTTGGGCAGGAAAAGTGATTGCCGTTGATTTCGGGCTGTGAGTGTTTGTTTTGCATCGACGTTGATTGGCTAGATGCAAGGATTGACGTCTGTGCGGATCCCAACCGCCGACGCTAAGACAAGGGATCGCTTTACAGCGTTGGTCAATCATTGAATCTGATCCTCTTCCATGCGCTTTGTAGCGCAAAAGTTTGATGACTCATTGCTCCGCAGTGTTTGTTATGCAGCTGGATCAGGCTCTGTGAACTCATAGGTACCAGTAACGCAGGCGCCTTGCAGCCGGTATTCGATGGGAGTGGACGAATTGGTATTTACTAATCAATCCGACGTGACTGTCTACTAAGGCACAAGGGGAGCGGAAGCGGAGCGTAGACGGACAATTACATAACGTCTTCCAAAGCTTGTGATAGGCCACTTCTCATTGATTTGCTAGGAGTCAACTTTAAGTATGCCTTTTTCGAAAAGGCAGGTTGGGGTAGCTTTACAAACCACGACGACGTCATCGGTCAATAGCAACATATACGCAACTTAAAAGCGATCTAAGTTCTATTGAAACTCAAACTATAACCATTTCAACCATTTCAGTTTACATACCAGATCTCCTAGCAAGCAATTTACCATGGCTAAGAACACACGCGAAAACGCACCTGAGAAGTTCCCTATCGCAGGTCTTGTTACGGATGGTTGGTCCACAGAGGACGAGGCAACGGCAACATGTTTCTGCGGAGCTGTGCAGCTGCAATTCGTACGTCTCTTTGCCTTGCTGCTTATCTACTAACAGCATGAAAGCCTACCCACGGCCCCGGCTACGCAGGCTCCTTCGTCTGTAACTGCGGTGACTGCCACAAAATCACAGCCTCGATGTTCGCCTCCAACTTCACTGTCAAAGACACGCATCTCAAGCATCTACGCGGCAAGGAGAACCTCAAAATCTTTGGACCGCAGAAAACGACTGTCGAGAGTAAGCACGAGATGGCGAGTAAGTGCTCAATACTCGAATCAGAGAAGTAATACCCTCTGACAATGATGGCATAGATTATTTCTGCAGTACGTGTGGCACGCTGATGTATCGTGTCGGCTCGGCATTTCCTGGCCATTCCATCATGAGGATCGGAACTGTCGATGATTTCAGTCTCATGGAAACAAAGTTGAGACCTCAACGCGAGATTTATGTGAGACAGCGTCTCAATTGGTTGTCTGACGTGCATGGCGCTGTCAAAAGCGATGGTATGCCAGATTCATGGGCTAAATTGTGATGGCTTTGGTTAGCTAGAATTCCGCTAAGTATTAATATTTGCAATATGAGTATGAACTGGCTTGTGGCAGCTGAGATCGCGTTGTTAGTGTGATTTTTTTCCTTTTTTTTTTTTTTTTTTAAATTTTAGTATTTTTTAAAACTTTTAAATTGTTTAT
>Ga0247757_10000630_pt1 | contig 28226 bp, 26 predicted proteins | sample UWRJL126311R4_FD_180929 | JGI IMG/M metagenome (GOLD analysis project Ga0247757, IMG submission 180929) | Plant litter microbial communities from Arlington Agricultural Research Station in Wisconsin, United States - UWRJ-L126-311R-4 | ecosystem: Environmental > Terrestrial > Plant litter >...
AGTCCCGTTGCCCCCGTCGGTCCAGTTGCCCCCGTCGGTCCGGTTGCGCCGGTCGGTCCAGTTGCCCCCGTCGGTCCAGTTGCCCCCGTCGGTCCAGTTGCCCCGGTTGCGCCCGTCGCACCAGTGGCCCCTGTCGCGCCGTTCGCGCCCATTGCCCCGGTCGCGCCCGTCGCGCCCGTCGCACCGTCCACGCCGGCTGGACCTTGTGGGCCCTCTGCGCCATCGCTGCCATCGCTGCCATCGCTGCCATCGGCGCCGTCTTTGCCGTTACAAACGTATTTGGTGCCTTCGATCTCCCCTTCCTCGAGGGCGCCGCTGCCGTCGCTATCGGCACCGTAGTCGATCTTCTGACCGCCCCATTCGCAGTTGTCACCCGCGGCTTCGTCGCTCAAGGCCACGAGTGCAGAGGTGCCGGCGGGGCCCGTCTTGCCGTCGGCGCCCGTCGGTCCTTCAGGGCCCGCCGCTCCGCGGTCACCGTCCGAGCCACCGCATGCCGCCAACAGGACGCCCAGCGCCACGGAACTGAGAATGGATAATTTCTTCATGGTTCGATCTCCGTTTGCTCTCGTCGTCGCAAAAATTGCCACGCCCCTACGGAGATCCGCTCCCCGTGCTCGCGGCGCGACGCCACTGGGTCAAACGCCTCAAGGCCACTAGAGCTTAAGGGTGGCGGGAAATTCCGCCGCGTGTCCGGAAGCGCTCCCCTGGCTCTGGCTCGGTCCGGCTGCTAACCCTGAGCTCAATGTCTGGACGTGGACTTGGGGGTTGGGGCGCTCGAGGTGTCGGCTTTGGGCTCGTTTTCTCGCTTGCGAGCGAGTCACTGGCGCAATCCACCGCCCGCTTCCCCGAACCTGGAGGCGCCGGCACGCCCGCCACGCCGAGCGCGCCTGCCGCACCCGCTGCAACTCCGGCCGCCGCTTCAGCGAGCGCAGCGCCCCTCTCGCGCGCGGCCCAACCACCCGCGGTCGATGCGAGCACCGATCGGCGTTACCCCGCCTCGAACAATCCGCGCGCGCCGTCCGCACTTGCGCTTTCTCCGGCGCTGCTCCCGTATCGCGCGGGCTTGCTCGTGCCGCCCGGCTATCACGTCGAGCATCGCTCCGCGAACGGCTTGATCGGCGGCGGGCTCGCGACTTTGGTCGTCGCTTATGCGACCGCGCTGGTCGTTGGGGCGAGCGACAAATTCGAAAACGGCACGGGCTGGCTCGCGCTACCGGTGGTCGGTCCGTGGGCGGCCATCGGCGCGCGCAGCTACAGTTGCGACAATGACCCGTTGCACGCGAATGCCTGCGTCAATGGCGCGTTCAACGAAGTGCAAACCATCGCCATCCTATCGGCGGATGCCGTGGTGCAGGCGACCGGCGCGGTGCTCTTCATCGCCGGCCTCGCCAGCGGTCATGACGAATTGGTGCGCGATGATTCGCCGGTCGCGGTTCGCTTCTCGCCCCGCGCGCTCGGGACGAGCGGCTTCGGGTTCGGCGTCGACGGCCGTTTTTGAGCGGCTCGCGAGTCGGCCGCGCCCTGTTTTTTTCGAGCAACTCGCCCGCGCCCGCGGCCGATGAGCGAGGGCATAGGCAAAGTTGCCTGCAAAACCAAGGAGCATTACAGATGACCACTCGTGTTGGTGTCGGCGGCCCGCCGACTGGCGTGTACCCGACTGCGACGGCGCCGCGGGTCACCCCCGAACCCGCCCGCCCGTTTCAACAAGTCATGAAAGCAGGCTCCGCCGCCATCGTCAGCGGGGCGGAAGCGGCCGTCACTCACCTGCCCGGCGGCAGTATCTTGGCCGCGGCCATGCGCCCTGGCGTTGGCGGTGTCTCTCCGGCCAGCTACGCAGGCGCCTACGGCGGCGCGGGCGGGTACGGCGGTAGCTACGGCCCCAACTCCGCACTCAGCCGCGCCGAGGGGCCTACGGGCACCGCGACCTCCGCGCTCGGCGGCGGCGTGACCGCCACCGGTACTGGTACCGGCAGCATCGGCGCTGGCGATCCGAGCATCCAACAAGTCATCTCTCAAGACGCGGATCAGAACCTGTACTACCTCAAACTGCAGGAGCAGATCAGCGCCGAAAGCCGCGGCTATTCTGCCGTGTCCAACGTGCTCAAAGCGCGCCACGACACGATGAAAAACGCCATTGGCAACATTCGCTGACGCCCGTCACGCGCGGCTCGCTCGGCACGGGTCCCCCGCGCCCGAGCGAGCCATGCTAAACTCCGCGAGCAATTTGTCGCGGCTGAGAAACGATTCGAGGATTTAGCCATGAGTATCGACGGCATCGGCAAGCCTCCGGGCGCAGGCATCGGCGGCACGACGGGCGTAACCGGCAACGACACCGTGCGCGGGTCGGAACCGTTCAAGGTAGACGCCGGCACGCCCGCGGCCGCCAGCGACAAGGTGAGCGCATCACTCGCTAGCCTGCAGCGCGGCGAGCTATCGCTCGATCAATACTTGGATGGCCGCGTCACGGACGCCACCAGCCACCTCGTCGGCAAGCTCAGTCCCGATCAGCTCGAGTTCGTGAAGCAATCGCTGCGCGAGCAAATGGCGACTGATCCGGTGTTGGTCGAGCTCGTGCAACGCACGACGGGCTCTGCGCCAGCATCCGAGCTCCGTTGACCGGCCCGCGCGCGCCGGTTGCGGCGAGCGAACTGCGCATCCTCGGCGAATACCGAGGGCTCTTGTTCGTAGATAAACCCGCAGGTTTACAAACCGAGCCCGACGCGCGTACAGCGGACACGCTGCTCTCCCGCTTGGCCGCGCAAATCGCCGAGCCCGTCGCGCGGCTGCACGCTCTCTCCCGGCTCGACACGGGGGTGAGCGGTGTGGTCACCCTCGGGCTCAGTGCGGAAGCGCGCCGACTGGTGCAAGGTTGGCGCGAACAGGGGCGTTTCAAACGCCGCTACTTGGCCTTGGCAACGGGGGCGCCGGTTGCGCCTGCCGCTCGCACCGGCGCGTGGTCGGAGAGCATCGGTCGCGCTGCCGGCAGTCTGCGCTCGATCAACGGCCGCAATCCGGAGGCCGCTCACACCGACTACGCGTGCGTGGCCAGCGCGCAGCTCGCCCAGGGCACGCCGAGCGCGGCGCACTTGCTCGCGCTCGCGCCGCTCACGGGCCGTACGCATCAACTGCGCGTGCACGCCGCCGCGCACGGCCTGCCGCTCTTGGGTGACCGCGCGTACGGCGGCGCCTCGCGCCTCACGTCCCGAACGGGCGCGGTCCGCGCGCTCGATCGCATCGCGCTGCACGCGGCATGGGTCGAGCTGCCGCTCTCTGCGCCGTTGCGCATCGAGTCCGCCACGCCCGCATTTTTGCTCGATACTTGGGCCGCGTTCGCGGGCGATGCGGCCATGTTCGACGAAGCGCGGGAGCTGGCATTGCCCGCCTAAGCGGCGTGGTGCGCCGCTGCGTCGAGGACGCGCTCGATTCAGCGCGACCAAGACGCTGCGTTTGCTGAGTATCTTTTTGGGGCGCGGGGTGCGTTCTCGACCGAATCGTGGTGCGCGATGCTATAGCGGGGGCGTGAATCTCGCGCGTGTCAGCTTCGTCCTTGGTGTACTCGCGGCTTGCGCGCAGGGCGGCTATGCCACCGTCGAACCGGGGCACCCGACGTTCGTCATCCCGCATCACATCGCGGAGGGCAAAGGCGAGGGGACGGACGCGCCGTTGGACGCCGATGGCGGCGCGCGTGAGCCGCTGCCGCCGCCCGCGCCTGCACCGACCGCGCCTCCGTTGTCCGGCTCCGCGCCGGATCCCGAGCCGCTGTCGATGGCCGAGCAATGGCAGTATCAATTGCTGTTCCAGAACGGCGCACCGAGCGTCGAACACGTCGAGAAGCAGGTGCTGAAAAAGCCGATTTCGACGCCGCGTCGCATGGGCCGCTTTGCCCTCGAGCTCTGGATCGGCCGCGAGCTGATCGATCGCGTGCGCTTCGATTTTCCGCTGATCGCGGCCGAGGAACAGCCGGGCATCAAGCGCCGCCCGCTGCACGACGCGCCCAGTCTGGCGCCCAGTGCGATCGCGCGCATTCGCGTGTCCGTTCCTGCGAGTCCACGCGCGACGCGCTTGGTGCTGGTCGATCGTGCAACCGAGAAGGTTCAGGAGCTGCCCTGGCCGCCGGACCAAACGCCGCCGCTCGCACCTACACCGGCCGCCTCGGCACCTTCAGCGCCGCTGCCGCCCGCGTCCGCCTCGGCAACTCCAGCGCCGCTGCCGCCCGCGTCCGCGTCCGCCACTGCGCCGTCACCGCCCGTGATACGCGCCCCCCAAACCCCCACTCGGCCATAACCGAGCGCGCTGTTTCGGAGCGTGGCCTGGCGTTCTCGCGCCACATCGGATACCCCTGTCATTCCGATGAAATGTGAAGCTTGCCAGCACCAGAACATCGACGGCGCTCGCTTCTGCGCCAATTGTGGCGCACTGATGCCGACGCTCGCAGAGGCCGGCGCGGACCCGCTGATCGGTCAGCTGATTGGCGGTCGCTACCGCGTGACGGGCGTGCTCGGCGAAGGCGGCATGGGCATCGTGTATGTCGGCGAGCAGCAGATGGGCTCGACCGTGCGCAAGGTCGCGATCAAGACGTTGCACGCGCACTTGTCGAAAGATCCCTCGGTCATCCAGCGCTTCCACCGCGAGTGCGGGACGGTCGCGCAGCTCGAGCACCCGAACACGATCAAGTTCTACGACTTCGGCTCCACCGCCGACGGCACGTTGTACATCGCGATGGAGTTCGTGGCCGGCAAACCATTGGCCGACGTGCTCACGCATGGCCCGCTGTCCGTCGAGCGCACGATCAAGATCATGCGCCAGGTGTGCGGCGCGCTCGACGAAGCCCACATGCAGGGCATCATTCACCGTGATTTGAAGCCTGATAACGTGATCTTGACCGATCGCGCGGGCGAGACCGATTTCGTGAAGTTGCTCGATTTCGGCATCGCCGCTCGCACCGAATCGGCCGACGCGCAGAAGGAGCAAAAGCTCACTCAGCAGGGCATGGTGCTCGGCACGCCGCCGTACATGAGCCCCGAGCAATTCACGGGCAAGGCGCTCGACGCACGCAGCGACATCTACTCGCTGGGCGTGATGACGTACGAAATGCTCGCCGGGCGTTTGCCGTTCGACGCGGACACGCCGTGGCAGTGGGCCACTCAGCACATGAGCGTGCAGCCGATCCCGTTCGAGGTTTCGGCGCCCTCCAAGAACATCCCAGAGGGCATGCGCAAGGCGATCTTGCAGGCGCTGTCGAAGAACAAAGAAGATCGCGAGCCGAGCGCACGTGAGTACTTCGCGGAGTTGAGCGACGGCGGGCGCATGACCGTCGAATCTCACCCGGATATCGGCGCGACCACGGGCACCGCGGCCATGGCTCAAGTGCCGGATTTCTCGCCGCCCGCCCCCGTGCCGATGATGATGAATCCCCCGGTCATGCACGGCGGACCGCCCGTGGTCGGCCTACCGCCCTCGCCGATGACCAGTGGCCGTCAGAACAAGGGCGGCGGCAAAGGCCTGGTGATCGGCCTGGGCGCGGTCGGCGCGATTCTGCTGGTGTCGATCGCCGTGCTCGCGGCTCGCGGCCTGGGCGAGAAGAAAAACGAGGACGCCGACATCATCCCGCTCGGCGAGGGCTCGGGCGGCGCCGGAACTTCGGCGGGGACGGGCACCGTGGCCAACATCGAGCCGCTGGCGACCGCCGCGCCCACGCCGCCGGTTTCGGCCACGCCGGAAACGCCGACCGGTACCGTTCCTCCGGTGGAGCCGACCAAGACCCCAGCGACGAACACGGGTGGTGGGACCAAGCCAACCGCGACCACTCCCGCTGCTCCCGCGACCGGCGCGAAGGCGTGTGATGCCTGCATCGCCGCGGCGAATTCGGGCAATGTGGCGAGCGCGGCCGCCAACGCCCAACGCTGTGACGACGCGGGTAAGAGACAGCAATGCACGAACGCGGTGCGCAGCAAGGCGCCGCAGGCGGCCAACGCCGCCGCCTTGAACGGAAACTGCCAAGCGGCCAAGGCCATCATTCAAGCGGCCCAAAGCCTGGGCGCGACCAGCCCGAAGCTGTCTTCCGCTCTGGCTGGATCCAGCTGCAAGTAGATTCTTGAATTATTCTGATGGGTTGCGCTGCTGTGGCCGGGCTGCAACAGCGCTTTTGCCGTCAGCTTGACGAGGACGTGAAGACGTATTTAGATGCTGAGGCGTCGCAGTGACGTTTGGCACCGCGCCAAGTGACGAGTTCGAAGCAGAGGGGAGTTCTCCCGCGAGGGAAGTACTCAGTGAAAGTAAGACCCCCAAGCATGTCGACACGGATGACCTGGCCTGAGTTCTGTCGTTCCAATGAATTCAAAGGTCGGTGGGTAGCAATCGACAACTGTCGCTACGACCAGTCCACGCGCCAGCCGGTCGAGGGCGACGTTGTGGATTCGGACGCGGAATTGGCCGAGCTGTGCGCGCGCATGCGCGAGGCCGGCAACAGCGCCTGTACCATCGTGTTCTGCGAGAGCGATGTGTACATCGAGGGCCCGCGCTCCTCGGTGCAGCGTCAGAGCGATCGCAGCAGCCCCGCAAACTGAGCGAGAATCGCGAGGCGCCCATGTGGGGCAAGCTGTGGCAAGATCGCACACTCGGCGCCAGAGTAGTTGCTCGGTACGCGACTAGCGGACGATCGGTTTGAGTACGGCCTTGCCGTCTTTGATCACGACGTCGAAGTCGATTTTCCGATTCTTGTGCTGCTCACGCAGCTTGGCCTCGGTGGCCTTCATCGACTTGGCCAAGCCCTCCATACTCACGGCCGTGCCGTCTTGGGTCTGGCGCTTGGCCTCGACCAAGCGCGCGTGAAGCTCGCGCACTCGCTCGTCGGCCGCGGGTGCCGTGGCCGCGGGCGGCGCGACCGGCTTTGCGGGTGAGGGCTTGGCCGGTGTGGTGCCGGGGATGATCGGCGCGAGCGGTTTGGCGGCGGCGGGCGGCGGCGCGGGGGGCCGCGGGGCGAGCGGTTTGCTCACCATGGGCGTGGTCGCCGGTCGCGGTGGGATGGTCACGGGTTTGGGCGGAGGCGCCGGCGGCGGTGCGGCCGGGCGTGGTGCGGCGGACCCGTCCGTACCCATCCCGGGTCGCGTCGGTTTGACCGAGGGCAGCTTGGCCGGCTTGGCCCCGACTGGTGGCGCGGGCGGTGTGCCCATCGGCTTGGCGAGCGGTTTACCGAAGGGGCGCGCGGGGACCTCGGGCGCGCGCTTGCCCGCGGGGCCCCTGGCGGCCGCGCTGGGATCCCAATCGCCGAGAAAGTCCATGTCGAGATCGAGGGTCTCGAAGTTGTTTTTTGCGGCCGGCGCGGCTGCGGCGGGAGCGCCTGCCGGCGCGGGTCGCGCGCCCGGTTTCGGAGGCGGAGCGGGCCTGGTCGGCAGAGCCGGTTTCGCGGCCGGCGCGGCGCCTGGTTTTGGCGGCGGCGCGGCCCCCGGTTTTGGCGGGGGGGCGAGGCGCACGCCGGGCGCAGCGGGCGCGGGCGCGGCCACCGGCGGCGCGGCCGGCAGCTCGCTCGGCGGCGCGTTGGGGGCGACCCCCTCGTCCGGTTCCATCGCTTGCAGGGCGGCGCGGCCGAGCCGTTTGCGCGCGGCAATGGTCAGGATCTGGCCGGGCGCGATGCGCTCGGCTTTGATCACGTGGCGCTTGTAAGTGCCGTTCTCGATCTCCCGGCAGATGCGCTGCCAATACTGTTGGAACGTGTTGTAGCGCGAGATGATCGTCTGCAGCTTGAAGCGCTTGGCGGTGTTCCTGATCTTTTCGCGGCGCAGCACATAGATGCGGCGATCGATGTCCTTGCGCGGGATCGCAGGCTCGATGCGCTCGATGCCCATGAAGTACTGCTCGTACAGCGCGCGCAGACGCTCGAGGCGACTCTCGAGCTCTTCCAGCGCGACTTCGAGCTCAGCGTTCTCCACTCGGTCAGCTCTTCAGGGGGGTGATGATGAGATTGTCGAAGCAGGCCGGCACTTCCCAGTCGTTGAAGGCGAAGTGCTCGTGCCCAACGCCAGCCAGGGGGCTCGGGTCTTTGAAGCTCAAGATCTCGATCTCGTCCACGAAGTAACGGACGGTTTTGCCGTCGGCGCGCTCTATTTTGAAACGATAGGCGCGATCCGGCAGCACCGGCTGCGCCCGCGGGTCGGTTTCACCCGCTTCGACGTGCAAAGCTTTGCGGTCAGCGCCGTGTTCGTCCAGCCGGGCGAGGACGTGCAGCGAGTTCTTCCAGCCACCGAAGATGACCAGGTAACTCGTGGCCCCGGTGTAGGAATTGCCGATGGCCGAGCTCCGGCCGTCTCCCCATGCCTCGGCTTTGAGATCGCCGTCCGCCGAGGCGCTAGTGGCCTCGAACTCGATGCGCGCGTTGGTGGGTAAGCGGCGGCGCAGCCAGGCCGGGTGGTTGTGAGCATTGCTCACGCACAGCCGGCCCTCTTTGATCGTCCAACCGGGGCCGGTCACGTTCCAGTCCGCTCCCGGTTCGCCGCGCTCGAACGTATCCACGAAGCGCTGCTCGATCGCCGGGCCGGGCACTGAACGGACAACGCCGTCGCTCGCGCCGCGCGGTGGCTCGGGGGTGCCCTGCGCGACGCTCAGGGCGATGCGGGTGTTCGCGGAAGACCCCGAGCCGTCGGGGCGTTCATCCGGCACGCAGCCTGCCGTCGCGCCCGCGGCAATCAGTGAGGAGAACGCCAGGACCCAGAGCCGCACAGGTGCGCATGCTACCACGCCCATCTGCGGTTAGGCTCGGCCCGCCCATTCATGCATCCGGTCCTGTTCAAAATCCCGCTCCCTGCGTGGTCCCTGCCGCTCGGCCCGACGCTGTTCGTGCTCGCGGGCCTGGGCCTGTGCGCCGCGATCTTCGGCCAACGCAAGCGGGCGCTGGATTTGCTCGTGATCGGACTGCTCGCGCTCGGCGCAGGATCGATCGGCGGGTTTCTTTTTCGCGGCCAGCGCTTCACGCTCGAATCACTGCCCATCTACAGCTACGGCGCGATGCTGTGCGCGTCGGTCGTGGTCGGCTGGTTCCTCACGCTCGAGCTCGGTGCGCGTGAGGGAATGTCGCGCGAGCTGCTGGCCAATTGTTACTTCGTGACCGCGATCGCCGCCTTGATCGGCTCGCGAGTTTTGTACGTGCTCACGAACTGGAACGAGTTCCGCGATCTGTGGGACGCGCTCGCGGTGCGGCGCGGCGGACTCGTCGCATATGGCGGCTTCCTGGGCGGGTTTTTGGGTTCTTGGTGGTACCTGCGCAAACGCGGTATGGCGCTCTTGCCGTGGGCGGATATCGCCGTACCCAGCCTCGCGAGCGGCCTACTGCTCACGCGCGTCGGCTGTTATTTGTTCGGCTGCGACTTCGGCAAGCCGCTGTCGGCGGCCGCGCCCAACTGGCTCAAACGGCTCGGCACTTTTCCGCGCTGGCCGAGTGACGTGCTCGATGGCGCGGGCTCGCCGGCTTGGCTCCAGCACGTCGATCAGCGCGGCTTGTCGGTGAGCGCGCCGTCCTCGCTGCCCGTGCACCCGACCGAGCTGTACGAGTCCTTGGTCGGCGCAGGGCTCTTGTTGCTGCTCTGGCGGCTCGGCAAAAAGCGACGTTTCACGGGCGAATCGTTCTTCGCGTTCACGTTCGGCTATGGCTACCTCCGCTTCCTACTCGAGCTCGTGCGGGACGACGCAGAGCGCGGCAGCTTTGGGCCCGCGTTCGCGGAGCACGTGCTCGTGCCCGCGGTGCTGCTGATTTTCGCGGCCGCGTTCGCCTACGGTCCCGCGCGCGGCATTGCCCGGCGGTCGCTGCGTCGCGCCGCGATCGCGCTGGGCGTGGTGCCCGCCGTAGTCGCGTACTCGCTGCTTCGCCCTAGCGTGCATGGGCCGGGTCAGTCGGTCGCGCTGAGTACCTCGCAGTGGATCTCGCTGCTCACCGCGCTGGCGGTGGCGTTCGCGTGGCACCAAATGGAAGCGCGCCCCAAAGCGATCGAACCTCAGCCGCGGCCCCTCAGCTCGACTTGATAGCGCACGGGCTCGGCGCCCGCCACGCGCACGACCAAACGGCGCTCGTCGAGATCGACGACCGCGTGCGCGGCCGCGGCGCGGCCCGGCGCGTCGTCATCGAGATTCTCGACCAAGCTTTGCAGGGTGATGTACGGCACGCCGGAAATCACGTCGAAGTGATTCCAATGCACGTGGCCGTTGAACACCGCGACCACACGCGGTGAGTCGGTCACCACTTGCTGCAGGGCGCGCCGCTCGGCCACGCGACACACGTTCGGGCGCTTCTCGAACCAGCGATTGCCGTCGAGCCGCATTTCACTACACGGGTGATGCATGAGCACGACCGAGGGCAAGTCGGTGTGCGCCAAATCGGCACGCAGCCACTCGGTTTGAGCCTCCGGCAAATGGATCGCGACGTCGGTGACCTCGATCGTGCGGAGCACGCTGAAATGGACGCCACCGATGTCACGGCTGTAATGGAGCTCCCCCTGATGACCCCAGAGCGTGCGCAAATCGTCATCGCTCAGGTTCACTTGATCGTGGTTGCCGGCCACGTGCAGCACGGGGCAGCGCAACTTCGACAAAATCGACACGAATTGACCGTAGTGGGCGAGATCGGTCGCGCGCGACTCGTCTTCGATCACGTCGCCCAGGTTGACCACGAGTTCGGGCTTCACCTCGTCGTTCATGCGCATCACGAACGCCTCGCATAGCTCGCCAGCGTGCGCGGTGAGCTTGCGCAACTTGCCTTGAAAGTAGGCAGTTGGGCCGAAATGCTCATCGGAGATCAGGGCGAAACGCATGGCGCGCAGCGTAGCGCGGTATTGAGCGGCTCGAGAGAGCGGAGTAGCGTCGCTCGCGAATACTCGGTCCTTCGATTTTCAGTTCCAGGAGCTTCCCGCCATGACGCACCAGACCCTTTGCCTGACTTTGCCCTTCGTGATGCTCGCGGCCATTGCGTGCAAGCCGGATGAGCCGGCCGCTACCCCCTACCAACCCGGCACGACCGGCGTCGCGGGGGGGCCTGCGACCGGCCCCGTTCCCACGGTCGCCCCGAGCGCGACGGCCGTGCCGACCGCGAGCACCACGGCTCCCGCTCCGGCTCCCACGGCCCCCGTCGCGACCGACCCCGCCGTGCTCGCGCAGGTCACGCCGCTGATCACGAAACTCGCGGCCACGCAAACCGTGGCCGGCTCGAAGCCGCTCGGTACGGCGTTCGTCGGCAACGTGGGGGGCGCGGTTACCCTCGAGCAGCAGATCATGTTGACACCGAACAAGTGCTACAGCGTGGTCGCGGTGGGCCTGCCGCCGATCAGCGAGCTGAACGTGCAGCTCATGGCGCTCACGGTCATTCCGGGCTTGGCGCCAATCTTGTCCGTCGATCAAGACGTGGGGCCGTCGGCGACGCTGGGGAAGAAGCCGAACTGCTACCCCTTTCAATGGGTCGCGCCGGTGCCCGGCAAAGTCGTGATCACGGCCACGGGCGGGCAAGGCGTCGTCGGCGCGCAAGTATTCGAGAAATGATTAACTGGTTCGACCGATGGCCCAGGCCGTCGGTCGAACTCCGGACACCTTCGCGAGCGCGTGGCGACATGCGTCGGCCCCCAACCTGCCAGGCAAACGGATGAGCTGGAACCAAGGCTACTTTCAGAGCGTCGACTACACGCACCACTACTGTCGCGAGCTCGCGCCCTCGCACCTCGATTTCGCGTGCCTGTCGCGCAGCATCGCGACCTCGCTCGCCGACCGTCCGCTCAAGTACCTCGAGCTCGCCTTCGGTCAGGGTTTGTCGCTGAACGTGCACGCGGCCGTCAGCCAAGGCGAGTTCTGGGGCAATGATTTCATGCCCGGCCACGTGGCGAATGCGCGCGAGCTGGCCGCGGCCGCGCACAGCGGCGTGCGCTTGTTCGAAGACTCGTTCGAAGAGTTTGCTCGAAGGGACGACTTGCCCGAGTTCGACGTGATCGGCACGCATGGCACGTGGTCGTGGATCTCGGCCGAAAATCGCGCCCACGTGCTCGACATCGTGCGTCGCAAGCTCGCGCCGGGCGGCGTGTTCTATGTCAGCTACAACGCGCTGCCGGGCTGCGCCGCCGAGCTGCCGTTGCGCAATTTTTTCATGTTGCACGCCGAGCAAGTGAGTTCGCCCACGCTCCCCGTGCCCGAGAAGATCGACGGCGCGCTGTCGTTCATGCGCGCGCTCTCGGAGGCCGGCTCGCGTTACTTTCAAGACCACGGCGAGAGCAAAGCGATGCTCGATCGCGTGAACGCGCAGAATCGCAGCTACCTCGCGCACGAGTACCTCAATCAGCATTGGCAACCGATGGGCTTTGCCGAAGTGGCCGCGCTCGCCAGCGAATCCAAGCTCGACTTCGCGGCTTCCGCGACCCTGCTCGACCACCTCGACGGCGTGGGCTTCCCCGACAAGGCCAAGCGGCTGCTCGAAGAGACGAAGCACCCGCTCCTCCGCGAAACCGTGCGTGACTACCTGGTGAATCAACGCTTCCGACGCGACATCTTCGTCAAGGGGGTGCGCCGCTTGAGCGCCGAAGCGCGCGACGAACGTTTCGGCAACACGCGCTTCGTGCTGCGCGCGTCGCCGGAGAAGCTGCTGGGCGCGAAAATCCCGATGCCGTTCGGCGAGGCCGAGCTCAAACCCGAAACCTATGGCGCCCTCAGCGCCGCGCTCGCCGAACACGACTACGAGCCCAAGTCGCTCAATTCGCTGAGGCAGCACCCGGGCTGCAAAAACCTACGCCCGGGCCAATTCGTGCACGCATTGCGCCTCTTGGTCAGCACCGGGCACGTGCACCTAGCCCAGTCGGAAGCCGCGACCGCCGCGGCCGAGTCACGCTGCAAGTCGTTGAATGCCTACCTGCTCGAGCGCGCCCTGCACTCCGAGGACGCGAGCGTCTTGGCCTCGCCCGTGACTGGCAATGGGGTAATCGTCAACCACGAAGACCAATTGTTTTTGCATGCGCGTGCGCAGGGCCAAACCGCGCCCGAACAAATGGCGGCCCACGCTTGGGCTCGCTACACCGTGCTCGGCGCGCGCATGACTCAAGACGGCAAACCGCTCGAGTCCGCTGCCGAAAACTTGGCGTACCTGACGCAAAAAGCCAAAGCCTTCAACGATCGAGAAATCCCGCTACTCAAAGCGCTCGGCATCGCGTGAGGCGTTTTTTCTCCCGCTCCGAACCCAAGCGCTCCGGTGAACTCGAGCGCTCGATTCCGGGCGTGAGTGACAAGGTGCTGATCCAACCATGAACGATCTCGAGGCCGATCAGGGCCGGCGCGGGCTGACTCCACAGAGGTACCGCCGCGCGTAGCTAGCCGCGGGCGAACATCTTCGCCAAACGCGACACGTTGGCCGAGGAGGATTTTTCGATGATCGCGCGAGCCGCAGGGGGCGGCCGCCTTCGACGGCGCGTCCCGCGGCCCAACTGCGCGAAGCTTCGAGGTGCGCTGCGGCACAACGTTCGCCCCCAACCAAAAGGGTAAACACCGTCCTCACCCCGGGTTCGGTCCTTACCCCGGGTTCGGTCCTTACCCCCGGGCTCGTTCCTCACCCCGGGTTCGGTCGCTTTGCGCGTGCGCGGCGCGTGCGGAGCGCGGCGAGCATTAGGCCCAGTGCGGCGAGGCTGGGCACGGTGCGGCGTCGTGAACTGCGCGCCAGATCGCAGCCGCAGCTGCTGGCGTCTTGGGTGACCGACGAGAGCGTGCACGGGGGAGCCTCGCCGGGCGTGAGTTGGCACGTGTCGTACGCGGGCGCAGGGGGGGCGCCGCACGATAGCGCCTCGCCCGGGGGATACGCCGCGCAGATGGCGGCCGCGTCGTCGCTGCTGATCAAATTTGGGCTGAAGGGCAAGCTCTGGTAGCCGGCGGACATCACCGAGTTGTTCACGTTGCTGTGCGCAAGCCCGAGAAAATGCCCGAGTTCGTGGGTCAGCACGTACAAGAGCGAGATCGACATCGTGCCGCTCGCGTCGCTCTTGAACGAGTAATCTTGGGAATTGATTTCGAGGTCGGCGTCCAGCACGAGTCCGGACTCGGTGCCGCCGGTGGGCGTGGTGACACCCAAGCGCCCCGAGCCGTCGCGCCAACCGCTGTCGTGGAACATCACTACGTTCACGTTCCTATCGGGGCCGCCGCACACGGCTTCACGCTGGTCACAGCTCACGAAGCCTTGGAACTGAACCTCGAAGCGGGGTGTGCCGCCGCCGGGACAAGGCGCGGTTTTCCACGCGTTGAATGCTTGCTCGACGAAGACTTGGATCTGGTCGGCGTCGAGCCCGGAGCGCGGCGAGCCGTCCGCTTGTACCGCGTACTTGAGGCAGGAGTTGACCCAATGCAGGGGCTGGCCTTCCGTCACGCAGTCGTTGCGGTCACGCGCGCACGGTTTCGTGGGGTCTTCACCCAACTCGCAGCTCATCGTGCGGCAATAGGCGCCCGCGCTGGACGACCAAGCGAGCGCGCCGATTGCGCCCAGAGCTGCCACGCCTAGTCTCACCCCGCGCGCCTGTGGTTTCACGCACGGTGGCGTAACGCAGCGCGCTTCGGCCGTAAAGCGGCGAGAGCCGCCGCCACCCTCAGCGTCGGCCGCGCGCGACCAAGACGACCAAAGCCGGCGCGCCCAGCGCCGCGGTGACGATCCCCACGGGCAGCTCGCGGCCGGGCACGATCAAGCGGGCGAAAGCGTCACAAGTCACGAGCAGCGCGCCTCCAACGCACAGCGACATGGGCAAGAGCAGGCGGTAGCTCGAGCCGAGTAAGCGGCGCACCAAGTGCGGCACGATTAGCCCGACGAAGGCGATTGGCCCGCACCACGCGACACAGGCCGCGACGCCGAGCGAGCCCAATCCGAGCGCAAATAGCCGCAGCCGCGCTACGTTCACGCCTTGGCTGTGCGCCAGATCTTCACCCAGGGCAAAGGCTTGCAGCGGGCGCGTGAGCAGCAAGAGCAGGCTGCAAGACAGCGCGCAAATCGGAGCGAGCAAAAGCACACCGCGGTAGCCCACTTGCGGCAATTGCCCGAGCGACCACTGGGTCGCCGCGAACAGGGCGCGGCTATCGGATACGTATTGAATGCCGGAAGCGAGCGCGCTGGTGGCGAGTGTGACCGCGATGCCCGCGAGCAACACGTCGCTCGAGTGCGCCGAGCGCGACGACGCAAAGCTTGCCACGAGCAAACTCGCCCCGAGCGCGCCCGCGAACGCGCACACGGTGACCAAAGGCAAGCCTTGCACGGTACGCGAGCTGTCGAGCACGAGCGCGAACAGCGCGCCCACGGTCGCGCCCGCGGTGGTGCCCACCGTATCCGACGTGGCCAGCGGATTCTGAAATAGCGCCTGAAATACTGCACCCACCAGGGCCAGCGTGCCGCCCACGCACAGGCCGACCAAGACTCGCGGCACGCGCAATTGCCAAACGATGAATTGTCCTTGCGCGCCGCCCAGCTGCGGACCGACCAGCACGGCCGCGAGCAAGAGCCCCACGCACGCAGTGACGAGCGCAAGCGCGCGCCACTTCATCGCCTACTCCGCGAGCGGGGCACGATGAAGCGTTGCTCCGTGCCCGACAGCGAGTCCATGTCGATGCCGAACAAGTGGCCGAGCTCACTCGGCAACGTGGGCGCGTCGAACGGCGTGTCGAATACGAGTTTACCCGCGCGCAGGCCGACCACGCGCACGTGCGCGGCGTCGCCCACTTGGTGCAGCAAGTTCACGTCGTGGTTGATGCACAAGATGCTGCGCCCTGCACGCCACAGCTCACCGAGCAGGCGGTACACGTCGAGTTGCTGCGCGGGGTCCAAGTGGTTGGCGGGTTCGTCGAATAGCAGAATTTCCGCCTCTTGCGCGACCAAGCAGGCGAAGGCCACGCGCTGGCGCTCACCGCCGGAGAGCTGCGTCATGGGCCGTTCGGCGTAAGCGCTGGCTCCGACGCGGCCGAGTGCACGTTCGGCCGCACGCCGCGACTCGGCGTGGCTTTCACGGAAGCGAAAGCGCGCGGCCGCCACCGATTCGAGGGCCGTGACGGGTTCGTCGGCGCGGATCTGTTGTGGCAGCCACGCGACCCGCGCGGCGCGTTTGCGCGCGTCGAGCTGGGCGGCCGACGTTCCGTCCAGGAGTACGCGGCCCGAGCTCGGCGCGCGTAGCGCCAGCGCGGTCCTGAGCAGCGTGGTTTTGCCCGCGCCGTTGGGTCCGACCAAGGCCACGAACTCGCCGGGCCCGAGGCTGAGTGTGACGCCATCGAGCAGTGCCGTCTCGCCCGCGCGCACACTCAGATCGACGAATTCGAGCTTTGCCATGGGCTCAGGGCGTGGCGGCCGCGCTGGCGAACAGCCGTGCGATCTCGCGCTTCAGGGCTTCGGACAAGGCCAAGATGCGGGGCCCATTGCTGAACGCGGCGTCCGACTTGAGCACGGAAATACGGCCGTTTTTGCCAGCGGTCAGCGGCGCGAGCGCGCGATAGTCGTGTAGGATTTGCGCTTCGTCCGGGCGGTTCGGCGTGGGCGCGACGAGCACGATGATCGCGTCTGGATCGAGCCGCAGCAGCTCTTCGATCGACAACCGCGGTACGCCCGCGACGTCGGAGGCGACCGCGTTGCGTGCGCCCGCGGCGCGCAAGGCCGCGCCGTGAATCGAGTTCTGCTTGATGAAATACACTTCGCTCAGTTTGCCCGAGGTCTCACCGAGCACGGCCAACACGCGCGGCCCCGTGGCGGCTTCGGCCACGGCCAAGCCGTCCCACAGCTTACGCGCCAAGTCGTCGGCGGGAGCCGAGTGCGCGGTCAACGCGCCGAGCAAGCGCGTACTGGCCACGATCTCCTCGAGCGACAACCAGGGTAGGAACTTGGTCACGCCCAGCGCGGTCAATTCGCGGCGTGGCACGCTGGCCGCGCCGTCACACAAGATCAGCGTCGGCTGCAGGCGGACAATCGCCTCGTAGCCCGGAGTGAGCGCGGTGCCCGTGCGCGGCAGCCGTTTGGCTTCTGGCGGGTAATTGCAGTAATCGCTCACGCCCACGACTTCGGGGCCCGCGCCGATCGCGAACAGCGTTTCGGTCACCGCGGGTGAAAGCGAGACCAAGCGCTGCTTGCCGGGGCGTGCGGCCGCTTGCTGATTGGGATGATCACAGCCGAGCGCGAACCACGCCGGACCCGAGACTGCGATTCGGAGCAGCGCGCGGCGCTTCACCTGGCTCGCTCGGCGCGGCGCTTGGCGGCGCCGGCCTCGGCCGCTTCCACCGCGCTCGCATTGCGCTCGTGCAACAGGCACAGCCCGTCGAGGGTGAGGTTCACATCGACCTCTTGAATGCGCGCGGAGTGCTTGGCGATCAGCGTGGAGAGCCCGCCCGTGGCCATGATGTGGCAGGCGTAGCCGAGCTCGGCCTCCAAACGGGCCACCATGCCGTCGACCAGGGAGGCATAGCCGTACACGACGCCCGATTGCAGCGCGTGCGTGGTGTTGCGGCCGAGTACGTGGGGCGGCGCGGCCAGCTCGACGCGCGTCAGCTTGGCGGCGCGCGCGAGCAAGCCGTCCAAGCTCACCTGCACGCCGGGCACGATCACGCCGCCCAAGTATTCGCCCTTGGGCGAAATGCAATCGAAGGTCGTGGCCGTGCCGAAGTCGACCACGATCACGGCCGACTTGATGCGCTCGAACGCGGCGACCGCGTTCACGATGCGGTCCGCGCCGACGTCACGCGGGTTCTCGTACAGCACGGGCACGCCGGTTTTGAGCCCAGGGCCGACCACCAGCGGCTCGCGCGCGAACGCGTGCCGAATCGCGTCACTCATCACGTCCGTGAGCGGGGGCACGACGCTGGCCACGATCGCGGCGTCAATCGCGTCGTTCGGCACTTTGCGCAGCGCGAGTAGCTGCTGCAGCATCACGCCGTATTCGTCCTCCGTGCGCGTGCGCACGGTCGAGACGCGAAAGGTTTGCTCCAGCGTGCGGCCTCGGTACAGGCCGAACACGATGTTCGTGTTTCCGATGTCGACGGCGAGCAGCATGGCCCCGCTTCTAGCACTTCTGTTTTGATCAGGGCAGCGAGCTGACGCGCGCGTGCAAGATGCGATCGCCCGCCGCGACTCGCTCCCAACCCGGGCCCGCTTCGCCCAGCCAGGCGTATTGGCCGTCCAAGTGCGGGTAACGGCCCAGGGTCACGAATAGCTGGCTCGAGCCGGTGTCGCGGCCCGAAAGGGCCACGCCCACCGCGCCACGCTGAAACGGGATCGGCGAGGTCTCGCAGCGCAATGGCGGTTGCCCGTCCCCCCCGTAGCCGTCTCCGCCCGGGTCGCCGAATTGCGCGACGAAACCCGGCACCACGCGGTGCACCGCGACGCCATCGTAGAAGCCGCTCTGCGCGAGGCCGAGTACGCGCGCTACCGCCACCGGGGCAAAGCGCGGGTCGAGTTTCAGCGTGAGCGGTCCTGCGTCGGTGTCGAAAGTGAGCAGGCTGCCGGTCGCGCTCGCAGCGGGCGGCGTCGTGCCCGCGCTCGGCTTGAACTCGTCACAGCGCCGCGTCTGTTCGCCGAGCAAGCGCAGCGTGCGCTGCGCGTGTTCGCGCAGGGTCGGGTTGTCATTATTGCAGGCCAGATTGGCGACATCTTTGAGGCTCAAGATCGAGAGCGCGCCGATCGCATCCAGCAACAAGCTTTGCACTTCGATGCTGCTGCGCGCGCTGGCGGCCGCGTAGGCCGTGGTCAGCGCCGCAATCACGCTCGGGTCGGGGTTCGGGGCGGCGCGCGCGTCGCCGCTTTCGTCACTCACGCGGGCCGCGCGTTCGGGGTAACTCGCGAGCAAGTGCGCCGCGCTCGCCACCACGCCGAGCGCGGGCGACGCGAGGGCGCTGGCCAAGATTTGGTACGATTCGCGTAGCTCCGGGTGCTCGGCCAGGCGATCGATCGCCGCGTCACGCAGCTGCGGATTTTCGGCCTGGGCCAGTTGCAAAAAAGCCTTTTTGCGCGCTCCCTGCAGCTTTTCGCGGCTGACCACGCGCAGCACCGCGAGCTCACGCGGCACGCTCTCGGCGGCGGGATCACAGGCCAAGAGCCGCGCGTGCCGAAAGTTGCTGCCCGCGAGCAATGCGGCGGCCGCACAGCGCAGCTGCACTTTACGGCGTTTGAGCGTCACCGAATCGCCGTCGGCGATCGCGAGCTCGGTGAGGGCCTGCAGCTTGCGGCCCGAGCCCAGGATCGGCGGCAACAAGGCATCGACCAAGCCCGCGATGGGTCCATAGTCTGCGCCTTGCAGCGCCGCGTCCGTGGGCGCAGGCAGCTCGTCGAACGCGGACCAGAGCGCGCGTTGCCCGGCGCTGCCGAGACCACCGAGTTCACGCAAGGCTTGCGCGCGCAGCGTTGGCTCGAGCTCGGTCTGCGCGGCCAGCGCACTCAGCTCGTGCGCGCCCGCTTCGCCGGTGCGTCCCAGCGCGCGGACGGCAAACTCGATGCTCGGCGCACGCGCGGCGATCAGGCGCAAGGCGAGCGTGCGCGTGCGCTCCGCGCTGGATGGGTTGAGCGCGGGGAGGCGTGTCAGGGGAAAGAGCGCATTTTGCAGCGGATCTTGCGCGCGATCGGCAGCGTCGAGCAGCGCCACGACCGTCGCATCGTCGAGCTTGCCGATTTGCGTTGCCAGCCGGCCGAGGGCCAGCGCGGCCGCCTCCGCGCGCGGCTTGGGCCCGCGCAACCACGCGCGCAGCGTGCTCTCGGCTTCGGCGCGCGCGCAACGACCGAGCGCATCGGCGATGGCTTCGGTGGGGTTTGCCAAAGGCGATGGCTTCGCGCTTTCGGGGCCGAGTGACGCCGCGCGGGCCACGAGCGCGCGCACGGTCTTCGATTCGCGACCGCGACACGCATAGCCCAAGCCGTACGCCGCCCAAGTGAGCACTTCCGGATCTTCGTCCGCGAGCGCGGGCATGAGCAACTCGGCGGCTCGCGCGTCGGCAATGCGCGCCAGCGCGCGCGTGGCCGCGCGGCGCACTTCCGCGTCGCGACTGGACAGGACCTCGGCGCTGAGCGCAGCCGAATCTCGCTGTTGCTCGGCCGTGGTCAGCGCGGCGCGATTCACGCTCACGGCGCTGGACGCGAGCATGGACGGCGCGGGCTGCCCCCGAGGATCCGACCGCTTCTCGTGGCAAGCCGTGCACAGCACGAGCAAGCCCAGGTGCTTGGCGAAGCGCATCAAACCCTCGAGAAGCCGCGGGTCAGCAAGCTGTCGAGTGCGAGCGACACTCGTTCGCGCCCCGAGCGATAAAGCAGCGCGCCATTGGAAATTGCCGGAGAGGGTGCAGGCAGAGGTTGGGCTCGAAAGCCGGCCCCCTCGAAGGAACGCAGTGCGCGGGGCATGTGCCAATCGCAGGTCACGAGCCACACGCGTGACAGCCCGCGGGGTAGCAGCAACTGCGCCGCATAGTGCGCGTTCTGACGGGTCGAGCGCGAGAGCGTCTCGCGTTCGAGCGCGGTCTCGGGCACGCCTTGTTCGACCAAGAACGCACTCAGCGCGTCCGCCTCGCGCACGCCGCCCCAACGTTTTCCGCCGCAAGCCAGGATGTGCCGCGTGAGCCCCGAGTGCAGCGCGCGGGCCGCGCACAACGCGCGACGTCGTGCGGGCGGCGAGAGCGCGGCGGGACCCACGACGCGGCAGCCCAGCAAGACCAGCGAGATCGGCTCCACGGCTCAAGACCATAGCTCGAACCGCGCTGGGCGGCCTAGCTCACTTCGGACCCTTGCGCGGGCGGGCTCGCTCCCGCATGCTCCCTTTACGTTGGCGATTGGCGCAAGACACGCACGTTCTGGTCTCGCGCCGCGCGTCGCGCTCGCGGCGCTGATGGCGTGCATCGCCGGCTCCGCGTGCCGCGAAACCAGCTCGCATCGCGAGCGCGCGGTAAGTCGCACTCCGCAGCTCGAAGCCAGCCAAGAAAGTGCGAAGAACCCCGCCGCGCCGACCTCGCCCAGTGAAGAGCGCTTGGAGGAGGAACGACCGCTGAAGGTTCCAAACGGCGAACCGCCGCGCCTGAGTTGCGCGCAGGCCCGCACGATCGTGGCCGAGGTGCGGCGTCGCTTGGCGGCCGAGCCCCCGCGGGTCGCGGGCCCGGTGTTCGCGGATCTATGGGCGGATTGGTTCGATCCGCACGGCCTTTGGTCGGCCGCTCCCGACGCACCGTTGGCGGAGGCAGCGCACGCGCGGGCGCTTGCGTTGCTGGCGGAGCTCGAGAGCGGCGGCGCCTCCGCGCCGTGTTCGGTCGCATTGACGCTGGGCGCGGACGCCAAGCACTGGGTCGATGGGTTGCGCGGCGTCTTCGAGCAAGCGCGCGCGGAAGCGCCGCCCGCACCCGCGCGCCTCGCGCTGGCCCGCATCAACGAACCCGCGTTCGAAGACGACGTCGTGTCGCACCCCGCGCGTGAACTGGCGGCCGACCTCGGGCGACGCATCGGTCAATTTTCGAGCGTCGCGCCGGAGCTCGCGGACAGCCCCGCGAGCAACGCGCTCTCGCGCTTCTTTCCCGACCTGAGCGTGGAAGGTTGGTCCGAGGTGGCGCTCGCGGCCGCCGTGCGCGCCTATGTGCCGGCCATCGATCCCCACGGCGAGTGGGCGCCCTTGGAAGAAGAATGGGCACTATTTGCCGGCGATCCGTTGGATTCGGAGGCGCCCAGCTTGTGGGGCAACATGCTGCGCACCCCGCTCGGGGTGCGCGTCGTCAGCAAGCCACGCGCGCCGCTCGAGATCGACGATCTGGTGCTATCGATCGACGGCACCGACACGGCTGGGCTGAGCGTCGAGCAAGCGGAGCAACTCGCGCGGGTCGAGCCGCCGCGGGGCCAGAGCGCGCACACGGTTCAGGTCTTGCGCGGTCAGAGTTTGGCTACGCTCGCGCTATCGATCGGCTTTCCCTCCGGCGTCGAGGAGCTCGAAAACCCATTGCCCGCGACCGGCGTGCGCTACGGCGACGGCTGGGTCGACGTGATCACGATCAGTGAAGTCGGTGATCGCTTGGGCGACGATCTGGCCGACCGTTTGTCGCTCGCACGCCAAGACGACGACCCGCCGCTGGGCGTGGTGCTCGATCTGCGAGGCAACGGCGGAGGTTCGACGGACGGTGCGGCGGCCGCGATCGGTTTGTTCCTGCCCGGCGTGCCGAGCTTCCCGCTGATCCATCGCGGCGTGGTGACGGAGATTTTGCGTGCCGCTGCGCCCGACCCCGAAGCGGTGTGGAAGGGCCCGGTCGCAGTGCTGGTCGATGGCTACACGGCCAGCGCGGCCGAGATGATCGCCGGCGCGATCGACAGCTACGGCCGCGGTCCGCTGCTCGGCGCGCACACCTTCGGCAAAGGCTGCGTGCAGGAGTACTTCGACGACCATTCCGGGGCGGGCGTCCTGCGCCTGACCACGCTGCTGGTTGCCCTGCCCGATGGCACGCCGCTGCAACAGGTCGGCCTCGAGCCGGCCTGGTCGCTCGGTCTTTCGCCGGCCGACGAGCACGAAGCCGATCTGGAAGGGTCCCCCAAAGGCGCCTCCGGGCCGGATATTCGAAATCGGGCCGCGATGGGCGCCGTGCCCTGGCCCTCGGCCCACGGAAAGCTCGGTCCATGCGACGATCCGGTGGTTTGCCGGGCCTTGGCCCGGCTCGGGACGGCGCTCTCGGCGCGCCGCGGACGGGCAGGAATTCCGGTCCCTTCTCATACCCGCCGCACGCCCCGCGCGCTGCCTGTGCTAGGAGATGCGGAACATTCGGCCCATGGTTTCACGCAGTCCCGCGAAGGGCGGGGCACGAGCCCCAGATGAGCCGGTAAGTCCGGAGCCCAGCAACGCGTCTCGCGGCGGGCATTCCGGCGACCGCAATTCGGACGACTCGGAGCCCGAGCCGCCGTCGCGCCGTTTCGGCCGCGACGGCGCGCCCGAGCCCGAGCAATACGCCGTCGAGTTCGAAGAAGGGCGCATCGATCCCGACGCGGCCAAAGTCGTGAAGCGGCTCACGCGCGCCGGCTACGAGGCGTACTTGGTCGGCGGCGCGGTGCGCGATCTGCTGATCGGACGTTCCCCGAAAGATTTCGACGTGGCCACCAGCGCGCGCCCCGACGACGTGCGGCGCTTGTTCCGCAATTCGCGCATCATCGGCCGGCGCTTCCGGCTCGTACACGTGTTGTTCGGCGGCGGCAAAGTGATCGAGACCGCGACCTTCCGTCGCCCGCCGGAAGAGAACCAGCGCGAGAACGAAGATCTGCTGATCAGGAACGACAACGTCTTCGGTGACGCGCACCAAGACGCCTACCGCCGCGACTTCACCATCAACGGCCTGTTCTACGATCTGGATCACAACCTGGTGCTCGACTGGGTGGGCGGCATGGCCGACATCGAGCGCCGCGCGGTGCACACCATCGGCGTGCCGGTCGTGCGCTTTCAGGAAGATCCCGTGCGCATCTTGCGCGCGATCAAGTTCGCCGCGCAGCTCGACCTCGGCGTCACTCCCGAGGTTTACGACGCGATCGTGCTCTGCCGCGGCGCCCTGCGCAAAGCCGCGCGCCCGCGCCTATTCGAAGAAGTGCTGCGCCTCTTGCGCAGCGGCGCTTCCCGGCGCGCGTTTTGGCTCGCGTGGGAAACGGGCGTGCTCGACGTTCTCTTGCCCGAGCTCTCCACGTACCTCGCCGATTTGCCGGAAGACGACAACAGCGTCTGGCGCATCCTGCAAGAGGTCGACCGCACCACGCAGGAGCGCAAATCACCGCTCGATGACACCGTGCTCTGGGCCATGCTCTTGCTCGAGCCCATGCGCGAAGCCTGCGCGGGCGAAAAAGACCGCGTCGAAGCCGCCTACGCCTTCCTCGAACCGATCGTCGATCGCTTGAACGTGCCGCGCCGCATCGCGGACGCCGTGCGGCGCATCGTGGCCTTGATGCCGCGCGTGGAAGCCGGCCGCACGGGCCGCTTCGCGCGCACCCAGCTCTACCCCGCCCTGCGCGACGTGGTGGAACTGCGCGCCGCCGCCCTCGGCGAACGCGAGCCCATGGAGGGCAGTGAGCTCAGCGCCGCGGGCAACAGCGCGGCCGGCGAAAAGCCCGCCCGCAAACGCCGTCGCCGCCGCAAACCGCGCGTCGAAGCGGGCTGAGTCGCCTCTTTCAACTCGGCCCTGTTCGAGTTTTTGTTGATGGTCAATCAACACGCCGCGGAACACCCAGCCTTCGGCGTCGCGGCCCTCTCCGCATGGCTACGTGCCGAGGACGTCGTGACGGCTTCCCAGAGGGCCGCCAAGATCGCAGAGGTTACCGAGATCGCCAAGAGCTCAGCCCGGCATAGCAACACGGCACCACACCCCGGGCAGTCGACCTCGGTTACGTCGAACCCGATAGAACGCTTTCACTCTGATCCCCTGAACCAGCCCTCCGGCTGAAATCCGAACCTGTCACCCATGTGCCCGGTCAGAAACGCCACCTATCTTCTCGGTTGCACACGCCCCGGTGGCGGCCCAAGCCGCCCGCGCCTCGACAGATGCTCGCATCAGCGCTGTGCGCGAACCCAGAAAATCTCCGTGTGTTCTGAGGTGCACTCCGTGGGCTGCGACGCATCGTGTGCTTGGCGATCTTGGTAACCTTGGCGATCTTGGCGATCTTGGCGACCTCACAGACCGCGTCCTCGCCGCTCTGAGGGCGTGCGGCGCCGCTATAGCCGGCACGCGCTCGCCGACTGGCTCGAGAGCGCGCGCGCTGCGAGGTGCGTGGCGGGATCGCGATCGCCCATTCTGAAATGAAAAAAGGAGTTCGAATTTCGAACTCCCTTTTCCAGTGCGGAGGGGCAACCCCGCCGGGCGGTTCAGTTGCTGTTCAGTTCGACGCGCAGCAATTTGCGGCCGATGAACACATAGTCGCCGTGGGTGAGCGCGGTCTCGGTCTTGATGCGCACGTAGGTGCCGTTGCGGCTGTCCCAATCGGTGAGCACGAATTTGCCTTCTTTTTCTTCGACCGTGCAGTGCTTGCCGGACAAGAAGACGTCGCTCGGGAAATTCAGGTCGCCGTCTTCGCGACCAATTTGCAACGACGAGCCGCGGGCGCACACGGTCATGCCGATCGCGCCGCCTTCCAAGATCTGATTGAGGCGGAACGCGCTCGGGTACTTGGGCGACGAATAGAAGAACGTGCCGTCCGGATCCGCGCCGTCCGAAGCCTTCGGTGTCGGATCGAGCCGGAATAGCTGCTCGCCCGCGAGGAACGTGTCACCGGGGGAGATCTCGACCGCGCCGTGCACGCGGAAATACACGCCGTTCAGCGAGCCTTCGTCGCGCACCACGAGGCGGTTGTCGCGGTAGAAGAAATTCGCGTGCTTGGGGGAGATGAACGGATCGTCCGGGAACTCGAGCTGGCCCTGACGCCCGATCACGTGCTGGTCCGCTTTCAGGTGGTAGCTCAGGCCGTCCATCCCCTCACCGCGGATCAGGATCAGGCGCGCCTTCGCCGCGTCTTGCATGTCGCTGTAAAACGACGGGCTCATGTGCAAGATCGCGTCCGGTACCGACGCACCACAGCGACCACAGAACTTGTGCCCGCTCGGCACGGGAGTCATGCATGACTCGCACACGTAGTACCTTGCCTGATCCATCTGATCCTCCTGAAACTGTGCGGCTGGGGGCTGCGTCCTGCGCTCGGCCTCCAGACCGGAGACTCCCCTAAATTCGCCCGATTGGGAACGAGCTTTCTCGCCCGGCACGCGGACCGGCACGATCGCCGGTCCAATTGCAGGCCCGATCGTCGATCGGATCGAGGGACGGTAGGAGTTTGGTTGTTCGGCCGAAAAGAGCGACAAGTCGTGGCCGCATGCGGTGCAGCGGGCTTCGCCCATCAGCGAGAAGGTCTCGCAGCGACCGCAGACAATGCCAACCTCCAGTGCGCCGTGACCCATCGATCGGCTCAAGCTAGCACTCGCACGAGTGCGGGCTCAAGGTTTGCGCACTAGTGATTCTCCTCGCGTGAGCGCGCGTGAGCGCGCTCGAATGCGCTCGAACGCACACGTCAGCCTGCGTTCCGCGCTCAACGGATCACGGTCAAGCGATTCGCAACGTCGAAGAAACCGTCTTTGCTCACCAAGCGGAAGAACACCGATTCCGCGCAAGTCGCGCGCTCGACAGGCCCGAACTCGCGCGAGTCCCAGGGAAACTGCCGATTGTCGCTGACCAGGTACACCGAGCCGACGGGCACATCCGCCTCCGCGTCGCTCGGCTTCGGCAACTCCGGGTGAAGCTCGCCGCGCAGGTGAGTGTGACCGCCGACCACCTCACGCCGACAGCCTTGGCGGACGTCGACGCCGGGATCCGTGCCCCGCACCGTGTTCGGATCTTTCACCACGAAAACATCGCAGCTACTCTCGGTTTCGAAGCTGCGGTTGTTCACCTGCACGCCGTCGCTGGCGATTCGTACGTGGTCCTTCGCTTCGGCCAAGATGCGCGCAATCACGTAGCGCCCGGGGGCCTTCGGCTCGGGACACAGCACCAGGCTGCCCTCGGTCGGCGCGGTCCCACGCCACAAAAGCACCCAGTCACCGCCGCGCAGGCTCGGCGCCAGTGACGACTCGAGGTACGGATCGCCGAGCGGCACGAGCCACCAGCGAATCGCCGTGAGCCGCGCCAAGCCGACGATCACGCCCACGATGACCAAAGTCCAAGCCACGAAGCGCAGGACTTTTGCCATGGCCGGGCAATCTAGCTCGGGACGCCCGCGGCTGACAAATGCGCGCCGCTTCTCGCCGCGGTTCTCGCCGCGGTTCTCGCCGCGGTTCTCGCCGCGGTTCTCGCGCCGGACGCGCTCACTTACATTCGATGGGCGGCAGTTCTGCCGGATTCGTGCCGCTCGACACCAATGCCGCGTAGGCGAACAGCGAGCGCCAACGGTCCACGCGCACGAACTCAGAGCGGTCGCGCGTGAGCTCATCGCCATCCATGGCGCTCGCGGAAATCACCCCGACGATTTCGCCGCCTTCGCTGCTCACGGCCGGCCCACCCGAGTCACCCGGGCAAATTGCGGCGGAAAGCCGGAATTGGCCCTCCGACACCAGCTCGATGTTACCGCCCGCGCGGTGCTTGCGGTGCACGCCGTCTGCCGACAACGCGCAGCGCCCAAAACCGATCGGCTCGACCTGATCGCGCTTACCGGGCGGCGCTTCCAACCGCGCGCCCCGCGTGGCCACGCCGATCAGCTTCCGCTCCAGCACGAGCACCGCGACGTCACCATCTCCCGAAACATAGCCGCAGCTGGGCGCGAGAATCGCGCGCACGCCCACTTCTCCCCAAGGCAAATAGTCCCCACCCAGCTCGACCCGCACCTGATCCGGACGCACGTCACGTTGCAACGGCGCGCCATCCCGATCGCGCGCGGCCACGCAGTGGTGGGCCGTCAACACGCGATCCTCTTGGATCAACGCGCCGGAACACGTGACCGAGCCGACTACGATGCGCACGACGTAATCGTCGTCTTTGGCCAACGCGGGGGGCATGGCCTCGTCCAAAACGGGCGCCGATTGATTGCCCAAGGCGGCTGGCACGGACGCCGGCGCACCTTGCCCGCCCAACCGCGCGCACCCCGACAGAGAGAGCACGAGCGCTCCCCCAGCCACGAAAACCGCCCAGACTCTGCCCAATGACAGCACGTGTAATTACTGACAGCTCGCGCGCCCAAAAGTTCTGACAAAAGATCTACGCCCCGCCTTGGGTCCTTCGTTCTGGAAATGGACAAACGTCGCACTCACGCGCAGGTTGTCGCACCCGGACTTTGGGTTGATGGTGACGCATGCGGCGCGCTGCGTCGGAGCCTTCGGCGACGGGTTGCGTCGGAGCCTTGCCTTGCGCAGCTCTGCGCGCTGTCAACGGGCCGCTCTCGCCCGCGGGGAGCGTGATGCCGACCTGAAATCATGCTTTGCGCGCAAAGTACTGGGCGCGCGGGGAGTGTGATGCCGACTTGAAGTCATGCTTTGCGCGCAAAGTACCGGGCGCGCGGGGAGCGTGAGGCCGACCTGAAATCATGCTTTGCGCGCAAAGTACTGGGCGCCCGGGGAGTGTGATGCCGACTTGAAGTCATGCTTTGCGCGCAAAGTACCGGGGGCGCGGGGAGCGTGATGCCGACTTGAAATCATGTTTTGCGCGCAAAGTACTGGGCGCGCGGGGAGTGTGATGCCGACCTGAGATCATGCTTTGCGCGCAAAGTACTGGGCGCGCGGGGAGTGTGATGCCGACCTGAGATCATGCTTTGCGCG
>Ga0247757_10000631_pt1 | contig 28215 bp, 21 predicted proteins | sample UWRJL126311R4_FD_180929 | JGI IMG/M metagenome (GOLD analysis project Ga0247757, IMG submission 180929) | Plant litter microbial communities from Arlington Agricultural Research Station in Wisconsin, United States - UWRJ-L126-311R-4 | ecosystem: Environmental > Terrestrial > Plant litter >...
GGCGACAAGATCCAGGAAAAGAGCGGCGACTGAGCCCCCGCCGCGCTTTCGATTCACGTCACTACATCGAGAGGAACCCCATGTCATATCTCAATCCCGTCGTTTCCGTGTCTGCCCTCGTGGCGTTGTTTGCGGTTGGCTGCGCTAGCTCCGCCGTGCCGCTCGACCGACTCACCGACGCCAAAGCCACCGTCCGTGCTGCCCAAGAGGCCGGCGCGCAAAGCACGCCCCAAGCTGCGTTGCACTTGAAGATGGCAAATGACGAGCTCGCATCCGCGCAGAAAGCGATGGACGACAACGACAACGATCGCGCGCGCTTGTTGCTCAACCAAGCACAGTCGGACGCTGACCTCTCCCTCGCTTTGGCGCGCGGAACCACCGAGAAGCAACAGGCGCAAGAAGCGCAGGCCAAAATCGATGGCCTGTTGAAGCAAGCGCAATAAACCTTTTCTGAACAGCAGGAGTTAGTCATGAAAATCTCGACGATTGCGGTTGTCTCCAGTTTCCTCGCGGCTACGGCTTGTGCGGCCTCCACCCCTACCCCGGAGCTCGTGAGTGCGCGCCAAGCGTATGATCGCGCTCGCACCGATCCGTCGGCTTCGCTCGTGCCGGATAGCGTGCTCAGCGCGAAGCAGTCGCTGGACAAGGCCGAGGCCGTTCACGAGAAGGACCCGCAGTCGGACGAGGAGCGTAGCTACTCGTACGTGGCCCAGCGCCGCGCCGAACTGGCCTTGGCATTGGCGGAGAACGCCAAGGCGAAGCAGAGCGCGGATGCTTCTGCCGCTCGCTACTCGGAGTTGCAAGACAAGCTCCGCACGTCTGCGGTCGCTCAGCTAGGCGCTGAACGCAGCACGGTGAGTCAGCTCGGTTCGCAGCTCGCTCAGACCCAAAGTGGACTTGCGGCCGAGACCGATGCACGCAAGGCGGCAGAAGCCCGCGCCGCTCGCGCCCTGGAGAGTCTGAACAAGATCGCGCAAATCAAGGAAGAAGCGCGCGGCATGGTGATCACCCTCTCGGGTCAGGTCTTGTTCGTCACCGGTAAGGCAGAGTTGCTGCCCGCCGCGCGAGACCAGCTCGACCAGGTGGCTGCGGCCCTCAAGGATCAGGGCGACGTCAAGCCGATGGTGGTCGAGGGCTACACCGACTCGGTGGGTTCTGACGCGACGAACCAGAAGCTGTCCAAGGATCGCGCAGAAACCGTGCGCGCTTACTTGGTCAGCAAGGGCGTGCCTTCGGAAAAGATCACCGCCGTTGGCAAGGGCGAGGCGAACCCGGTGGCCAGCAACGATACCCCCGAGGGCCGAGCCAACAATCGTCGCGTCGAGATCATCGTCGCGGGCGGCGGTGCGCGGACGTCGGCGAGTGACATCTCAGCCAAGTAAGCATTGCGAGGCGATCTGCGCGGGCGTGTGCTTCTCCAAGCACCACGCCCGCGTCTTTTTTTAGCTTACTTACTCGCCGGGTTCGGGGGCATCGCCACGCTGGGCGGAAGCTTGAGCCCAGGAGGCAATTTCACGCCCGCGGGTAACTTGACGCCCGGCGGTAGGTTGACGCCAGAGGCCCCGAGCGTGCCCAGGCGGCCTAGCATTCCGCCCATGACCTGTTCGAGAGTGAGCACCGCGTAGTCCGTGGGTAACTCGAATGAACTTGCCGAAAGGGTCTTCTTTACAATGCTGGTGACTTCGACCCGGCCGCGTTCCTCCCCTTGTTCTAGGCTGATGAAGCGCAGTGGTAAGTGCTTGCCGTCGGTGATCTGGGATGCCCAGGCGAGGTCACCGGGCACGCCCGCGACGGGCAACTGAAACCAGGGCGTATCCTGCTCGGCGATGCACACCTCCGCCGCTGTCTTTTCGCGTTCGTAGCGCCAAATCTCGCATTGCGTGCTGGCAACGGTGTCCACCTTACCTGTCTGCTCGAGTCGAGCGGCGGGCGCATCTGCTGCCCCCGATTTCGTGCGAGAGCGCGCGCCGAGCGCTTCGGCTTGTTGGGCGACCTTGTCCAGCTCGATCAGCACCGCCTGCTTCTTGGCATCCAGCACGGCGTAGAGCTTCTTCTCGGCGGGCAGGGCGAGCAAGTATCCCTGACCCAGGCCGCGAGTTGCGGTTAGGGCCTCTGGCACGTCGATGCGAAACTTGCCAGCCTTGACCAAAACCGTCAGGTTCGTCGGCGCGGAGTCGCTGCTCGCGAATTTCCCTTTGCCCACCAGCGTGATGGCACCTTCGAAATCGCTCACCTCCGGTGGTACCGCGACGCTGGTCGAACGCGCCGCGGCGTTCGACGCGGCGGGTGCAGGCGCGGTTTCTTTGTGCTTGCAGGCCGGTGGCAGCAACAGCGCGAACACGGCCAGCAGCGAAGCAGTACGATTCATGCCGACGACCATAGCCGACAGTTGTTTCGAGCTTCAAACGCCGTCGCCGTCGAGCGCCGTCTTGCCTCAGCGCGCCAGATTGCCACGCTCGGTTGTAGCATAAAGGTGGCTAAAACCCGTGCTGCGACTCGGGCGTGAGTTCGTTGGGTGGCGAGTACGCGTCGACCAATTTCTTCGGGCTCGGTATCGGCTTGAGGTTCGCGTCGTACCAAACCTCTTCCGCGAACATCAACGTACCGTCTGGTGAGTAACGGATTCGCCAATGCGCGAAACGCGCGCCCGTCGGCGGAGCGACCCACCCCCCACGCTCCCACACGAAGGATCCGCCGCGCCAAGCCCAGTGCCCATCAATCCATACGGCATCGGCATGGGGTGCCTTGGGGACGACCTCCGCAAATGCAGCGGGCGGCGGGTACGGTACCGGTAAGTACTGAGGTCTCGGCTGACGCGCAGGCAGAGGTTCAGGCACTGACGTCGAACACGCAACGCCTACAAGGGCACACGCGAGTAAGCTACACGCGAGTAAGCTATGCGAACGCAGATGAATCACGAGCTCCGTGCGCAGTGTAAAGCAGGAACCGCGCCACACTGGCGCAGTGCTTGCACTCCGGCGGGAGTGATTGGCGTGCTTTCTTTGCTCGCCGGCCTTCGAGCCGTGCGCGCTCCCTGGCTTGCCCGCGTTTTCGGCCTGATTTCGTTGCTCTTGGCAACCGCTTGCACTTCGGTTCCTGAGGGCCGCTCGGCGGTCAAGTCGATCGAAATATCTGGAAACGACGTGATTGACGCGGAAGATCTGGGTGAAAAATTGGCGACCACGAGCAGTCCGAAATTTCTCGGATTGTTTCAGGGCGTGGTCTACGAATATAGCGTCTTCGATCGCTTCGTGTTGGAGCGCGATCTGCAACGCATCGAGCGTTACTACCGCGCAAAGGGCTATTATCACGCGCGCGCTCGTGCCGGCCGCGTTTTCTTCGTCTCTTCCAACAAGGTGCGGGTCGACATTCGCATTGAGGAAGGCGAGCCCATGCTGCCTGGGCGCGTCGATATCCACGGCCTCGAGGGGTTCCCCGAGCAGAAGGCGAAACAAATCACGCGTCGGGTGAAGCGTCAGATCTGCGGCAAGCAAGGCTGCACCGCCCAACAGGGTGACCGCCCATTCGAAGAAGATCGCTTCGTCAAGGCAGCAGAGCTGCTGCAGCACGCGGTGGGCGACGAAGGCTACGCGTACGCCACCGTGCAACGTGCGGCCGACGTCGATCTGCCAAAGAACCGCGTCGCGGTGGGCTACTTCGTGACCCTGGGACCCAAGGCGAAGTACGGCAAGGTCACGATTGTCGGTCTGGGCAAAGTCCCGGAAGAACCCGTACGCCGCGCCCTTGACCTGAAAGAGGGCGATCCGTACTCGCGCGCGGAGTTGGATTTGGCGGAACGCGCACTACTCGATTTGAACGTATTCAGTTCCGTCGTGATCGCGCCCGAATTGGATCAGGATGGCGCCCGCCAAGAAAATCCGACCATTCCGATCAAAGTCACGGTCGAGACCGCCAAGCTGAAAGCGATCCACGTTGGCGGTGGCGCAGAAATCAACTCGCTGCAGAGCGACCTGCATTTGGTCGGCGGCTGGGAGCACCGCAACTTCTTTGGGGGACTCCGTAGCATCAGTTTCGAAGTGAAGCCGGGCGTCGTGCTCTATCCGACCCGCTTCCCCACGTTCCAAACGCCGCAGAACCTCTTGCCCAAGTTCAAGCTCAACGCACAGTTCCGACAGCCGGGCTTCCTCGAAGCGCGCACCGGGCTCTTCACCCAGTTCGAAGGCAGCCGCGCGCCCGTCATCTTCCAGTCCAAAGAGGTCAGCAACCGCGTGCTCGGCTACAACGACGCCCGACTCAGCGCGGGTCTCGATCGCTCCTTCAACTCACTACGCCTATACGGCGCAATTTCGCACACCGTGCAGTACGACAGCGCGTTCATGTACCTCGGCGCGCTCGATCCGGACCTGCACCCGGTGGTGATCTCCTTTCCCAAGCTGTTTTTGGCGCTCGATCTGCGGGACCAACAGGTGCATCCCCACGAAGGCGGCTACGTCAGCACGGACCTGCAAGTGGCAGGCGTGGGCGGTAGCGCGGTGGACGTCAAGACCACGAGTGAAGTGCGCGGCTACGTGCCACTCGCGCGCAAGTGGACCCTCGCCGGACGGCTGAACATCGGCATGCTGTTCGCGCAGAATTACGGCGGCAGCATCGAAGCCGGAGCAAACGGTGCTAACTACGAGAACGATGCGGCTCGGCGCCCCGGCTGGGTGCGCGACATTCAACTGATGTTCTTGCGTGGTTTCTTCGCCGGTGGCCTCGGCTCCAACCGCGGCTATGCGCTGCGTGAAATCGGCCCGCACGGCATCGTCCCGCAGGCCACCTCGACGCTCGCCAACACCAATTGCACGGAGAGGGAAGAAAACCCGAACTGCAATCTGCCCCTCGGTGGGTTCACGCTTTGGGAGGCTTCGCTCGAACTCCGGTTTCCCATTTCAGGGGCCTTTTCGGGCGCTTTTTTCACGGATACCGCGGACGTCTCGGCCCGGCGCCTGGACTTTCGCCTAAACCGTCCCCACCTCAGCGTAGGCATCGGCTTCCGTTACGATACGCCTGTCGGCCCGATCCGGCTCGACGCGGGCTACCGAGTGCCCGGACTGCAAGCGCCCGCGGGAGCCAAAGACGAAGGCGTGCCGAACAATACCTTCGGCATTCCCATGGCCCTCTCGTTCGGCATCGGAGAGGCATTCTGATGGACGCCAGACTCAAGAAACCCACTCGGCTGCGCCGCTACGCCAAGCGCGCGGGGGTCGGGGTCGCGGCTCTCCTCGGTCTCGTCGTCATATTGGTAGCGGGGGCGTTGTTCTCACTGCGCTTCGCGCCGGTGCGCAACTACGTGGTCGCGCGCGTCAACGACGCCCTCGACGGGACGTTCAAGGGACGCTTGGTTCTGCACCGAATCGGCCGTGTGGGTCTGTCGGGAATCGCCGCTGCGGACGCTGAAGTGTTCGACCCGTCGGGCCGCCGAGTGCTCGACATCCACGGCCTCGGCGCGGAGCTCAGCGTGCCGACCATCGTCTGGGCCGCGCTGACCGAAAAGTCGAAGCCGCTCACCATTCGCATCACTTCGGCGACACTGCGCCACGTCGAAGCGGTGCTGATCGACAACGGAAGTGGCTCCCCCACCCTCGCGGACGCCTTCTTGCCAAAGACCCCGAGCCCTCCGAGTTCGGGCCCGGGTACGGTGATCATCATCGACCGCGCGGTGATCGACCACGCGTGGGCGCACGGTTCGCTGGCAAGCACGCCGCCGCTCGACATCGAGCTGAAAGATGCGCTGGCAACGCTGCGCACGGACGACGTGGCAACCGCGATCGCCTTCAAGCAGGTCGCGCTCAGAGCGAGAGGTTTGCCCCAGGGCGTCGACCCTGCCGGTGATCTGCAAGCTTCGCTCGACATCCCCGCCGCCCCTGATAAACCGCTCGCTGCGCGCGCGCACTACCGAGGGACGGCGGCGCAAGTTCCGGTCGTCCTTGACGCAAGCTTCGTGGACTCCAACCTGAAGGCCACGCTCGAAGCTCGCGAGATCTCGCCCGCTGCGGTCGCCAAACAGGTTCCCGGTCTCGAACTGCGCTCGCCCGCGACGCTCTCGGCGTCGGCCGAGGGCAAATTACCCAAACTGCACGGCGCGTTTTCGCTCGGGGTGGGGTCGGGGAAAATCGACGGCGATTTCGACTTGAGCTTGGAGGACGATCTGACCGCCAAGACCAATGTGCGAACGCACGATTTGAACTTGGCAGAACTGACGCGGAGCGCTCCCACCTCAAATCTCGACTTGACGCTGCACGCGGCGCTGCTCGCACCCAAGGCTGGCCCGCTGACGGGCAATTTCGATCTCGCGAGCCAGCCCTCGCTGATTGCCGCCCAAGCACTGCCGGGTCTGTCGGTCAACGGCACGTTCAGCAGCGACAGTCGCACGCAACAGAACCGGGTCGAAGCCCACGCAGAGGTCGCGGAACCCGGCGCGCAGACCTCCATCGATGCAACCGTCGTTCAGGCAAAACAGACGAACATCGAATTTCGAAGTGCCACGAAGTTGAACGACGCGCCGCGTTTGAAACAGCTGGCCGCCGTCAACCGGGGTAAGGGGCAGATCGACGTGCAAGGTAGCTACCGCGTCGAAGACCAGCGTTTGAACGCGAAGATTCGCGCCAATTTGAGCGGTATCGAGCAGGCTGCCAATCGCGTCGCGCGTGCCGAGCTGAACGCGACCGTCAGCGGTGCTCTGCCGCAGCCAAACGCGGACATGTACCTCACCGTGAACGACGCCCTGCTTGCGGGCCAACAGGTCAGCGACGCCAAAGTCTCGGCGCGCGGTTCTCTTTCGCGCCTTGCGGTCAGTGCCGAAATCGTGACGACCAAGCCGGAGCGGCACGTGCAAGTCAGCACTTGGCTTTCCAACGATCGCGGGTTGCTCGTCGATCACCCCAGCCTCAACCTGCGGCAAGGCGACACCAATTTGAAGATAGCCGCAGAGAGCGTGCAACTGGTCGACGGGCGCACGCGTGTGACCGGCATGCGTCTGGAGGGCGCCGGCAAGGCGGACGTGTCCTTGGTCTACGGCTCGCGACTCGAGAGTGTCCACGCGCAAACTTACGAGTTGGACTTGGCGCGCTTGTGGCGACTGGTCGACCCCAACCCGCTGCTCAAATCAGGAACGGCGACCGTCAACGCCAGCTACGATCTCCGCGGCGGAGACGTGCGAGCCCGGCTCACGGCGCGCAGCGACAATCTGAACTTCGATCGCGTCCAAGGCGGCTCGGTCAGCGCTGATTTCGACCTCGAGCGAGAGCACCTCAACGGCAACGCGCGAGCCGATTTGAAGCAGTTGGGGAAGCTGAACGTCGATTTTCAAGAGCTGCAGGGCATCGACCTCGCCAATCCGGACCCGACGCGCGCGACGGGCAAGGTTGGCATCGAAGGCCAGGTGCGGCTCAAGGATTTGACGCAGCTGATCCCGCCCAGCATCGAGCTGCCCATCGAGCGGGCGCTGGGGCTCATCAAATACAACGTGGCCATCGAGCGGGAGCGGGTCGGTCCCGGGCTACCCACCTTCCATGTTCACGTCGAGACGGAGAAGCTGCAGCTTGCCGGCAAGCGCACTACCACCACGACGATCACTACCAAGGCGGAAGCACGCGACACAGCGCCAGTCGCGATCAAAGGCATCGATCTCAATCTCGACCTGACTCACGCAGAAACGGGCGAGACCCAACTTGCGGTGAGCGTCAGCGACGCGCTCGGAAAGTTGGTCGCGCTCAGCGTCGAGGCCAAGGTCACGCCGCGTCTGGCGACGGTCGTGAGCGAACTGAGCACTCAGTGGCGTGAGCTGCCGTTGAACGTGAAGTTGACCGTTCCGCCACGAGACCTCGAGACGTTGCCCGTGGAAGTGCGCCCGGCCGCATCGAGCGGCATCGTCTCGGCGCAATTGAGCTACGAGGGCACCCTGAGCGCGCCGGTCGTCGAGCTTTCGGGGAAGGTCGATCGCTTCCGGCAGAGCGACGACAAGGGCACCGCGCTCGATCTGGCCTTCGAAGGGGGTTACAAGGGCACGCGCGGGCGGCTCACGGGCAGTGCGCGCGCGGCCCAAAGAGACGTCGCCAAAGTCGACATCGACTTCGAAACCGCCATCAACGATTGGCTGAACCGAGTCGGCGAGCAGACGCCCAAGCTCGATGCCAATGCTCACTTGGCATTCGATGCTTTCCCGATCGGGCTTGTCCCCGCGGCTCGCACCAGTCAAGTAGAAGGCGCGCTCAGCGGCAAAGTCACCCTCGAGCACTTCGGCAAAGACGCGACGGTAGATGTCAACTTGGACGTAGCATCGCTCACGTTGGCGAAGAGCGAGCTTGGTCGTATCCGCGCTGAAATCGCAGTGCGCAACGGCAAAGCGGATGCGAAGTTGAGCGTCGAAGGCAAAGGCGGCACGACCACTGCCGAAGGCCACTCCGGCCTCGATTGGGGCGCGCGGCTCGTGCCAGCGGTGCGCATGCCGGCGGACGCACAACTGCGCGCGCGGCAGCTGCGTTTGGCTGCGTTTTCACCGCTCCTGACCTCGGTGCTGGGCGAGCTGGATGGCCTGCTCAATGGCGACCTGAATGCTCATTTCCGCGGTGGCGCCCCGGAGTTGAATGGGCAGGTGGAGCTGAGCGAAGGCGTGGCGCAATTAGCGGCGGTGGGTCAGCGCTTCGACAAGATCACGGCTCGCGTATCCCTCGAACCGGGTAAGGCAAAGCTCACGGAGCTGACCGCGCGCGCCACCGCGGGAAAGCTGAAGGTGACCGGGGAAGCGCGCTTCGACGGCCTGGAGCTCACCGGCGCAGACGCGCACCTTCGCATCGCCGAGAAGGAAAAGGTTTCGTTGTCGTTGGCCGGCACCGAGCTCGGAGAGACATACGGCGCAATCGACATCAAGCTGCGTCCGGGTCAGGTGAAAGGCTCACAAACCCTGTCCGTAGAAGTGCCCGCGCTGCGAGTGCGCATGGCGGATGCGGGCAGCCAGGACTTGCAGAACCTCGATCCTGCCAAAGGGGTGCGTGTCGGCACCCGTCAGCGCGATGGCGGCTTCGTCACGCTGCCGCTGCAGCCACTCACGGAGGGCGATCCGGCGAAGAACGAAAACCCGATGAGGATCGACCTGAAGCTAGGCGACCAGGTTTGGGTGCAACAAGGCGACAGCACCAAAATCCAACTGGGTGGACAAATGCAGCTGGTCTTGGGCGACCCGCTTACCGTCGAGGGCCAGATCATCGTCCGGAGCGGCAAACTCGATGTTTCCGGAAAACAGTTCGAGATCGAGAGCGGCGTCGTCACCTTCTCCGGCGAACCCGGAAATCCCACGATCGTGGCGACGGCACGCTGGGACGCCCCCGACGAAGACCGCCATCGCGTGTACGCGGAGGCCAGCGGCACGGCGGAGAAACTCAAGGTCACGCTGCGGTCCGAGCCTCCGCTAACGCGCGATCAGATCCTCAGCTTGCTCCTGACCGGCTCAGCCGACGGTTCGCTCGCGGGCGGGAGCGGCAGCGGCAACAGCGCGGCCACGGCCGTGGGGGCCGTCGGCGGAGCGGCAACTCAGGGCCTCAACAAGGCGATCTCGAACATCTCGGACTTGGACGTCAGCACTCGCATCGACACCAGTACCGGCACCGCGCGTCCGGAACTCGTGATTCAGCTGTCGGCCAAAGTCTCGGCTCAGATCACGCGCTCGCTCGGTCAGACCCCCGGGCAGCCTCCCGATCTCACCTTCTTGACTCTCGACTTCTTGATTCGGAAAAACTGGTCCCTCTCCACGCTCATCGGAGATCGAGGCGCGTCCGGAGTCGACCTGGTGTGGCGCAAGCGCTACTGAAACGGGGCGCCCGGATCGCCACCTGAGCGTCACACTCGACTGCCGCAGTGAGGCAGCATGCGTCATCATATGAGTGTGATTTTAGCCGAAAACACGACGAGTCCGAAGGCCCGCGGTGGCACGCAGCTTGCTCCCAGGGAGATCGCGTCCGCATCCGATGGCTGCGGTGAACAGTTTCAAAAAGGGAGCTTTTACAATGAACCGGAACTTCAGCAAAGCGTTGTGGACCTTGGGCTCGATGATCGGTGCGCAGCAGGCGGCGAAATTCGCTCGCAGCGTCGGCGGGGTCGAGTGGAATGACATCCTCGGTGTGGTCGGCCTGGAACGCCGCCCGAGCGCGTTTTCGCGCGCTCTGCCGGCCTTGGGCTTGGTCGCGGTAAGCGCCGCCGTCGGCGCGGGCGCCGCGTTGCTCCTCGCACCCAGCTCGGGCGAGGAACTCCGGGCCCGCCTGTCCGACGGCCTCGACGACGTGAAGACGCGCCTGGACGACGTGAAGGGCCGCGTGAACGAGAAAATCAACGACAAGATCGGCGCCTTCGAGCAGCACCACACGAGCAACTCGACTTCGTGATAAACGCGCTCGGAACGTCGTTACGTCCGAGAAGCTCGACCCCGCGCAGCTCCCGTGCTCACCCGACGATTCGGCTGAGTTCAGGGGCCCCGCGGGGTCGCTGCTTTTGTGGGACCCGCGACGCGACGCCACACTGTACGAACCAGTCGTGACGGAAAGGCACCGCAATTGCGTGCCGATTGCTCAATTTCTCGCAAAAAATTTTGGCACGCGCACTGCAATGTGCGACCGCCATGATTAAGCCCTGCGCCTTCATTTTCCTCGTCTTGTCCCTGACTGGTGTTGCCTGCAGCGCCGCAGATCCGATCACCAACAAATGGGACTGTAACGATATCTGCAAGCGCTACGCGAGCTGCTTCGACTCCGATTACGACGTCGAATCCTGCAAGGACCGTTGCGAAAGCGACGCCAGCAATAGCGACGCGAAGCAGAACAAGCTCGACGCCTGCCACGATTGTATCGACGACAACGACTCGTGCGCAAAAGACTTCGCCGAATGTTCGAGCGATTGCGGCACGTTCATTACGCCTTGAGACTTTCCACCAAGCTCGATCCAGCCGAGAAAAGCCATGAAGATTTTCACCTGTTCCGCGTGCAAGCACGTCGCTTTCTTCGAGAACTCACAGTGCACCCGCTGCGGCCATGCCCTCGCCTACCTCAGCGACCAAAGCGTGTTGAGCGCGATGGAGCAGGACGTGAATGGGCCGCCCGGCGTTTACGTGGCGCTCGACTCGGCGGCCCAGGGCGTTCGCTATCGACTCTGCAACAACTATACGTCCTACGCCGTCTGCAATTGGGCTATTCCGGAACACGACGCGAACGAGTTTTGTCTGGCGTGTCGTCTGAACGACACCATTCCGGATTTGAGCGATCCCAAGGCGCTCGCATCCTGGCAGAAGCTGGAGATCGCCAAACGTCGCTTGGTCTACACGTTGTTGCAGCTCGGGCTACCCGTCGAGACGAGGCAAGAGCGGGAGCTGGGCCTTGCATTCGCGTTCATGAGCGACGGTCCCAACAGCACTGAGAAGGTGCTCACGGGTCACTGCGATGGCCTCGTGACCATCAACGTGAAGGAAGCGGACTCTCCGTCGCTCGAGCAGACCCGTGTTGCCATGGGCGAGCGCTACCGAACGCTCCTCGGTCACTTTCGGCACGAATCAGGGCACTACTACTGGGATCGCTTGCTCAAAGACGGCCCCCAGCTCGAGGACTACCGAGCCTTGTTCGGCAACGAAGAGGAGGACTACGCGGAAGCGGTGAAGCGTCACTACGCGTCGCCCAAACAGAATTGGGAAATGGACCACGTGAGTGCATACGCGACGATGCACCCATGGGAAGATTGGGCCGAGACCTGGGCTCACTACCTGCACATGGTAGATACCCTCGAGACGGCGCAGAGCTTTGGCCTCGCCATCAAGCCGCAACCGGTCGGTGGGGCGACCACCGAGCCGGTCACGGCGCGTCGCGTGCACTTCGAAAACTTCGACGACTTGATCGCAGCCTGGGTGCCGCTGACGGTCGCGCTGAACAGTCTGAATCGCTCGATGGGCCTAGCTGACGTCTACCCCTTCGTGCTTGGCGACCGCGTGATCGCCAAGCTGAAGTTCGTGCACAAAGTCGTCGAATCGGCCGGACACGGCATGGTCGCCAACATCGCGGACGACGTTCAGCTCGCCGCTGAAAACCAGGCGAAAAACCCTGGGAAAGTCGTCAGTCCGCAATCACAAATACTCGATGCCGCGGCTCAAACGTCAGTCGCGCATGAAGTGACAGGTGTAGCCGCCGGGGTGCTTCACTAAATACTTCTGGTGGTAGTCCTCGGCGGGTGTAAACGGCCCGGCCTCGATGATTTCGGTCACGACCGGCTTCTTCCAACGGCCGCCCGCTTGGGCTCGTTCTTTGGCCTGCTGTGCGACCACCCGCTGCTGCGGTGAAGTAACGAAAATTGCCGAGCGATATTGGCTACCGCGGTCATTGCCCTGCTGATCTTTGGTGGTTGGGTCGTGCATCTTGAAGAACCACTCGTCCAGCAGCTGCTCGAATGAGACCCGCTTCGGATCGAAGAGAACGCGGATGGCTTCGGCGTGGCCGGTGCGACCGGTCTTGACTTGTTCGTAGTTCGGGCTCGGCGTCGTGCCGCCCGCGTACCCGACCGTGGTTTCGATCACGCCGGGCACCTTGGCGAGTATGTCTTCCATGCCCCAAAAACAACCGCCCGCGAGCACGGCTTCCTCCACCGTGGCCTCGCAGCTCGCGGCCTCACCCGGCGCGGGCACGGCGCACGCGTTGTCATGATCCACGAGCACCGCCTGGGGGGTGGCGTGCGCGTCACCGAATAGCGCCCGGTACTCCCCGTAACCTTCAGCTTCGAGCTCGGCGACGGGGACGAAGCGCAGCGACGCCGAGTTGATGCAATAGCGAAGGCGCGTGGGACGAGGGCCGTCGTCGAACACGTGGCCCAAGTGCGAATTGGCGTGCTTCGAGCGCACTTCGACCCGGCGCATACCGTGGCTGATGTCCGTCTTGTCGACCACGTTCTCCGGGTCGACCGGTTTCGAAAAGCTCGGCCAGCCCGTGCCAGAATCGAACTTGTCGACCGAGCTGAATAGCGGTTCGCCGCTCACGATATCCACGTACAGGCCGGCCTCGTGGTTGTCCCAGAAGCGATTGCGGAAGGGCGGCTCGGTGGCGTCATGCTGAGTGACTTCGTACTCGAGCGAACCCAAGCGAGAGCGGAGCTCGTCAGGCGAGGGCTTTGCGTAAGTGCGGGGTGCCATTTCGTGATTCCTTTCTCGGCGGTCCGGCAAACGCCCGACACGCGCGACACGCCAAGAGTACGCCCGGGGCGCCCCCATGGTTACCGCAAACGCGCAGCATCTACGGCCGTACAGCGCCGCGACAATCTGCGCGTTTGTTGCGCCATGCACGCCAGTTCTCCGCTCACCTTTTTGTGCTGCCGCTGAACGGAATGACCGGCCTGCCGGCAAGCACCCGAAAATGTCCGAGCCGCCTGGGCGCGACGCTTGGCATCGGGGCGTGACTCGCATAGTCCATGAGCGTGAACTCCGAATCGCATCCCGAGGCGTGGCGTTGCGTGCACGGTGCGCGTTGGCGTTTGCTGGAAAGCTACGCCTTGGCGCGGCAAGAGGGTCTCGCGAGCCCGGTTGGGCTGGTCGCTGATTTGAGGCACCCCCGCGCCGTGCAAGTGCTGCGGCAGCTGATGCTGTCACCGAGCACCAATCAGCTCGATCCGTTTTACGCGGGCTGCGTCGAACGTGGAGCCTTGTGTTCCGCGCTGATGCCCATTGCACCCAAGCTCGCGGAAGTACTTTTCTCGTGCGGCGACGAAGCCGGCGCTTGGACGGCGCTCGTGCTGCAGGACGAAGAAGTGGTCCTGAGCGCCAGCTGGCAGGAGCTGATTTCCGGCGGAACGGCCCGCGCGAGCGTCGGGCAACGCAGCGAACGGCGGCGCTGAATCTTAGCCGTGGACGCGGAGCAAAAGTCGGCGCAGAAATGGCTCGGTGAGTGAGCCTCCGATGTCCATCTCGCCCTCCACGATCAGCGGGCGCTACATCGATTCGGACGTCCAACAGGGGGTTCGCTACGTCCTCGAGCAGCAGGTGGGCGAAGGCGGCATGGGCGCGGCTTACTTGGCGCGACGTGAGGCCCCGGAGGGCGCCTCGCCGGTGGTGGTCAAGGTCGTTCGCCGCGCGTTTGGCGAGACGGACATCTCACCCGAGCTGGTCGCACAAAAAGAGGCCATCGCCCTCGGTCGCCTCAACGAGCGCGTGCCGCCGAGTCCATTCGTGGTGCGCTTCGTCGACACGGGCAGCACGACCTACTTCGGGCTGCCGCCCACTCCGTGGATCGCGATCGAGTACGTGCATGGCGGCATCGAGGGCACCACGCTCGAAGACCGCGTGACATATTCGATTGCGAAGACCGGCTACGCGTTCGATTCGACACGCGCGACCCACGCGTTGCGCTGCTTGGCCAGCGGGATCTCGGAAATCCATAGCGTCGGCGTGATCCATCGCGATCTGACCCCCGGCAACGTGCTCTGTTGCGGTTTCGGCGAGACCGAGATGTTCAAGATCTCCGACTTCGGCTTGGCGCGACCGGAGGGCCTCGGGCGCACGTTCGCAGGAGTCGGCTTCGGGACCGTGGGCTACGCCGCCCCCGAGCAAGCGTTGGATGCCGGCGTAGGCGTGGAAACCGACGTCTTCGCATTGGCCTGCATCGCCTACTACCTGCTCACCGGGATGCACTATTTCAACGCCACCACGCCCTACGAGGCGTACGAGCAAATGCGGGCAAAAACCCGCAAAAGCATCTTGGATTGCAAAGTGCTGTGCCCCGAGCTGCGTGAGCGCCCCGAGGCCTGCCGTGCGATTGATGCGGCTCTGGCTTGGGGCACCGCGTCTTCGGTCGAGCATCGCCCTCAAAGCGCCGAGGCCTTGGTCACCGCGCTCATGCCATGGCTGAACGATCGCCCCGCGCCGCCGACGTCCAGCCGCCGGCTCTTGCGTACGATTCAAAACGCGGCCCCATCTTCCGATATGGGTGGCTGGCGCTGGATCGTCAAGCATCGCCCCCACGACGACCTCGTGATTCAAAGCGCCGCGTGGGACACCGACGGTCGCTGCTTCGCGCTCACCCCCCGCGGACCGCTATTTTGGAACGGAGACTCTTGGCTCGGGGCCAAGAGCATTCTTGCTCGCATTCCACGCGGGATGATCTTCGCGCGTCGGCACGAGGCCGGCGGCTTTTTGATTGGCGGGTCGAACGGTGCCCTAGCCGTCTTCGGCTCGGACGGACTCCGCGAGTTGATCAATACGCCCGATCAGGGCGTCGAGCTCGTCGATGCCAGCGGGCTGTTCGACGATCTGGTCGTAGCCGTGGGACGTCGACCTGGGTTGCCCCCAGCCCTACTCGCGTTGTCGGGTCGCCGTTGGCTCAAGCCGCTACCGCTGGACGGCGTGCAGAATGTGGCGTCAGTGCTTCGCTTCGAAGACACCCGCTGGTTGGTGTGCGGACGCTTGGTCCAGGGCGGCGCGTTCGCCGCGGTCTATTCGCCCTTGGATTGGGAGCTGACGTTCCTGCAGACGCCAGCGACGCGCGCCTTCGTCAACGGGTCGAGCAGCATCGAACGCCGCTTGGGCCTGATCGTGGGCAGCGACGGCACCGCATTGCGCATCGAGGGCGATCAAACGACGGTATCCGTGGTGCCCGGAGCTCCGGATCTCTCGGCCAGTGCCATCGATGTGTTGGACCGAGAATGGGTCGCGAGCCTGGGTACGCTTTGGACGCGCGATCCACGCCTGGCCGAGGCATGGCGCCCCGCATGGTCCGATCGAAACTGGGACGCTCCATTCGTGAGCATGATCGCCGATTCCGGGCGATTGATGGCGATGACCGCCAACGCCGCGATCGTCGAAGGCCGCCTGGGCAGTCAGCGTTAATGTAGCGGCGCGAGCGGTATCGATTTTGCAAATGTCCTGAACGACCGAACGGCGTTCAAGATGAGCGCCCATTGAAAGGTGCTTCATGAGACATTTTGCGGCTCAGCGACTGGCACACGTGGCGCTGTACGCCACGGTCGCTCACTTCGTTCTGGCTTGCGGTGCTGATACCGACCGCAGTCCGCCGATTGGTGCGCCCATGGGGCCGACCGGTCCGATCATCAGTGAGGCAGGGAGCACGGGCTCGAGCCGCGCCGGGCAAGGTGGAGGCGCCGCGTCGGGCGGCGATCCAACGACGCCGCCAGAGGGGGGCGCCTTCAATTCCGCCGGCGGCGGCGGTCCCTTTGGTACCGGGGGGAACGCGAACGACGACCCGTTCGGCGTTGGAGGAACGGGCTCGAGTGATCCATTCGGTGTTGGCGGGAGTCCGAGTGCGTTTCCGGGCACCGGCGGGCTTTGAGGGCTCGGGCGACCCCGATCGCAGGCAACACCGCCACATTGGCGAATGGCGGCAAAGGGAGTGACGTGAACGCAAAGCCGGGTAACCCGTATCCACTCGGGGCAACGTGGGACGCACGGGGCGTCAAATCCCTCTTTTCGGAGCACGCCAGCGTCGCCGAGCGATGCCCAATCGACGAACTCCGCCGGCTCAACGACGATTTCCTATTGCGCGTGAACACTCACCGCCCGCCGATCGACTTTTCGCTGCCGTTCGAGAAGGACGGCGATTGGCGTTGGCAGCGGCGCGGCGCTACCGCCAACGATCAAGCGGAAGAACAGCGACTCGGGAGCGACAAAACCGCGCTAGCCGCCGCCTCTCTGAAGCTGCTGGCGCGGAGGCACCGCGTATGACTCTCGCCCCGCATATTGCCCTCGGAGCGCTGGCAGAGCCGGAGGGCGTGCGCTTCACGGTCTGGTCGGATCACGCGCGCATGGTGCAGGTAGTGCTGTACGACGAGCGCCGGCAAATCACCCATGAGGTGGCTCTCGAGGGAGAGGCCGAGGCCGGCTTTTTCAGCGCATTCATTCGGGGTCTCGCGCCCGGCGCGCTGTACGACTTCCGGATCGATGGCAAGCTTGCCGTCGATCCCTACGCACGTGCATTGCCCTACGGTGTGCATGGTCCAGCGCAGGTCGTCGGCGAACTGCCCGCGCGCGAGCACCCACGGCGCGGGATCAATCTCGATCGCAACGAGGTGTTCTACGAGTTGCACGTGGGCACCTTCACGCTCGAGGGCACTTTCGCGAGCGCCATCGAACGGCTGCCCTATTTGCGCGCGCTCGGAGTTACGGTGGTGGAGTTGATGCCGATCGCAGCCTTCGCCGGCGGCCGCGGTTGGGGCTATGACGGCGTGTGCTTGTTCGCGCCCTTTGCCAGCTACGGTACCCCCGCGGACTTGAGCGCGTTCGTCGATGCCGCTCACGGCCATGGTTTGAGCGTCGTGCTCGACGTCGTGTACAACCACCTGGGCCCCGCGGGCAACGCGCTACCCGTGTTCTCGAGCTCGTACTTCGATGCCCAACGCTCGAATCCCTGGGGCCAAGCGCCGGCCTTGGAAAGGCCGGCATTTCGCCGGTTGATATTGAGCAACGCTAATTATTGGCTGCAGACCCTGGGCATGGATGGCCTGCGCTTGGACGCAACGCACGAGCTCGAACCCGGGGGCACGCCCCACATCCTCGAAGCCCTGGCGCGGATCGCGCGTGCTTGCGACCCGCCCGCGGTGCTGATCGCCGAAGACAGCCGGAATGATCCCCGCACGCTATTGGCACACGGCATCGACGCCGTGTGGAGCGATGATTTTCATCACGTGATGCACGTGCTTTTGACGCACGAACAGGAAGGATACTACCGGTCTTACACCGGCGATCTCCAGGAACTCGCTCGCGTGATCGAGCGAGGCCAACTGTTCGAGGGGCAGGCGGTACCGGGCGCCCCCCCACAGCGCGGCAAATCGACCGAGGGGGTTCCCGCGCGCCACTTCTTGTTCGCGCTGCAGAATCACGACCAAGTCGGCAACCGCGCACACGGCGAACGATTACACCTATTGAGCAGCCCGGCGGCGTTTCGAGCCGCTACGCTATTGCTCTGCTGCTTGCCGTCGACCCCACTCTTGTTCATGGGCCAAGAGTGGGCGGCCAGTTCGCCGTTCTTGTACTTCAGCGATCACGAAGGGGAGCTGGGCCTCGCCGTGAGCCGCGGTCGCCGCAGTGAATTCGGACATTTTAGCGCGTTTCAAGCCGATCCCGAAACGATTCCCGATCCCCAAGTGGAGGCAACCTTCTTGCGCAGCAAACTCGATTGGTCGGAACAAACCCTAGGCGAACATCAGAGCACGCTCCTCTTGTGCCGCGCCGCGCTCGAGCTTCGACGCACGGATCCGGTGCTGCAAGGCCCTTCGCAGACCAGCGTGGGTATCGCTCACGGCTGCTTGTGGGTGCTCCGCAGCAACGCCGCCGGTAGCCGCTTGTTGCTGTTCAATCCCGGCGCCGAACGCTCGCTGCCGGAGATCGCCGGGCGCTCACCGGCAAATACTCGGGCATTACTCGCAAGTCAGCCCATGCCGGAGATGAGTAACTGGTTCGAGCTACCCGCTTCCAGCGCCTTGCTCTTGGCGGTGAACGAGCAACCAGAAACGGTGGCGCGGTGACCCTGCGCATCCCAACCGCCACCTATCGCGTGCAGTTGCACGCCGGGTTTGGATTTGCGGACGCGGCCCGCATCGTTCCGTACCTAGAGCGGCTCGGCATCTCCGATCTCTATGTCTCGCCCATCTTCGAGTCGGCCCCGGGCAGCACCCACGGCTATGACGTCTTGGATCACGATCGCTTGAACCCTGAACTGGGCGGTGCGGCCGGCTTCGAGGACCTGAGCCGGACCCTCCACAGCCACGGCCTCGGTCTGATCGTGGATTTCGTGCCCAATCACATGGGCGTCGGCTGCGACGGCAACCACTCGTGGGAAGACGTGCTCGAGCACGGGCAAGCCTCCGAGCGAGCGGACTTCTTCGACATCGATTGGAATCCACCCAAAGAGACCCTCGCCCACAAACTGCTGCTGCCAATCCTTCCGGACCAGTACGGGATTTGCCTGGAACGCGGCTTCTTCAGCTTGCACTTCGACGGCCAAGCGCTCCGGCTCCGAGCCGGCGATCGTACCCTGCCTTTGCGGCCCAAGTCTGTCGCGCCCCTGATCGGACGGATCGCCGATCTCCTGGAAGATGCAGTTACCGATGCTCAGAGCGACGCCCTGCGCGAGCTCGGGCGAGCGTTCTCCGAGCTGGACGAAGGTGACCTCAGCCAGCCGGCTTCCTTGCAAGCGTACCGAAGCAACGCGCGCAGCCTCCAGCACCGACTGCGCGAGTGCCTGTGCGCGCCCGAGCTGCAGTCGTCGTTGGCGAGTGCGCTGGCCGCGCTCGCCGGAAGTCCCGCGCGCTCGGAGAGCTTCGACTTCTTGGACGAGCTGTTGCGTGCCCAACACTACCGGCTGAGCGCATGGCAGCTCGCGCTCGAGGCGGTGAACTATCGTCGTTTCTTCGACGTGACGGGGCTCGCGTCATTGCGTGCGGAGCTGCCCGCGGTTTTCGAAGCCACGCATCGCGGCCTGCTTTCCTTGGTCGAACAAGGAAAAATCAGCGGCATTCGCTTGGATCACATCGACGGGCTGCTCGACCCGATTGGCTACCTTCGAACGCTCTCCGAGCGCCTCCACGGTGCGATCCCGAATGCCGACCCGTCCGAGCTGCCGGTGTACGTGATCGTCGAGAAGATCTTGGCCCCGGGAGAGGCATTGCCCGCGAGCTTTCGTGCGCATGGCACCACTGGCTACGAGTTCGCCTGTGCGGCCACCGCCGTCATGTTCGACGGCCGCGCGGAGCTCAATCTGTCCAACACTTATCGGCGATTTACGGGGGACACACAGAACTTCGACGATCACCTGCTGCAGTCGAAACGCGACGTCTTGAGCTCGCTGCTCGCCAGCGAGGCGACATTGCTTTCGCGCAGCTTGGAGCGCCTCGCGGAGCTCGACCGTCGCTGGCGTGATTTGACTTGGCGCAGTCTGCACGAGGCCGTGGTGGAGGTGATGGCGGCCTTCGGTGCCTACCGCAGCTACGTGCAGCCCGACGGCAGCCGCACCGCCGAAGACGAGACCCTGATCAACCGCGCGGTGGCCGCCGCGATTCGTCGAAACCCGACTCACGGGCGCGGTGCGTATCAGTTCCTTCGGTCGCTCTTGCTGCTCGAAACCGAGCTCCCCGGTGCCGCCCAGTTCGCGCTGCGCTTTCAACAGACGACAGGCCCAGTCACGGCAAAATCTTTAGAAGATACGGCATTTTACCGCTACACGCGCAACCTCGCCGAAAACGAGGTCGGCAGCCGGCCAGAGCGGCTCGGAATCGCGCTGGCCGAATTTCACGCGCGCAATCGCTTGGGACAAAGCGAGCACCGGCTGTCGTTGACGAGCACCTCGACGCACGACACGAAGCGCGGGGAAGATGCACGCGCGCGGCTCAGCGTGCTCTCCGAGCTGCCCAATACGTGGCGGCAAACGGTGTACGCGCTGCAACGGCTCGCGGCCAAGCACCGAACCGCGTATGACGGCACGGAGGCGCCGTCGCGGGGCGACCAGTACCTTTACTACCAAGCACTGCTCGGCGTCATCCCCTTCGGCGCGACTGCCGACGAGATCGCGACGCTCGAGCCCCGACTGCAAGACTACATGCGCAAGGCGTGCCGCGAAGCCAAGCAACGCACCTCGTGGTTGCATCCCGACGCCGGGTACGAAGCGGCCGTGAGTACGTTCGTCAGTGGCACACTGGGCGATCCGGAGTTTCGAACGCGGCTCGCGCGCTTTTGTCGTCGCATCGAGCCCTATGCGGCGACCAAGGCGCTCGGCCAAATGCTGCTCAAGTTGTGCTCTCCCGGCATCCCCGATACGTATCAAGGCTCGGAATTCTGGCACCAGATGCTGGTCGACCCAGACAACCGACGACCCGTCGACTACCGCGCTCTCGAGGTCGCGCTCGGTGACCTAGACGCCGACAGCGGGCACGCCCCGGCGCTGGGTGCGCTCGCGGAGGGCTACGCCGACGGTCGACTCAAATTGTTCGTGCTCAGCCGCATACTCCGATTGCGACGTGACGAGCCGGGACTTTTCCAAAGCGAATACACTCCACTCGAGGCCGGGGAGAATTGTATCGCATTCGGCCGCGGCGCGAGCGGCTGTGACCTGGTATGCGCCGTTACGCGCTTTCCATTTCGAGTCACGCGCGGCCGCTCGGCTTGGCCGCTCGCCGAGATCTGGGGTGAACAACGAGTGTCGGGCGAAGGCTTGTCGGGGAGCTATCGGAACCTACTGACCGGCCGCAGCGTCGAGGTCCGCGGCCCGCTCGCCTTGAGTGAGCTGTTCGCCGAGCTCCCCGTGGCCGTCTTGGTTCGCTGACCGCTAGGCCTTCGCTTGCGCGATGCGAGCGAGGCCCGCGAGCGGCACCGCCAACCAATGAGGGCGGTTGTTCAACTCGTAGTTCACCTCGTAGAGCACTTTCTCGAGCTCGTAGAAGTCGAGCAACAGGCGCGCTACTGCGGGTGTCGGAGGACAATAGGCTTCGCCGGCAATCGCCGCCAAGTACGTGCGCACGAAGCTGACGCATACCCAAGCGCGAAAGGCTTCGGCCCAGGGGGCGAGGCGGGCGCGGTCTTCGGGCCGCACGCGCTCGGAGCGCAGCGCCGTCTCTGCGGCGTAAGCGAACGATCGCAGCATGCCCGCGACGTCGCGCAAGGGACTGCGTTTGTAGCGCCGATCCGAGGCCGGACGTCCGGGTTCGCCCTCGAAATCGATGATGATGAAGTCGTCCCCGGTGAACAGGACCTGGCCGAGGTGATAATCGCCATGGCAGCGGATCCGGGTCACCACGGTTTTGGATTGAGTGATACGCCGCAGCTGTTCGTCAATCGCATTCTGAGCGGGCAGTATTCGCTTCGTCAGCTCGGCCGCATCCGCGGGCAGCGTGCGTTGCTGTTCACGCAGCTTCTTGAAGCAGCGTGCAAGTTCGGTGTGCGCGCTTTGGTAGAGCGAATGTTGGTGAAGGAGCGTGAATGGCTCCTGACCAAAGCCAGGCTCTCGCGTCTTGCTGCCGAGCGATCGATGCAGCTCGGCCGTACGCTCGGCGAGCAAACGAACCAGGGTGAAATAGGGGCTGGCCAAGCGAACCAGATCTTCCGGGATTGCTTCGCTGGTTTCAGCGTCCGACGCGCTCGGCAGCGCGACGACGGCAAGCGACGAATCGCCCGTCAGTACCCGCTCGAAAAAGGTGAACAAGGACTCCAGCGTCACCGACCAAGCGCTGCCGCGGTTTTCCACGTATTCGCTGATCACCGCTACCGTGCGCTTGCCCGTCTCCGCGTTCAATTGCAGCGTGCCGACGGGCTGGGGAACCTTGGGGCGTGGCGACGCATCGGCCAAGAAGCGACCAATCTCGATCTCGACGTTCGGCCCGGGCTCTATCTTCCGCAGCAGCTTGAGCAGCCAGGAATTGCCGTACAAGATCGTGGAATTGCTCTGCTCGAGGGCTAGAAATCTCGGTTCGAGCGAGGTCCCTGGCGCGGGAGCCGGCACCATCAGTTCGCCACTCAGCGTGCCGTTCTCGCCGGACAGCACTTTTCGATCGCGAAGCAGGCCGAGTAGCGTCTCGGCAAACACCCGAGACGAGCTGGCATCGAAGAACGAACCGCGCGTGGGCTCGGACTGGCCCGCAACCAGAATCTCGACGTCCGCGACCAGCGACCCGGACCCGTCGCTCGGGCTCTGCCCCGCGACCGCGAACCGAAGCGGCATGACGTAACTTTCGTGACTACCGTCGTCCAACTCGACGCCAAGCACGAGCAAACAATGATCACTCGTCGTGGCCTCGCCGAACAGGCAGATCTCTTCGAGTTCCGTGTTCTTGATCGGCACCGCTTTGCTGCGGAACCAACGCTGCTCACGCGCGTAGCGAGCGACTCGTTCAGCCAATACGCTGCGCGCCGGCTCACGGACGAAACTCTGCCAATCGCCCTGCAGCGCGACGGGACCGAGTTGTGCGCTCGCGCGACTCGCCTGGTTCGTTTCCAAGCTGAACCAATAGACTTGGTGCCCACCCAACGTCAGTGGATACGGGCGATCGGCGATTTCCGGGAAGCGACTCCGGCCGAACATCTCACGGGGGAAGCTGCCCACGTGCTCCCCGAGCTCGAGCTCGGTGTACTGGGCATTGCGCGAAAGATTGGCGACGATCAGAATTCGCTCGAGCCCATCTTCGCGCAGGAAAGCCAGCACCTTGGGGTTGCTCGGGCTGAGGAAACGCAGTTTGCCGCGGCTCAGCACGCGGTGGCGTTTGCGCATCGCAATCAGCTGTTTCATCGACCACAGGAGGGACGCCGGGTTCTCCTGCTGGGCCGCGACGTTCACCGCCTCGTAGTGAAACTCTGGTTCGACGATCACGGGCAGATACAACTTCTGCGGGTTGGCTTTAGAGAAGCCGGCGTTGCGATCGGAATCCCATTGCATCGGGGTACGCACGCCGTCGCGGTCACCGAGGTAGATGTTGTCGCCCATTCCGATTTCGTCGCCGTAATAAAGCACGGGCGTACCGGGCAGCGCGAATAGCAGCGCGTTCAAGAGTTCGACCCGGCGGCGCTCTCGTAAGAGCGGGAACAAGCGACGGCGAATCCCGAGATTGATGCGCGCGCGGTCTTCAGTCGCGTACACACGGTACATCAAGTCACGATCTTCGTCCGTAACCATTTCCAAGGTGAGCTCGTCGTGATTGCGCAAGAACGTCGCCCATTGGCACGATTCAGGGATGGCGGGAGTTTGCGTTAGGATATCGACGATCGGGAATGCGTCCTCGCTGTGCAACGCCATGAACAGGCGCGGCATGAGCGGAAAGTGAAAGTTCATGTGGCACTCGTCGCCCTCGCCGAAATAAGCGGCGGCGTCGATCGGCCATTGGTTGGCTTCGGCCAACAACATGCGGTTCTTGAACTTGGAATCGACGTGGGCTCGTAGTTTGCGCAGGAAAGCGTGCGTCTCAGGCAAGTTCTCGCAATTCGTCCCTTCGCGCTCGTACAGGTAGGGCACGGCATCGAGTCGCACGCCGTCGACCCCCATCTCCAGCCAGTAGTCGAGCACCTCGAAGATCGCGTCGTGGACGGCCGGATTGTCGAAGTTGAGATCCGGTTGGTGACTGTAGAATCGATGCCAAAAGTAAGCTTTCGCGATCGGATCCCAGGTCCAGTTCGAAACCTCGAAATCTTGGAAGATCACGCGCGTATCGGCGTACTTGTCGGCCCGGTCACTCCAAACGTAAAACTCTCGCGCATCCGACCCGGGGGGGCTCGTTCGCGCGCGTTGGAACCAGACGTGATCGCTGGAGGTGTGGTTGATCACGAGTTCGGTAATTACGCGCATGCCGCGTGCATGCGCTGCGTCGAGGAAGCGCTTGAAGTCCTCCAGCGTGCCGTAGTTGGGGTGGACGCCCCAATAGTCCGAGATGTCGTAACCGCCATCGCGCAGCGGCGAAGGGTAGAACGGTAGCAACCAGAGCGCCGTGACGCCCAGGTCCGCGAGGTAGTCCAAGCGCTCAATCAACCCCGAGAAATCACCAATGCCGTCACCGTTCGAGTCGGCGAAAGCGCGCACGTGCAACTCATAGATGAGAGCGTCTTTGTACCACTCGGGGTCGTCGCTCAGCGCCGAGTACGAACGCGCACGTTTCAGTTTACGTTCGAGGACCATGAATGCTCGATTCTCGTTGACGTCGCCAACTTGCGCGAACGGATGAAGATGGGGGAGCCGAAGGGGAGCGCGGAGATTGGAGATTGATTGGGAGAGGAGAGCGCGATTTCGTTCGCCGTCACTCGCTCAGCACACTCAGGCGATTGGTCACGCTGCCGACTCCCGGGATGGCCCGAGCACGCGCCTCGATCTGCGCCTTCTCCAGCGGCTCACGCACAGAACCGAGCAGCGTCACGTGGTCCCCACGCACCGCGACGCGCAAGTCCGCAGCGTCGATGTGCGCGCGCGCCAGGGTCTTCCGTACTTCGCGGCCGAGCGGAGCGTCTTCCGGCGCCTCCTCTTCGTCATCGACCAAGTTCGGTTCGGAACCGCTCGCCACCTGGGCGTCGTAGCTTTCGCCGAAGCCGCCCACAGCGTCCGTTTTGGTCCCCCAAACGCCGTGTTCGCGAGTGGACGGTTCCAGCGGCTCCTGGCCGGCGCCTGATTTCGTTTCGGTAGTCATTTGTCTAGCCCAGCTCGCAATGCGTCCCGCAACACTTGAGCGTCGATGCTCGGCTCGGCTTCTCGGTCATCAATTTCCGCTTCGTCGGGCTCGAATGTCTCATCTTCGTCGTCACTGTGGCGCTGTGCGACACGTGCCAAAGTGGGCGAAGCCAACAGCGCCTCCAACTGGTCATGCATGAAACTCCGCTGCCCGCTCTCGCCATCGGCACTCGGTTGAGTATTTCTCGCTAAAGGCGGGGCGTACAGGGCGGCTGCGGATTTGTCGGACACGGGGGGCTCTCCTTCAGTTCATCGTGGGCGTCGTCATCGGTCCAGCACCCAGACTGGATGAATTCGTCACCAAGTCTGCTGCAAGCGTAAGCAAACGGGATGCCACGCAGGCCGTCGATCCTGGACTCTGTTTCTGAAGCTCGTGCTCGCGAACATTCGCAGGAATTTGCGCTAGGCCCCGCATGCCCCGCTGTGGCAATCCGTCACGGCACAAGTTAGTCAAGGCGCCACTTGTCGGGGGTTCCCGCTAGGCAGAGCTGGCATCGCGTGTGCACCGCCTTGGCGCATGGCCAGTCAACGCAGGAGTTTCGCATGACTCAGCTCGAGCAACGAACGCCTACCGGTCGCACGAATCTCGCCAAGGACACGGGCACCGCCGAAACGGACGAGAATTACGATCTGGTCAGTGTGCTCTATCACTGCCTCAAGGCCGCGGACGCGTGCACGCAGTACGTTGCGGATGCAGAAGATGCGGGCGACGACGAACTGGCGGAATTCTTCGAGAAAGCACGGCAACTCCAGAATCGCCTGGCCAATCAAGCCCGTGAGCTGCTGGCAGAACGACTGACTGAAGCCGCCGGCGCCAGCGACGAAGAAAGCTGAGCGCCACGCGAAGGAGCGAGCGGCACACGCTTTGCTCTTCGACGCTTCTATGTTGGAACCCACTCGCGCGCTGTTGATGGACATCGATGGCACGCTGCTCGACAGCGCGCGGGCCCAGACCGGAGCCTGGTTGCACGTTCTGCGGGATTTCGGCTACGTAGTGGATGACCAGCAAGTGCGCTCGCGGCTCGGCGTCGGGCACGACCGCATCTTGCGTGAACTATGCGGAATTTCGGAGGCATCTCCGCGTGCTCGACGCTTGTTGCCCATCCGGGAATTCCTCCTCCGTGACCACTACTTGCCGAAAGTGTCGAGCATTCCCGGCGTGCACGCGGCCATCTTCCAGGCCCGCAACGCCGGAGCGCAGCTCGGCGTAGTGAGTGGCGCGCATCGATCGGAGGCGCTCGCGCTACTCGGAGCCGCGCAACTACTCACCCAATTCGATCACGTCATTTGCCGCGAGGACGTGCAGAATACGAAGCCGTCTCCCGATGCCATCAACCTGGCGTTGAGCCGCATGGGGGTGACACCGGAACGTGCGCTGTACGTGGCGTCTTCGATCCATGATCTCATGGCCGCCCGCGCGGCCGGCGTGCCGTCCGTGTTGCTCGCGAGTGGCGACTGGTCGGCCTTGCGCGCGCGTGATCGCCCGGCGACGGTCACGTGGGCTGACTTGCTCGCGCGTTGGCCCAGCGAACCGCGCGCCGCGTGAGGGTACCGGAGAACCCCATGTTCAGTTCACGACCCATTCGCAGTGAGCGTAAGCGCGACGCGAGCGCGCAGCTGATGCAGGCCGCGTTGCGGTTTGTCGTCGGCGCAATCTTGGCCGTACATGGCTGGGCCAAATTGACGGACATGGCCGGCACCGCCCAGAGCTTCGATCAGTTGGGCATTCCGGCTCCGCAGGCGTTGGTCTACCTCGCGGTCGCCGGCGAGCTTTTTGGCGGACTAGGGCTCGCGTTGGGGTTTCTGACGCGAATTGCAGCGCTGGGCCCGCTGTGCACCATGGTCGTCGCCATTCTCACGGTTCACGCGGGGCACGGTCTTTTGGCGAAGAACGGCGGGCTCGAATATCCACTCGTGCTGCTGGTCGTGAGCGGCTTCTTCGCTGTGAACGGCGCGGGCCGCTACAGCTTGGACGCGGCGCTCGATCGGGCCGAGTATGCACCGCGCTTACGTCGTCAACGAATCCGCGCCCACGTCCAGACTCACCCGGGCTGAGACGAGCGCGGGCAGGAAGTCACGGCGCCTTCGAGGGCCGGGTTCGCTCTTTGACCGTCCGCCGAACCATCGCTACCACGTCGTCTAGGTCAACGGGCTTCACGAGGAAGCGGTCGGCGCCCAAGCTGGAAAGCAACTTCCACTCGTTCGGTCCTCCAGACGCGGTGAGGACCAAGATCGGAACCAGCGCCGAGGCCGGACGAGAGCGAAGCAGCACCGTCACGGCCACGCCGTCGAGTCGAGGCATTTGCAAGTCGAGGATGACGACGGATGCCGGCTTGCGGTCGAACGCTTCGAGAGCCGCTTGACCGTCCGCGACCGCCTCGACCTCGGCGTCCGGGAACTCGGCGCGCAGTTTGAGCTCGAGCAATACGCGAAAGTCCTCTTCGTCTTCCGCAATCAAGATCCGCGTCGGCTCGCTGCTACGAGCACGCGCGGCTTGAAATTCGTGCCGAAGTTGCTCGACGCTCTGCTGCCGACTCGCGGGATCTTTGCTCAGCGCTTTCATCAGCACCGCATCGAGCGCTAGGGGTAGGTCACCGCGCACGAAACTCGGGCGGATCACTTTGGCGGTCGCGTGCAGCATGATCAGGCCATCATCGCTCTTGGATTCGAACGGCGGCTGCCCGGTCAGCAGCTCGTAGGCAATGCAGGCGAGAGAATACAGGTCGCTCTGAGGGTTCGCGGCCACGCGCACCCCGGCGTCGACCGTGAGCTCGGGAGCGATGTAGCCCAGCGTGCCCACGAGCTCCTTGATCGCCTTGGCAGTCACGTACTTTTGCGCAAGGCCCAGATCGGCGACTTTCACTCGAAACTGGCCATCCAGCAAAATGTTCGCCGGCTTGAGGTCGCGATGCACGATACCCGCTGCGTGTAGCGCGCTGACCCCCGCACAAATCTCGTCCAGGATGCGCAAGGCTAGGTCGAGATCGATGGCATGGCGGCACTCCGCGATCACGCGATCCAGCGTGGTGCCGGACACGAATTCGGTGACGAAGTA
>Ga0247757_10000632_pt1 | contig 28193 bp, 20 predicted proteins | sample UWRJL126311R4_FD_180929 | JGI IMG/M metagenome (GOLD analysis project Ga0247757, IMG submission 180929) | Plant litter microbial communities from Arlington Agricultural Research Station in Wisconsin, United States - UWRJ-L126-311R-4 | ecosystem: Environmental > Terrestrial > Plant litter >...
ATAAAATCTAGATATTAACTTTTACTATATTATATTATTGCTTATTAAGATTAATATTTAAAAAAATGAATATGGAAAAAAGTAATCTATAGGCAAAGTTTTAGATTTTTTATTCTCTATATTTAGTAATTTACCTACCTTTAAATCTGCTTACTAATCAGGATTACTAACTATTAAATTCAACTCCTAAGTTTTTTCTTTAAATATCTAGTTTTGTTTTTATTATAGCGTTAAAACTGGCTGAGTTATAGCCTTTTAAAAAGGGTATCTTTTTTGATTAGTCGTTTTTTATGTCACCCTACTGTATATATTATATAATCTAGTATATAAGTTATATAACTTAGTATATAATATACAACCTAGAAGATACCCTAAACCTAACCTAACCTAATATATAGATAACCTAAACCCAACCCCTATTTAATATATAGATAATACTAACTATACCCCAACCTAATTTATAGATAACCCTGACTATACCCTAACCTATAGCCTATATATTTTAAACCTAACCTAACTTACTAGTAGGTACCTTAAATCTATTTACTAGCCTAGTATCTATAAAGTAGATAAGTTAATTTAGAATTAAAAAGAAGAATCTATAGAGGAAGACCCTAAAGTAGAACTCTAATAACTTATTAATAAAAAGCTACTATACCCTAGTTATACTAGTACTACCTTAGTATACTTCTTTAAGAAGGATTCTAATAAGCTACTACTATATAGAAAAGATATTAACTATAAGATAAAGTTAATCTCTAAGAATATACTAATAACTAGCCCTCTTTATAGTATATCTTTTAAATAACTTAAACTAGTAAAGAGATATCTTAATAATTACCTTTAATATAGATTTATTACTTATAGTAATATCTTTTATACCTTATCTATCCTCTTTATAAAGAAACTTAGAGGGGGGTAGTAATTTTATATTAACTATTAAAAACTTAATATAATTATAAAGAAAGATATATACCTAATCCCTTTTATCTAGGAAATACTAATATAATTAGTATATATAAGGATATTTATAAAGCTTAATATCTACTAGGCCTTCTATTATATTTAACTTAATAAAGAGGCTAAGAACCTAACTACTTTTTATATATAATATAGTAACTATAAGTATTATATTCTACCCTTTAGTCTCTATAATAGCCTAGCGATATTCTAATACTATATTAATAAGGTTCTATATAGATTACTTACTAACTTCTATATAGCTTACTTTAATAATATCCTTATATATTCTAAGGACCTACTAGAATATAAAGTATATATTATATAGATACTTAAGCAACTCTATAATACTTATCTATAAATAAATATTAAAAAAAGTAAATTTACTATTAAGAAAATAAAGTTCTTAGGACTAATTATTAGTATAAAAGGTATATAAAAAGACTCTAAAAAGATTACTACTATTAAGGATTAGCCTATTCTTATATTAGTAAAATATTTCCTAGTATCGCTATATCTAGAAATAGAGGCTTCTAAAATAGGAAATAAATACTTACTTAGCTATCTTGCTACTTTAACTAGCCTATATATCAACCTTATTATATAAAACCACGCTGCCCTTACTATCCTATACTATTCCTTTTCTCCTCCCTCCTACTAAAGTACTACTCTTATCTATTATTAGATATCTAAACTTCCTCTATAAGGTATTTTTACTCCCCCCTAGGTAATTCTATAGCTATTATATTACCTAGCTATTTCTAATTTCGCTCTTTAATAGGCTGATAGTAATAGCAGTAATAGTAGTACTATATTATATCCCTAATAGCCTATATCTATACCTTCTTTTTAAGACTTAGTAAATATATCTACTACTATCTAATCTTTATTTATTTAGTCTATTATATTTACCTTGTCTTTCTTAAGTTAAGTCGAGTTATAAAAGAATCTTTCTATCTAGGAAATACTTAGAAATAAATTACTATCTTTTACTCCTATATATATTATCTTTAGACTTTAAATTATCCTATAGAATTTAATACTATAGATACTCGTCCTTAGAGATATTTAGCCTCCTACTACCTTAATAGCTAAGATATAATCTACTCTAATTACTTTAGTTAACCTACTAGCGCCTCCTTTAGGCGCTTTAAGCCTATATTATTTTAGCTAGATATATAATATACTTATAGGACTATATAATCCTAGGAGAATAATTAGTTTCTAATTATCTAAGTATTATTAATAGTCTTAAGAGAGAATATAGACTAGTTATAGGTATATAGGGTGGTTAGAGAGATACTCGCCTATATTATAGCGTATACTAACTTAATAGTAATTTATTTTAAAGGATTTTATAGTAGTAGTAGTATTATATTATAATATCCTAAATTAAAAGAAAGGGATAGTAATAATAGGTATTTAATATAGAAATAGTCTACTAGAATATTAATATCTTTCCTTTATTAGCTCTATAACCTTATAAGTCTAAGGCCTAGAACTAGGGTATAGATTAGAACCTAAGTTTAGGTTTTAGGGGTTACTAGTAGTCTAGGGATTTAAGTTAGAACCTCTATATATAGTAAATAAGGTATAGATTATATAGAATATTAATATATAGCTTTATATAATAATTAAGTAAACTTTAACTAGAATAGGAGAGTAAATATAATAATATAGCTTAGCCTATAAGAGTTTTAGATAGGTATTAGTAGGTTACTTACGTATATTATACGTAACTAATAAGTTACTAATATTTTATAAGAGTAATTTAGTATTAATCCTAGATTCTTCTAGTAAAGGTATATTTTAGATATAGTCTTATATAAGCTAAGTACTAAATATTATTTATATAAATTTCTTAAAATATAATATAATAGTAGCTTCTTAAGTAGGGACCCTTTACCTACTTAAATCTCTTAATTTCTATCCTTCTTTCTATTACTAGGACTTACTTTAGAAGATAGTACTTATAATAGCGACCTCGTTTAATACTTTCTATATTTAAAATACCCTATACTCTTAGTTTATACCTTATTAAGGACTATCTATATTAAAATTACGCTCTTAACGTTCTTCTTAGAAGGGAATCCAGCCTAATAAAGATAGGTTTTATAATATTACTAATCTATTATAAATAGATAATAAATCTAATACTATACCTTATAAAATCGAAGTTCTAGATATAATAAGTCTAGGTAGGCTTTCCTCTAGCTAATATATTATATTTATACTAGCTTAGAATAGGGAATAATATAACTATAGAGAGTAGGGTTAATAATAAATCTAGTATTAATACTAATAATAGTAGTAATAGCGATATTTACTTTTAGGATAAATATAAAAAGACTTAATATAAGTAAAGTGGGGCCTCTAAAGATATAGTAGTTAAAGAGATAGATAAGGATTTAAATTAGCCTATAATTACTAGAGGCAGGCAAGGTAAGTACTTGGTTTTAATTAATAGATAGCCTAGTAAACTATATCTAATATTCTATAGAGCTTTTAACTAGCCTTAAAGAGTATTTTACTAGACTAGATTCTAGTATATATAGCTTTCCCTTAAGGGAAATATATAATATATAGATAGGTAATAAACCTAAAGGCTCTAGGCTTTTCTCGATAGAGACTAATAATAGCTATTAGATAGGGATAGAGGAAGCTATTAATTCTAAAGAAGTTAAAGAAATCTAAGCTTAAAGTAATATCTTCCTATAATATAATTCTATTTACTTACTAGCTAAGCCTATTATAGAGAATTTATTATCCTATATAAATAATAGTAACTAAGTTATAATTTCTATTTATAAAGTAAATAAACTACTAACTTTAGATCTAAAGTATAATAATATTCGCGAAACTCGCTAGGTAGTATTAGAGGCTAAAATAGATATATACTTAAAATAGCTAATAGTAGCTCTTAGTTATATCTATCTAAAAGCTAAAGTAGATAGATAGTAACTACTAAGGCAGGAAGTAAAAGAATAAGGTAAGGATAAATTATTATAAGCGCAGCTATCCTATCTAACTAGTAAAATAATAAATCTATAGTATCTTAAGTAGGAAGCTATAGTAGCTATAATAGTAAAATAGGTAAATAGTTACTATCTAAGTAGAAGCGCTTATCTCTTACTATCTATAGTACCTATAAGTATCCTAGTAGAGCGTTAAGTAGTATATAGAAGTAAGGCTTTAAAAATACTATATACTTTATAAAGTAAGGGAAGGTATTAAAAAGTATATATAAGTAGGTATATAATTAGGATAGCGTAGAAGAAGATAGTAAATATAAGGTAGAGGAGATCCTTAAAGCCTATCTTTAGTATAGAAAGCTATAATACTATACTAAATAGGTTAGATATAATATTGATCTAAAATAGTATAATATATTTAACTTTAAGAATAGCCCTTATAAGCTTTATAAGTTTTACTAGGCTAATCCTTTCTACCCTAGCCCCTCTAAAAGACTTAATAAATAGATATAGTATTAGGAGGAGGATAGCAATATAAATAATTACTGGTTGAATTAATTACCGCTTTACCGAAAACAACGATAATCGGACAGAATTATGGCGGTACAGAGTATAGCTGAGTTTTTGGGTTTGCGAAGCCTTAGAGACCTTTCGGAACTTCGTTCCTCAAGGCACAACTCGCAGGCTTAAACACGCTGAAAGTATAATAAAGATCTTAATTTGATTTACTAATTTATTATAGTATCGCTCTCTTGCTAGTATATCTTTGCCTCTAGAGCTCTATATTGCACTTCATCCGCTCGTGCAGCTTTGGCCTTTGACCCTGGCGCATCTATTCCTTCTCCTTCTATAGCACTTTTCCGCTTCCGACCACGCTGTGTCTTGTTTGCGGTAGATTCTTCTGCTTATAGCAGAGCGGCACTCTTAGCCTCTTTGGCAGCCTTTTTAGCAGCTCTCTTAGCCTTTGTCTCAGCCTTCTTGGCTTCTTTCGCCGCATGCTCCGCTCGTGCCTTCTTAAGGTCGTCCCACGTCATCACCTTCGCCATCCCAAGTATCGTTAACTTGGTCGCCCGCCGAGTTTTACCTTCGTTGTTTATCTCAGTCAGGAATTTATTTTGATCCTGAAGGAGGGCGTTCTTAGCAAGAAAGGTAAGGGCAGTATTAGAGACCTTCTATTAGAGCCTCTCTTTGCGCTTTACGTCATTATTAGGGATAAGTTTAATCATATTAAGTAGCGATGCTAGAGACTCTGATAATACTGGCGTTACAGGTATTAGTATCGATTCGTATTACAGAGACTCCACGCTCTTATTAGCCCTTAGAATAGTTAGTTTAGCAGGTAGTTTTAGCATATCTGCAAGAACTCTATCGGGGTTGAATGGGAATAAACCGCTTCCTCTCTATACTGCGAGGATATTCTTCTTTGTTAGCGCCGTTTCCCTTGCAGGTTTATATAGATAAGTAAAATACTACTTGCCGATTGTGCCTACCCCCCCTTAATCCATTCGTTCAACCTAGTCGCGGTAAGTTGAAACCCTAAAGTGAGAACAAGTGTGATAATTTCTCTATCTATACATAGAGCTGTTTATATACCGTGATGGATGCACTGTCGCACTATAGTGTAATACCATAGTTGCACCAGTATTTGGCCTACTATATCACGTAACCTGGGATCCAACTCGGTAGGCTACCTTTAGCAGGCCAAATGCTGCGACGTTACAGGGCTGGAGCTTATAGGATGTATGAGAGGGCATATAGTATAAGATAATGTTGTTTTCGAAATAGAACTCCAGGATTTCGCACGTCTCGTGCGTACCGAAGCCATCCCATATTAAGAGTCGTGGTCTATTCTTAGCCTAATATTTAGTTTGGGGATCGAACACCTGCTTAAGCCACTGTAAGCTAATATAAGAGTTAGTAAATCTAGAGTTAGAGCACGCATATACCTAGCCCGGGGTAGGATGTATACTCCAGTTGGCTCGGTAGGTTGAGGCGGGCCAGATTATTATAGGGTTTAGACACCTACCGTCCGCTGAGATACATTCAACAGCGGTTACCATCGTCCGCTTGACGCGGGCGCCTCTATACCGTTATATATCGGCCTTACTAACAAGGACCCTGACGGAATTTAGCATACTTAGTATCACTCCAGTCTCGTCCATATTATAGACATTTTCTAGAAGGATACCCGGCTTGTATAGCTCCGCCCTGATCACCTCAAACCAGTAGACGACCTTATCGTAGATGTTATATCGGTTCCAGTCCTACGGCTTGTTCTTCCTTATAATAAGCTCCATTCAACGTTTCTCAAACCGCTTAGCCTAGCTATAGTAAGGAGGCTTGAGTGGCCTGTCTACTTTGGGTCGATGGCGGGTAACACTAAACGCTATCGTAGGTATATACTTTACTCGCACAGGTTGTCCGAGAATACTATACTATATTAGGAAATCAGAGACGGCCTTCTCTTCGTACGGGTAGAGGTACTACTGGTCTATAGCTTTTGCTTCTCTCGAGGGTCGACCACTTATATAAGTATAAAGGGTAGCAAGAGGGACGTTAAAATAGGCTGCTTAGGCAGGGAACGTATCAGGTATACCATCAGGAAGGGGTTCGACTAATACTCTACTAGCTATATCCATATTAGCTTACTATCGTTAAATGTATTACGATAGTATAAGTGGAAGGCAGCCAGCGAGCGCCTGTAAGGCCATTCCAGGCAGCGAATAATAAACTGGACACCTATCTATTTCAGGCTTAACAAACTATACAAACTAGACAAACTAGACAAATACCCTTGGTACTGCGCTATAGATAACTGATAGCGCTAAAGTTCGATACGGTGGATTCTTTACACTAATTTAGCCGAGGTGTACTAAAAATATGCTTCGGTAGAAGGTTACTCTCTTCGTGCTCGGCGAAACTCTCGGAATCCACAACTATTAGTATAAAAGGCCTAAGACTCTTTGAAGTTGATTCTTTTATAACTAAACAACCTTACTATAGTCCCGAAATCTAGAGTCTTCTTAATACTCGTTATTAAACAGGGGTATAGCGTCTAAAGCGGATTTTGAGGCGATGACGAAATCGATAATAGCACTACCAACGCTACGATATTTTCTTCTATACGTGGATATTAAGTAAAGAGATAGCTGAAGAACAATTATTATCATTTATAGCTTAATAGACCTTCGTGGAGAGATATGAGATGGCTTGGTAGTAGAAATATTCTCGTTACGAGGTACTTCTCGCTACGTGCTGAGGGATGTTAGTCGACTAGCATGAATTTGATTGTACAATATCTGCGCGTGAAATAGATGTATAATAGCGATACCTTTCTTATATGTTCTACGGTACAACAGTAGTTTAAAAAGTTGTTACTAACGTTAGTATTTAAAAGGTACTTAAAGGTACTTTAAGATGTGGTATCTTAGATCTAATATGTCAGCGTGGCGGCGTCGTCGAAGGTGGCAATTTACCACCGCTAGCAGGGAGGATGGCCGAGCCGCACCGGCTCTGACCTTGTGAGGTGGCGAATTCTGTAGGTGTTTTCGGAGAGTTGAGTTGGTTGACCGGAGGCATGGCCTTGAATAGGGACCGCGAGGCTGCGGGGCTTAGATCAGCTCGCATGCCAAGATTCCTTACAGCCACAGACCTAACAGTCATCACAAATAAATTACATCAAGACGATTACGTAGGTGAGGGGTTGTTTTATACTAGCCTAAATCAGTAGTTAACTTGATTAGAAGTTGTAAGCAGCTAAGACCATGTCACATGATGGGTTCTCGCTATATAAGAGCGTCAAACATGTCTTCTACACATAGACTTCTACACGGAACTACACACTAAATCAATACATTCAATTCTTCACACTTGCCACTTCCTTACATGTAGAGTTATAGTCGCTTAAAGACAAAGTACCCGTTATATTTTTCCGGCACAGGCGGTTTTTCGCCACGGGTGGTCAGACGTTACTCAGGGCTTCACTCAGGATTATGGGGCCTCCGACGTAGTCGAGCAAACTGATCGCTTTGTCAATCGTGGCGCCATGGCCAATAAAACCGCCGAACATGAACATAATGACCCCTTATACCTAAAGCTTCAAAGCCAGTGACAGACCCGTGAGGGTTAATAATGTCACAGTAGCGAGATATCATATCTGGTTGAACATGAGCCTGCGTCAGGTTCTTGCTGTTAATCTGGCGATATGGAATTAGTTGTTTGTATGGTTACCTAAGTTGATTAAGTCAATACATTTTACTATGCTAAGAGCCTTTTCCAGCGTGAGAGCCCCGCAAACGCCGATGACACGGTACTCTCTTAGCAGTACATGTGTATACCCAGAGCACCCACTTTTTTCTTCTGCGGGCCTGTGTACCACATGATTGGTTATCGTTGTCTCTAGGAGCTCAGGACCACGTGCTACTCAGAAGGGTTATAAGGATAACACTATTATTTGGAGAAATGATCGAATCATATGCAAAGAACCGGAGCTTTTTCATTCTTGGTAGTACTGTGATGTCCTGCTGACCAAGAAACGAATAATATGCCGCTTCGCACACATATCTACCTACTTCAGATGTCATACTTGGCCTAAGTCTTATACTACATTGTAGAGATTTCTTGTATATGACTCTTTACGATTTATCCTGCGCTTGAGCACTTTCCCTAGCTTGAAATACAAACACAAAGTGTATCCACATAACTGACACCGCAATGAAGATTGCCTGTAGAGAGATCACTAACGCCTTTCCCCTCCAGGTTGAGAGATCTGGATTCGCAAGTACACGTATTAAATCATCTACGAGAGCAAGGTAGGTGGCTCTATACATGGTCCTGTCGAGAGCGTAAACGAAAGTCCAGAGCAGCCCCCACGACTGTGGAACGAAGCCGCATAGCAAAGTGCTTGCCGCTGTCAACAGTGAATGTACTAAGAATCCGGATCGCCGCAGCATTCCTCCTGTGTCTTGCTCGCCGATGATGGCGCTGATGCCGTAGTTGGCAGCCAGATCGACTATAAAGTATAGTAGGTTGAACCGTGTGCCGAAAAGACGTCCGTACGTAAAAAGAACGGCAGCACGGTAGAAGTGGCTTTGGCGTGTGAAGCGAACTGGCGGAAGACCTGATTGAGTAGACTTTCCACGATATACGAGCGAGCCAAGGAGGTAGGTTGGGATTGCGCTAGCTAGGAGCACGGCACGGTGTGCGAATGGATTGGCCATAATTAATGTGAAGGCGACGCTCGTGACAACTGGGAGGTATAGATGTACGTAAGCGCGCCATGCTGGTGGCGAATCCATGGAATTGGTGAGCATTGTGACATAAAAACTGGGAAATTGAGGATGAATGTGCATGAGCCGTCCTGGGGCTGACATCTACCTCGGGCGCTACGGGCATCACGGGCATACGCGCTATCACGTGCTTCGATAGCCGCATGCAGCCTTCAACCTGTTTTGCGGATTGAATATCTAAGGAATTGGCAAGTGTGAAGAATTGAATGTATTGATTGAGTGTACATGTAGATGATTATGTCTATGTGTAGAAGACATGTTTGACGCTCTTATATAGCGAGAACCCATCATGTGACATGGCCCTAGCTGCTTACAGAATCAATCGCGAAACAAACATGCCGATCATCACGAGAAACACACAACCTTGCCCGTCTTACTACAGGTTGGTTGCTCCTTTGACGTACCCCGAGTATGATCGTAAGAGATGATCAGACAAGTTGGTTTGAAACAAAGCCGTGATGGGCGTGTGTCAGAAAGGCCAGGGCCTACTTTCTCCTGCGGTGGCCGGGCGGCTTTTGAAGGCCTTGCAATAAGGTCGCGCCAGTCATTGGCTATTTCTAACGATAATCTAATTGTATCGGACTTTGAGGGGCGTGCAACTCAATTGGTGTGTCACCTCATTTCATCAAGCAAGCCTGTAGCGAGTAGGTTGGGCAAATGGTCGATTTGCGTGCAGCTGTCCTGGCGGAGTGTGTGCCGTCGCAAAGGAGAGATGCAGGCATCTACCTATAGCCGCACTTGTGGTAGCCCTGAGTTGGTGTTGCCTCGACGCAGACTGGAGGTGGACGTTGGCGTTCCGTGGTTCGATTGATATCCCAACGCTCAACACCCAGCTGGATTTTGCAAATCATGGAACATAAAAGGATAGATGACCTCTCGCATTCATCAACAGCAGAAATTTGCTACTTTCGAGCTCATTGATGAGTTTTACGGCTTGGACAACTTGTTTGAACTGTGCACAGAACCTGAATCTGCAATACCCTTACGCCACGACGAAAAACACCAGACGGATAGTAAAGCTATGAGCGGCCCAGTCGTTTCCAGTTGCTCACTTCCCAAGGAAGAATCAAAGTCTGCACCGATGGAAAAACCAATTCTGACTTGCGCCGCATGTGGTAGTGCATACATATCCGGTGACGCCCAGCTAACTGCAGCCCCAGATGTAGCATGGGACTTGCAGCTTGCTCCAATGAATACTGCGCCTCGTAAATACAGTATCCTTCGAGGCAAGATGAAAAAAATGATGCAGCGAATATGGGCTGGTACCAAGACAGGCCGCAAAGCCACGAGAACTGCTCAAATGATCGAGTTTGATGTACGACCTCCTCGTTACACCAGGTTTCCCGCAGAAGCTGTTGAAGTGGCTTGTATTCAAATATCCGACATGAGCACAGGCTCAAAAACTAACGGAAGTGCTGTCTCGAACCCCACCAGGGATGCCAATTCGAAGCCTACTGGCAGTAATGATCAGAAGCCCATCGAGAGTAATTCCTGGGAACCCAAGAACGCTGTTGTCGAATCTACCTCTGGATCTCAGTCGGAAAGTAATTCCAGTATTGACTCTTATCCGCGATTGACCCAATTGGTTAGGAACAATGTTGATACGGTTAAGCTTCTCCGTTCAGTTCTTGTTTTTATCATGTTCATCACGTTTTATGCCGAGCTCGACATAATTAAAACAGATACGGGCAGCTTGTTTCCTTGGAGTACCACCATATTCACAAGAGCTGAGGCCGATCCCACCAAGTTCTTTGCGTGGGATGTCTTCGAAATAACTCGTGACGTTTGCACTCTTGTACGGGACCTGGAAGAAAAGTTAAGGCGTAATCGTTGGTTCAGTGCCAGCCGGCAGGATAAAGACTTGCTAATAAAGCTTGTTCTGAAACCAGCGGAGGCCCTGGAGATACAAGCCGATTATGCTTTGGAAATCGCAGGGACGTTCAGGCAAGATCGGCACGTAGGCAAGGGTATCAACTACTATACACTTGTCGATTTATGGAAGCCGCGTTATCGAAAAAACCTGCCGGCAAGGTCGTATCGTATGCTGGACTTGGGTGATACGCTGGCATCGCATGCTTCCTTCATTGCTTCATTGAATCTGCAGGAAGAGCAACAATCTGAGTTGGCAGATGCCATGGCGAAGTATTGCAAAGAAAGAAAGTTGAACGAGCTTCACATGTCCGAAACACTGAAACAGAAAGTAATGGAGGAGCTGAAATACCATCCACACAGGACCTGCTGCTGGCCTATGAGGGACGGGTATATGGACTTGTTCCGGATGCTTGGCAAGACTGATGGTTCTTCTTGGAGAGATGTTCTCAGGAAGGATCGAGAGATGAGATGAGATTGAAATACGTTCGCTCCTCGATGTAGCCCGCAATAGGTGGATTTGATTGACCAGATTTGGAGCACTGCCAGCCGGCAGGCAGCCCCAGGACCACGGCAATGTATTGGTCATCCCTAGGGCGTGTTTTTAACGAGGTGTCGCCTCCTCGGGGTTTTTATAGAGGTTCTTCCGTCCTCTGTAGGTAGGTGATTGTTTTAACGAGGTTTACTCCTCGGTTTTGGAATCAGCTTCCACGTCCGAGCTGCGGAAGCGGCGGTGGGCGGCGTGGACAGCATCGAATTCTGCCATGATCTTGTCATATTCCTCCAAGGAGGAGCTTTCCAGCTTGGCCTACAAAAAGTCAGCCTTCATCCAATCTTTTTCCGATAAGCGCTAATGTTGCAAATTCTTCGCAGCGATGCCAAAACATGCCCGGAAACAGTTATATCTTGCCAGGGCAAAACAGGATGAATGAAATTACCCGAAACTCGAATTCCTGCCGCAGCTCGGCACGGTGAGCAAGCAAAAGCTGCTCAGAAACGTATTCATTAGCCAAATAGACCAGGAAAGACATGATAATGGCCATAAAGCCCATAAAGACCAAAACGACCGCAAAAATGCCCGCCATGGCAGAAGCAGCAGAAGCAGCAGGAGCAGCGGGAGCAGCGGGAGCGGTAGCGGGAGCAGCAGAGAAGCAAAAGCGGAAGCAGCAGCAGCAGCAGCAGCAGAGAAGCAGGATTCTGATGGCTAAAGTTTCACGTAGGACTGGGAGCAGCTTCTTGGTTTTACCCCTCTCCAGACGGCCAAAGCGCCTTCCTCAGACTTAAGGTGGCTTCCTTCTCATCTGGGAAGTCGTTTGTGATGAGGGAAGGTGCGACCACCCACACCCTAGGCTCTGGGGTGCTGCTAGCCACTTCAATACCCTCTGTCCGTCGCACGCGTCTCAAATGTTGACGGCGTGGAGGCCTCCATGCACGGCGCTTACCCCTCTGCCTGCTCTGAATCCCAACGGTATGGAGGCCTTCATATACGGGTTTGGTCTTTCTATCCACGTCATATTTTGACAGCATGGAGCCCTTCTTATCACTCTTTGCCGTCCTCATGCATTCAAGATCTATCTGATAACAGGACTTAATGGACAGGTTCAGAACTCGAAAACATTGCGATTAGGAGTAAGCGATCTATTTGCAGTGCCCTGGCGCAAAATTCAATCCCGTAATTCCATCCACCCGTCCATCTCACCTATTTCCTCGTGCTCGGTTTGAACACCGCGCCGCTCCTCGTCGTTCCCCTCTTGACCTTACCGGGCTTCTCTAGATACGTCGTCTTCTGCGTAGTCAGCTCGGTCACGACTTTCGTCTGTATCTTTTCCTTAGCTGCAGCTTTCTTCACAGCATTGCTCTGCTTAGGCGAAGCCTTCTTGGATGGGAATGTCGCCTCCTCAATGAAAGCGACCTGCTTTGAAACTTCTTTGTGGCTTTTCTTGGCCTTCCGTGCAGCCGGAGACTCAGCATAGGTCTCGTCCGAGTCAGCTAGTTTTCTTTTTCGTGATGATTTCGCAGAGGAACTACTGGTAGAAGCGGCTATGGGAGGTCGTCCAGGACCGCGTCTGGAAGCATTGGCAGAGACTTGTTTGGGGCGCTTGGTGGCAGGTACAGGCGAAGACGAAATGGGAGTAGTAACCTTGCGTTTGGACTCGGATGGGGTCTCGTGCACTCGGGCTGAGGCTGAAGTTGGTGTGCGACCAGCCGGGGAAACAGTGGAGGATCCGGCAGCAGCGGCTCGGCGGGCTTGAAACTTCTTCAAAGTAGTTGGTGGCTGTTGAGGTATCCAGCGAGATGAATTATCAAGGCTCCGCGTTCGTTGGTGTGACTGATTGTGAATGCCAGCAATGACCTTTGGAGTGGTCCCTCCAACCCGGCTGGTCTTACGAACCGCGGAGGTTCCCGCCCCAAGGTTGGGCTGACTAGCACTTCGACGATGCTCCTTCTTTTGGACTTTGGGAGCGGCTTGTTGGCTAACTTTATACAAAGCTAGTCTTGGAGTGTAATCGAGCTCTCCGCTGCTGTTACCCGATTCGTTGAATTCTCTCATCCAGGATGACGAGGGAACCCCGTTGATTACCGAAGTTATATTGTTCCAGATGCTCGAGAGGAGCGATGGAGATTGAAAGCGAGATCCAGAATCATAATCGTCGAGACGGGCAAAGCGTTTCTCCACATCCTCGTATGGTACGTTGGTGTCGACAATTGGGTCCGCAGAGTTGGCCAACCTCTTCCCAGCCTCAGCGAGATCGTGTTTCATCTCTAGATCTTCCCACTCTTGCATGAACAGATTTTCACCAAAGGGCAACACTGCCGGAAAATCTTGGTGCCAGTCTTCCACTTCATTGTCAGGGCCACCATACAAAAATTGAGTCTTAAGGACGTCGGCTTTTAATAATGGGTTCTTAATAGCTTTCTTACGGGATTTATCATCAAAATCTGTTTCATTTTCCCCTCGATAAAGAGCCTGCGGCGACAATGGCTCTTCGATATCAAAGTCGCTGTCGTAATATGAGGAGCTTTCCTCGTCGTCCACCCGGTCGAAATCGTTCTGTACTTCGCGGACCATAGAGCGTAGCTTTTTGAATAGTTTGTGGTCATACGGCTCTCCTGATGCTGGTAAACGCTCAAGTATATCGTCGCCGATCAATTGTATTCGTTCCATGTATGTCGCAGTCGAGTCGCGGTTACCCTCGTGAGCAAGGTAGCTAATAGCCTTTCGCAGCTGATCATCGTTGACCTGTCGATCGAGCTGGTCATATGCCTCAATTCCGTAATAATCATCCGCTGATTTGCTAAGGCGGTTGAGTCCCGCACGCAAAAGTTGTGACATTCTGACCAAATTTGGCTCCTTCCTCGACTAAAAAGCTGTGTTAGTATGCACTTTTATGTCGCTTGCATTGAATTCATACTTATTGAATGCAAGTTCTTGCGAGATTAAGATGAAACGTTCTAGGGGATCGCGACCTGGATGACTGTTTGGTAATAAAGAGGGCTGAGGTTTTGCTCTTCGTGAACAAAGAAACGCCGAAAGCGAACAAAAGTTGAGTTCCGCAAACGGCACCAAACAAGATGCAAGCTGTTTGTGAAACGTTACACGATATGCATAAGCGAGGTTCAGTTGAATCGGTTCGTATCTCTACAGATTCACTATCCTTTGAAGTGATCTGCAGCATTGGGGGCTAAGTATCTTCATAAACTCTAGAGAATGGACTGAGGGTTGTCTTAAGCTTCTATAATAACATGCGGAATAACTGGTGTGACGGAAGGTCCTATTGGTACTTTGGCTTCGCCAAAAATTCCAAGTTCCTAAGCCTGCCGCTAAGCAAGATTCATTATTCGTTATTTCTTTGTTCTATAGAACCTACGCAAATCAAGCAGTAGCTGAGCTAACGGTGAAAGCAAAAAGTGGCTGTATAATATACGTAACGAAAAAGCTCTAAAGGTCTTATTCATCCCATGCAGACTGTCAGTAAATTCACTATTAATACCCTGCGCCAGTATCGCGTGCGCGTGTCAGTGTGCCAGTAGGCGGCCTGATATGAGAAACACACAATTGAACGCGATAGGAGAGTATTAGGGTGGTTTCTGGAACAGGGTATTCGTTATTGTCAGAATAGCACCTCTTCTAGGAACACCGCCGGAAAGCCGCCAGTAAACCGGCGGAAAGCTGCCAGAAAGCGCCAGAAAGCGCCAGTCACGTGACAGCTTTCCTAGGAACGCTAGAATACTAGTAGTGTTCTCTATGAGCACTAGCTAGAAAGCTAGTGGCGTTCACTAGGAACGCTGCCGGAAAGCTGCCAGCAAACCGGCGGAAAGCTGAGTAGTCATATGACACTAGTCACATGGTGCTTGTCAAGTGATAGCCTTTCTAGGAAGAAAAGCCTATAGCGTTCACTAGGAACACGGCCGTCACGTGACCCGGAAAGCCGCCAGCATGCCGCCGGAAAGCTGCCAGAAAGCGCCAGAAAACGCCAGTCCTCCTAGGAACGCGAAAACACGAGTAGTGTTCTCTATGAGCACTAGCTAGAAAGCTAGTAGCGTTCCTTAGGAACGCCGCCGGAATGCCGCCAGCAAACCGATGGAACGCCGCTAGAAAGCTGGCAGTTTTCCTAGGAATGCTGGTAGAGAGCTGTCGGAAAGCGTACAAGTGAAAGGAATATAAGAAGGATAGAAAACAGGATCTTTATATAGAATTTAGTCAATCAATTCAATCGAAATCATCCTTCTTAGAACAACGAAAATCTAACAAAAGTAATATAACGTAGTATAAGGAGATGTATGGTGAAAGGCAAGTTAAGGATTATTCAAAGGCCTTGTATCTATAAGGTAATTCCGGCGTCGTACGCTTCTTAATTGGTAGTGTACTAGCTAGGGCACGCTCTAGTAGCTCGTTATATAATCTAGGAGGTAGGAGAGGGAATTATTAGCTGCCTCCTCTCTTCTACTTCCTCTTCTTCTATACTTGCTGTATCCTATCCGCTTGGCTATAGCTACCTAGTGTCTTTTACGAATTCGATCGTAGCTCTGACTACGTTAACGTCTAGTTTCTACCGCTCTATCGGTCTACCGATAGACTCGCCTCTATCTTATCTATAAAACCTTCCCCTATATGGCTTAACAGCAGCGTCCGACCTTCTTTATTCTTAGAGTCCGGATCGACGCCATGCGTGTCTAGCAGCAACTTGACAACTATCTCGTGCCCGTTCTCTGTAGCCAATGATAGTAGAGTCTAACTGTTGTTGTCTTTGGAGTCTTTGTCAGCACCCTAGTCGAGTATCAGCTTGACTACCGCCTCGTGCCTATTCACGGACGCCCATGAGAGCAGTGTCTGGATATTATTATCTTTGGATTCCAGGTCGGCGCCCTCGTCGAGCAGCAGCTTGACCACCACCCTATGCCCTTTCTTTGCCGCTAACGATAGCGCTGTCTGTCCGTTGGAATCCTTAGAGTTTATGCCGACGCCGGGCGCTGCGAGTAGCAGCTTGACCACCGCCTCGTGCCCGTCCTTTGCCGCAAACGATAATGCTGTCCGTCCGTTGGAATCCTCGGAGTTTGTGTCGACGCCGGGCGCCTCGAGTAACAGCTTGACCACCGCCTCGTGCCCCTTCTTTGCCGCTAATGACAGCGCTGTCTGTCCGTTGGAATCCTTAGAGTTTATATCGACGCCGGGCGCTGCGAGTAGCAACTTGACCACCGCCTCGTGCCCGTCCTTTGCCACAAACGATAGCGCTGTCCGTCCGTTGGAATCCTTGGAGTTTGTGTCGACGCCGGGCGCTGCGAGCAGCAGCTTGATCACCGCCTCGTGCCTGTTCTCTGTTGTAAACAATAGCGCTGTCCGTCCGCTCTCATACTCGCCGGTAGATTTGGAGCTTATGTCGACGCCGGGCGCCGCGAGCAGTAGCTTAACCACGGCCTCGTGCCCCTTCTCTGCTGCAAATGACAGCGCTGTCCGTCCGCTCTTATACTTGTCGGTAGACTTGGAGTTTATGTCGACACCGGGCGTCTCGAGCAACAGTTTGACCACCGCCTCGCGCCCGTTCCTTGCCGCTCATAACAGCGGCGCCAGACCGATGGAGTCCCTGGAGTCTAGATGATACCTATTACTGAGTAAGGATAACATAGAACCTACGCAAATCAAGCAGTAGCTGAGCTAACGGTGAAAGCTAAAAGAGTGGTACAACCCTATACAGGTTCGGTATCCGGCTTTTGCACAGCCGCCGAACTTTCGATTATAGGTGGCCCCTGCACGCTCAACTAGTAACAGCCTAGCTTGGCTATATAATATTGTCAGAAATAGTACTACGTCTAGGAACGCTGCCGGAAAGCCGCCAGCAAATCGGTGGAAAACCGCTAGAAAGCTGGCGGAAAGTGTACGAGTGAAAGGAATATAAGATGGACGTATAGAGGACCTTTCTAGAATATAGAATAAATCAATTACTTCAATCAAAATCATCCTTCTTAGAATACCAAATATCTAACAATAGTTTAGAACTATTATAGCGACGTGGGCGAAGGAAAGTAATATAACGTAGTATATATAAGGAGATCTATAGTAAATGGCGAGTTAAAGATTATTTAAAGACCTCGTGTCCGTAAGGTAATTCTAGCGTTGGACGCCTCTTAATCGGCAGCGTACTAGCTAGGGTACGGTTTAGTAGCTCGCTATATAATCTAGGAAGTTAGAGGGAATTATTAGCTGCCTCCTCTCTTCCACTTCTCCTTCTTCTACACTTGCCGTATCCTATTCGCTCGGCTGTAGCCATCCAGTATCTTTTACAAATTCGATCGTGGCTAACCACGTTGACATCTGGTTTCCTCCACTCTATCAGTCCACCGATAGACTCGCCTCCATCTTGTCTATGAAACCTTCCCCTGTACGGCTCAACAGTGGTATCCGGGTCTGGATCGACGCTATCCGTGTCTAGTAGCAGCTTGACCACCGCCTCGTGCCCATTTATGAACGCCGATGAGAGTGGTGTGTGGACGTTGTTGTCTTTGGATTCCGTGTCGGCGCCCTCGTCGAGTAGCAGTTTGACCACCGCCTCGTGCCCGTTCTCTGCTGCAAACGACAGCGCCGTCCATCCGTTGGAACCCTTAGAGTTTATGTCGACGCCGGGCGCCGCGAGCAGCAGCTTGGCTACCGCCTCGTGCCCGTTCTCTGCTGCAAACGATAGCGCTGTCCGCCCGCTATCAAACCCGCCGGTGGATTTAGAGTTTGTGTCGACGCTGAGCACCGCGAGCAGCAGCTTGACCACCGCCTCGTGCCCCTTCTCTGCTGCAAACGATAGCGCTGTCCGTCCGCTATCAAGCCCGCCGGTGGACTTAGAGTTTGTGTCGACGCCGGGCGCCGCGAGCAGTAGCTTGACCACCGCCTTGTGCCCGTTCTCTGCTGCAAACGACAGCGCTGTCCGTCCGTTGGGATCCTCAGAGTTTATGTCGACGCCGGGCGCCGCGAGCAGCAGCTTGACCACCGCCTCATGCCCTTTCTCTGCTGCAAACGATAGCGCTGTCCGTCCGCTATTAAAGTCGTGGCCAGTAGACTTAGAGTTTGTGTCGACGCTGGGCGCCGCGAGCAGCAGCTTGACCACCGCCTCGTGCCCCTTCTCTGCTGCAAACGACAGCGCTGTCTGTCCGCTACTAAACCAGCCGGTAGACTTAGAGTTTGTGTCGACGCTGGGAGCCGCGAGCAGCAGCTTGACCACCGCCTCGTGCCCGTTCTCTGCTGCAAACGACAGCGCTGTCCGTCTGTTGGAATCCTTAGAGTTTATGTCGACGCCGGGCGCCGCGAGCAGCAGCTTGACCACCGCCTCGTGCCCCTTCTCTGCTGCAAACGACAGCGCTGTCCGTCCGCCCTCATACTTGCCGGTAGACTTAGAGTTTATATCGACACCGGGCGTCGCGAGCAACAGTTTGACCACCGCCTCGCGCCCGTTCCTTGCCGCCCACGACAGCGGCGTCAGACCGTTGGAGTCCCTGGAGTTTGGATAATGCCCATTATTGAGTAAGGATAACATAACTCCCTTTAGCCCAAAGTATGCTGCCAAATGTGCTCCAGTGACTTGCTTTGGTACCATTTGACTGTAGCCTGTGTAACGTTTAGAAGCTATCATCGCCTGGCTGGAAGCAGACGCCTTAGTTTCATTCTCAAGAAAACCTAGGATCAACGGTTCCATCGCTCTAGGAGTTGCATAAGCATGATGCCCCCAATTCCGCGCGGCATAGTCGTACAAGACGTTTTTCTGTAGTCGTGCCTCGAACGCTTCATCGGATCGACAGAAGCCGGTCTCAAAGACGTCGAATGAGAGATAAGTAATGCAAATGGCTGTGATATCACTCTGCGCATTAGGAAACCAAGAGGTCCGGGTCCGGTCAAAGTACTCCTGTGCTGTGTAGTGGACCAAGCGAATTATGCTGCTTTTTTCGTCAATAGTGACCAATCCAGCACACACAGAAACCATCATCTTAATCTGTGTGAAGTTCATTTCGTCAAGTTTGAGCTTGCCAACTTTCACTGCAAGTGCGTGCTGTAGTTCCGATGTACTGAGCGGTCTCTTTGCGCAGGTAATCCAAGAGAGAACCCCGTTAGCAACCACTGGACCGTCTCCGGCTTGGCTATTAATCCGGTTCATGGCATTTTCATACGCAGAACCCAATATTTTAGTTTTATCACCACTCTGCTCTTCGGATTCTTTGCGGAGAACCTGTAGGGCTTCTCTGACGGCTGCCGGCGATCGTTTGTTTTTGAGCGAACCCAGATAAAGCTGCGCAAGCAAAAACCTCAGCAAAAGTTAGCGTATTTTGTTTTTGTATAAGAATCGACGTACATTCCGTCGGCTGCTTTAGCAATTTCAGTTTTGATTTCCTCTCGCAGTCCCTCTTGCAGCTCTTTTTGCCGTTCTGAGCTATATCCAACAAATTCCGGCAGCGGCGGCATATGACTGTCCAGATATTTTCGCATATCGTCTTCGAAGGCACGAATCTCTATTGATATGCTCCCTTCAAACTTCTCGGTGATCTCCGGGATAAGTCTCGAGGTTGCAAAGACATTTGCTCCATACTCGGACTGGAGGTTAAAGATCTTTGATAAGAATCTCTTTCGGTCGTCTGTTGTTCGGTATTCATCAAGTGCGTCGATGATAATAAAGGCTCTTGAATACATTGCAGTCACGGACTGGAGAGTTCCTGAGATTTCATCGAATGATGGTTGCGTTTTCTTGTCCTTGTGCTTGTCGTGGAGAGATTTCACCCTGTCTGGTAGTGAAGACTGGCTTTGGGCTAGCTGCTTCAGCAGACTCGCGAGGAAGTCTTTGGGCTTCTGCATGTCTTGGTTCTGAAAGTTACAGTAGAGGTATGCAACACCGATACTCTTGTCTTCTCCAAAGCGATTAGTAAGCTCTTCGACCACGATCGATGTGAGTATCGTCTTCCCCGCTCCGGGAATGCCTGGACAGAATAATGTCTGCTTGTCGGTCTGCAGCCACGTCTGGAACTCTGGCGAGTCCAGAAGCCATTGCCCGGTTCCCTCCTGTCGCCTCTCGATATAGTCTCTTTGCCGAGAGCTATAGTCGATGGGCGTGAGCCAGCGAAGGATCTCATGGTCTTCGTTTCTATCAAATCTATAGCTCATTTTTGCGACATTTGCTTGAACTTTGTTTATTGTGAGAAACTCGACACCTCTACTTGACGGAAAACTAACCGTTATCGAGAATATCGCAGATCTTCTCCTCAGCCTCAACCTTGTTTGGAGGAATTCGGTAGAGAAGATCTTTCGCATATGCAGCTGCTGCCATCGCTGCATACCCTTGCCACTCCTTGTTCTTATGGGTGTCGGAGTAGTCGCAAATGCCACGAATAACCAGGCAGGGAAAATGGTTCATCAACCCTGCCGCTTCCATTTCAAAACACAGAACGTCGTTTTCATTTGCAAACTTATCCCGAAGCGGCGCATTTTTCATTAACTGGTTCGCCGAAGCAATCAGACCGTAATGAATTGTTGGATTATCCTCGTCCTCGGTCCGTTCGTGTCGCGATGTCAAGTTTGACGGATCATCACCACAGACCATCGCACAGTTTGCCTCATCGCTTGACGGATGTGTGACAAAGCTTTGGTATAACCTGTCGCTACTTGGGTCCGGTCGCTTGTACTTCTGTCGCAGTTTTGGGTTCCTCTCGAGAACGTCGCTTATGTCCTCTTTAAGCCGATGACCTTCAATCTCATAATAGGCTTTGAGCCCACTCACTGCCGTTCGCAAGACTGTTGGTGGCTGGTCCAAGAATCCCGTTGGCCGAAAGTCCTGGTTTTGGATTGCTTTACCAAAGTCGTACTGAAACACGCCACCCTTTCCATCGCGAGGAGTGCTGACCACAATGTCTCCCAGACGGATATCATGCTTAGGTCTTGGCGCACCACCGCCGATACCGACCATCAGACCAACTTTAACATTGGGGAAGCTGTGGAGCATGTCTCTCGCAACGCTTGCTGCGGAAGAAGTGCCGTATTCTCCCTCAGGTAGAACGGCGATAACGACATTATGTTTCCCCATCCTACCCAGTTCATAATCGTTGTTATCATGAGAGTGCACAAGTTCCGGTCGGACATGCCTCTCGTCGAGGAAAACCTGAGCGGCAACGTATTCGGTTCTTATGGCGCAGATCCAGCCAACAGTATAGTCCTCACTTCTCATATTGGCGACGTCGTGAATGTGATACTTGGCTCTATCTCGGCTCTATCTCGGCTTTTTGAGAGTGCCAAAGTGGGTTGAATTGCGCACGATGACTGCGGGAAACTTTGCGTGGGAATAAATGGTAGGCCAGCGATCTAAGAGGGCTTCTCTAAGCATTTGATGGCGAAAAGGTGAAGAATTTGTAGCCTTGAGCGTGAAGCAACCTGGGTAGGGCTGCTGACGTTTCTTGATAGTCGTAACGTAGGCATAATAAGATCAAATGCTCAGTGTCCCAAAGAAGGGAGCTAAATGGTGAAATTAGGGAGCAAACAGCGACTACTCAGCCACACGAGCTGAAGCGTTATGGAACACTTGGCACTAGGCAGCAGTCACAGTTGCCTTGAGCGGCTGTGTCGGTCCAACCGAAGTTTACCCGGAAGCGAAACCTCCGATACCTAGATCCGCGTTTGGTTTATAGTCGAAATCTAAGTAAAGAATGATGAGCAAATCCTAGCCATTCTGATCACTTCGTTCAGGATCCCATCTAATCCCTTGCTAGGTGTTAACTAACTTAACGCGATAGTACCCGGCCATATATAATGCGCCGATAGGAATGTTCGTGCTTTTTGCGGGGTTTCGCGTTGAAATACAAATCAGAGGCTGATAGAGATTAAATTTCACGCTACTAGAATCAGGCTGAAGACAATTATAGCCACATGCTCCGTCCCTAATAGGATCCATAAGATTTGGGATAATGTCAACTTGACCTTTCCTTACCTACTAGCTCATCAATCTTTAAAACCTTATTCCACCGTTTCCGAAAATCTTCATCGATCCACGCCCCCAGCACCCTTAAGCTCTTTACCAGCCGATACATCTATACCGTATTTGCTGTGTTGCCTAAAGCAATAGAATGGAAGATCTGGATATGCGAGGCGGGTTTCCGGATGTCTGAACCCGACGTCTCGGGTGAGATAGAGACCCGCCCCAAGAAAAGGGACCATGATTCAGACTGGACATCGAGGAGGGAGAATACAATCTGCGTAGGAAGGTCTGTGAGATCGAGGCAAATAGCTTTCTTGGTGGGAATCGGTGTTGATTGCTGCATCCGCGATTGAGAAATTTCATCCCCTTCCACTTGATTTTGCTATTGACCTCATCTACTGGTTTCTGACCTGGACTTCCTGTCCGCTCTATATCTATCTGTTCTCAGCATGGCAACCTGCTAGATCAGGGCCTTAATACGGGCTACCTGCGCCGCAACCCACATGCCTAACTGTGCCTTCGCTTCCTCCACAGTACGACTCTCGGTTTGGGTTTCGATTGACATGGCTATAGGTCGGGACCGCAGGCCCTTATAGCTAACGTGGTTGATGGAACGACATGCTAATGAGAGGTACAATGGAATCACGAGCAGGGCCCGATAGCTTAAGAAACATAGCGTAATCGACGATTTTTCTGGTAGCGAGACCGGAAGAATGCGTAGGTCGGAATTCAGACGCAATTCCTGTAGCAGTTCTACCCAATGATAACTAAGTAAGCCAGGTTCGAGTTGAGGTAGTAGACTGGAACTTACACACTTCGAAATCCAATTTTCGTTTCATCATTCCCCAGCGCTAGCTCTAAGACCTTTGTGTGTACACGGTTGTTCCACTCGCTCTCGTGGTCTCGATCCTCCCCACAGTGATGCGACAGCGCATTGATAGACTATATAGAACGCAGTTCACACAGCAGCTCATCTATTGGACGGCCATCTGACTGGTCTAGCAGGTGGGGCTTGAGCCTTTCCATACCTGCTTCTGCTAGCTGTTCTTTCAGACTCGCAGCGAATACAGGGCCATCCGACACGTCTTCCAGTGTCTCCAAGAGCGAAAGCCCCGCAGTTCCAAGTTGTACACGCCGCGAAGCCGTAGTATTCGCCAGGTTTGTGTAAATGACGCCGTTTCCAACATCTCACGATGAAGTGACTTTCTTAGGACTTGCTGAATGGGTGGAGGATGCCGATTGCGACTGCGACTGCGACTGCGACTGCGACTGCGACTGCGGGCGTGATCGCAAAAGCAACCGGGCCTGGAACGTGTTGTCATTCCCAGTAAGTTCATTATGATGGTAGCAAGGCTGTCTCTATACGAGAGTTTGGGAATAGGGTGAGTATAGTGACTGCGCAGCCTAGGCGTAGGCTCATTGAGCTCGTCGAGGGAGTCTGCGTCCGGCGAGTACGCATCGAGAGGGAATGGTGCTTTCGGGGAGAGGGTGTGCGTGTGCGCTTCTTCTCCATATTCTTGAGCACGCCTAGTTCTTTGTTCTCGGATACGAGTTTGTTGTGGTTATCGTTGGCCGTCTCGGCCAGCACAAGACGCTGTGTCTTGCGCGGGCGCGGACTCTTGCAATGGTCAGGTCGCGCGCGCTTGCAGGTAGGCAAAGGAGAGGAAGGATGAGGAAGATGAGACCGACGAGCGCGCGCAGGGGATTCAAGTTTGCAAACCCATGCATTGACAGCGATGGCATGCATTGAGGGTAGGTAGTGTGGAGAAGGAGGGGTCGATCGATGTTGTAGCTGTCCAGAGCTCGATTGTCCCAGCAACGACTACCTAAGAGGGGGCTTGGCACTAAACGTCTTCCGCGGGCCGATTATTTCTACATCAGAACTCGAAGAGACGAAGCTCATATTATGTTCAGCTCAGGTAAAATCTCTTGTTTTCTACAAGTTTTTGTTAGTAGCAGTTCTTTTTGCGAAGAGTTACTGTAAGCAGCTAGGGCCATGTCACATGATGGGTTCTGGCTATACAAGAGCGTCGAATATGTCTTCTACACACAGACTTCTACACGGAACTACACTCAATCAATACATTCAATTCTTCACACTTGCCACTTCCTTACAGTTACTTTAAACTCATTATACTATTCACCCACCAACCTTCCACTGCGTGCAATTACTGTCACGAGCTTTGAGGCGGTTGACTATAATGCCTTAGGTTTCCAGGCATGGCCTTGCTATATCCAGTTAGAATTCGGAAACAAAAGCGATCAAAAGTGGGCCACCGCGGTGACCAAAATTGGTGCATCATAGCGAGCCAACTGCAGCAGTAATCTCAACCTCAACTTTAGTTGTGTAATTAAGCGAACTGCTACACCCGAGGCACTATAGTATAACCCTGCTTAGAGAACATTCTACTCGCTAAGTTTCATAGCTTCTGGCCGCCATGTTATGAGGATAGGACCACGGCCTGTAGCTCGTAACAGCCTTCCACTAGGGAGATTTCTCTATTTGCCAACCACTTAACGTAAATGCGAGATTGTTTATGCTGGCCAGCGTATCTAGAAAGTCCGCTCCGAGTTCACTCAGCAATTCCGTTGAAAATCACTTCGCCTCTTTCTCTAAAGGCTCGTATTTGATTTCCAGTGAAAGTATGCTTCGCTTGGATCGAAGTATGTAAGGAATTTTGAGCCAGCTGAATAACTTCTCTTAAGTACAATAATGCTCGGATTATTTTTGCGATGATAGGAGAGATTGCTGGTGCCGTGGACTGTCCACCAGACATGGGGTTTAACAATCAGGATAACTTACATGCGGTACGCGCTTTCTCCAAAGAAAAAAAACCTCGACAAGTACGGGTAAAAATACCACTACAGAGACAATTTGCCCAAAAGACCAATTACCGTCAAGAAAATTACCACCCGATGCTTGAATCATGTCTCGCTGGAATCGTTGCAGTCGAAAAAATGTCCAAAGTTGACCAGCTAACAGTAAAACGACAATAAGGTTCAGAGGCGCCCACCAGTGTAAAATCCAATTGTGAAGCCCGGAATAGCCGGGGAAATGATATTGTAACTTATCCTTGATTTGCTTGAGCTGCTCTTTTAGTGCTGACTTGACGATTTGGGCAATCACGATCACACTGAGTACGAGCCAGCTGGTAATACCAAATCCTAGCATTACATTTTCGTTTTGTTGGGAAATTGTTTCGACACCGGCGAAACACGCGTCGTAAATCTTGCCCCAGTCGATTGTTGAGATGACAGCACCGCCGGATTCTCCGATTCGACTTCTTCCTATCTCGCGTCAGGTCATTCCATCTATCATACCCAATACATACTTACCAAAAGTCTCCGCCATGCGTGAGTAGAAGGGATAGAAAGACGGCATCCAGCACAGAACAAACAAAACGAATCGTTGGCCTTGGCGCTCTCTAAATCTCTCGTTCGATGCTTCGGTTCCGACGAACAGAGTTGGATTTAGCACCAGTGGAAGTAGTGGTAAGAGTGTCATGGAAGATATTGTCCATGCTATCTGCATGGTGATGGCTCCCATACCGTCCGCGCTCACGCCAAAATCGGCTTGCGCCAAAGTGAACGTGCTTGCAAGCTGGATTGCGAAGGCGTAGAATAATGCGCTATCGCAATATGTTTTTGTCGCATTCGCTAGAAGTAATCTGTAAATGTGTTGTGTTTGTTTTTGTTCATGGTGGAGCCATAAGAAGGCACTAACAATAGCGACATATAGTGTGATTTCAATCACATATCCGACCGCCATTCCTATTCCACTGATATCTGGATTACCTTGTCCCCAGAGGGCACCGCAAACTTCAGCCCTGCAGCTTATAATACGGCTGAAATCACCATCGGTCGCATTTTGAAGAAGATTCACATAATCGGGGAAATCACCACGACTTGACAAGGCGGCGCAATTGATTCCGCCCATGTTGAAATACTGAAAGATGGAGTACAAATAATTGGAGTTTCATGAACGGGTTCCTAAAATGTGCGTCGTGTTGGTGCAAGGCTGAGGATCTAGAGCATTAATAGCGATATCTGCTTGATCGGCTGACCGGCCTAAGGGTGCCACATCTGCATGGCGCAAGCTGAGGCTACAATGAAAGGCTAGGAGAGGCGAAATATTCGGATAAGGCTACTCGGGCGCATAAAGAGGCTGCCCTAATCAGTCTATTTTAAGAATTTTACGGGGGTAATTGTACACGATCTGCGCCTGAACGGGGCTGGAGAATATATAATAAAGAGCAGCAAGAATCTCGTGTGGTCCCGCCAATGCTGATGCAAATTGAATATGTTAAAATTAGTGGTTTCGATAGCGCCATGTATATGGGTGTTACTTGCCCTGTCGTTCGTCACAGCGCATCCGGTAAGTCGACGACATAGTTCAGCGACCTTTTTAATTAAACATGTAGTTTGAACCTGAGCGATACCAATTTCAATTCGATTCTCTCACACGACTGCATAGCACAACCGATTCTGCTCAAGTTACGACGGCGCCTGAATTCGCATCAATTCCATCAAGCGCTCTCGAACTAAAGCGTGAAGTAACGGACGACGGACCAACACTAGGTTATATTTCCGCCAACATTCTGCTTCCTGTGACCTGTGACCCAGGTGATAGAGTTTCAGAAACTTACATTGCCAGCCAGGTCTTCCGTGGCTGTTGCAGTGGCCTTGGGTGCAATGTTCCTTTGCCGACAACTTGTATCGCTTTTGAACAAGCCCAAAGTTGCACTACTTCATGCAGTCATTTGGCTGCAATCACTTGTAGCATCAGCGCCTCCACTGAGTGTGTCGAGAATCGATATATCTACGCCCAATATCCTGGAACGCTCGTGACCGAGTTTCGTTGCGGACCTGTTGCCACCACAAATTATGTTTACACAACTATTTCATCAACCTATGCAAATGCAACAACTTCTTTGACTCCGAGCGAATCGTCTTTTTCAGCATCAGAATCAGAATCCTTGACAGCATCAGCATCAGAATCAGAATCAGAATCCCCGACGGCATCATCGAGCGAAGCACCTCGGACTTCGTCGAGTATAGCAGAACCGGGGACAACGACCATCACGAGTAAACCTCCGACGCAGACAGGGGCGTCTCCTACACAAACCGCTACACAAACGCCTGCGCCGCCCGGAAAGGGTGGTTTTCCTACAGGTGCGACTTAGACAACTTCTCATACTGCTCTTTTCTTCCTATGCTAACACATTGTCAGGCATCACATCCATTGCTGGAGGAGTAGTTGGTGGCTGTGCTATTCTCGGGATAGTGATTTGGTGGTAAGCGTAGCTTTCAACGCACGAACAAAAACCTCACTAACATGTTGATGCAAGGCTTTGGGCTCACAAACGACGTCAAAAAAGGTCTGCTGCGAAATCTGAAGCACCTGCATCAGCTCTGGCAGCGAATTCGAGCGGAGGTTCTTCTACGAACAATGCAGCTGTAGGGGCTGGGACTGCAGTCAAGGAGAAACCTCCTCAAATGAAGAGAGCGCACGTTAAACCTTCAGGGTCGCCTTGACTGGCATTTGAGAAGTATACTTATTACATCTAGCAGAATTGGGCGTTGGCTATAGGCTCTGGTTTGAAAGATAGAACAATTCAATTGAGATGTTATGATATGTGGATTTTCTGAAGAGAACGACAATAATGCTGTAC
>Ga0247757_10000633_pt1 | contig 28157 bp, 29 predicted proteins | sample UWRJL126311R4_FD_180929 | JGI IMG/M metagenome (GOLD analysis project Ga0247757, IMG submission 180929) | Plant litter microbial communities from Arlington Agricultural Research Station in Wisconsin, United States - UWRJ-L126-311R-4 | ecosystem: Environmental > Terrestrial > Plant litter >...
GAGGGGGTTTTCAACATCCGAGAGGTGGGAGGGGACGGGGGCGGGGCAGGGGAAGGGGGAGGGGGAGGGGTGGTGTGAAGAGTGAGGTGGGTGAGGAGGCGAAGGAGGCAGATGCGGATCCCATGGATGGAATCACGGCTGGGATGTCTGCGCTGCAGTTTGTGCCGCATAGTATATATGCGCGGGGAAGAGGGCGGGGTAGGGGGCAAGGGAACTAAGGAAGCATTAGAGCAATCTCATGAGCCTACGACCAAGCATAGCTCCGCGCCGACGAAAAGGACACATGATTTTAAGTGTCCTAGCTTAGGTCTTTCATTTTTCCTATTTTGTTTCGACAAATATCGTTGCCTACCTTTAATCTCACATTGGCCCAATAGCTCGCTGTTGAACGGCCAAATTTCCCTTCTATAAACTCCATCCGTGATGTTGTCTCCGAGCCCATGCCCCATGTCCATGAAAGCGCCAGGCTAGGCAGTCTCGCCGCCTAGACTTACAAAAGCAAACCCACTTTTTTGCGCTCTCTCGAGATTGTTGAAATGCACGAGCATGCTACGCTCTTGTTTGCACATTGCCAGCCGCTCAGCTAGCAGTGTAGGTCTGCTTGGGCTCTGGGTACGAGGGGCCAAGCTCCTGAATGCTGAGCTTGGCGAGCCATTGACCCATGTCGACTGAGGATTCGAGGTCCTTGCCCTGGACGATACCGGCGACAAAGCCACCAGCGAAAGCGTCGCTGTCATCATATCAGAATTTGAAATTTATTCTCACTTGGATTGGAAGCTTACCCAGCGCCATTGGTGTCGTTGATCTGTTCCTTGCTGATGGCGTGCACAGGGTACTCAGTCACATTGGAGCCAACGACAGTAATGGTGGGGTCAGTGCCCTGAGTAAAGACGACGGTGCGCTCCTTTTTGCTATTCTTCTTGGGCAGCCCGGCAATCTCCTTGGCAATCTCCTTGATGTCCTTGGACGCGATGCCGTGGGATTCGGCGTACGAAGCGGCCTCAGTCTCGTTACCGAGGAGGATGTCAACATAAGGCAGGATAGAGTCCAGGGGATCCTTGAAGAATTGAGGGATGAAAGGAGCGGACAGGTTGAGAATAAAAGTCTTAGGGTCGTTAGTCAAACCAGCCAATCAACTTGTCAGATGAATGTGAGTACCTTGTTGTTTTCAGCAGCGTGCTCGGCCAGCGCCAAGATGGCAGGCACACACACAGTCAAATGGTATCCACCGACATAGAAGAATTTGGCATCCTCGACATGCTTCCACACCTCGGGCTGCTTCAAGTGCTCGATTTTGTAGAGGTTCGCGGCGGCAAGGTCAGTGCACAGCGAACGGTTGTGACCGGTAATAACGACACCGCATCGGCCGGTAGGGGTACTCTCATCGTAACGGTACAGAGTCTTCACACCGGCCTTTTTATTGATGTCCTCGAGTGTCTGGCCGTACTTGTCCTTTCCAACGCAGCCGATGTAGACGGTCGAATCGTCGGGCAGGATGTACTGTGCGGCTGTTTCAGCAACTGCTCAGGGTGGGGCGGTCGAGGGGATCTGGTACCTGAGCACCACGAGCAGTGTTCTGTGCAGCTCCACCAGCGATGAGGACAGCGTTATAGTTCTGCATCAGATCATCGTAGAGACCAAGGTGCTTCTCTTCGGCTAGGATGGCGTCGTTGGCCTTGAGGCCATACTTCTCGAGCAGCTTCTCATCCCTAGAAACCTGTCAGCTTAGTTTTGCCAGTCCAGCGCGACCGGGGCGCGTACCCAACAGCCTGGATATCCAGGAGAGGGTTCTCCAGGCAGAGCAGCTCGAACTTTCCTTTGGACATTGTTGCTATGCTTGCTCGTTGTTGTAAAGATGGGTGTAGTGGAGGTTGCGGGCGGAAGAAAGTTCGCGAGGCGGGGCTAATGAAGCATTGGCGAGGGGCATTTGACCGACCGGCGCTCGGAGACCGAGCGACAAGGTAGTCCCACCCTGCGGCGCGTCTCAGCGAACGAGCGCAAGACGCCCGGAGACAAGACATGTTGGAATCGGAGCCAGTTGAAAAGAAAGCTAGTCCAGGTCCCTTGCGCCGACTCGGCCTCTCTAGGAGATCAGTGTCATGTTTTTCGCTGCACTGGCAAGTGAATCCCGAATAGCTGCGAGAAGCCTATGCTGGACATGGCGAAGGCCATCACCGACTATTATTCTGACATGGCAGCTGATGCGCGCGGCTCGTGTGATGTCAGGCCACATACGGTGACATCTGAACGTCAATCGGAGGGGCATCGCGAAGTGTATGGGATGGATATCTGAAGAGGATGCACTAGCCGGATCAAGAAACCACCGAATTCTCCGACTCCGATGGCTTCGTGGGATTCTTCTCTTCTTCGGCATTCCATGAACAGACGCCCAACCGATATATAATTTTCGATCCTCGATTCTTCGGGGCCATGGGAGCAATACACAAGCAAAGATCATCTTGTTGAGGTCGCACCCCTCTCGGTTCAACAGCTAAATAACCAATGGAGAAGACGCTGATTCACAACAGCCTCAAATTAGCCAACAGAGTGCAAGATGTTTATTCTCACTCTCTTCCAATCGAAAGGTCTCTCAGCAATATGACATATACCACCAGGACATTCGACGATAGCAAAGTCACCACAGCATGAAACAGTTCTACCCCTTCAATCCTAGCTAGACGTGGGAAATGGTGATGAATCATGGCATCCTGTACTGGATCTAAAAGTGGCTATCATTATCGTCTGCTCCACTCTGCGGCATAGGAATTCAAAGACACGCCATTCTACCCTCTAAAAGCCCCACAGTGCTCTTCGCCAAGATCCGATCGGAACAATGAACCATCAACAAGTAATCAATCACTGTGAGGGAACATAATAGTATACGTGATTTCGATATCTTGGAAATTCCAACTATCGGCCAACATCTCTCCTTAGTAATCTTCATTCTACCGTCCCGCCGACCCAGAGTATGAACAAACAGCTCATGAGTTGTAGGAAAGCCAGTTTGCTATCCCAGTTTCTCTTAAGCAATATATTTCCCCACTGATCCTTATAGGTTCACCCCAACGACCCATAATTTTCAATAATAGTCGAAGGTGAGCAGTTTCTAGGGATTCCGAATGGATTTCAGCATCTTTCATATGAGGTCATGTCTTCACGTGAATAAGAATATACCTGTCTATCTGAGTGTATAAATTCATCTCTTCTCGTCCAACAAAGGCTTTGCTCACAATCATCATTCCACATCAATTCAATCATAGAACTCGGTACGATGCACAAAATATTCCTTTTTCTATGGGTCGCCCTTGTGGCATCAGTCAGTGCCGGCTGGCAGGGCTGGCACCACATCCACTTGAACTGCTGCGCCCTCTGCAACCGGAAATCCCCTTCATACGACATTCAAATCTGCAATGGAGTTTGCACCTCGCCGGTCTCCAAATGGGAAAAGGTAAGTCCCTTCGCCCTGACTCGCACCCCATCTCGCGCTCCGAGCCTTCCCGCTATGGACGCACAACCTCACCCCTAATCTCAACGAGAACAAAGTATTCATTTTTAGTCCCAACATCAGCTGACTAAGCCGGCAGGATCAATGGATCGGGACGCATGAGGTTCCAATCCTCGTCGATTTTCTTTTCCCGGGTGAACAGGACAAAGTGAAGAAAAAGTGCACGTCGACCAAAAGGTGCCAGGAGTATATCTACACGGAGTTCCCATTGCTGCAGCCAACCAAGGGCTTACCAACCTCATGCGATCCTGATGATGCTGGTCTCCTGAAACCTACAAGGGATAGGTGGGCTAGGAACACTACGGTGCCTGTTAGATGGGAGGCTTAAGGAGAACGTAAACTGGGCTCGTGCGCCTTAGAAGTCGGTTGTCTACCCAGTAGACTATTTGGTTTATTGCTATTCCGTTCCTTCTACGCTCACCTCTTGGGAATACTCAATTGAGTTTGTAGACTGGGTACGAAACTCCGAGACTGTACTTCTGGCGCTCTTTTTTTCTTCTCTAGAGATTGAGTTTAGGGAGAATCAATACACTCACTATCAGACTTGATTATCGCCATTATGACCCACTTTGACTCAAACTTGGGGTACTCCAAGTCTAGCAGACAGTTTATTTTCTTATCTCCTCTTTTAATACTTACATTCTCTTAGAATATATAATTCTAGATAATTTAACTTGCTTTAGACAAAATTCAAACGCCGAGGCGCAGAGTGGAGGGTATGGTAATGCGGTCTGGGTGGCTTCAGAAGGAGGCACCGAGTTAATTATAATGTTGCTGCTCGACTAAGATGCTGACCTCGACGCGGTGTTTCGGAACGGGACAACGGGGTAACGAGGCAACGAGGCAACGAGGCAACGGGGCAACTGTAAGGCTATATGCAGTAACGAAACACATTTCGAGCGGCTGCGATGGGTATGGGTTCATGAACGCTAAGTCGTGGAAACATGCATGTCCCGAGCAGGTGGAAGGCCCTCATTACGGAATGTCCACGCGTTAGGTCAGAAAATAGACCTGCAGGCCAGCGGAATAAAATTACGCATGCAACCCCTTCCGGCTGATGCGTACCGTGTCGGGCTATTTGTAAAAAAGATTCGAAAGATCCGCACAGATTGGCCATGGCGGACGTTCTACTATCACTTGCGCGCACAGGCTTATACGGCGCGCCCTATCGCCGTTTGGTCCCGTCAGTATTTTTGTTTAATGAGTTGACTTATTGAAATACGGATCACATCAAAGTAGATAGCTATTGTGGCAGTTTTACTCATATATCGAGGAATGGCTGGCACTATCCGTCTGTTTGTAAAAGTATAGTGAAGAAGAACTATCCAAAACTGGGGACCAGCTGTAGGCAGGTGATTCTACAGTACGACACAGAAGCCTAGAAAATGATTAAATGTTCATTTGTAGGCGATGTGTTGGATTAAAGTAAACAGAATAACGAATTTCAAACACTGGCGCTTGATCTACGCTCGGAGAACATCGTTTGTGCAAACGTGCCTAGATTTTATACGCTCGACTGGATGAGATAAACATATTAGTATAATGAACAAACATGGGTTATATCATGACTACAACAGATGTAACTTCGTATCACAGACCAAGAACAAGTCCACGGAAAATACGACGGTTTGAGATAGTGCTGATTCGGGCTCAATTAGTGTCTGACTAGCTGGTGGATCACACAACGTAGGTAAGCACCATAAGTAAGTGATCATCGAATGGAGTCTTAGAGAGGATTATATGTGTGTATTGTCACTTATTATCATGCGAACCATTAAGAATAGGACTAGGGCCTGGAGCGAAGAGAACAGATGGCTCAGGAACAATGCATATAAACCACTTGCAAGTTCCCACTGTGTAGCTTTCTAATTGAATTCTAGGTCCAAGCCTACGAAAACATCAGATGAGATATGAGCAAAGACGTAAGTGAGATGGTGCTACATTACTCCATGTGGATAGGGGTCCAGATATTACCCTTGTCTAGTCCTTTATGTAAGCTCCACAACCGCTGTGGTCATATGCCTAGATTATAGTATTCATTACTCATAATTCAGATATAAAAAGGATCGTAGTGATCCTATAACCTCAAATCCAGCACACTACGTTTACTACTCTAGCTACGCACCCATCTCTCTCGTCCTGTCTACATAAACGCTATCACTACCACTTCTGTACCCCACAATGCCTTTTCTTACATCTGATCTCTCCTTCACAGAAGCTGTCTCTGAAATACTCCAGCTTAAAGAAACATTTGCCAAAGACCGTTCCGTCTTCATTAAAGGCGAACGCATGGTCTCGTGGCTATGTGGCCTTGGCGCCACATGGTCCGATCTTGATACCATTCAAACTGTCAGCGATGGTTTGCGAGGCGATCCTACTCTCCCCTTCCGCAAGTCCAAGAACGGACGCTTCCTCTTCGACTTTACCGCCAATGAACTACGCCGACTCGAGTTCCAAGAATTCGTACTGTCGGCCGCAGAGGACTTTGTACGCCACGACTCGGAGAAAACTCGAACCTTTGACGAGATACATACAGATCTTCAGGGAAACACGGCGCTTCATGCCCTATTTCTGTTTAAGTCGATTATGATCAAAGGAATTCCGACGAAGCCTCGTTCTATGCTGAACTATGATTTGAATGTCTATGTATGCACGCTGTTCAACCTCAGAACGATAACAACGACGAAACTTGCAGGCGAACCAGCTCTCGAGGGTGTACATGCTGATGGAGTCGACTTCACTATGACGACGTTTTTAGGATCTAAAAACATGACAAATGATAGCGCCATTACATACATTCACGACAACGCGGAAAAGACAGCCGCAAGGTGGCATGAGACGGATCCCAAGCTTCTTCGAGGTTCGCATCAGCATCGGCATTTCATGGATACACTGTTGTTCGCGGATGCGGAGCTTAAGCACAGCCTTTCAGCGGTACAAAGGAAAGATAAGAGTAGGGATGCTACAAGAGACATGCTAATCTTCTTTACGAGGAAACCGGTGGTTGATGGGCACGTCTCATACAAGTATGACTCATTGGTTGACCACAAAGACTTACCTTTAACAGTGCAGTTATGTGAGGAGAAGGAGGGAGACCAAATAAAAAACTGAAACAGCCTAGAAGTATGCATGAACATCTTAGATTACGAATACATATGTACTGAGCTTTTTTTATGGCGTTTTTGGTAGAGAAATTTTCTTACACCGCTGATGTTCATTGTTGTTCACCGCTGTCTTACGCTTGCTAAAATTTTTGCTCGTTGTCCTACCTCGCTTACATGGGAGGTATAACCACCCCTTGAGCCTTAGCGCCTTAGCGCTTACAGTTCTACTGAAAGACCGATATGATGATATATTGTGGCTGGATGCTCTACGCTTAGGTTACATTATGTGGCCCGGAGTAGCTGGAAGCACAACCATATTCTACATTTATACTAGGCAAATGAATACACTAGTGGCGCTGTGTATGTACTGCGGTCATTGCGCTCCAGGACTGCTTTCACAATTATATACTAGTGATGCGTCCCAGTAGATTAAAGCCCCGTGGACCTAACTGCTCGGGGTGCATTATTGGCGCCGGCGCGATAACTCCAATGGATCGATCTCACCGAACTATGTCATATCACCTCAGCAGATATATATAATACCTTATCTGTAATAGTACGTGTTTGATATAACTTTCAATATACTCATTACAAGTCATCTATCTTTTGCTTCACCCAATACCGCATTTGTTAGCATAGTGGCACTACGATGGCAGACCAAGAGATTTCTGCTCCAAACGAACCTATCAGCGTTATTAAAAAGCGCACTTTGAATAACTTCGTGCCTGGCATCGAACAGACCGAAATTATCACCTTCGCCCAAGATGACCCGGGCGATCCTTTCAACTGGTCTTCTGTCAGTTGAACGTTCCCAATTGTCCCACCTACTAACACTAGCTCCAGGGAAAGAAGAGCTTCGTCGTCTTTGTCGGTGTAATTGCCATCCTGAACAGCACCTTCAATTCCTCGCTGTCCAGCGGCGCCATTGACTTCATTGTTGCCGACTTTGGCGTCACAGACCGCATGCAGCATGCCCTCCCAATCTCCGTATACCTTATTGGCTACATCCTCGGACCACTGCTGTTTTCTCCGCTTAGCGAGACGTACGGTCGCCGCATTATCATGGTGCCGAGCTTCGCGCTCTTTTCAATTTTTACGCTCGCATGTGCTTTGGCGCCTAATTGGAAGGCGTTTTTGGTGTTCAGATTAATCTGCGGGATCAATGCGTCAAGTTCGATTGCGATTACAAGTGGGATTTATGCTGACATATACGCGGATTCAGTGGCTAGAGGGCGCGCAATAGCCTTCTATATCACGGTGAGTTGTGCGTCTCAGTGTGTGTCTGGCGCGAACTGATGCTTGCGAGGCCACTTCCTTCGGCCCGCAACTGGCCCCTCTGGTGTCTGGCGCTGTGTCATCTTTCAACTGGCGTTTGACATTCTGGGTTGGTTTCATCATCCTCTGCGTGTCTTTAGTACCCGTGCTATTTCTCCCAGAAACTTTCAAACCCATAATTTTGCGCAAGCGCGCATACAAGTTGCGAAAGAAGAATCCCGGACGTCGCATCTACGCGCCGGTAGAGGTGCAGAACCGTGAGATGATGGAATTGGTGACGGTGACGCTAGCTAGGCCGCTTCGAATGTTTTTCTGTGAGCTTATTGTGCTACTAAGTAGCTTATATTTAGCGTTCGCGAGTGCCATATACTGTAAGTGCCGAGCTCAGTAATGTTGAGGTCGCTGACTGAGGTATGAAGTCTTGCTCTTCGAAGCATATCCAATTATCTTCCAAGGAATTTATGGCATGAACCATATCGGTACCGGCCTCGCCTTCATACCTAGTTTGTCTACCTAATTCTCTCTCATTGTTAATCTTTCTGACGCTGTATCTGCATAGTCGCCATTGGCTCCATCCTCGCCTTCTTCATTTCTATAAGCTGGGACGCTTACTTTAGGCGCGCACATACCCTCGGCTATCGCTTTGCTCACATCAAAGAATATGAGCGTCTCCCGCTTGCTTGCCTTGGGGCCATCTGCTATGTAGTCTCTATTTTCTGGCTTGGCTGGTCCGCCTCCCCGCGCGTCCACTGGATCACGCCCATGCTCGCAGGTGTCCCCTTTGGTGCTGGTTTCGTTCTTATTTTTATCGCACTGCTGAACTACATGACCGATGCGTACCGTGACTATGCTGCTAGTGCGGCCGCGGCGGCGAGTTGTACGCGCAGCATATTTGGCGCGCTGCTTCCACTCGCTGCACCTGCTATGTACGATCAACTCGGAGTAGCATGGGCAATGAGCTTGCTAGGATTTTTTAGTGTTATACTGGGAGTGGTACCTTTCGCATTTATTAAGTATGGTGAGCGAATTCGATTAAGGAGTATAACTTAACATTAGCTTAAACTCATACTTATTAAGAACTTTATATTCATTGATAGTAGTGGCTTCTATTTAAATATAAGAGAATAAACGTAAGGTTTAAGGCTAGCTTATTATTCTTTTCGTATTATATCACTTATTTAACTAATATGTGCTACTCCATTCAAGATACGGATATCCGTGTAGTATTACTCAGATACGACAGTTATATAGGTTACTTTTCCCGAACTCGATTACACCTCAACGCAGGTTGACAAAAAATTCGCTACAGAATCTGACTTTGAACCCATGCAAAAATAAGGATAAGATGTAAGCAATAAGTTGTTACAACTCAAATGACATTGATCCTATTTTATTCTAGAGCGACACATAATGGCCTACTATCAAAACTATCCTCCAATCTGATACTTGTAACGAGCGAAATGTGTTTGTTTCCCCTAGAATAATGCTTCAAGTTTTGCCATATCGTTTCAGGCTAATAGCCAGCAGCCTCGGCCTCACTACTGTTGTAGGCAATGCGGTTCGGGCTACCTTTGGGGTCGATCACCTTATCCTTGGTGGCGGTACTAATGATTTTTTCCTTTACAGCTTTCCCGCTGAGATTAAAGAGACGAATGTAGTAGGCCGCAAGTCCAGAGACGTGCGGACACGCTATTGGGAAATTTTCAGGGCTAAGATTTACTTTTGAGATTGGAGCAAACGTACCCATGCTCGTGCCACTGATGGTATTGGTTGCACTGTTGCTTCCGATCCAAGCGCTAGTAACGTCGACTCCGGCAGCAAAGACATCAACACCAGATCCCCAGTTTGAAAAACTAGCCCTATAGTCATTGGAGTCGATGGCGGCCACGGTAATGGCGCTCTGAGCTGAGGCTGGAGAAAAGCCAGCTACATCCTTGTCCTCATTGCCTGCAGCGACAGAGACCGTCATGCCGCCGGCGGTTGCTGCAGCAACCGCGTCATTCAGCGCTTTGGAGTAGCTGCCACCCAAGGACATACTAATGGCGGCCTTGTCACGGGCGTTTCCGGCGTTATTGTAAGCTATGTATTCAGCAGCAGTCAGCATGGGCGCCCGAGAAGGAATATGGCAGATGTGAAGCAAAAGTCTCACCCCATTCGATGCCAGAGATGACCCATGAGAGCCAGCCCAATCCATTCTCATCGAGAACCTTGACTGCAATGGCGGATGCTTTTTTAGCCACTCCATAAGTAGCGCCGATAGCGGTACCAGCGCAATGTGTACCGTGTCCATCTTGATCCGTGTTCTATTATTACGTTAGAGAAATCAAGATCTGCGTATTCTAGGGCTACTAACCACAGAATTCGCAAAGTTCTGGCCCCAACGGGCTCTACCACCGAACTCCTACATGGTAATGATGAGTTACAATATCAGACGCTCTGAGGATGAACTCACGTTGTGGCTCACAAGGATGCCGGTGTTAATGACGTATATACCGACGCCTTCACCTACAGTTTCATTGTAGTAATAGTTTGTATGCCCCTTGTCGTGATGAGAGATGCGTCCGAGACCCTAGGTCGAGGGGTTTTGGTTGATCATCAAATCTCCGGTGTAAGCGGTGATCCCTTTATTCTCCTCGGTATACGTGACCTGCCTTAGTTAGCTTCCACGGCCATAAGTACTCTTTGTTCTTGTCCGCCATACTAAGCTTGAGTTATGGATGTGAGACAGATCATCGGGGTCAATGTGGACATGATACCCTTTGAAGCTGCCCATGTTCCAGGTCGCTCCGACTCCATCAAAACCAGGCCTCTGCCGCGCGATGCCGTGGATAGCGGTCTGGTGCTCGTGGCGCTCTTGGTCACTAAAGCCATCCTTGTAGCGAACGATGAATTGATTTTCGGCCACTCCAGGCTGTGGATAGCCGCGCGGTAGAGTGCTATCCTGATTAGGTCGATACTCCATGCTTGTTAGAGAGATTTTGTGACACCTGGTCGTGTGTGATGGATACTGAACTGTCTCGCAACCTTGATATCCAGTAAGCTGCCAATCGGGATGCATAACAGTCCATCACTGTCGTGATCTAACAAACGGACACACATACCTGACTTTCAGCCCAACTAGATGAATGTCTGTAGATTTGATGCTATAATACAGCCCCCAGTAGGGTGTCGTTAGAGATCAATTTGAAGAAATAGCTCCGATATGTTAGGTTTGCAAAGGCAGTCGAGATTGAATGTGAGAAGCCACGTCGAAGAATTGAATTCATTGTCCTATATTCATAGTGACATCCTTATAGACAACTTCACACTCATCATTACTTTCACCGGAAAAGGAATTGGTAAGCTCGTTCGCTAGAAAAATCGCTTAGATTCTGGTGAAGCGCTTATGTCATTATATCTGTGCTACCCAGCTCAAAACTCTAAAGGATAAACGGTGCTGGTCAATAAACTCCTATTGACCAAGTGGATATCTTTCGATTCCAAGGCTCAGGAAATACAAGAACGGCAGTTCTAATTTCGGTTATATACAGGTTGGCCTGCAGATTCTCAGCTTTAAAGTATCCTTGTGGCGGCGAACACGGACCTGAGCCGGCACGCCCGCCTTAAGGATCTCCGCGCTTTTTTCTTTCTTGCCTAAGCCAGTCTGGGTACTGCCTCAGCTGTTGTTACTGGCTTTTTCAAAATAATATTTATTACTACCTTGTAAAGAGATAATAAGATATTTACCTTTATTAATAGTTCTAAGCTTATATAAGTAAGCGTATATATTTAGAACTATTATAGCGACGCGAGTTCTAAGCTATAGGCAGTAGTACTTTGCTATACACTATGTAATTCTTCCTTTACCGTCATTCCTTTCATTACAATCAGGGGCACCGTTTGAGTTACATTATAAGCCAAGCTACCCTCCAGAAATATTAGAAACGAGACCGCTTGAAGCGTATCAAGAACCTATTGATATGAACGAATGTAGCGGTGAAACGGTTAAAGTCGGCTTCATAGTGTGCAGTGTTGGACTTTCGAAGCTAGTCGAGTTAGTACGTATTGTGAGTATATTACTTCCTCTCATCGTTACAACTGCGTATTGTTAGAGTGCTTATGGTCCTAATCTTCACCCGGGATTCTCTGAGCAACAAAAGTTACTATAAATCAGGTCACAGATATGGGACAATATACGGACAACGCTAGCACAATTTAAATTACGTAATTCTATCAAACTCTTCGTATTTCATGAACTCGTTTACTTGAGACCCCAAGCTGTTCTACACAGATAATGTTCCTTGCACTTCTGGAAGGAAGCTGAAGGCTGTGGAGCAGAAGCTTGATTCCAGCCAGTATCCTGCAGACCTAAAGCAATGAAACCCTACCTTGGCTATCCATCAATATCGAGCAACTCAAGCGGATTTCGTAGCTGCTGTTTTGGGGTCCTAGTCATGGGTTTAATTGTCACTAGTAATTGGCTACCGCTGTCTATTACTCCCATGATGTAAATCAATACCTCAGCTATTTCGTGTGCAGAAATAGCGAGCCAAAGCGTTACAGATGTTTTCAATGGGCATGTACCCAGATGTAATTCACGCTTCAACAAGAAAGACTACTCCACATAAGAGTACGAACATCACCACATCACAAGTATGCAAATGATAGAATGGAGGTCTTTTTCCAAGCTCATAGATATGGTTAAGCATTCAAATGAGTGTCCTAGGTCTGTTGTAATCCAAATTCCCATTGCTACCAAAAGCTAGGTTCCGTCATACCAGAAGCGAACCATCCGAGTGGCGGACCTCCCTCAATTTATATTCGTAGGAATTTCCGGAACTTAGAATTTCTATCCAGCTGTACAAGCGTTAGCAATAAAACATCTTCATACTAAATAAGAGATATGATGCTCCTACCCTTTGATGTAGTTCCGAAGACAGCGGTGACTGAGTAAAGGTTTACGGACCCGATGACGGACCCGTCATCCTCCTCGAAGGACACTTTTAGTGTTACACAGATACCTTTCGGTGGAATATACTGGTAGTCGGTGGCTTGCTTTTCGTTGAACGTAATATAGAAATCATCGTCTTGTTGGTTGTTCGTGGAGACCACTCTCTTTTCGTCATAGTACAGAGTCACTACGCTCACAGTGGCATTTTGGTTCTGGGATCGAATTGCAATGTTGTGGAGATACCATGTACCGTTCAAGAGGTTTGCTGGGTGATGAATGGGAACATGAACCATTCCACTCTTTTTATTCCCATAAGGCTTGAGTACTACCCTACCAGGGCTGTGCTCAACAACAATCCGTTCTTTAGCATCCGACACAGCTTCATTACCATGCGATGTAACTGATTGGATATCTCCTATGTTCACCGGGGATACCTCTTTGATAACAACGGTCCCGCCTTGTGGAGCCCATGGTGCCTCAGCCATACTTGGAAAGATAGAAGAATCGGCAATTCAAATAGATAGGAATGCTAGAAAGTGCAAAGACGATGGAGCGAATAGCTTGTCAAGCGCTTGTATCTATCTTGAAGGGAACAGCGTCCTTTAAATATCCTCCCAGAGGTGACTTTGGCCAGACGTGGGTGAGGAGACAGAGCCTGGGCGCTAATTCGGGGTTTCCGTAAATACGGCATACACGGGTCTGTAGAACATTGTCATTTGATCACGCAAGTGAACACGAGTGGGCATGAATTCACCCAATTCGTAGACAGAGTGAGGCTTGCAGCTCTGGGCATTGCATCTTCTATTGGACCGGGGATAGAGTTTGGAACCAGCCTGCATGCACCTCAAGGGTAGGGTGCAAGCCTATGAGTCCAGCATATCCATTTTTGAAGGGTGCTGGACCTATCAAACGTAAGAAACACTATTTACTCTAAAATATATATGCTCCTCAAGTGTATACTGTTTTCCGTGGATCAAAGACTTTTACGTGACAACTGTTGAGTTCAATACGGTCTATACGGCTACCCTCAACTATTTTTTACTGATACCCTCCATTGATCACTGCTGTTGAAGGAGTTGTTAATCATGGCTCAATACCACACCAGGTTACAGTAGCACAGCATAGTTGCTAACTACACCTGGTCGTAGAACTACAGCAGATATCCCGGTGGATGGCGATCGTATTCGGCGACCGGTGTGATCCGGCAGCGATGACGTTGATGCTTGCATTTGTGAGGCAGGGGTGGAATAAAGTGGCTGAGCTGAGGTCGAACGATAGGGGGTGGACTACATGGACAAGATGGATAAGATGGAACCAATGGATTTAGTGGCGAGAATGGGCAACATGGGCTAGTCGGCGAGAATGGATAAAATGGATTCTTGGCGGTAATGCATGAATTTGTTCATCGCTGCGCGAGTCTAGACAAATGGAGAAGGCAGATGTGATTGGACTTTGAATTGCACGTGGCTATGTAATTGGATAAGACGGATCAGATGGCATGGTTGGAGTGGATGGATAGTATGGTGTGATTGGAATACGTGGATTGCATGCATGCGGCATGCGCATTCCATCCAATCATTTCATCGAGTCTGCACTAGCGTCTTGCTCACCCTCCTTGCTGAGCGCTTCGTTGTGGTTGGTAGGAAGCGCGCCGTCAGCTCTGACAAACCAGCAACAACACTCGTTCTCGTATCAATCTCACTGCTGGCCTTTGCGGCCCCGCGCACGGTCAAGTAACCACATGGCTGTAGAAGCGGATAGTTCGGAGGGGGCATCCCCAGCCGAGCCGACAATTACACAGGCCTCAAAAGCCGCCAATGTTCGCAGTGCCTTACGGTGCAATGAAGTCCAGTGGAGGCGATTCTTGGTAACACAGCATCAAGTCCATGTTTCCATATCACGGATACTCATCAGGTCTAGTTCATCACGGCTGAAGAGGTAGATAAGATCCACGAGGGGTTAAGTCGCTCTGAAGCCAGCTCCCAGACGAGGGCCATCCAATGGCGACAAGTAACTGCACCCCAGCAGCAGAAACTATTGGACAGCATACTTTCTCGGCTTCAAGATGAGGGGTTTCAACGTGTTACGGATGACCAGCCTTTGTTCGAGAAAGCAATTCACTGGCGAATGCGGCAAGTGTTCAAAGCAAGGAAAGCAAGGGCCAACACGTCCGAATAAACTAATGTCCGGAGGTGGGGTTTTCCTGGGATGTGGAGACAGAACTTATCAGCCCGTGCTTGCAAGCAAGAAAGCTCGAGGCTGACTGGAAGGCTGATTTGGAATGGACATTAACTGGGGTCGTTCGTTGCTTGCGTATCACAAATTTCTTTACTTACCCACTTTACAAAATAATACATGATGGTAATTGTACTGGGTGGATACACGAACGGATTTCGGACTGTTTAATTTCATTTATTCCCTCAAATATCTCACACAACCAATTTGATAACAAGAAAAAATGAAACTTCTGTGCATCTAAAGCCTCATACAAGCTTGGTCCCATCCTTTTATCAGAATATTCCGGTTGTTATCACGGTAACAGACAGACAACTAAAGAGAAGGCTTCATTGGCACCTTGTCGATGCGAATGTTATGCTTGCTTCGAAACAATACGTTACGTTACGTTAGTTATGGATAGAGCTTGCTCAGACTAGTAAGAGGGCATGAAAATTACGCAGTTGCCGAGCAATTGTCCGGCGGTTGGGTCTCGCTTTAGCCGAATATAAGTTGATCTGCATCCGGTGTTGAGACATGACTATACCACTCTAAACCGGGGATCGACCATCAGTATTCAACAGGCCTAGAGTATGGGCGTTATAATGCAAGTAATACGGAGATAACGTGTGGATGAGCAACCTCGGGGAAGCCGATGTGCCGGTGAGTGAGGACTGCGCTTCTGCAAGACTTTGCCGATATCACAGTGCATACTACAGCGTTAGGGCAGCGGTATGAGGGCCTATAGGTAGAATGTAAGCGATTCAAACGGCTGTAGTCGAATATTTCTTCCACATCACCAGCCAGGCCTCCAAAGAGTGAAAGCAAGGGCAAGCGAGAGGAAGGTGGAGAGAAATTTTCCCTGCAAGAGCTTCCGCGAAAATGAAAAGTAGGATCCATCGGTAGCCTTCAAAGCTCTCAAAAGGGGCTTGAAAAGGAAGGAAAGAAGAGCAAAGAGAGCAATTGGAATCTTCGAGTGTCCTTAATATTGCTATCCGACTTTCAACTTTTTCGTTCCTATGAGATTCTGAAGCTAACTCAGCTCAAAGCTGCTTCCCTTCACCGGAAATGGTATTAATCAGATGCCAAGACATCACGGGGTCTTGGCTGGCGTGTATGGCTCCTGCAACTGAGGAAGCAGGGGTTCAGTGAGACGGAGAGCCAGGACATGCAGGAGTTAGCTACTTTCCCCCCGAATTTTGACGCGCGTCCACTTGCACAGTGAAGCATCCACTCCGCAAAGCTAGCGGCTTAACTCTACAAACATCTTCAGTATTTGGTGATACCAAACAGACGTTACGATAGTGAATGAGCACTGCAAGATAATATTAGAGGTTCAATTTAGAAGCAGGCCTTGGAGGCTCTGGTGCATATAAATTGGGAAAAATTCCTCCTGACCTATTGGCTAATGTGAGGTTATTGCGATTCAACTATCTTTTCATTGGTCTATTCATCTGATACATATTACGTAACTTAGATTATATATTCCTACGAATCAGCTTCAAGATCCCTGAATCGCCACAGCCAATGATAGCTGCTCCGCTTACAGAAGCCCAAACAAGTCTTAGCCTGAGTTCCAGTGCTGTTCAATCTCATAGTTCTTTCTGATTCTCTAGCTCCAGAAAGATAACTAAGTATTTCTTGTTTATCACCAGGCTCACAATAGATAGCGAACTACTATCCTCCTTACGTCCATACAGTCTTTATATCTCACAGAGAAATATAAAACTTTTAGATAAGTGTGAATAGACCCTATCAAGGGCCCAGTTCGGCTGTGATGCTGTTCACCCTCAAAAAGTTTCTCCAGGGGTACACAACAAGCTTCAAGCAGAACCGGGAGACTAACACCAGACACACCAAAACGGACAGGGCATTCAAGGCAATATCATCACACTCACATAGCGCATCAAGCATCTTTCACCCCCAAAAAGGACATAAAGTGTGAAATCATGACTGGTATTCTTCATCATCATCTACACCCATCATCCCCTTCATTTCAATTCAATACACTAAGAAAAGAAGAATAGAAGAAAAAATTAATACATCCTCAATCCCTCAGAAGCACCTCATGTCAATCAAAAACCGCTTTCAGAAGAAAGAAAAAACCCCTCAACCCCATCTACAAGTTCGGCTGATCCGCGAAGCCAATGCGCGGTGTAGACGATTGCTCGAAAACAACATACTTGCTCTTGAGGAAAATGTCGCCGAAGATGCTGAATCCAATGCCCGTGTTGGACTGAATACCTCCGAAGCACGTAGAGCTGCCGTCCTGCACGGGTGCGTAGTTGATGTACTTTCCGGGGACGCGCTGCTTGACGCCGCCGAGGACGAGAGCGAAGTCAGGGAGAGTAGCCGAGCAAGGGAAGACGTAGCCGCCATAGGTGTTGCTATTCTGGGAGCCCGAGACCTTTGCGTAGTAGGCGCGGACGACCGAGGTGGGGAGGTAGAGGAGGCTGGTGCCTGTGTCGGCGATGCCGTTAATGGACGTTGAAGTGGTGGAGCCCGTGCCGATGCTATAGCCCGAGAAGCTGAATTGCCACCAGCCCTGCGAGGTGTCGACATTGGTGTAGGTGATGCTGCCTGTGTACTTGGAGCTGTCGATGTACCCGAAGTCGTAGGTACCGGCGGCGTGGTACTTGAGATTGGCGGCGAAGAGCGGCTGCGGGAGGGAATCGTGCACGGTGTCGAAGAAGGTCTTCTGGGGGGTGGGCTGAACGGTGTTCAAGGTGGAGAAAGACAGACCAAGCAGGCCATCAGTGTCCTGATCCTGGGTAAACTGCGAAGATACGGATGTAGCTGCTTCGACTGCCTGGGAGGTAGCTGTGACACCGCCAACGACGACCTTATCAGCATACACCTTGCCCGCTGCCCCTGAGCCATCGCCGTAAGAGATCTTCCAGGTAGCACCGCTGATAGCCTTGGATTGGTCGACTGTGTAGTAGTCGTGACCCGAGAGTTGCGAGGCTGATTGGAGCGATGAGAAGACCCATCTATGGATTGGTTAGCTTTGTCCTCGTATTCTGTTCTTGGCTGTGCCGAACATGATGAAGTGTACATATAGCTGTCAGGAGTGTCCTGTAAGGAAGTGACCGCCAAGAGGACAGCATGCGATGTTTAGTATGCATAGTGAAACATGACGCCACTGATGGCTGTGCATGCCCTATGAATGACTCATGTGCAGCTTGTTTCAGCACATCAAGTGAGCGGATGTACATCACTCTTGGCATGTCCCAAACCGGCAAATATCGACACAATTGAAATTTACCACTTACAGATCACCAGAACCCGTGTCAAAGTCCAAATGGACAGTCGTGCCCGCACTTCCAATAGACACGGGCGAGAGATACAGCGAATCGTATACATCTCCGGGGACGGCGGGGTCGGAGCCGTTACTCGCCTGGGCTGAGGAGGCAGAGAGGATCACATCGCTTGGACCGATTTCGGCAGCCTTGAGAATATGTTCAGGCACAGGCTTGCCGTACTTGCGAAGGGTCTTGACGATGGTGCGGGGACCGTTCTTGGCGAATACTTTGCGCTCAACCTGATGAATGGAGAAGCCTTTTCGCTTCTCGACAGGGCTGGCAGAGACAGTTGCCGCAAGGGCAAGAGCCGCTGTGAAAGTGGCAAAAGAAGGCATGGCTGGATGATCAAGGATGATCTCGAAGAGAATGAAGGAGAGTGAATGAGGTCCCCAGAGGAATTTAGCCAGAGATGAGGATGAGGACTGTGAAATGTGCGAGAATGGCGAATCTTTATAGTACTGGCACCGACTGTATGCCGTACCCTACCTCGTTGCACAGACGGTTGCACATGGGCGATGGTCCACCCCTCTTCCATTGTGGCGATTCCCACGCCATGTCAGCTGCTATACCCAAGACCACGGGTCTTCTACAGGGGTAATTGTCTTGATAGGTTTCCTTAATTGTAATAGGACGAGGACCTTCTAGAAAAGTGATTAGGTTGCACTGCGCCTTGGATTCCAACACCTAAGAGGTCCTCCGAAAGGAGGGTTATTAGATTAACCAGTACCGTTCGTAAGGAACCCGGTCGCTTCACTCATCGTGTACGTCAAGCACATCATGAGCAGCGAAGCCTTTCTTGGCAGGTACAGCAATGCTTGGTGGTGTAGAGTGATCTGCAAGGATACAATAACCTTCCCATTTGAGCATGATACCCGCGCAATGAGGCACATACCCGAGGGACACCGAGCATTCGCTCTACATTCAGGTCGTAGCGAGCAAGGCAGATACCCGGTATTCCATGTTATGCTTCTGTGGGGAACTGGAAATAAGACACAGCCATGACTAACATTAGCAATTGGCTGCTTCCATAATTGAAGGGGTCGACAGCCTTGGTAGATGGCTCCCTAGAGTCACGCTCCATAGTCGCAGATACACGCTGGGAGAAAGGCTGCCACCAGAAGAGGAGACGCCATTGGCGCCTGCTAAATGAGCGGGTGAACTGGCGACTTAAGATCGACGTTAGCGGTGATGCACATCAGAACCAAGGTCACGGTGGTCCGCGAGGCGGGGAGCTAGCCAGTCAAAAAGAGGAAGCACGGAAACTAAGCATCATCCCCGGTCCCTTGGCGGGGGCAAGCTTCTGTCTTGGCCAAGCCACTGGGGACGGTGATGCTTGGCGACTATGGCGTTGTTTGCGCGAGTACAATAGATGCTGTAGGTGCGGAGGGATGGTCAGGTTTGTGGTTAGCCTGTCCGCTCCAGAAAGCCATCAACATCTAGCGGTATAGAAGGGCCGAGGTAGGCGCTGATATGGCCGCTATAGCTGCCTGTAGGGGACAGGCGTCTTTCCGTGGTGCTGCCAACTCGGCGAGAAACGAAGAGAGTCCTGATGGTGGGCTGAACAAGTAGAATTGCAGCACGTAAGGCGCAATTCAGAAGATGCCATTAGACGCCATGGTCCAGGGGAGTGCAGTGCGTGGTGGCGAACATTCGTAGCATGCGCACCAATTGGCTAGAGTGGGGAAAGACTCGTTTTCGTTGCTGATCGCGTGTTAAAGCCGGAGACACATTATACGGGCTCGAGATACACACGACGGCGGATGAGACGATAAGGATGGTGGGGTGTCGTTGAAGAAAGGTTGAATACGAGGTCGCGTCTCTCGCGAGCGCTTAACCCTCTTGGGACCCTCACATCGCGCCGTCAACTCTTCGTATGCCCAATCCTTTCGCTCAAATGCCTTCTGAAGCGTAGACACCCATTAAACTAGCACCCAACCACATGCCCTGCCGGCATGTTTGTTTTTACAGAGATATCTGAGGCGCTGAAGCCTATCTACTTCCGACCTGCCCCTTTCGGCCAGGCTCACGTTGCAGATCCGTCGTGTCCCCACCTGGCTTCCACCTTCGTACCGCCCAACGTCCCCAGATTCTGGACCGCGCACCAAAGACGCATATGGAATCCGACGGAAGGAGGGTACCAAGCACTACACCCAAGAATTCCTGCACAAAGAAGCTTCCAGGCAGAAGCTTGGTACAATGCAACCATGCGGGCTGGACCGACAACGTCACGCAGTACCCGATCACGGAGTCTTTAGAAAACGTTTCTCTCATGTGGGCATCCACGCCGACGTGTCTGTACCCAGTTGAGCGTTACGAGACTAGTCGATAGAATTCGGCTTGTCCAAGGGCCGTGGGCGTATTTCTCGGGAACGCCGTCGGCCCTTTGCTACGTGTAGAAGAGCAGCATGTGATGGAACCTCACTGTCTTCTACGATTTCGTGATGTCCTTGTTCGTCCGATAGGGCTATGTCAGGGCTCGGGCGTTGGAAATGAGGGTATTCATGCACCTTAGCGAAGTCCGCCTTGCAAACCCTCGTCGTTTGAGATGTGCCATATCGGCTTCCTGATTGGGAAAGGCAGGCCGTTGTTGACACAAACCCAACTCGTTTGTCGGTGAGACGTTGACCATCTCCATGATTATGCACCCTGAATGTGGAAGTAAACCGGTTAACTGATGTCTCCCTGCGGTTCCAGGATAAGGATGGCATGCATGTGTCGGTCCGTTTTATTGAAACGCTATCACATCGTTCGAGATTACAGAGGATCGCATCCGAGCGATCTTGGTCAAGGGTCTACATTCATGTAAATCGAAAAACTGGATAACTATTCACCTCTATCCCAGGACTTCGGTGAAGACTTAACAATCCTAAGTGGTAAATTCAAAGTTTGGCTTTTCAGTATGCTTGTAAAGCCCCGATTCTCAATATTACTTGGGTTCAAACTCAGATACGAACGATAGAAAGGGCATCGTGAACTGAGAGTCCTCCACAGAGAAGGAACAACCAACCACGCAACACTCTCGGAGCACTCCCAAACAAACGACCCACATAAACAACCAGAAATATCCCAGCAAGCGGTAAGAACAGCACTGCATCAACGTATACAAAAATTCCGCCTCGGGAAACCGGAGCACATCTGCAACCAAGAATGCAACTACCTCTACCTATCAATGCACCGATGCAGACGCTTCCGAGCTTGGTAGCATTCGGTACCTGCTTTATCCTGTCATGCATCTGTTTTGCTTCGCCTCCTCCCTATTGTACAGGCATCCTGCCGATCTCCCGTAGACCGTCGATCAGTATCTCGATGCTGAGCACACAACCTCGGCCGCAGGCACCGCGTTAGGCGCAAGAAGAAACATTTCTGCTTGACCGAGCTTAGACTTTGCTTTGGAAAACGGTAGATTACCGTCTTAAGTAAATGCTGGTCTTTCCGAGGCTTAATGTGTTGGTACGAGCGAAAATCGTAGAATTACCTTTGTAGATATCAAAACCATGAAACGGTAACCGAGCCCTTCGCATGTGATCACCAGCCAACGCCTTCAGACCCGCTTGCATAGAAAGAAACAGTGCAATGCATAGCCTCACACACCTCCATTATGGTGTTGAGCCATTGATAGGGAACAAGAGCTAGGTTTAGATCGTAAAATAGGATTAGATTACCCTACAAAGGATCGTGGACCAAAGGTAGTTCCACTCACTACGAGCGGAAACACGAATTCAAATACTTGGTATCATTCCCAGCAACGCCCCCAATCCCTCCATCCCTACTTACCCTCTCCCGCAACCCCAATCACTGCCTCCTGCAGCTCCGCCAACGCCGCCTCATACGTCCTCTTCCGATTAAACGTAACATTCCACTCCTTCCACTCTACACGCTTAACCTTCTTACCACCCCTCCTTATGCTCTCGCCCCGCGCAAGCTGATTCCAGAACCACGCGGCTTCTGATTTCGTAAACAGGGTCCAGGCCTCACCTGCTTTGCCGGCGCGCGCTGTGCGGCCGACACGGTGCACGTAGCGAGTCGTGTCGGATGGCATATCGTAGTTGATGACATGGGTGAGGTCAAGGATATCGAGACCGCGAGATGCAGCGTCGGAGGCGATGAGGATTTTGATGGAGCCGGAGCTGAAGGCTCGGAGGAGTTTCTTTGATTCTTTGGCGGTGGCAGAGGGGGTCATGGTTCGGAGGTAAGGCCGTAGGGAGGGCTCGAGAGTGGAGAGAAGATGTGATAGGCGGGATGCGCTCTCGTTACTCTTGGTGAATACAAGGACTCGACTATTATGCTGAGCAATGGATGGCTTTGCGGGTGTGGGAGTGTCGTTTGGTTCTTGCTCCTCTTCTTCCTCTTCGTCTCCCTTGATGGAAAAGACGTGATGAAGTAGTAAGTACAGAATGTATAGAGGTTTTTTCTGCGGATCTCCTACGGCCACCGCGAACTCATCCAGTGTGGATGGCAGCTCAAAGACATCCCCGTCGGCCGTCGAAGGCTGGAGTTGGGCAGGCTCTTCCAACACAGATACAAGCTTGGGCCGTTTTAACCGTAGCATTCCGAGCTTTGTCAAATCCTTTTCCATGGTTGCACTCAGTATCACCTTCCGGAGCTGTCGTGGGGGTGGCGGAAAGATGAGATCTTGGTGGCTATCCTGAATTTGTTTCCGGATCCGCTCCTGCGCATTCATCATGTCCTCTGGTGTCTCACCATGTAACGCATCCATCAACGTCGTTGCCCAGCCTTGGAAGTTCTGATTCAAGAGCTGATCAGCTTCATCAATAATCAGCCACTTGATAGACCGTAGCAAAAAGCCAGTGGTGGACTCGATATGTTCCACCAACCTGCCGGGGGTACATATCAGAATGTCAACATTAGAGTCATATTGAGGAATATGGTCGAGGGGTATGTCCATCAAGTCCTCAATAACACCACCACTTTCATCGAACCCAGTCTCCCACTTTTTGGCGGCCTTTCCATGCAGAACAGCAGCTCTTTCCGGATCGTACTTTGGTCGTACTTTGACCAGCTGTTTCTGCTCCGTTGCAAACGGAACACTACCAACAGCGGTGCCAACCTTGATCTTTGTACCAGCACAAAGCTCCTCTGCCACTTGAAGGGCCTGGTCCACCAGTTGGCGGGTCGGTACCACTATGATGGCAGTTAGTATTGGAGCTGTGCGATCTTTCAACGCTTCGATTATGGGAAGCAGATATGCAAGCGTTTTCCCTGAGCCAGTCTTTGCGGAAACACAAATATCACCCTGATGCTGTTCGTACCCGGGTTGGAGCATTGGCAGGAGAGCTGACTGGACCGCCAGAGCTTCCGTATAACCTTGCTTTTCCAGCTTTTTGAGAAAACTTGTCTCTACGCCTAGCTCCTTGAAGGGGACGCGCTTCGATGCTTCCGTGGTGATAGGTTGCGCCAGCCAAGTTGGGAGGACAGAAAACGTAGGTTTGAAGACAGGGTCGGGAACGGGGTCGGGCTGTGGAAGTGGTTCTAGATCTACGCGAAGAGCATTAGCACTGGGTATATGCAACGTATGTTACCAAAACGTACCACGCAGTATCACCTGCGGTTTATCTTCCTCGCTTTCCTCATCCTGAAGCTTCTGCGCCTCTTGTGCCCTCAGAGAAGCTTTCTCGAACTTTGACAATATCGACTTGTGCTTCTTCGGAGTCGCTTCATCTTGTGCATCTGGAAGAGCCTCGGAGTCTCGTTTTCGTTTCTTGGGCTTCTTGGCCGAATTGTCTCTTGATTGCTTGGGGGACGGGGCTCTCTGTGCGCTTGGAGTCTGGACTTGCGGTCAACAGTGTCCCTCTTGTCTAAGCAGTCAGAAATACTCACTTCTTGTGCTTTGGGAGATGATTGAGGTTTCACAGCCTTTTTCGGGGGAACAAATCTGGGGACCTGATGAGCAGGCATAGCGAGAATGTGTCCGCAAGACCGATGTCTCGTGGAGCGCAAGTTGGAGAAATTCCAAATGCCAAGATTTCGCGGAGCTTTGCGCCAAAAAATGCCGACGTGTGACGCGGAGCGGGACCTCAGCATTTCCCTGTGAGGTGTTGAGGACAACCACATTTCATGTGTTAATGACGACTTGACATGACCTCGAAATCTCTCTTTCAAATTTCGCGCTCTCAATTTCATGATGTCTTCCTACAATATCGCGTACGTCCCCTCAGCATGGCCGCCTACTTGAAAGCTCACCCTCCTTGCGCAGTATGGTCAGCGACAACTTCTACCCGCAACCTGGTAGGAGATTCCGCCCCACCGCCCCGATGCACTGTCTGATAGGCCCCAGGCGGAGTGGAAAGCCATATGTACCAACTCTCAAGTGTATGCCCCCCATCCAGGCCTGCTTCCTTCTCGACGCTGATCGCAATCCCCTAGAAACTCATCGACCGCGGACACAAAGTCATCATCATAACGCACGCCTACCCTGGGCGCACGGGCATCCGCTACCTAACCAACGGACTCAAAGTCTACTACGTACCCTTCTGGACCGTCTACCGCGAGACCACGTTCCCGACCGTCTTCTCCTTCTTCCCCATCTTCCGTAACATTGTGATACGCGAGAACATCGAGATCGTCCACGGGCACGCGAGTCTGAGCAACCTATGCAATGAAGCTATTCAACATGCAGGAACCATGGGCCTGCGCACGGTATTCACCGACCACAGCCTCTTCGGATTTGCAGACGCGGGCAGCATCCTCACGAACAAGCTGCTGAAGTTCACGCTCAGCAACGTCGACCATGTCATCTGCGTCAGCCATACCTGGTACGTGGCACGCTCTTCCGGGAACATGAAGGAGACCGGGGCTGAATTTACATTCTAGCAAGGAAAACACGGTGCTCCGCGCCTCCCTCGACCCGCTCATGGTCTCTGTGATCCCCAACGCCGTCGTCGCCGAGAACTTCCGCCCTCTCTCCCACGACACGCACCACGCGCGTGGGAACAGCGCTCCGGGGCCACCGCAGCCGCTCGGCGCTAACGACACTATCACTGTGGTCGCTATCCTTCGGCTCTTCTACAATAAAGGCGTCGACCTCCTCATCGCCGCCATCCCGCGCATCCTCGCGTCGCACCCCAACGTGCGCTTCATCGTCGCAGGCACCGGCCCGAAGGCCATCGACCTCGAGCAGATGCTGGAGCGGAACATGCTGCAGGACCGCGTCCTCCTCCTGGGCGCGGTGCGGCACGAGGAAGTGCGAGATGTCATGGTGCAAGGGCACATTTTCCTGAACCCGTCCCTGACGGAGGCGTTCGGCACCGTCATCGTGGAAGCGGCGTCGTGCGGGCTGTACGTGGTGTGCACGCGCGTGGGCGGCGTGCCGGAGGTGCTGCCCAGTCACATGACGGAGTTCGCGGCGCCCGAGGAAGACGACATCGTCGCCGCGACGGGCCGGGCCATCGCGAAGCTGCGGGAGGGCAGGGTGCGGACGGATCTGTTCCACGAGCAGGTCAAGCAGATGTACTCGTGGACGGACGTGGCGCAGCGCACCGAGAGGGTGTACGATGGCATCAGCGGGGTCTTGCGGGCAGACGACTTCCATCGAGGCGCTGGGGCCGAGTATGCGTGGAACAGCGCGCCTGGGAGCGCGGGCGTGCGCAGCGTCGCGCTCATCGATCGGCTCAAGAGGTATTATGGGTGTGGGATCTGGGCGGGCAAGCTCTTCTGCTTGTGCGCCGTCGTGGACTACTTGCTCTACATTCTGCTGGAGATCTTTGCGCCGCGCTCTCGCATCGATATATGCAAGGACTGGCCTAGGAAGGCTCCCCACGATGCAAAGGCAAAGGAGCTGGAAGTCGTCAACGACGGTAACGCGTCGCTGAGGAAGCGGAGCATGAGATACAAAGGAAAAAGGCACGAATCAGAGGACGATTGAAGAAAGAGGAGCAAAAAAAGAGGTTCAAGAAGGCCACTCGTGTGGACACGGTTTTTGATTGTTTGGTTGATTAATTAAGGCTATCCCGTACCATCCTAACCTTCTAGGACCCAGGAAATCCCGCAACGACCGTTTAGAAGAAGAATAATAAAGAGGGGGCGGCGGAAGTACCGCCGCTCGCAGCGAAAAGTATGCTCTGTGAAAACGCCGCCCAAATGCTCTGTACAAGGGGGGGGATGAAAACTATTTCTCCACCATCATCATCACGCCGTCACTCGTATCGACTGCACCGCGCAGACCCCGGGGGAGGGGGAGGGGGAGGGGGAGGAGGGGGAGAAGGAGGGAGAAGGCCTCTTCATTTCCAGAACCAGTACTCGGCAGCATACTGCACGACAAAGGTGGAGGCCATGCCCTGGCACGTCTTGGGCGCGACGCCGCCGGCGGTGAAGAGGCGGTAGACCTCCTTGTAGTCGCCCTCGACGGCGTTGAGCTTCAGCCACGGCACGCTGCCCAGCCCGTTCTCGCCCTTGGAGCTGTCCTTGGGCGCGGTCGAGTTGGCGGCCGGCTTCGCCATGACGTAGCCGTAGTTGACGGTGTTGGTGACCAGCTTGAAGAGGGGGACGCCCTTCTCGGTGAACTCGTGGTGGCCGACGACAACGGCCTTTTGCACGTCCTGCTTCAGGTCCACGGGCATGTTCACGGCGATGCGCGTGATGGAGTGCAGCACGGCGGGCGCGCGCACCGCGTCGCACGTCACGTTGTACAGGGTAGCCATGGCGCCCTGGGCCTTGGGCACGTCCGACGACGTGCTGGATGCGCAGGTGTAGTTCTGCGTGCCGCGGCCGATGGCGACGTGGGCGAGCTTGAGACCGGGAGAGGGTGGGGGCAGTGGCGTGGGGGCTGGGAATCGGTTAGCAGAAGTAGGGGGGTGGTGGGAGCGTGGGGCGTACCGGGCGGCATGACGGCTTTGGAGAGGTCGCATTTCGGGTCCGTGAGCTTGCTCAGGATGGCTGGGCTCAGGCCGCGCTGGTCGATGGTCTGGGTCGGGGCGGCGAGAATGGCGGTCGGGGCCAGGGCCATGGCCAGGGCGAAGGCTTTGGTGAAGAGCATTGTCGAGACGGGTGCAGATGGAGAGAGAGAGAGGGGAGAGGCAAGTAGTCCTTAGGTGTTCGACGAGGTTGCACAGAGTGTGTCGAGATGGGCTGATTTGCGTCCTTCGCGTCCGAAGTTTAATTTTTTTCCCTAACGCGTCTCTTTTCTTGTTCCGTGCCGGCTCGCGGTACGTGGGATGGAAGCACCCGGTCCAAAAAAGGCAAACAGACGAATAAATAATCGGAAGAGATCCCAGATCTCTGTCGAAGTACCAAGAGAAGAGCAAGCAAGCAAAGCAAGCAAAGCACCAGGAAAAGCAACCCGCGATCACGATCAACCCAACACTGCTGCCGGGGAGGGGGGCGGATAGACGATTTTGTTTCGATTGAGGAAGAAGCCCGCGTCGTGATGAGTTGTAGGGGAAGGGAAAAAAAAAGAACCCTCGACCTTCCCGCGGCCGCCAGCTATATACACCCAACGCGCGAGCTACAAGTCGCTTCTTTTTTTCGCCTCTTGTCCTGTCTGTCCAGCAAGCAGCCAGCCTAGGCCGGTTGTACGTGCATGCATCCATGCGTGCATGCATCCATGCGCCTACCCCGGTTGCCGCCCGGCCTACGTTAGCTTCTCCCCCTGGGCCCTTGCGCTGGCCGGCCTTGCGCTGGCACGCGAAGGGCTTTTCCCCAAAATATCCAGATTTCGAGATGCGCTGGCGGGGGCGCCTGATTGGGCGGTCTGGACGGGTGCCCCGGCCGTTTTCTAGCGCCCGGTACAAGGTGGCCGGGGGGGCTAGCACGCAGAGGGCATGGTGGCCGCGATCGATGGGTGCGTGTGGGAGCGGGGGGGTTTAAAATAG
>Ga0247757_10000634_pt1 | contig 28110 bp, 26 predicted proteins | sample UWRJL126311R4_FD_180929 | JGI IMG/M metagenome (GOLD analysis project Ga0247757, IMG submission 180929) | Plant litter microbial communities from Arlington Agricultural Research Station in Wisconsin, United States - UWRJ-L126-311R-4 | ecosystem: Environmental > Terrestrial > Plant litter >...
ACCGGGCGTCTCATCGCTGGACTTGCCCGTGAGCTCGGTGATCGCCGGACTCATCGGCAGGTAGCTGCCGTCGATGCCGGTGAGGTCGAACTGCATCTGGCCGGCGTGGTACTGGGCGACCGAGGCGTTGCGGGACACCACCGTGGTGAGGTCCGACGAGTAGTCAAGGGCCTGGGCCGAGCGGCCGTCGGGCGAGGCCGGGACGTTCATGGGAATGGTCGTCCAGCCCGTGGGCGTGCGCTTCGAGATGAGGGCGTTCTCGATCTCGTACCAGGACGGCGTTCCGCCGAAGCCCTGGCCGTTCGTGGCGGACACGCTCACGCGCGCGCCGTCGGCGGTCTGCCGGCCGGGAACGGCGACGGTGCCGCCGACGTCGGCCGGGCTGACCAGCTCGTAGTGCATGCCGTTGGGTGCGGCAAGTGCTCCCTGAGCGGGCACGATGGCGAAGGCGAGCGCGCCCAGCGCAGCGGCCCCAGCCAACGTGACCCTGCGGCTCCCACCGAGCCGCCCAAGCGGTCGTGATGCGATTCTCATGTCTCTCCCTAGTGCGCGGACCGGTCCCACCCATTGCAGAACCCCGGTACGACAATGTTCCCTATTCGTACATGAAGCCGTCTCACGTTGCAAATGAGAACCGTCGACGCATTTGGCGCGCAGACCATCGCCAGTGTTGATGCGGGTTCCGGCCAAATCGGCAGCAAGACCAGCGTACGAGCGGCTTTTCAACTACCGCAAGCGGCCCTCAGTCGATGTTCTGTGCAGCCAGAGACGAGCATGAACCCAGGGCCGACCCGAGCCGGCCATCGCAGATACGCGATGACCGGCGGACCGACACCCGACCTGGCGCAGGCGCCAGGACTAGAAGACGAACTGGGACCCTGAGGGCACCGCACCCGTGATCGTTCCGCTCCAGTCCATGGAGCCCAGCGGGCCGCTAAGCGTTCCTGAGGTGGAGCCCGCGAATGCCATTGAAAGGGTCGGGCTGGTGATGCTCACCGTCGGCGAGAGCGTCCCCGTCTCGGGGATCGTGCCGAACGCCGGACAGGCGGGGGCCGCGGCACCGAGCGTGAAGTCGAGCGACACGTTGACGTAGAGCTTGTACGTGCCAGAGCTAGTGTCGTGGCCGAAGCTCGCACCCCACGGAAGGCCAGTCGGCGTGATCGTGATGGGACAGCTCGGAAAGCCCGCGACCGTACAGCCGGTCACCGAGTAGCTGCTGACCGCCGCGGTACCGTCGTCAAAGTAGTCGACGACTTCATCGTGATTCGTGCAGCTCATAGAGAAGGCTCCAGTAGTCGTCAACGGACCCGTGATAGTCAGGCTGCCGTTCTGCGGATCGCCGTTGACGTCGGCGATATACGCCTGATGGACCCCGCCCGGAAGTGCCGGGACCGACGTGGCCGACGCGATCGACGGAACCATCACGATGGCGGCGGTGACGACCAAGCCAGCAACAAGCATCTTCCTGAACATCGCTTCTCTCCTCTGCCCAGTGACCCGGGCGTTCTTTTTGGTAGTTGACGGCCTAGAACACGAACTGCGAGCCCGAAGGCACGGCGCCGGTGATCGTGCCGCTCAAATCCATCGAGCCCGCCGGACCGCTGATCGCTCCTGACGCCGAGCCCGAGAACATCGCCGACAGTGCGGAGCCGCTGACGCTCACGGTCGGCGAGAGCAGACCCGTCTCGGGAATGACGCCGCTGACCGGACAGGCCGGCGCGGCGGCGCCGTAGTTGAAGTCGAAGGAGACGTTGATGTAGTCCTTGTACGTGCTCGAGCTCGTGTCGTGGCCGAACCGGTCACCCCACGGGAGGCCAGTCGGCGTGATCGAGAAGGGGCAGCTCGGGAACCCAGGCAGCGCACAGCCGCTCGCCGAGAAGCCGGTGATCGCCGTCGTCCCATCGTCGAAGTAGTCGACGTCGAACGCCGTGTTCGTGCAGCTAGTCGAAGCTGCTCCAGTGAAGGTCAGGGGCCCCGTCAGCGTGTAGCTGCCGTTCTGTGGATCGCCATTGGCATCGGCGAGATACGCCTGGTCAACACCACTCGGCAGCGCAGGAATCGAGGTCGCCGAGGCCAGCGATGGAGCAACCGCCGCGACCGTCGCCACGCATAGAACCGCCGTCAGAAGCTCCTTACGCACGACCCTCTCCTCTGCCCAGATGACCGGGCGTTCGCTTTAGTTCTGCTCGGACTGATACCTCCTGCGAACGATCTCGATGGACGTTGATACACCGGGCTGAACGACGGAGTCAAGGGTCGAGCGATCCGCAGATCCAGAACAAGACACAGTGTGTACCGTCAGATCTTGAATTTGCGCTTAGGCGACTCATGTCGAGAAAAGTCGCGGTCGAAGGAGACCGCCGTTCTCAGGGTGCCCTAGAAGACGAACTGCGAGCCCGACGGCACGGAGGCCGTGATGGTTCCGATCCAATCGAAGCTGCCTAGCGGGCCGGTAAGGGTCCCCGAGGCGGACCCCGAGAACGGTGCGGACAACGTGGACCCGCTGATGCTCATGGTTGGAGAGAAGACACCCGTGTACGGAACGGTGCCGGCGAACGGACAGGCCGGCGCCGCAGCGCCGAGGGTCAAATCGAAGAAGACGTTGACGTAGTTCTTGTACGTTCCGGTACCAGTGTCGTAGCCGAGCCTGCCTCCCCACGGGAGACCAGTCGGCGCGAACGTCACCGGGCAGCTCGGGAACCCGGAGACCGAGCAGCTACTCGCGGTGAAGCTGGTGATCGCCGTCGTCGCATCGTCGAAGTAGTCAAGGCCGAACGCGTTGTTCGAGCAACTGATCGACGTAGATCCAGTAGTCGTCAGTGGCCCCGTGAAGGTCGAGCTCCCGCTTTGCGGATCCCCGTTGCTGTCCGCCAGGAAGGCTTGGTGGACACCGCTGGGCAGCGATGGGACCGATGTGGCCCCAGCCATCGACGGAGCGAACATCGCGGCGGCTGCCGTCATCAATACCGCGGCCAGGATCTTCTTGCACATTGCGACTGCTCCTCTGCCCGACCATGCCGGGCGATTGCCGATGCTGCCGAGCGAGGAAGGGAGCCGGCGGAGACGGCCCCCTTCCATATCTGCCACGCCTAGAAGATGAGCTGCGAGCCCGAGGGCACCGTTCCAGTGAGAATGCCGCTGTAGTCGGCGGAGCCAAGCGGACCGGAGAGGGACCCCGAAGCTGAGCCGGAGAACGCAGCCGTCAGGGCCGTGCCGCTGATATTGGCGGTCGGCGAGAGGACACCCGTCTCCGGGACCGTGCCGGCCACCGGGCACGCGGGAGCGGCCGCGCTGAAGATCACATCGATGGACAGATTCGCGTAGAGCTTGTACGACGAGGAGCTAGTGTCGTACCCGAACCTCGCCCCCCACGGGAGGCTAGTAGCCGCCACGACGATCGGACAGTTCGGGAAGCCGGCGATCGAGCAACCACTGGTAGTAAAGGCGTTGACCGCCCCGGTCCCGTCATCGAAGTAGTCGAGGCTGAATGTATCCACAGAGCAGCTGATCGTCGCGGCTCCAGTAAGGGTCAGCAAACCGTGGAGGTTCACGTTGCCGTTTTGGGGGTCCCCGTTGCTATCCGCCAGGTAGGCCTGATCGACCCCAGACGGCAGCGACGGGACCGACGTGGCCGACGCTGGCGATGGAGCGACCATCGCGACTGCCGCTACGGCGAGAGCCACAACCAGAATCTTCTTGCCCATGACGCTTCTCCTCTGCCCGGCCGGTCCGGGACGAATTGGTGGCCCGGAGGTCGTTGGCCTCGACTCCTCCCCGAGATAACACACAGCAACGGGTTCATACTGACGTCAGCTGAGCGGATCAAGCTTTGCTCACGGGCCGCGGCACATCTTCTCCTCACCACGGCTCGATCTCGTTCGTCATCCCAGCCAATCGCAGAAGTCGACAGAATGCGGAGTCTGCGTCGACCAGACCCCTACGGCACGATCTCCGTACGCTCTCGACGCATTTCAGAGACGCAAGGGCTCCACAACGCAGACGGGGCCGCCAAAGGCGACCCCGTCCACTTGCTTACTTCACTCCTCCTCCTCCGAGGAGAAGGTGCTCGCTCTAGGTGGACCTAGAAGATGAGCTGAGTGGTGCTCGTGGGCAGAGTGCCGGTGACCGTCCCGCTCACGTTGGCGGAGCCGAGCGGACCCGAGAGGGAACCCGAGGACGCGCCGGAGAACACGGCCGACAGCGTCATGCCGCTGACGCTGATGGTCGGCGAGAGGATGCCCGTCTCCGGGATCGTGCCAGCCGTCGGGCACGCGGGAGCCGGAGCACCCAGCGTCACGTCAATCGACACGTTCACGTAGTCCTTGTACGTGCTGGAGCTAGTATCGTACCCGAAGCGATCGCCCCACGGGAGGTTAGTAGGCGTCACCGTGACCGGGCAGCTCGGGAAACCGGTGACCGCACAACCGCTCGCCGTGAACGAGTTGACCGCCGTCGTCCCGTCGTCGAAGTAATCGACGTCGAAATCGTTGTTCGTGCAGCTGATCGTCGCGGCGCCATTGAGGGTCAGGGGGCCCGTAATAGTCACGTTGCCGTTCTCCGGATCGCCATTGGCGTCAGCCAGGTACGCCTGGTGAACGCCGGACGGCAGGTCCGGAATGGACGTCGCCGACGCCATCGACGGAGCGACCATCGCGACAGCCGCCGCGGCCAGGGCCGCAGCCAGAATCTTCTTACGCATAACACTTCTCCTCTACCCGGCTGATGCCGAGCGCTTGTTTGGTGTTCGGACCCCTCCGCGACTCGCATGACAGCGGAGACTCCGTCGCTACGTGAACCGGCAACTCCGCTCCCTGGGCTGACCACAGGCCTGACTCCACTCGCTCGGAGTCGGGTGCCCTCGACGACGTTCCCTGCTCACCTGTGGTCGTCACACGCTGCCCGGCGACACACAGTTGTGACTTCATATCCGAAGCATGAGAAGAAGATCAAGTTTTGACTACCGGATAAGCGAGACTGCGACGCCCCGATTCGCCGCAGATTGCTCCGGAACCCCGACGAACACCAGAAGTCGACAGCAATGGGAGTCGACGTCGACCGACACATCCGAACCCCGGAACGCAGAACGGGGCCGCCAAAGGCGACCCCGTCCACGTGCTTACTTCACTCCTCCTCCAAGGAGAAGGTGCTGTGCTCTAGGTAGAACCTAGTTGACCAGCTGCGAGCCCGAGGGCACCGTGCCGGAGACCGTGCCGGACACGTCAGCGGAACCGAGCGGGCCCGTGAGGGAACCCGACGCGGAGCCGGAGAACACGGCCGACAGCGACGTGCCGCTGACGCTGATGGTCGGCGACAGGATGCCCGTCTCCGGGATCGTGCCGGACGCGGGGCACGCCGGAGCGGCGGCACCGAGCGTCACGTCGATGGACACGTTGACGTGATCCTTGTAGACCGAGCCGTCGTAGCCGAACCGGTCGCCCCACGGGAGGCTAGTAGGCGTGACGGACACCGGGCAGCTCGGGAAGCCGGCAACGGCGCAGCTGCTGGCCGTGAAGTTGTTCACGGCCGTCGTCCCGTCGTCGAAGTAATCGACGTCGAAATCGTTGTTCGAGCAGCTGATCGACGCGGCTCCAGTAAGGGTCAGGGGGCCCGTAATAGTAACGTTGCCGTTCTGGGGATCCCCGTTGGAGTCGGCCAGGTACGCCTGGACCGAGCCGCTCGGGAGGGCCGGGACGGACGTGGCGGACGCCATCGACGGGGCAACCATCGCGACGGCTGCCGCGGCCAGAGCCGCAGCCAGAATCTTCTTGTGCATGTAACTTCTCCTCTGCCCAGTGATATCCTGGGCGTTTGTTTGGTGGCCGGGGTGCCCGCGACTCGCAAAAGACAAGGGCGCTCCGGTCGCTTCTAGAGTTGAGAACTCCGGGCTCTTTCGGTCTAGCTCGGGCTCTCCTCGTTTACTGAACTCGCGTCTAGGCACAACGTGATGGCTGCTGACCGGCAACCTCCACGCCTTCGGGGTCATGCCCGTACGACGCCTCTCCCGTGAGCGGTCTCCTTCCGCCTCGCCTCCACTGACATTCCATTCCCTCGAAGTCTGTTTTGGTTCCCGCGCCGGTGGCTTCCGTCTTTCCCTGCCCCCGGTGCGGCCTTGTGCTCCTGACCCCAGAAACACAATTGTGACTTCATATCGCCTTTCTTGGCCGCAGGTCAAGGGCAACATGCAAACACGACTACCAGTCAAAGCTTGATGCCCGTTCAATAGCGGCCTTTTCCCCGGAAAGCCCAGTTGTCGGCAGAAGTTGGGGTTGCTGTCGACCACGAAAGTTCTGTCGCGAAAACGCTCGGTCGCCACCGACCTGTCGCACTTGCAGGCGATCCGCTGGGTTCCGCGCAGCGGATCGGCTGGCGCGTTCCAACGCGTATCGGCGGGATGTGGCCTACCGCCACGGATGGTGACGGCTGATCCGGTTGCGGACGGCCAGCGCGGCAAGCACCAGGAAGAGCGGAACCAGGAGCCGCAGCGCCAAGCCGATCGCGTCGGCCGACGCGTTGAGCTCCACCCCTGGCCGCGTATGGAGGCTGAGGCCCTGCTGGCCTGCGACCACGAGGCCCTCGCCCAGCGTGAGGGGCCGCGCGGTTGCAGGCTGCGACGTACCCGCATCGGTCCGTGCCGAGGTGGCGGCGTCCGCCGACACGATGGTGGCCATCCCGCCGGCGCTGTAGAGGAACGCCGCCACGAGCAGAACGACGACGAGCGCGCCCACCGCCCTCCACGCGCGCAGGCCGTAGCCGGAGACCCACCAGTACGCGAGCAGCACCGCCCCCTGGACGGAAGGGAAGACGAGATGCTCGTTGCTGAAACGCCGGTTGAGTCTCCGCAGCTGCATCTCCGCGTAATAGAAGTCATTGCCCGCAGCCCCGTTGCCGCCCTGCTCGAGCGAGCCGCGGATGGAGCGATAGCGATCCTCCACCTCGGCGATCGGCACCTCCGGTGGCTCGGGCTCTTCCGCACCACGACGGAGTCGAGGGCCCTTGATGCTCCAATGGTCCTCGCGCAACACGCTGCGCGACGGGCTCGGGCCGAACGGAAGCACCCGACGCCGCGCGAAGCGCGTACCGCCGCCGATGCGAAGCTTGTCGATCGAGGCACCGCCCCAATGGCACTGGGTGAGATCGATGCCCGCCAGCTCCAGCTCTCCCAGGTGAGCGTTCCGCAAGGACGTGAGCTGCGCCGTCCCCGTTACGCGCAGGCTCTCCCCGCGTATGCGCGGCATCGACACCGACCCGCCGACGCAATGCAGCTGCACACCCTGACCAACGTGGGCAACCTCCAGATCCGCCGAGATCCACCCGGGGCTACCGACCCAGGTGACGGTGGACCAGGACCCGATCGTCGCCTCGACGAGCCCAAGCTCCATCCGATGCTCCTCAACCCAGATCTGGGCGCTGTCGCCGATCACCGCGGACCTGAAGTCAAGCTTGTGGGGCCCCCCGTCGTTCGCGCGGGGGCCCCGCTTCGCGATCGACACGAAGAGACGATCACCGAACGATCCGTCCTGAAACAGCACGTGCCCGAGCGGGCGCAGACGAGCGAACTGGGCGCTCCGGCCGAACGACACGCGCGAGAAGTCCGCCTCCCCGTGCCAGGTCGTGTCATCGAAGCTGGCGTAGTCACCGAAGGTCGCGTTCGCGAACGACGTCTCCGGGCCGAAGGTCGCCCCGGAGAAGTCGACGTCGTCAACGGCGAATCGCTCCCAGTCGGCGCCCAGGAAGTGTGACCCAGGCGTGCTCCACGCTCGGCAAGCCCTCGTACCGAGATGACCGCGGAGCTCCGCGACCTGCGCCGCGTCGAAGGTCGCAGCCTGCGGACAGACGACCGTGCGATCGCGGGCGGCGCTGACGACCAACCCCTTGAAGACCTCGGGATCGACCGGATCCAGCCGCGGGGGCTCAAAGAGCATGGGCTACTGGCACACCGCCTGCCCTCTGGAGATGCGGTCCGCCGACAGCGCCCCTGCGCGGGGGTCGTAGTGCCAGCCGTGGTCTTCCCATACGAGCTGTACCTCCCCCGAGAACCGATGGCAGTAGACGTCGGAGCCGTCGATCAGGTTCTGATCCTTCGCGACGAACGAGACACGGACCGTGGCCCGCCTTCCGTCGATCGAGGTCGTGCTCGCCTCGACGTCCCGCACGATCGGATCCGCCTCCTCACGCTGTTCCGGCCAATGCGGGTTCGACCGGTGGTACCGCGCCGACATCAGCCCGTACGCTCGCTGGTACTCCCCGTCACCGAGGCGCTCGAAGTGCCTCGTGATCGCACGGGCCGGCGCCTCCTCGGCGTCGGCGGACGACTCGTCGGTGCCCTGCACAGCCGCGTTCTCGCTCTCGGACGCGTCGACGTCGCCCTGCCCGAACGGCCCCTCCGGCGACGACGTGTCATCGCTGCCGGCCGGCGTGGGCGTGCCCCCTCCGGCGTCGCTGCCTGAGCCGGAGCCGCCGCTCGACGCGGCCGCGATGATCACGGTGAGCACCACGATCGCCAGCACCGCGCCGATCCACGGCCAGGGGCCGCGCCCCGCGCCACCCCCCGGCGGCGGCAGCGGAACGGCCTTCGGCATCGTCTTGGGGCTCGGTGTCGTCCTCGTTGCCGTCTTCGGTGCCGCGACGGACGCGCGAGACGCGCGGGCCGGGCTCGGACCGGGCCGGCTCGGTGCCGGCGGCGCGCGCACCGACTCGGCGTGCGTGAGGCCGCACACCAGGCAGTCGGCGCTCTCCGACGCGTTGACCGTCTCGCAGCCGCTGCAGACCCAGGTCACGTCGCGCTACCGAGGGCCGGACGGACCGGCGCGGATGTTCCCGGAGCAGGAGATCTGAGATTTGGGAACATATCCGTTCTCATAGCCGTTGGTGCCATCGCCAAGCTACCAGGACACACGCCGCCGGGTGGCTTGCATCTGGAAACGGCGTTGCATATGTTGATGACAATGGTGTGGGTGCGGGCTCACGAAGAGCCGGAGACAGCGTGGTGGGGGGAAGCGACGGACCGCGTGCTCATGGCCGCGTGCTGGCGCGGAATGGGGGGACGCCCGGGCGAGGACGGCTCCCCCGTCTGCCACGTGCGCAAGGACGGGCTCGACGGGATCATCGGCGTCTTCGACGGCCTTGGCGGTGCCGGCGCACGGCCCGCATGGTTGCTGGAGGAAGCCGGCGATCCGCTGGCCGGTGCCCACGTCGCCTCGCACGTCGCGTCCCTCGCGACCCTGGCGTGGTACGCCAGGACGACGACCAGATGGGCGGGCGGCCTGCACGAGGCCATCCACGACGCGCTCACCGACGCGGAACGCGAGAGCAACCTCCCCAAGCCCCGGTTCTCGGGAACGGCCATGCGCACGCTTCCCACCACCGTAGCCGTGATCGAGTTCAGGACGATGGCCGCCAACACCATCGCCCACATCCAGGCCATGTGGGCCGGGGACTCACGCTGCTACATGCTGGAGCCGGAACGCGGACTGGCGCGCCTGAGCATGGACGACCTCCCAGCCGACGACGCGCTCGAAGCCCTGCGGGACTCCCCGGTGATGACCAACGTCGCCGGCGTGGACCGGCCGTTCACCATCCACAGCACGGCCACCATGGCGTCCCCGCCGGTGGTGCTGCTCGTGGTCACCGACGGCTTCACCGACTTCATCGAGGCCCCCCACCAGCTCGAGCTGGAGCTCCTGCGCGCCCTCGCCGACTCCGGCGACACCACCAGCTGGGCGGAGACCGTGGCGCGGAGGATCAGCGCCACCGCGCAAGACGACGCCACGATGGTGGCGGTCGGCCTGGGCTTCGACGGCTTCGCCGACCTGCAGGCGCGCTTCGCGGGGCGGCTGGAAGCGCTGCAGGCCCTCGACTCCGACACGATCGGCCGCGCCGATCCCGGCGACCGCGACTCCCGCACGCAGGCGGCGAACGACGCCTGGGCGCAGTACCGCGCCGACTACGAGCGCATCGTGCCCCGGCGGGAGGCGAAGGTGGCATGAAGGAAGGCGAGACCATCCACGGCTATCGCGTGACGACCCCGCCGAACAGCGCGGGCGCCGGACGCTGCCGGTGGGCCTTCGCCGAGAAGGCGGGACGCGAGTACCACCTCAAGGAGTTCCTTTCCCCCAAGTACCCGGCGGACTCGTCGCCGGCCAGCGCCAAGCTGAAGGCCCGCAAACGGGCAGACTGCGCCGCGTTCGAAGCGCGGCATCGCAAGATCATGGCCAAGACCCGCGAGATCGCCCCGGGCGGCGGCAACCTCGTCGTGGCCTCCGACTTCTTCCGCGACGGCTCGCTCTACTACAAGGTGACCGAGCGCATCGAGGGGATCCCGCTCCCCGACCCCCGCCGGCTGGACGACAAGCGGCGAGACGTGCTGCTGAAGACCCTCGCGCACAGCGTCGACATCCTCCACCGCCAGTCCATCGTGCACGGCGACCTGAAGCCCGGGAACGTGATCGTGCGCCAGACGCGCACAGGGCTCTACTCGGCCAAGCTCATCGACTTCGACGACTCCTACTTCGTCGGCGAGCCCCCGCCGTCCATCGAGATCGTCGGCGATCCCAGCCACTACTCGCCGGAGCTGCTGCAGTACATCAAGGCTGGCCCCGACGCCCAGCCCGACACCCTCGGCACCGCCTCGGACGTCTTCGCCCTGGGCCTGGTGTTCCACACGCTCATGGCGGGCCACGCCCCCGGGGAGCGAGAGCATCCCGGCGTCTACCCGTGCGAGATCCTGCGCCTGGAGGACCAGCTCCCGATCGACCCGGGCCTGACCGACGGCCACGCCGACCTCATCAGGGACATGCTCCGCGCGGACGCCCGTGACCGGCCGCCCTCCGGCGAAGTCATCGCCCGGCTCGGGCTCTCCGGTACGGGGAGCCCGGCCCGGCGAACCGTCCCCGGCCGCCCCCTGCCCACGCCCGAGACCGGCGACGGCGCCGCCGTGCCCCGATCCGGCGTCCGCGCCAACGGATTCGGACCCATCGCGCCGCGCGTCCCACCCGCCTCGCCGCCCCCCGCCACGCCCCCGTCCGCGCCCTCCGTCCCGGACCCCGACCCGGCGCCCAGCGGGCTGCGCGTCGGACGCGGATTCAAACGACCGTAGATCCTCCACAGAGAGAGACTCATGAGCGATTCAGAGATGACGGCGCCGTCCAGCGCCCCGCCGGCCGGCCAGGGCTTCGCGTACGCCGTGGACATCGTGATGTGCATCGACGTGACCGGCAGCATGGGCCCGGTGCTCGAAGCGGTGAAGGAAGGCGCGATCAGGTTCAGCGCCGAGCTGACGAGGAAGCTCGACGCCGAGAGCAAGCGCGTGGACCAGCTGCGCCTGCGGGTGATCGCGTTCCGCGACTACGGCGAGGACAGCGACGCGCTCGACGTCTCCGAGTTCTTCGTGCTCCCGGACCAGTCGGTGGACTTCGAGGCGTTCGTGCGCAAGCTGCGGGCCGGCGGAGGCGGAGACGCCCCGGAATCAGGACTCGACGCGCTCGCCCTGGCCATCAAGTCGGACTGGGTGACGGGGCTCGACCGCCGGCGCCACATCGTCGTGATGTTCACGGACGCGCCCTCGCACCCGCTCGGCCACGCCCGGGACCATCCGCAGTACCCGGCGGGCATCGCCGGATCGCTCACCGAGCTCTACGAGCAGTGGGAGGGCGACGGGCAGAACGGAGGGATGGAGTTCTCGGCCAAGCGCCTGCTGCTGTTCGCGCCCGACGGCGACCCATGGGCGGACCTCGGCGGGGAGCTGAACCTGGCCATCCACTACCCGTCGGTGGCCGGCCACGGAATCTCCGACTACGACTACGACAACATCCTCGACCTCATCGCCCACAGCGTCTAGCCATGGCTCGCAAGGTCGTCATCCAGGACTCGGGCGCCGTACGCAGCTACGCACGGCAGCTCCGGCAGGCCGCCGAGGAGCTGGACCGCACCGCCGCGAAGCTGCGGAGCGCCACCCACGCGGTCCGCGCCTCGTGGGACGACCCGCAACAGCGCCGGGTGGAGGACTCGATCGACCAGCTCGCCCGCGCCCTGCACTCGTTCCGCGCCGAAGCCGAGCAGACGTCGAGGTACTGCGAGGGGCTCGCCACGCAGGTCGAGTCCATCCGCTGACGTGTCGGCCTCCGGCATCTTCGCGGCGGCGGCCGCCGTCGATCGCGAGCGCAACGCGCTGAACGTCGCGTGGGGCGCACTCTCGGAGCTCGCGGCGGGAGACGTCATCGATCGCCTGCACCACGAAGTGGTCGATCCGTACCTCGGCGACCTGCGGCGCTGGGCGAACGAGATCTCCGAGCTGGCGACGCGAGCCCGGGCCATCGAACAGGAGCTGCGGTCATGAGCGACGACGCCCCGCGCGTGCGAGCCACCGGCTTCGGCGCCCGCTCCACCCCCCGCCCCCGGCCGCCGGCGGCCACGGATCGCCCGGGGCCGCCGCCGACCGGCCCGGCAAAGCCCGCCGACCGGCCGCGCGCGAGCGCCGAACCCGCCACGGCCGGGGTGACCGACGCGGTCGTCGGAGAGGCAGACGCGATCGCCGCGGCCCTGACCAAGGCGGCGAAGGCCGCCACCGTCGCGGCCAAGGCGATCGCCGGCGCGCGAGAAGCCGAGCAGACCGATCACGACAAGCGACTGAAGGACCTGACCGACCCACCCCCGGTGGCCCAGGCCCGCAACCTGGCGACCCAGGTCCACTCCGCTGCCCTCCGCCGGAACAAGACCCGTCTCCTGGGACGGGTGAAGTCCCCGCCGGCCTCGCCCGACCCCGTCGTCCTGAAGAGCCCGGAGGAATGCCTCGAGCGCATCGGCGAGTTCGTCACGCGCATGGAGCGGACGGTCAAGCCCGGACTGAGCACCAGCCCTCCGTGGCTGTGGTGGACGTTCGCGGGAGGCGCGCTGCGCTCGTTCTTCGTCGACCTCGCAGCGGTCGAAGGGCACGCAAAGACGTACCGCACCCTCATGCTGGAGCGGTACGCCCGCGCCCACCGCGTCGCCGTGACCAAGCTCGACGAGGACGAGGACGCCGCGCGCCGGGAGTGGCTGGCCCGACGGAACGACCTGCGCGGACGATGGGAGACCGTGACGCACCAGCTGGAGGCCGCCCATCCCGAGTTCGCGAGCCCGCGGTGGGACGCGTGGACGCTGCCGGCCGCGCCCACCGGACACGTCCGGATCGGCACGCTGCGGTTCTCGCACGTCGACGCGCCATGGACGCTCCCGATGGTCACCCGATGCCCGAGCGGTCCGCCGCTGCTGATCGAGACGGCCGGCCGCCCCGCCGACCTCAGCACGCGGATCGTCCCCCTCGTCACCCGCATCCTCGGCGGCCTGCCCGCCGGATCCGTCGAGACGACGCTGGTCGATCCGATCGGCCTCACCGACACGTTCAGCGAGCTCATGCACCTGCGGGACTACGACGAGCGCCTCCTCGGCGATCACGTCGTCGTCGAGTCACGGGACATCGACACGATGCTCGAGGACCTGACCCGCCACATCGCCCACGTCAACGCCGCCTACCTGCGCGGCGCGTTCAAGACGCTCGAGGAGCACAACGCCCACGCCGGCACCTCGGCGACGCCGTACCGGCTGCTCGTCGTCGCCGACTTCCCCGAGCGGTTCTCGACCGACGCGGTCAAGCGCCTGACCACGATCGCCGAGCGCGGCGCCGCGGCGGGCGTGATCGTCGTCGTGCATCGCAACACGAGCGTCGAGCTCCCCTACGGCGTCAGCCTGACGGCGCTGGAGCAGGCATCGGTGCGGATCCGCCCCCAAGCGATCCCGTCCTGGTCGACGTGGGACGGCGTCGACACCAAGACGACCCCGACCGTCGATCGCCCCTCCCTGGCCGGCTTCGAGCTGCGCCCCGACTCCGGCCTGGAGCTGAAGGTGGAGGCCCGCGCCGACGCGACGCGATTCGGACGGCTCATGGAGGCGATCGGCTCCGCGACGGCCGCCTCCCGCAACCGGTCCGTCCCGATGAGCGACGTCCTGCGCCGCTACGCCGTCGAGGTTGCCGAGTCCCCGGGCCGCCACCACGACGTCGCCCAGGTGCCGGACGTCACCCGACCCGAGACGTGGTGGCGCGGCTCGACGGCCAAGGGCATCGCGATCCCGTTGGGACCGGCAAGCGCACGGAAGACGCAGCTCCTGACGGTGGGGCGCAGCGGCACCACGCAGCACCACGTCCTGCTCGCGGGGACGACCGGCTCCGGCAAGAGCACCCTCCTGCGCACCCTGATCACCGCCGCCGCGATGACGTACCCGCCCGACGAGCTGCGCTTCGCGCTCCTGGACTTCCGCAACGGCGTCGGGTTCGAGCTGTTCGCGGAGGAGCCCCACCCGCTGGTGCACGCCGACACGATCGTCGTGGACTGCGAACGAGAGAAGGGCATCCACGTCCTGGAAGGGCTGATCTCCACGATGCGCGCTCGCGAGCGCATCATCCGGGAGGCCGCGAGCATCGCCGGGCGGCCGGTCGACGACATCGCCACCTACCGGGAGGTCACCGGGAAGCCGCTCGCCCGCATCCTCGTCATCGCCGACGAGTTCCAGGTGCTCACGGAAGGCGGGGACTCCATCGCCGACGAGGCCAACAAGCGGCTGTCCACGCTGTCGAAGCAGGGACGAGCCAGCGGGATCCACCTGCTCCTCGCCTCCCAGACCATCGGCGGGTCGGGGCTGATGGCCGACGTGCGCAAGCAGGCGGTGGTGCGGATCGGGCTGCAGCTCGGTGAGGTCAGCGAATCCGAAGCGCTGTTCGCCGACGGCAACACCGCCGCGGCGGCGCTGGCCGAACAGGGCGCCGCGATCATGAACACCGCTCCGTCACGCGCGCCGGAGGCGAACGAGCCGTTCACGGTCGGGCACTCCGACACCGAGTACATGGAGGCGTTCCTGCGCGGAGTGGCCGCTCGCGGCGCGGGCCTGCCGCGCCGCACCCGCGTGCTCGACGGCACCGGGCCGACGCGGTTCGATCGATCGCTGGCCCTGGAGGCCACGCTCGGGCCGATGGAGTGGACGGCCAGCGCCACGACGTCCGGCGTACGGCACTCGTTCCCCCGGGCGCCGGCGCGCCCCGCCCCGATCGAAGGCGCACCGGTGATCGGGACGGTGGAGCGCCTGCGGCTGGAGATGCCCGTCGTCTTCGGCGATCCGCTCTCCCTACGCGCCCCCGCCGCGACCGAGATCGAACGGCTCAGCGGAAGCAACGTGCTGCACATCGGCGGGGGTGAGACCCACGCCCTCGGCGTGCTGTTCGGCATGGCCCTGCCGTGGGTGCACGCCTGCGGCCCCGGCACCGGACCGGTGGTCACCGTCCTCGACGCGCTCCGCGACGACGCGACCGCCGCGTCGCGGGAGGCGGTGGAACGCGCCGGGAAGGGACGCATCGCCTGGGTGCGCGGCCGGGCGATCGGCCCGCGGGTCGTCGCCATCCGCGAGGAGGTCGTGCGACGCCGGAGGATCGAGACCGAGCTCGCCCCGCACCTGGTGATCGTGCTCGGCCTGCAACGCGCCGACGACCTCAGGGAAGCGCGCACGTCGTCCTTCAACGAAGAGCCCTCCGCGATCGACCCGGCCCGGGCGTTCGAGGAGCTCCTCTCCGACGGGTCGCGCGTGGGCGTGCACGTCGCCGTGTGGGCCGACACCGCCCCCGCCGCGTCGAAGGGGCTCGGCTACGAGTCCCGCAAGGAGTTCGCGTACGTCGTCGGCCATCGCATGGACGTCTCGAGCTCCGAGACGCTGTTCGGAAGCCCACAGGCCGGTGACCTCCCGGACGGCCGCGCCCTCGTCATCGCGCCGAGCCGCGGCGTGGAGTCGATCAGCGCGCTCCTGGCGCCTGAGCCCGCGCTCATCGACGCCCTGCTCACCAAGTTCGTCGCATCGTGACCCGGCTGATCGTCCAATCGGTCGAGGCCCTCGACGACATGCGCGGCCGCGGTCGGCGGACAGGCGGCAACGTGGCCGCCGCGGCATCGACCATGCTGGCGGCAGCCGACCAGCTCGTCGCCCTGGCCCACGCGACCGTGGCCCAGCGGCAGGCGGCGCTCGAGAACTGCCCCAAGGACGAGATCCCGTACCGCCGGGCACGGCTCGAAGCCGCGATCGCGGCGCGGTCCGCGGCGCTGACCCTGATGGCGACCACCGCCGCGCACGGGGCGCGGATGCGCGCGCGCTCCACCGACGCGGGCGAACGGCTGGCACGACGCCTGGGTGCCGCCCAGGCCGAGATCCAGGCCCTGTCGATGCCGGCCGGCGGCAGCATGCCGGCGGTGGCCGGGGGCGGGACGGGCGGCGGGGGAACGGGCGACGCGGCGAGCGCGGAGGCGCCGGCACCCGGCTCGCTGAGCCCCGCGGTGCCCGCCGGGGTCCATGCCGCGCTCCGCGCGTACAGCCGGATGGGCGGCGGGCAGGCGCTCAACGCCCGCGCACGGGATCGCGCGTTGACGGACGAGGACCGGGCGCTGATGGCGGAGATCGACGCCGGCTTCGCCGGCGCGGCCCCGCTCGGGGAGGTGACGACCCTGTATCGCGAGGTCAACCTCGACTTCCTCGACGCGCTCTGCGGCACGGCCGCCACCCCCGAGGAGCGCGTCGCGATCATGAAGACCGGCGCCGTGCTCCACGACAAGGGTTACGTCAGCACGTCCACCTCGGCCGGCGCGGCCGGCCGCCGCGACGTGCACATGGAGGTGGTGGCCCCAGCCGGCACCCCCGTGATCGACATGAGCGCCCGGGCCCCGGACGGCGACCCCATCTCGGTCTTCGCCGCAGAAGTCGAGATGCTGCTGCCCCGCGGGGGCTACCTCATCTCGGAGCCGGGATCGGCCGCGTACGACGCCGTCACCGGCACGTACTCCCTGCGCGTCCACTACCACCGGACGACGTGATCGTGGGAGCACCCGAACGGGAGCGGGACGCGCCCGCGGAGGTCGTCGGCATCTGCCATCGCTGCCGGCACCTCGACCCCCGCCCCCACGGCATCACCGGGAGCTGCGCGGCGTTCCCGCACGGCATCCCCCTCCCGATCCGCGTGGGCGCCGCCGACCACCGCCTGCCCTATCCGGGCGATCACGGAATCCAGTTCAGCGAGCGAGCGCGACCATGAGCGGCCTCCGGGCCAGCGGGCCGGGCTGGAAGGTCCGCGTGCAGCGCAGAGACGGCTACGTCGAGTTCCCACACTGCCGGCTGCACTTCGGCCTCGCGGACGTCACCGCGTCCGTGGAGGCCGACGAGATCCTCGTGCTCGTCCTCTCCCCCACGATCGAGCTGCGCCTGCGCGCGGACGAGACGCAGCTCGAGGCGATCCGGGAGGTCGCCGCCGTGGTGCAGGCCGACCCACCGACGTCACGCCGTCCCACGCTGCGCGGCTCGCTCGGAGGCTCGTCATCCAAGGACCGGAACGTGCGCCCCGCCGCCGAGCCCTCGGTCCCCGGGATGTCCGTCGAGCCCACACCGGAAGGCGCACCACCGCCTCCCGCGACCACCGCCGCGGCAGCAGCAGCCGGGGTCGCCGTGGCTCAGCCTAGCCCAACGCCCCCCGAGGCGGAGGTCGGAACGGAACCTGAGGCCCCGGAGCCCGCGCCGGAACCCGTGCCGGTGGTGGCGAAGGCCGAGCCCGTGGCCGAGCCCGTTCCCGAGCCGTTCCGACGCCCGAGCGTCGCGCTCGAGCTGCCGCCCGACCACCCCGACGTCTTGATCATCGCCCCGCTTCCCCTGACCCTGCAGCTCCTCCGCGATCCCCCGGCGGAACTCCGCCCTGGGACGGCCCCGGCGGCCGAGCCGAGCGACGCGGGCTCGGACACGGACACGGACACGGACACGGACACGCCCGCACTATGACCTGGACCTGCGGCGCATGTGAGACGGTCAACGGACCCAACGATCCCGACTGCATCGTCTGCGGGGAGGCGAAGGGAACGGCGCCGCCGCCGGAGCCCCCGCGCGCGAAGGCCGCGCCGCCGCCCCCGGAGGCCAGTCGCCCGCGGCGGGAGCCGCGCCCGACGCGGTCGCCGGAGCCCCGGCGCCCGGAAGCCACGCCGCTCCCTCCCCCGGCGCGCGGGGACCGGTCGAACGGCCGCGTCGCGGCGCTTACCGCCCTCGTCCTCCTCCTGCTCGTCGCCGGCATCGTCGTGGCGAGCAGCGGCGGGCCGTCGGGCAGCGACGCGCCAAGCGGGGCGTCCGCGTCACCGGCGGCAGGAGGCGACGACGACGGGACGACCGAAAGCGCCGACGCGAGCTCGACGCGCGTGTTCCACCGTGGGGCGTACACGCTGGCCCTGCCGCGGAGCTGGCGTTCGGCGGAGAAGGACGTCGCCCACGAAGGCTACGTCGAGAGCCGGTGGCATCCGGCGTCGAACCCCGACGTCACCATCCTCGTCGATCACACCCGCGGCTACGAGGGCTCCCCGTACGACGGCGCGAAGGGCGTCCAGCGGCAGGTGCGCGACGCTCCCAGCTACCGGCCCATCGGCTGGCGCCGGGTGACGCTCGGGGGTCGCGAGGCCTGGCGGTGGGAGTTCATGCTCGGCGGGCTGCACAAGGTGGACTACTTCCTGTCCGGGTGCGGCACCGGCTACGCGCTGCTGGGCTCCGCCAGCCCGGCGCGCTACGCCCGGTGGGAGCCGACGTTCGAGCGGGTGGCCCGGACCCTCGCCCCGTCCTGCTAGCGCCGCTCGCGGAGCAGCAACCGGAGCGCCCTCGTCTATTGGCGAGTCTCAGGCGCCCCGGCCACTCAATCGAACACCCAGTCTCCTGGGCACGGTCCAGTGTATCGGCCGGGGCGCGTGCGACTACTTCCCGATCTCCAGCCAGACGAAGATCTGCTCGTAGACCTGATCGATGATCGGCGCGATGAAGTCGCGGCCGTCGCCGTAGGTGATCTCCCCGACGAGCCCCTCGGAGAACGCCGCCTCCCAGGCCTCCATCGTGCCGCGACACCAGAACGGCGGCGCGCCCACGAGGGAATCCAGACAAGAGACCACGCGGTTCTTCACCACGGTCACGTGGATCGCGGCCGCGCGCGGCTCCGCCTCGAAGGTCATGCTGCACTGCCCCTTCATGCTGTCGGGGAAGACCAGCAGCGGCACCAGCACGGGCAGCGCCTCGACCAGCGCCGCCGGACCGGGCGTGACCAGCTTCGGCCACCGGTTGCGGTACTCCCAGAACGCGGCGAGCAGGACGATCGCCATCGACTCGCGACCGAGCTGGGTGAGCCGGTGCTTGCCGACGCCCGTCCGCGGACCGACGCGCTCGGCCAGGCCGGCATCCTCGATCACCGCGAGCCGCCGCTCGACCTGATGGTGGCTGAGGCCGTGGACCAGCCGACAGAGCTCCGTCCGGCGGATCGGCTCGGGCGCCAGCTCCTGCAGCGTCGTCGAGTTCCAGCCGACGGCCAGCGCCGCCATCCGGTTCCGGCGATCGTGCCCGGGCGGCAGGATGTCGGAGATGTCCGACTCGGGCCACACGCCCTCGGACGGACGCGCTGCCCAGATGTCCACGTAGGACGACAGCGTCAGGAACTCCAGGCCGGCGGTGGTGATCTCGTAGCGAACGCCGTTGGGCATCCCGCCCAGCTCTTCGCGGCGCACCATCCCCGTCCGGTCCAGAGTCTGCAGTCGCTCGATCAGCGTGCTGTGCGGATACTCGTACAGCAACGCCTCGAGGTCCTTCGGTTGCATCGGGTTGCCGCGCAGCGCATCCAGGATGCGGACGATGCGTTCGTCGGCCAGAAGTTCGAGCGTCTCCAGTGCCGTGGAGACCGCCTGCGGTGGATCCTGTCTCACGTTCATCCCGCGCCTTCCCTTTGTTGCCCCTCGACCGGGTGGATCGGCCCACCCTCGTCCCTCTGCTTCGGGCGTTTCCCTTGATGCACAGCTCCCCCTCTCGTGCACCTGGACCCTACCGCCCAACGGGCAACTCTTGCACCCGTAGCCGTTTATTGATCTTAGATCTGGAGCCAAAAGTCAAGTCGGACTACAGGCGCGTAACGCGAACCCCCGTGTAGGCGCCAAAACTAGGCGCCCAGACAGGCCAGACAACTGGTGTGGCATGGAGCACGGCAGCGTCCCGACGGGCCGTTAGACTTCATTCGAACCACACCGGTGTGTAGAAAAGGTGCGGATTCTGCGCAAGAATTGGCACTGTAGTTGTACACAATCGGCAAAGACAGCGTATCGTCTGTGGCATCCTTGGTCCCCATCCGGCAGGTTACCCAGCCAATGCAAGCATTACAGCCAACTAACGAAGACCTCGGCACCGCACTGCGGAGGTTGCGCAAGCAGCGCAAGCTGACGATCGAGGAGCTCGCCCGCCAAGCGACGGTGCACGGGACATACGTCTCGCTCATCGAGCGCGGGCAGGCCAATCCCACGTGGGACGTGATCAGCTCGATCACCACCGCGCTGAACACCAAGCCCTCCAAGCTCGTCAGTTGGGCCGAGGAGGCCTGCGCGGCGAGGACAGCCGCCGAGGGCAACGGCGAGCAGACCGCGTAGGTCCGCACCCGACGCAGAGGGGTACCGGGCCCCGGCTCACGCCGGGGCCGGACCCTCCTCCCCCACCGCCGCGGACGCGCGACGCCCGCCCGACGGCCCCGGGATCACCACGCCCTCGCCGTATAGTCCGCGCATGCGACGCCTTGGCGAAGACGTGTTCCAGATCCCCCTCGTCCCGCGCAGCGGGATCAACGCCTACCTCGTCGGGGACGTCCTCGTCGACGCCGGCACGCGGTTCCACGGCAAGCGGATCCTGGCCGCGCTGACCGGCTACCCGGTGTCGACCCACGTGCTCACGCACGGGCACGTCGACCACGCCGGAAGCTCCAAGCAGGTCGCGGCCGCGCTGGGCGTGCCCGTCTGGGCCGGCGCGCGCGACGCGGACGCTGTCCGCACCGGACGCCCGCCCTTCTCCCCCGGGCCGCTCAACGGCATCGGCAAGCTGGCCGGGCGCTTCCCCGGCGTGCCCGTGGCCCGCGAGCTGCGCGAGGGCGACGAGGTCGGCCCCGGGTTCGTGGTGCTCGACACCCCGGGCCACACCGACGGCGCGATCTCCCTCTGGCGCGAGCGCGACCGCGTGCTCATATGCGGTGACGTGATCTTCGCGATGAACGTGGTGACGACCGCGCCGGGCGTCCACGAGCCCCTCGCCCTGCCGACCATCGACCCAGCCCTCAACCGGCAGTCGATCCGCAAGATCGCCGCGCTCGAACCACAGCTGACGCTGGCCGGGCACGGGCCGCCACTCGTGGGGCCGGACGCGCTGCGCGCCTTCGCCGCGCGGCTGTCCGCCGACTGAGCACCAGGCACGGCTCCCGACCAGGGCGGAGCCAAGACACATAAGTGGACATGGATGGGGCGCGCAGGTAGCGTTGCTCCATGGCGACCAAGCAGTCAGGGAAGGGCGGTCCACCCCGCCGGCCGGACAAGCCGGCGGCAAAGCACCCCGAGCCCACGCCCAGCACCACCGCCACGCCCCCGCGGGGCCTGCCGCCGCTCGCCGCCGCGGCAATCGTGTTCATGGCCGCGGGCGCGGTGCTGATCCTGGAGATCCTGGCGGTCCGCCTCCTCGCGCCGTACGTCGGCCTGACGCTGGAGACCACGACGTCGATCATCGGCGCCACCCTCGCCGGCATCGCCGGCGGCGCGGCCATCGGCGGCATGCTCGCCGACCGCACCGACACCCGGCTGCTGGTCGTCCGCCTCCTGATCGGCGGGGGCATGCTCGCGCTGCTCACCGTCCCGCTCGTGCACTGGCTCGGGCCGGGCGCGCGCGGCAAGGGCGACCTCGCCGCGCTGGGCATCACGCTCATCGCCCTCGTGCCCGCCGCCGCCGTGCTCAGCGCCGCATCCCCCGCGGTGGCCCACCTCCAGCTGCGCGACCTGGCACGCAGCGGCACCGTGGTCGGCCGGCTGTCGGCCTGGGGCACCGCGGGTGCCCTCATCGGCACGTTCGGCACGGGCTTCGTGCTCATCCCCCTGATGCCGGCAAGCACGGCGATCCTGCTCACCGGCGCGGTGCTGATCGTCGCCGGCCTGGCGCTCGCGGTCTCCACCCACCGGGTCTCCAAGGTCGCGATGGTGGGCGCGGCGGTCATCGGGATCGGGCTGGGCACGCTGTCCGCCACGAGCGCCTCGCCGTGCCAGACCGAGACCACCTACCACTGCGCGAGCGTCGCGGTGGCCGCCGACGATCCCAACGGCCGCACGCTGCTGCTGGACAACGTCACCCACTCGTACGTCGACATGAAGGATCCGACGCAGCTCAAGTTCTCGTACGTGCAGTGGATCGCCGACGGGATCGACGGCGCCAACCCCGGGAAGAAGCCACTGAACGTGGTGTTCATCGGCGGCGGCGGCTTCACGCTGCCGCGCTGGCTGCTGGCGACGCGACCCGGATCGCAGGCGCACGTGCTCGAGGTCGACGGCGAGCTGGTGGACTTCGACAAGAAGAAGCTCGGGCTGCGCACCTCCCCCGACCTGCGGGTCACCGTCGGTGACGCGCGGATGAGCCTGAGGGACGTCCCCACCGACAGCGCGGACGTCGTGGTCGGCGACGCGTTCGGCAGCTACGTGATCCCCTGGCACCTGGCCACGAAGGAGTGGACGCAGGACATCAAGCGGGTGCTGAAGCCCGGTGGCCTCTACGCGCTGAACATCATCGACTTCGCCCCACTCGAGGCCCTGCGCGCGGAGATCGCCACGCTGCGCGACGTGTTCCCGTACGTGCGGATGGTCACCTACTCCGACTACGAGGGGAAGCCGCTCGGCGCCAACGCCGTCCTGCTCGCCTCGGACCACCCGATGCCGGCGACGGTCGACTCGGAGCGGGCGGACGGCGTCACGTTCTCCGAGGACGAGGTGGCCGCCATCGCGGGCGGCGCCTCCGTGCTGACCGACGACAACGCACCCGTCGACCAGCTGCTGACGATCAAGGACTGATGACCATGACCCGCCGGGACATGCCCCTGCTGCGCTGTCGCACGGGCCGCAAGCGGTGCGTCAGCCGAACAGGGTCAGGTCCGGCTCGCGCTCACCGCGCACCACGGCCAGATCGACCTCGACGCAGGCGATGCCCCGCGACTCGGCCAGGACGCGGGCCTGCGGCTTGATCGACTGGGCCGCGAGGACGCCACGACAGCCGGCCATCGCGGGATCGAGCTGGATGCGCTCCAGGTAGCGCGCGAGCTGCTCCACCGCGTCGATCGTGGCGATCCGCTTGATCTCCACCGCGATCCACTCGTCCTGGTCGTCCCGGCACATGAGGTCGACCGGGCCGATGTCCGTCGGCCACTCGCGGCGGACCAGACGGAAGCCCTCGCCGCAGAAATGGGGCGCGTCGGCCAGCGCGAGCTGGAGGTGCAGCTCGACGCCGTCCTTCTCCAGCGCCGCGGCCTCGCCCATGTCGTGCGTGACGTCGGAGAGCACGTCGACGATGCGGATGTCGAGGCGATCCTCCGTCTTGCCGGCGCGCTTGCGCACGACGATGTGGCCGTCCTCCTCCTCGATGACCGTCGGCGGCGTCATCCAGTTCTGCGGCTTGAACCCGCCGGTGTCCGCGTGGACCATCACGGACCCGTCGGACTTCAGCATCAGGAGGCGCAGGGCCTCAGGCAGGACGGCGGTAAGGCGACCGGTGTAGGTGACCTCGCAACGGGCGACGATGAGGCGCATGAGGCCGGGACGGTAGCGGCCGGGCGGGACGGAGGGGCGGCGCGCGGGGAAATCACCGGCCGTGATCCGCACGTTCTCGTACTAGTTTATACAAAAGTATCATCGCTGGTAGTAAAGTAGGCACCATGGACGTTTCCGCTCCCTACCGATCTCTCGCGCCCACCCTCGACCTCGACGTGCTCGTAGTGCTCGCCGACACCACCCAGCCACTGACCGCTCGTGCCCTGAGACAACGCGCGCGGCGGGGATCGGATCGAGGAATACGCCTTGCCCTCGCTCGCCTCGCCGAGCAGGGCCTGGTGGATACGCAACCCGCTGGCTCGGCCACGCTCTACGCCCTCAATGCGGACCACCTCGCCGCTCCGCTCGTGCGGATCCTGGCCGATCTGCAGACGGAGTTCTTGACGCGGATCCGCACCACGATCGAGGCATGGAGCGTGCAACCCAGGCACGCATCGCTCTTCGGGTCCGCAGCTCGCCGCGACGGAGATGCCACAAGCGATATCGATCTCCTGCTCGTTCGACCCCACCGCCTCGATGAAGACGCGGAGCCTTGGCGAGAACAGGTGGATGAGCTCACCGCGGCGATCACACGGTGGACGGGAAACCGGGTGGGTCTCTCCGAGCTCGACACCGAAGACATCGAGCGCCTGCGGACCGAGCGCCCTGCGATCGTCGAAGAACTTCAGCACGACGCAACCGACCTCATGGGCGTGCCCATGAGAACACTGCTGCGAGCTGCGTAGTGGGCGAGTTGAAAACCCGGCGCTGCGATCGTGCTGATGCGAAGGTCCGGCTGGGCCACGCTTACGGCTTCCTGGAGGCGGCAACCCTCTTCCACGGCGAACAGGATCAGCACGCCGCGAACGTCGCAGCATCAAACGCAGTGCACGCCGCGATAGCAGCCGCAGATGCAGCATGCTGCGCCGCCCTCGGCTGTCATGCGCAGGGCCAGGATCACCATCAGGCCGGAGATCTCCTGGCGACCGTCAACCCTGGCGGCCCGACGGCCGCCAAAGCGCTGGTGCGAGCGCTGGCGGTGAAGAACAACGCTGCGTACGGCCTCACCGCGTTGAGCACGAAGGACCGCGACTCGGCGATCAGGCAGGCCGAGAAGCTCATCGCCTTCGCCCAGGAGATCGTCGACCGAGGGTGATCCACATTTCTCCCGACAGGTGGGAGGAATGTGGAGAACGTGGCGGGCTAGGCCGCCGGCAGCACGCGGGGGACGGCGCCGCGCAGGCGCTCCAGGAGGTCGAGGACCTCCGGATCCTTGCCCAGCTGCAGCGCGCGCTCCGCCGCCTCGATGGCGGCGCTCACGCGATCGGTACGCGCCAGGGCGTGCGCGTGCCGGGTCCAGGCCTCGGCGTCGTCCGGAGCCAGGAGGATCGCCTGCTCCGTCGCCGTCACCTCGCCGCCGACGTCGCCGCTGAGCTGCAGGACGAGCGCGAGATCGAGCAATCCCTCGAGGCTGGGGCCCAGGACCCGCGCCCGCTCCAACGCCTCGCGGGCCGCCTCCCGATCCATCAGGCGCAGACGCAGGCGGCCGATCCGCTCCCACGCGCTGGCATCCGACGGCCCGCGGGCGGCGGCACGCTCGGCGGCCTCCGCGGCCAGGTCGATCGCGCCCATGTCCTCGTAGATGCGGGACGCGAAGCGGTGCGGCGGCGGGCGGTCCGGCTCGACCCGCGCCCAGTCGCGCACCGAACGGCCGGCGGCCGGCAGGTTGCCCGCCTGCCAGAACGCGAGCGTCATCAGGCGCAGCACCGCGGGATCGCGCGGATCGGCGTCGCGCGCGTAGATGAGGCGCTGGGCAGCGAGGTCGTAGTTGCCCTCCGCCATCGCGTGCTGCGCGGCGGTCATGAAGCGCATCACCCGCTCGTGGGCGTCATCGGGCTTGGAGAAGTCGACGAACTGCAGCGAGCCGGCGGGAACGGTCCGCACGCCGACCTGGAAGTTGACCCGGGCCCACTGCTGGATGTCGTCCTCCCCACCCGTGAAGTAGATGCCGGTGACGTTGCCCACGCCCCACTCCGGGTACGAGAGGCAGCGCGCGTAGCGGTGGACGACGGAGTGGTCGGGGACCTGGGAGCCGAACGGGTCGTTGGTCGCCCGGTCCTGCTGCTCGGCCCGGCGGGCCTGCGCGGCCTCGTAGGCGCGGCGGCCCTCCTCGGCGCGCGCGGCCTTCGCGGCGGCGGCGCTGACCTTGACGGCGTTGCGGGTGACGCGCCCGCCGCGTGAGCTCTCCGCCAGCTGCTCCAGCTGGTCGGCCGCCTCGTTGATCGCCTTGAGGTGCCGCTCGTGCTCGTGCTGCTTGCCGGGCGGGGCGATGTCGGGATGCCAGACCTTCGCCATCTTGCGGCGCGCGAGCTGCACGGCGCGCTGGTCGAACGGGGGCTCGAGCTCGAGGAGCAGGAGAGACTGCTCGACATCCAGGATCTGCGGCATGAACCCTCCAGGATATCGCGGGCGTTGATCCTCCCTCCTCGCCCACGATGTCGCAGGTATGCGCGTACAGCGCGCATACCTGCGACATCGTGCGGGGACGGCTGAAACCGGCCGGGGTGGCGCTGCCCTTATCCTCGGTCGTCAATGAGCAGCCAGTACGTCTTCACCATGCGGGGCCTGAGCAAGCGGTATCCGCCCGACAAGGTCGTCTTCGACGACATCAACCTGTCGTTCTACCCGGGCGCGAAGATCGGCGTCCTCGGCTACAACGGCTCGGGCAAGTCCACCCTGCTGAAGATCATGGCCGGCAAGGACGAGGACTACCGCGGCGAGGCGCAGCTCGGCACCAACCGCACCGTCGGACTGCTGGAGCAGGAGCCGCACCTCGACGAGAGCAAGGACGTCAAGGGCAACGTCGAGGACGGCGTCGCCGAGACGAAGGCGCTGCTGGACCGCTTCAACGAGCTGGCCGCCAACTACTCCGACGAGACCGCCGACGAGTTCGCCCGGCTGCAGGAGCAGATCGACGCCGCGGACGCCTGGAACCTCGACACGCAGCTCGAATACGCGATGGACGCGCTGCGGCTGCCGCCCGGCGACGCCGACGTGACCAAGCTGTCCGGCGGCGAGCGGCGCCGCGTCGCGCTGTGCCGCCTGCTGCTGCGCGCGCCCGACCTGCTGCTGCTGGACGAGCCGACGAACCACCTGGACGCCGAGTCGGTCGGCTGGCTGGAACGCCACCTGTCCGAGTACAAGGGCGCGATCGTGGCCGTCACCCACGACCGGTACTTCCTCGACAACGTCGCCGAGTGGATCCTGGAGCTCGACCGCGGCAAGGGCCATCCCTTCGAGGGCAACTACTCCTCCTGGCTGGAGGCCAAGCACAAGCGCATGGCCCAGGCCGAGCGCGTGGACAAGGCCCGCGAGCGCGTCCTCGCCGCCGAGCTGGAATGGGTGCGCCAGAACCCCAAGGGCCGCCGCGTGAAGTCCAAGGCGCGCCTGAACAACTACGAGCAGCTCCTGGCCCAGGAGAAGGAGATCAAGCTCGACCAGGTCCAGATCCACATCCCCGCCGGCCCCCGGCTCGGCGGCGTCGTGGTCGAGGCCAAGGGCCTGAGCAAGGGCTTCGGCGACCGTCTCCTGATCGAGGACCTGTCGTTCAACCTGCCGCCCGGCGGGATCGTCGGCGTGATCGGCCCCAACGGCGCGGGCAAGACGACGCTGTTCAAGATGATCACCGGCGAGGAGCAGCCCGACTCCGGCGCGCTGCGCGTCGGCGAGACCGTGCAGCTCGCGTACGTCGACCAGAGCCGCGACGCGCTGGACGACGACAAGAACGTGTGGGAGGAGGTCTCCGGCGGCCTCGACCAGATCAAGGTCGGCGAGCAGTGGATGAACTCCCGCCAGTACGTGTCCTCCTTCAACTTCAAGGGGACCGACCAGCAGAAGAAGGTCGGCAAGCTGTCCGGCGGCGAACGCAACCGCCTGCAGCTCGCCAAGGTGCTCCACGCCGGCGGCAACCTGCTGATGCTGGACGAGCCGACGAACGACCTGGACACCGACACGCTGCGCGCCCTCGAAGAGGCACTGCTGGACTTCGCGGGCTGCGCCGTGGTCATCTCCCACGATCGCTGGTTCCTGGATCGCGTCGCGACCCACGTGCTGGCCTTCGAGGGCGACTCGCAGGTGACGTGGTTCGAAGGCAACTTCGAGGCGTACGAGGAGCACCGGCGCGAGCTGCTCGGCGCCGAGGCCGACCGGCCGCACCGCATCAGCTACAAGCGGCTGACGCGGTAGCGGCCTCGCGCACGGCCGGGGTCGGCCGCTTGCTACGGTAGTTGCCATGGCAACGATCTCCGTCGCGCACTACACCGATCCCGGCTGCCCCTTCGCCTTCTCCTCCGAGCCCCGGCTGCTGAAGCTGCAGTGGCGCTACGGCGATCAGCTCGACTGGACGACCCACATGATCGTCCTCTCCGAGACGCCGGAGGAGTACGAGAAG